>Ga0255334_1001235_pt1 | contig 12583 bp, 9 predicted proteins | sample EtOH5_35cm_T3_12_FD_202080 | JGI IMG/M metagenome (GOLD analysis project Ga0255334, IMG submission 202080) | Sandy soil microbial communities from University of British Columbia, Vancouver, Canada - EtOH5_35cm_T3_129 | ecosystem: Engineered > Artificial ecosystem > Sand microcosm > Unclassified ...
CTTCGCCGCCGCCGCCGCCTTCCATGCCCAGCCCATCGAGAAGAAGATGGAGCTGATGGTCGACAAGGCCATGCAGGGCTACCTGCCGATCCGCGGCAGCACCTCGCGCGCCTCGGCCATCGCCAATGATCCCAAGCCGAACGAGAACGAGGCCTTCTTCATCAAGCGCGAAGGCAAGGACGTCGAGGAAAGCAACCGCTGGCCCGACCTGCCCGGCTTCCGCGAAGCGGCGCTGAGCTATTACGCGGCGCTGGAGGCGCTGGCGCAGAAGATGCTGCCGCTCTATGCGCTGGCGCTGGAGCTGCCGGCCGACTATTTCGCCGACAAATGCGACAAGCCCTTCAGCACGCTGCGGCTCAGCCACTACCCGCCGGTGAAGGCCTATGCCGAGAACCAGTTCGGCATCGCCCCGCATACGGATTCCACCTTTCTGACCCTGCTCGCGCAGAACCGGGTGCAGGGCCTGCAGATCCGCCGCCAGGACGGGGTCTGGATCAACGCGCCGGTGATCGAGGGCACCTTCATCGTCAATACCGGCGATATCCTGAACCGCTGGACCAATGGGCGTTTCCTCTCGACGCCGCATCGCGCCTTCAACGTCTCCGACCAGCCGCGCTACGCGATCCCGTACTTCTTCCATCCGAATGCGGACACGCTGCTGGAATGCCTGCCGAGCTGCGCCATCGCAGGCGAGGCCCCGCGTTTTCCCGCCCAGACCACGGCGGAGTATATGGCGTGGTTCCGCGGCAGGAACTACGATCACCTGCGCAAGGCCGAGACCGCCGTCGCCGCGGAGTAAGGCCGCCATCCGGCCCGGCAACGCCCGGGCCGCAAGTTTTCCATGCGGCGCAACGACGCCGAAAGACACGCCCCACACGGCCATCCAGAAACCCGTTCTTCGTTTATGGAGAGGCCGCTCATGAATTTGCGCCGGACGGCCCGCGCGCTCGCGTTGGCACCGATCGTCCTGTCCGCCGCCCTTGGCGGCGCGCGGGCGGAGGAGACGCTGCGCGTTTCGCTGAACACCGAGTTGCAGGTGCTCGACCCGATCGTCACCACGATCAACGCGACCCGTGTCTTCGCCTATATGGTCTACGACATGCTGTTCGCGATCGATGCGGATGGGAACTACCAGCCGCAGATGGTCGATACCTACACCATCAGCGACGACAGCCTCACCTATACCTTCCGCCTGCGCGAGGGGCTGGAATTCAGCGACGGCAAGCCGGTGACCTCGGAGGATGTGGTCGCCTCCATCCGGCGCTGGGCGCAGCGCGAGGCGCTGGGCGTGCAGATCCTGCGCGTCACCGAAAGCCTGAACGTCATCGACGCCCGCAGCTTCGAGCTGAAGCTGCGCGAGCCCTATGCCTATGTTCTCGAGGCGCTGGGCAAGCCCGGCCACACCATCCCGGTGATCATGCCGGCGCGGCTGGCCAGCCTGCCTGCCTCCGCCGCGGTGCCCGAGGTGGTCGGCTCCGGCCCCTTCCTCTTCGATCAGGCGCATTGGCGCCCGGGTGAGCGCGCGACCTTCTTCCGCAACCCGCGCTATCGCCCCCGCGCCGAGCCGCCCTCGGCCCTGGCCGGCGGCAAGGTGGTGCATTTCGACCGCGTGGAGCTGATCTCGATGCCCGACCAGGCGACCCGCGTGGCGGCCCTGCAGGCCAATGAGATGGACTTCCTGGAGATCATCCCGGCCGACTTCATCCCGCCGATGCGGCGCAACCGGAACGTGACCCTGGCGCAGCCGAGCGGGGCCGGGCAGATCATGGCGATCATCGGCCTCAACCACGCGCAGGCGCCGTTCAACAATCCGCTGATCCGCCGCGCCGCCCAGGCGGCGGTGATCCAGGAAGAGGTGGTGGCCTCGATCGGGCTGCCGCCGGAGATGTACCTGAACAGCTGCGAATCCCTCTACATGTGCAACACGCCGACGGAATCCCACGCCGGCGCCGCGATCTTCCAGAACGCGGGCACCGAACGGGCGCGGGCGCTGCTGGCCGCCTCCGGCTACAACAACGAGCCGGTGGTGTTCCTGCATTCGCAGAGCTCCGCACTGCTGAACCCGATGGGGCTGGTCATCGCCGACCAGATGAAGCGCGCGGGCTTCAACGTGCAGCTCGCGACATCGGACTACGCGACCGTCGCCCAGCGCCGCTTCAACCGTGGCCCGGTCAGCGAAGGCGGCTGGAGCATGGTCAACATCATCTGGAATGGCGTGGACCTCGTGAACCCGCTGGCCAATCCCGGCGTCGCCTACAATTGCGCCGACTACTCGGGCTGGACCTGCGACGAGCGCCAGACCGACCTCATCACCCGGCTGGCCCGGGCGCGGACGGCGGAGGAACGCAGCAAGCTTGCCGACGAGCTGCAACTGGCCTTCCACGACAACGTCAACTACATCCTGGGCGGGCAGTTCTCCGCCCCGGCGGCCTACCGGTCGGAGCTGCAGAACGTGATCGAATTCCCGATCGCGGTGTTCTGGAACATGTCCCGCCGGCACTGAGCCCGGCGCCGGGGTTCAGCCGTCGCGCTGGGCCTCGGCCAGCAGCCAGTCGCGCAGCAGCAGCGTCGCCTGCGCCCGTTCGGGCGCTGGCGTCGCATAGATCAGCCAGTCCGGCTCCTCGGTCAGCGCGAGGTCGAACAGCATGACCAGCCGCCCCGCATGCAGGTCTTCGCCGACCAGGTTCGCGAAGAACAGCATCACCCCCATCCCCGAGATCGTGGCGATGTAGCCGAGGTTCATGTCCTCGAACTTGATGCCGCCACCGGCGTCGACGCCCGTCGCCTTGGCCAGCCGCAGCCAGCGCCGCCAGTCGCCCTTGCGCTTGCGCGAATGGATCAGGCTGTCGGGGTCGAGCTGCTCGGGCCGGGTGATCGGCGCGCGGCCGGCAAGGAAGCGCGGGCTGCACACCGGCACCAGGCGCCCATCGAACAGCCGTGTCGGCTCGGCCTTGGCCAAGGGCGCGACGCCATGGGTGATGGCGAGGTCGAAGCGGCGCGGCTGCAGCGTGGGCGGCGGCCCGCCCTCGGCGGTCAGTTCCAAAGTGATGGAGGGATGCCGCGCCGCCAGCCGCGGCAGCCGCGGCACCAGCCAGCGCATGGCGAGGTTGGTCGAGGCATAGACCCGCAGATTGGCCGGGTCGTTGGCGGCGAAAAGCACGCGGGTATCGTCCTCGATGCGCCGGAAGGCCTCGCCCAGGGAGCGCTGATAGGCCTGGCCGCGGGAGGTCAGCACCACCTCCCGGTGCTGGCGGTCGAACAGCCGGGCGCCCAGGAACTCTTCCAGCTGGCGGATCTGGTGGCTGATGGCGCCCGGGGTGACGCCGAGTTCCTCGGCGGCGGTGGTGAAGCTCAGGTGGCGGCCGGCCGCCTCGAAGGCGCGCAGGCTGCGGAGCGGGGGCAGGCGGCTGACGATCGGGGCAACTCCTGCCGGGCGCGAAAGGGGAGGGGGCGAGTATCGTCGATGTGCCGCGCGGGACAACGCGGAAAGGAGCCCGCTTTGCGCGAGTCATCGCGATGCCAAACCGGCCTGGTATCCGCGAAACGTCGGGGGGCAGGAGCATGGCAATCATCCGCCGGCCGAGCACCGCATAGCAGTGTGAAACCCGCCAAAGGTCCGTGGCGAAGGCTGGTCCGAACCGCGCTGCGCGGCACCGTGGCGGCGTGGCTGGGCAGCACCCCGGCGCTGGCGCGTGGCGAGGACATGACGGATGAGGCGGTGCGCGCGGCCATCGTCCGGGAGAGCATCGCGCAATACCCTTCCGTCTGCGCCTGTCCCTATTCGATGATGCGCAATGGCGCCGCCTGCGGCCGCCGCAGCGCCTATTCCCGCCCGGGGGGGCGGTCCCCGCTCTGCTATCCCCAGGACGTGTCGCCCGAGATGGTCGGCCGCTGGCGGCGCGGGCGGTGACGAGGGGGCAGATCGGCGCATGGGGCCGGGGCCGCCGCCGCTGAGGGGCACGAGAGCGGCATCCTTCAGCCGCCCGGCGGCCGGCGCACCCCATCCGCGCGGTCCAGCTGCATCAGCGGCGGCAGCGCGGTCAGGGTGATCCCCGCCATGCAGGCGAAGGTCACGCTGAAATCGCCGAGGCCGGGCGCGCCGCCCGGCCCGGTGACCAGCGACAGGATGGTCGCGCTGACCGAGATGCCGAGGCTCATCGACAATTGCTGGAACACCCCGGCCGAGCTGACGCTGCGGCTCAGCAGCTTCGGCGGCACATCGGCATAGGTCAGCGAATTGGCGGTGTTGAACTGCATGCTGCGCACCGCCGACAGCAGCAGGATGGAAGGGACCAGCACGACATAGGAGCCGCCGCCGTTCAGCACCGGAAAGACCCCGAGCAGAGCCGCGCCGAGCCCCACCAGGCTCAGCATCACCGGCCGGAAGCCGGAGCTGCGGATCATCCGGCGCAGCAGGAACTTGGCGCCCAGCGCGCCGAAGGCCCCGATTGCCGTCAGCATGCCCGACTGGATCGCCGTCATGCCGAAGCCGAGCTGCAGCAGCAGCGGCAGCAGGAAGTTGGAGGCATTCAGCCCGATGCGGCTGAGCCCGCCGCCGATGACGCCGGCACGATAGGCGCGCAGTCCGAACAGCGAGACATCCAGCGCCGGCCGCACGCAGCGCCGGGCATAGCGCGTATAGACGAAGGCCGTCCCCACCGCCCCGGCCAGCAGGCCGAGGCTGGCCGGGCGGCCGAGGAGCGGGGCGGCCAGATTCTCCACCGCCAGCTGGAACAGCAGGATCGCCGTCGCGGCGATGAGGAAACCCGGGATGTCGAAGCGGATCCGCGCCCCCACCTCGGTGTCGCGCGGCACGAAGGCCAGCGCCGCGGCCAATGCGATGGCGCAAAGCGGCAGGTTGACGAAGAAGATCCAGCGCCAGGACATGTAGGTGACGATCCCGGCCCCCATCAGCGGCCCCAGCATCGGCCCCAGCACCAGCGGCGTGGTCAGATAGGTCATCGCATCCAGCGTCCCGCCGGTGCCGAAGGCGCGCAGCAGGATCAGCCGCCCGACCGGCGTCATCACCGCCCCGCCAAGCCCCTGCACGATCCGCGCAAGCACGAGCAAGGGCAGGCTGTCGGCGGCACCGCACAGCCCCGACCCGGCCACGAAGACCAGCAGCGCGCCGCAGAACACCCGCCGCGCCCCCAGCCGGTCGGCGAACCAGGAGCTGAGCGGCATGAAGACGGCAAGGCTGATCATATAGGCGGTGACCGCGACATGCAGCGACAGCGCCGGCACGCCCAGGCCCCGGGCGATCGTCGGGATGGCGGTGGTCAGCAGCGTCGAATCGATGCCCTGCATCAGGAAGGCGCCGGCGACGATGAAGGCGATCAGCACGCGGCGCGGATTGGGCGGGATCACCTCATCGGGCGGCCGCGGCCCGGTCGCGGAACCGGCAGGAGCGTCTGCGCGGTCATCTGGGCTGCCATCTGGCGGGGTCACACTGTCGGTCTCGTCTTCCGCGGCCGCCACGCTGCCCGCCTCCTGCCCGCGCGGGCAGGCCTCCCCTGCCATAGGCGCGTCGCGCGCGGAGAACAATCGGCCGCCGCCACGCCCCGTCGGAGACGCGCAGCTAACTGAAGAGCCCCGCGACTCGACTGCCCTAGGCTTGTAACTCCTCCACTCACCGGCGCGCCTCCTGGCTAAGGTTGCGCGTCGGTAGCTGGGAGAGGGTCGCCGCAGAGCGCGTCGTCGAGTCCTATCTCATGGCCTTCCAAGCATCCCGAAGATCGCGCTGGCGCCGCTCTTCGTCAGCCGAAGTGCGGGCAACTCCACACCATCATCCGCGCCCACCAACACACCGCCGGTGCCAAAAAGGGGTCTGAAGATCAGTCGGGTTGGGGGATGCCGGACAGCGGCATCCGCCGGAAATAGGCGATCGTTTGCCGCAGCCCGTCGTCTAGCGGCACAGTCGGTTGCCAGCCGAGGGTCTCGCGGGCGAGACCGATGTCCGGGCAGCGTTGCAAAGGGTCGTCCTGTGGCAAGGGGCGGAACACCATGCCCGCCGGCGAGCGGGTCAGGTCGAGGATCCGCCGCGCCAGCTCACGGACCGAGATCTCATCGGGATTGCCCAGATTGATCGGGCCCACGATCTGGTCGGGTGTTTCCATCATCCGGACAAGCCCGTCGATGAGGTCGGAGACATAGCAGAAGGCCCGGGTCTGGCCGCCGTCACCGTACAAGGTGATCTTTTCGCCGCGCAGTGCCTGCATGATGAAGTTTGAGACGACCCGGCCGTCGTCGGGATGCATCCGCGGCCCATAGGTGTTGAAGATGCGCACCACTTTGATGCGGGTGCGGTGCTGCCGGTAGTAGTCAAAGAATAGCGTCTCGGCGCAGCGCTTGCCCTCGTCGTAACAAGCGCGCGGGCCGAGCGGGTTGACGTTCCCGCAGTAGCCCTCGGTCTGCGGGTGCACCGTCGGATTGCCGTAGACCTCGCTGGTGGAGGCCTGCAACACTTTTGCTCGTGTCCGCTTGGCCAAGCCCAGCACATTGATCGCGCCAATCACACTGACCTTGGTGGTCTGCACCGGATCGAACTGGTAATGCACAGGCGAGGTTGTAGATTTCGTCGACCTCGACATAGAGCGGGAACGTGATGTCGTGCCTCATCGCCTCGAAGTTCGAGCGGCCAAGCAGGTGCGCGATGTTGTCCTTGCGCCCAGTGAAATAGTTGTCGACGCACAGCACTTCATGGCCGGCCTCGACGAGGCGCTCGCACAGGTGCGATCCTAAAAATCCGGCGCCGCCGGTCACCATGATCCGCTTTCGCATCGAAACCCTCGTCAGATTGGCAGGCCCGAGCAGACGTGCCCGAGCAGACGTGCCCGAGCAGACGTGCCCGAGCAGACGTGCCCGAGCAGACGTGCCCGAGCAAACGTGCCCGAGCGATGGCTGGCGCACGCCACGTCACGGTGCCGAAGCGCCAAACTCTGGCGGATTCGCGCCTGCGGGTCCGGTCATGGGCAAGCCGGGGCCGTCCCGACCGGCGGCATTGTCGCGAGGCGGGGCAACGCGCGCCGCCGGATCAACGTTCGGTGGCGGCGGCGAGCGCCTCGACTGAGGCGACCATTGGCGCCAAGCAGGTAGGCCAGAGCAGGTCATCACGGCGATCATGGCCTTGTGGCACGGCGAGGGGCCGGGGTGACGAAAGCTGGCGCGCGGCCATGTGCCAGAACAAGGCCGGCTCGTCGGCGATGACGACGCCAGGCTGATCGCGCCAAGCCTCGAAGCCGACGAACGCCAGACTGGTGGCCACCACCGGGCGGTTAGCAAGCAGGGCTTCGGATGTCTTGAGGTTGGAGCCGCCGCCGCACGTCTTGGGCAGCAGGATGACGGAGCAGCGGGCCAGCAACGCGTCGAGAATGGGCATATCCACCATACCGAGCATGCGGGCGTCGCGGATCAGCCTGTGCGCCGTCCGGCTCGCCGCCAGCAGCTTGTGGACCGCGCCGCAGATGATGAGCAGGCCGGGCAGACCGTCCTGGGCTCCGTCCGCGAGGTCGAGCAGTCCCCTGGCATTGGGCGGATGAGCGGAACTGACAAAAAGCGCGAAGGACGCGTCGGCCAAATACGCGTCTACCGCTGCCAGGGCCGCCTGCGTCGGCTCGACACGGCGGCAGCCGTTCTGCGCGACGACAACGTGCCGTGCGCCTATGCGCCGGAAGCTCGCCGCGTCGGCATCCGAGACGGTGATCACGAGATCGCTCTCGCGGGCAATCTGCTTCTCCTGGAGGGCAACCTCGGCCAGCACCCTGCTGTTGGCGTTGCCGGCTATCTTCGCGAGGTCCCTGCGATACTCGCTTTCGAAATTGTACGAGGAATGAACCACGCGCGCGCTGCGTAGCAGCCCGCGCTCCCGCAGGGTCCGCACCACCGGCCAGAGGTAAGGCTCCTCGAACTGCACCACGTCGGGGCGGAAGCGATACACGGCCGCTTCGAACCGGGCAAGCAGCGCTGGCACCTCGGCGAAGGCCCGCCACAATGACACCTCCCACGGCTGGCCGGACTGTGCGATATACGTCATCACCGTGTCGTCGATGGCGATGTCGTGCGGGCCGGTGTCGGCTGGCGGCACATTGCCGGGGTCGAAGATGCCGATGAACATCACGTCATGGCCGCGCGCGCGGTAGGCTTCGACGATGCTGGCGGCGCGGATCTGGCCGCCATGACGCGCATGGATGATGGCCCAGGGACCCAGGATCAGTATGCGCATCGTATCGGCGCTAGCGGGGCGTTGCGAGCAGGTCGATCTGCTTGCCATCGCCACGATCATCGAGCACACCGAGGGTGTAGTCAAGTTCGTCGAAGAAACGATGGAAGGCGTCCAGCGTGGTGTCATGGATCTTGGCCAGTTCGCGCTCGAACTCGGCGGTGATGACCGGCCGGCAGCGTTGGATCGTGGCGCGGGCGCCGCGCAGGACGTGCAAGTCGCTGCCCTGTGTGTCGACCTTCATGAAACCGAGATCAGTCAGGCCCAGTTCGTCTATGGTCCGGGCCGGCACCGTCGACGGCGTCTCGGCATCGACCCAATGGAAGGCCAGGGCGGCGGCGTTACCGATGTGGTTGTAGTCGACGCCACCGTCGTGGCCAGGTACCGGGATCTCCTGCTCGGCGTTGTCGGCTAGCTTCATGTGGCCGGTCACGTTGTAGAGGGCCGCGTTCGTGGCAATAACGTTGCGGCAGTTGTTCAGCAGCAGGTTCGCGCACAGCATCCGGTAGATTTCGACCTGTGGTTCGAAGGCATGCACTGTGCGGAAGTAGCGTGCCATGTAGACGCTGTGGAAGCCGAGATAGGCGCCGGCGTCGATCGCGGTGCGATCGGCGGCGCCGGCGCGCTCGATCACCCCCTTGAGATGCGAATCCCAGAAGGAGCCGGACAGGATATGGTCGCTTATCAGGTCCGGCTGGCGCAGCAGGAAGCGGCCATAGGGCCCGTCATGCAGCACCAGCGAAGTACCGAGAATGGCGAGCGGCAAGTTGTGCTGCAGGGTCGCTATGCCAGCAACCTGCGCAACCTGCGCGGTCGCCTCGATGCCATCGATGCGCCGGTGAGCCGCCAGCTGTTCCTGCCGTAGCGCCTCGAACGCCGGGCCAAGTCGCAGCAACTCCGCGTGTAAGGCGTCGGCGGATCTCTGTCGTTCCTCGACTTGGTCGTCGATGCTGCCAAGCCGGTAGTTGACCGCCATCTGGTCCTTGCGTAGCGCGTCGAGCATGCGGTTCAGATGAAGCAGTTCGTCCCTGAAGGCGTTGCCGAGTTGCTGCTCTGCGGCCAACTCCTGCCCGCGCCGCTCGAGGTCAAGGATGCGCTGATCCAGGCGTTCGGTATCCTTGCGCTGCGCCAGCAGCAGTTCGTCCCTGAAGGCGCTGCCGAGCTGCTGCCCCGCGGCCAACTCCCGCCCGTGCTGCTCGAGGTCAAGGATGCGCTGATCCAGGCGTTCGGTATCCTTGCGCTGCGCCCTGGTCCGATCCAACTCGCCGATCTCAAGAAGGATGCGGGCGAAATAGGGGCGGGCAACCGCCATCAGGACACGCCGGACCGGGTTGGTGATCCAAGCCCGGCCCGTGACGCTGTGGCCTGCCCGTCCCAGATCGTCGAAGGATAGCATGTCGGTTCCTGCGGAGAGTGGTCAACGAAAAGCGGTGAGATACTGGCCAAGAGCGTGCTTGGCATACAGCAACGCCGGCAGCCGCTGGTCATGGAGGCGCTGCGGATCCCAGGGATGTACGGCGCCGGTTAGCACGCCCTCGATGGCGTCGAGACAACGATCGAAGCTGAGATCGCCGCGTGCCAGCCGGGCGGCCCGACGGCCGAGGCTGGCCACGTCGACCTCGCCGGTCAGCAACTGGGCGATCGCGGTGGCGAGCGATCCGGCTGTGCGGTCGATTTTGAGCGCGTGGACACCGTCAACCAGTCGCTCGGCGCAGCCGGCGCTGCGGGTGACGATCGGCACCGCGCCACAGGCTGCCGCCTCGATCGGCGCGAAGCCGAAGGGTTCGCGGTCCTGCGTCGGGAACAGGAAGGCATCGTACCGCGGCAGCAGCGCCAGGATTTCCGGCTGCGTCCGGGCGCCGAGGAAATCGACATGTGCAGTGACGCCACGCTGCGCCGCTAGCGTCACCCAGGGCTCGGCCGGGCCGAAGCCATAAATGTCCACATGGAACCGGGTGTGGCCCTCGGCGAGCAGGCTTGCGCAGGCCTCGATGATCAGGTCGGTGCCCTTGTGCGTGCCCAGTGAGCTGGCGGCAACTAGGCGCAGCTCACCGCGCTCGCGATAGCGCGTGCGCTGGTCCAGGCCACGCGCATCCACCCAGCCGGGGATGACCGTTGGCGCGGCGTCGAAGCGGATGCCGGACCTATTGGCGATCTCGGCAAGGACATGTTCGCTCATCGCAATCACGCGGGCGCGAGTCAGCAGGGCCGCGTCATCCCTGACGAACAGCGCGGCCGCGATCGGCACGACGTCTGTGGTCAGGTAGGTCGGCACGCAGTCCATCAGGTGCATTACCCAGGGAATGCCGACCTGTTCGACGGCGTCCAGCAGCGCCAACCCGCCGATGCCCCAGACGTGCCAAGCATAGACGAGGTCGGGGCGGAAGCGCCGCAGCTGTGCCAGCAGGGTTGCGGTGTTGGCGTGGAGCGAGCACGCTGCCTCGTAGGACTTGGCCTCTCCCAACTCGACGGTGTGCGGGTCGATCGGATCGAAGACCCGCAGCGCCAGCACACGGTGCAGCCAGGGTGGGTCGTCCGGCGTGGCGATCGGCGCGTGTGCGGCGAGCACCTCGACCACGTGCCCGCGGTCGTGCAGCCCCACCGCGACATTGCGGCAGCCGATCTCGTATCCGCCCAACACATGCGGTGGGAAAAGGTTGTTGAGGATCAGGATGCGCACAGGCCGCCCTTCCATCGGCGTGTGTGGACGTCGGCGTAGAATCGGGCCAGGCGGCGGCCATACTCGCCCAGCCCGCACGATGCCACCGCATACGACCGGGCCGCCGCCCTGCAGGCGTTGCCGGCGGGCCACAGCCCCGCCTGATGCCGGCGCAGCAGAGCTTCCAGTTCTCCCTCAGTCACGAACACGCACCCGAAGGCCGGATCGGTCACCAGTTCGGGCAGCGAGCCGCCATCGGCCGAGACGATCACCGGCAGGCCGCAGGCCATGGCCTCCAGCGTGGTGAGCCCCATCAGCTCGGTGTTGGCCGCCACGTTGCCGTAGATATCGCGAATGCAGGATGCCTGCAGGAACACGCTGGACCGCTGATACAGCCCGATCAGCGACTCGTCGGTCGCGTCATGGATGAACTCGACGTCCTTGTCGGCGGCAAGTTCGCCGAGCAGCGTTCGGTAGGCCTCATGATAGACCCGCCCCACCACGCGTAGCTTCAGGCCCTGGGGCAGCGCTCGGATGATCCGGTCGATCCCTTTGTGCGGCATGACACGGCTGACGCAGATGGCGGCGGGCTCGTCAGAGGGCATACCCCCGGGCTGGAAGACATCGGTGTCCACCGGTCCCGTCAGGACGATCGCCGGCGAGCGCACGTCGGAGGCGATCATCGCATGGGCATATTCCGAGATGCTCACCACGCCATCGGCCATGCCCAGCCCGCCCCGCAGCATCACCGGGTTGGCTCCGCCGCCGAGATCGGTCAGCACCACCGTTTTGCCGAGCGAGGCGGCGATGCAGCATGCGTAGGCGCCGAAATCGGTCAGCGATTGGTGGACGTGAATGACGTCGAACGCCGCGAACTCGCTCCAGAGCTGCGATGAGAGGGCGTCCATCGGTGCCCGTGACGCCCGTTCGTTGGCCAGGATCCGCACCACGGTGCGACCGCGCATTGCTAGGCCAGGCTCGGCACCGATCGTCACCATCGCCTGGCTAATCCAGGGTGCGCCCGTCGACAGCGCAGCCATGACGTTATCGACCCAGCGCTCACCGCCGCCGATGACGCTGTCGGGGGAAAACCAGGTTGGACTGGCGTGCAAAACGCGAAGGTGGGTCATGATGTCGGCATCGCGCATCCAACCATGTCTCGATCGTCGATTGTCGCTTCGACCGGTGCCCGGCCTCATGCACTTACATCTTGTTGCATGCCTACATCGCGTTGACCACCGTCGATATCACCGCGGAGCGGCCAGATTCCGTGCAGGATGGCGGCGGCCGTCGCCATCCGCGGCCAGTGTGTTGCTTGCCATGCTGCCAGATTTCCGTTCCGTTCAGCAGAGGGAAGTTGAATCTGCGTAATCGGGGGACTAATCTGTGTGGGCTGATGCTGCGACGCTCGGAGTGGTTGCGGGCCGCCCCTCCCGCTCCACTGAAATGGCATTATCAACAACGGTAGCGTCGTCCCCCCGGCGATCTGCGGTTTTGCCGTCGTGCCCGCCCGGCAAGAGGATCCACGACCCGCGGTCACGCACAGGGAGCCGGCGTCGGCGCCAGCCGTCATCCGGCGAGCGAAAACCCGGCAAATCCAGCGGTCTATCGGCAGAAAATGGTGGAGCTGTGGGGAATCGAACCCCAGACCTCGTCATTGCGAACGACGCGCTCTACCAACTGAGCTACAGCCCCATCCTCTCGGA
>Ga0255334_1001236_pt1 | contig 12581 bp, 13 predicted proteins | sample EtOH5_35cm_T3_12_FD_202080 | JGI IMG/M metagenome (GOLD analysis project Ga0255334, IMG submission 202080) | Sandy soil microbial communities from University of British Columbia, Vancouver, Canada - EtOH5_35cm_T3_129 | ecosystem: Engineered > Artificial ecosystem > Sand microcosm > Unclassified ...
GCAAACGCCAGGCATTGTTCAAGGAAAGAGCGGCACGACGTGGCGTCGGCAGTTCGAGGGGCAGGTCTTTGCTTTTGCTGGTCATGAGATTCTCCGGTCACGACGAATCCGCGACTGGCGCGGATTCCTTGTGCCCCGTTGGCGGTTATTTACTGACGGGCCACGGTTTCCTTGAAGCCGGTGTCTATCAACTGATCGATGACCTGATCGACATTCACCCCGCGACGCACCAGTTCTTCGGACACCAGAATCGGCGCGGCGGCCTTGGAGGCGATCACATCCCTGGCGGTCAGTTGCGGGCTGCTCAGGTCAGTGCGGGACAGTTGCAGCTTGGCCACTTCCAGCGGCAGACCGGATTCGGTAGCGAGCAGTTTCGCCAGTTCGTCAGGGTTTTTTACCGCCCAGTCACGGGCCTTTTCGTACGCCTTCAGTACGGTTTCGATGGTCTGCGGGTGCTCTTTCGCATAAGTGTCAGTAACGCTGACTACGCCATAACTGTTGAAGTTGGTGTTGCGATACAACAGGCGCGAACCGGCCTGGACCTGGCTGGCGGCCATGTGCGGATCGAGGCCGGCCCAGGCGTCGACGTCGCCTTTTTCCAGGGCCGTGCGGCCATCCGGGTGCTGCAAGTGCACCAATTCCACATCGTCCTTGCTCAGACCGGCCTGTTGCAGGCTGCGCAGGGTGAACAGGTACGGATCGGTGCCTTTGGTGGCGGCGATTTTCTTGCCTTTCAGGTCGGCGACGGTCTGGTAGGGCGAATCCTTGCGCACCACCAATGCGGTCCATTCGGCGCGGCTGTAGACGTAAACCGATTTGATTGGGGTGCCATTGGCGCGGCTGAGCACGGCGGCGAGGCTGGCGGAGGAGGCGAAATCAACGCCGCCGCTGTTGAGGTACTCCAGCGAGCGATTGCTGCCCTGACTCAGCACCCAACTGACTTTGGTCTGCGGCAGGGCTTTTTCCAGAAATCCAAAGTGTTTAAGCACCAGGCTGACTGGCGAGTAGTAGGCGTAATCCAGATGCACTTCGGCTGGCGGTGTTTCAGCGGCCTGCGCGACAGGTTGCAGGCTCAAGGCCAGGGCGCAGGCGCTTAGCAGATACCTGACGTTGGGAAAGCGCAAGGTGGACTTCATGGGATCGGCTCCGGACAAGGCGTTGGGTTTCTTATGTCGAAAAATTCATTTTTTATAAATGCTTCCTGCGTAAAAGGAATATTGCAGGCTCTGTGCCATGTCTTGGATATCAGGCGTTTTCAAGGCGTTGATGCGAGGAATGAAGCAGAAGGGTGTTGCAGGGAAAACAGTCTGTCGGCTCACTGTTGCCGGGTGAACAGTGTTGGCTGACAGTCATGAGCTTATGCGTAAATCGAATTTAAAAAGCATCCTGTAAGAGCGTTATGGTCTATGCCATTCACTCTCAAGGAGCCCCCGATGAACCTGTCCAGATTCGTTCGCAGTTTGCTGACCAGTGCGTTGTTTGCTGCGCCAATGGCCTACGCCGCTGAGCCCGTTGTCCTGCATGTCGGTGATCAGAATTACTACAACGTGCGCGCTTCGGTGGAGGCTTCGGGGGTGCTGGAAGGGGCGCCTTACACCGTTGACTGGAAGCATTTTCAGGCCGCTGCACCGCTGGCCGAAGCGTTGAACACCGGGGCGCTGGACGTGGGTTTCCTGGGTGATTCAGGCTTCCTGTTTCTCGCTGCAAAGCAGGCGCCGGTGAAGCTGATCGGCGTCTCGCGGCAGAACCCGGACACCATTGCACTGCTGGTGCCCAAGGATTCGCCGGTCAAAAGCATCGCCGATCTCAAGGGCAAGAAAGTCGCCTATTGGCCCGGCGCCTGGAGCCAGCAATTAACCTTGCGCGCCTTGCAACAAGCTGACCTGCCGGAGGACTACGTCGACTTCATCAAGCTGATGCCGATCGATGCCGCCGCCGCGCTGCCTCAGGGCAGCATTGATGCCTTCCCGGTCTGGGAACCCTACATTTCCCAACAGATTCTGTTCTCCGGCGCGCGACCGATTCTCACCGCCAAGAACCTCATGCCAGGCCTCAGCGCCATCGCCGCTTCGACGCCGTCAATCGACAGCAAGCGCGAAGCCATCGCCGACTTCCTGGTTCGCCTGAAAAAGGCACGGGCCTGGGTCGACAATCACACCGACGAATATGCCGATCTGTGGGCGAAGAAGGCCAATCTTGACCAGAACGTCTCGCGTCACTGGTTACGCCAGGCTCACATGACCGTCGGCCCGGTGGATGCACAGGCCGCGAAGGACCTGCAAAGCACGGCGGATTTTCTGTTCAAGGTCAAAGCACTGCCGACGGCACTGGCGACCGCGCCGATTATCGACAACTCGTTCGAGCAGGCGTTTACCCAGTAACCGACAATGTCGGGCAGCACCGGAACCAAACACTGTGTACCCTGATCCAAACCGCGCCCGCACAACTGTGCGGGCTTAACGGTCCGGCTCAAGGCACAACATGAAACAACTGTTCAAGATTCTCAGCGCACTCGCCATTGCCGTCGGGCTGGTAGGTTGCATCGCTGCTCCCATCGAAATGACACCGCAAACCGAACAGCGTCTGCACGCGCAAGCACCGATCCGGTTTCTGCTGACGTTCGACGACGGTCCCAGCGCGTCGAGTTTCTGGAACCCTACGATGACAATCCTCGACAGTCTCGCCACCAACCCGGTGCAGCCGAACCTCAAAGCGGTGTTCTTCGTGCAGACCGGCGCGCCACGGGCTGGCGACAGCGACATCGGCCGTGAGGTCATGCGCCGCGAGCATGCGGACGGGCAGATTCTCGGTTTCCACACGGCCACCCACTGGCACACCAATCACCGTTCTCTGAGCCCGGAAGAACTGGAACAGTCATTGACCAAAGGCAGTGCCGACATCGCCGCCATCACCGGTGCGCCGCCGACTTTGGTACGGCCGCCGTTCTGGAATTACGACAAACGGGTTTTCGCCGCTTATCAAAAGCACGGCATGCACGTGTTGCTGACCGACCTGAGCGCCAACGACGGCAAGATCTGGGGTTTCAACGCCAGCCCCCGACGCCGGTCCAGCATGTTGCGGCAGATGTCGGAGGTGCGCGAGCGCATCGCATTGGGTGAGTTGCCGACGGTGGATGGGGTGATCCCGGTGGTGGTGACCTTCCACGACCTCAATCGCTACACCGCCCGACATGCCCGCGAGTACCTGCAAATCCTTCTCGACAGTGCGCAGGCGACCGGCGTGAAAACGGCGCAGAAGCCGTTTTACGATGATCAGGCTGAACTGCAACGGGCGGCCATGGCGCGCACCGTTCGCGACAGTGCGCAACCGGTGAAATTGCCGGGGGTCTGGAACTGGATCTGGGGAGCGGATGCGCAGTGATCAAAACGCAAGACTCACGGGCCCTTCGCCGGCAAGCCGGCTCCTGCAGATGATCGCTGTCGTTCACATGTGCACGATTCAGTTCATAAACAACGGCAAATAACCAAGCTCTACCAGTTTGGTATCAATATCCCCAACCTGTCCGAAGTGGTCGAGGTTTTGCTCATTCATGACTTCAGGACAGCTGACGATAATTGTCCCCCTGTCGGGCACGGGAACCAGTTTGTGTGCCTGAGGGAAGTCTTCCTGTTTCAACGGTTGCGGGCAAAAGCCAATCCATCCAATTGTCTGTCGGTCCTTGAAAACACGACCTTTTCTGAAATAGTTGGCCGGTACCACGGTGACCCAGTCAATTTCTGGCCAGATATTCACGGCCAGATTGATAATTTTTGTGAATGTCTCTTCCGGGTGCGCAAGCTTCATCAACAAAGCACCGGCGTCCTCGAAGGACATGGCTGACACTGAATCGAGGTTGTGCGCGCTGTAATGAAAGGCGACTCCGCCCTCAAGCGGATCCTGGATGGCATTCCAGACCGAAAATTCGGTCAGGTCGGGAAGGTCAGGATCATGAGCGCGCTTAACTTTGTCGATCAGCGCTTGAGTGTTGTTACTGACGTTAGTTGAAAGCGAGTCTTTCAGGCTTTTCCCTTGCAAATACCAGTTGGCCAGAAGCGGACTGATTGCACCCACCTGACGCAAAAACTCGGCAGCTTTTTCGACCTGCGTTTCAAGCGTAAGTGAGGTAATGGCCTGCTTGTTGAACCTGAAGGTAAAAATGAAGCTTTTGAAATTTGTCATGCTGACACCTTGAATGCTTTGCTGGTCGGACTAGGCGATCAATCCAGGATTGTCTCTGTAGTACTCCTCCATCTGCTGCTTTTCTTCCCTGCGCAGTTCATCGTATTCCTCTTGATCCTTGCTGCCGGCTTGCCGGCGATCTTGGACGCCATCGCCGGCAAGCTGGCTCCTACAAAGCGCTCAGCTGTTGCGGCAATAACTCATCAATCATCCGCAAGCAATGATTCAACCCTGGCGACACGTCGCCCACGCGTCGGCTGAGGATGATCGGCGAGGTCGCGTTGTCTTCCAGCAGCGGCGTGAAGCCGATGTCGTCGCGGTGCAGCAATTGCACCGAGGCCGGCACCAGGGTGACGCCGATTCCTGCGCCCACCAGGCCGATGGCGGTTTGCAGTTCGTTGGTCCACTGCGCCACGTGAATGCTGACGCCATAGGACTCGAACAGCCCGATCACATGGTCGGCGTAGCTGGGGCGCGGGTTGCCGGGGTACAGCACGAAAGGTTCCTTCGCCAGTTCGCGCAGGCTGATCGGCCCGGCCAGTAGCGGATGACCGGCGGGCAGGGCGGCGACCAGCCGGTCTTCGGTCAACACCGTCTGGATGATGGCCGGGTCGTCGATGCGGATGCGGCCGAAACCGATATCGATCCGACCGGCCTTGAGCGCCTGCACCTGTTGCAGCGTGGTCATTTCCGAGAGCCCCAGTTCCAGCTCCAGAGGCTCGCCGCTGCGCAAACGGCGAATCAGTTCCGGCAGCACGCCATAGAGTGTCGACGGCGCAAAACCAATCCCCAGCCAGGTTTTTTCCCCCAGGCCGATGCGTCGCGTGTTGTCGCAGACCTTGCCCAGTTGCTCCAGCAGGGCAGTGCTGTGCTCATGGAAAAACCGCCCGGCGTCGGTCAGCTTCAGCGGCCGTCCGCGATCCAGCAGCAACACCCCGAGTTCATCCTCCAGTTGCTGAATCTGTCGGCTCAGTGGCGGTTGGGCAATGTGCAGCAGTTCCGCGGCACGGGTGAAGTTGAGGGTTTGAGCCAACACCTGAAAATACCGCAGGTGACGCAGTTCCATGAGGCCTCCGCAAAGCAGTTTTCATACCTTAAAGGTATCAAGTCAGACCAATTCTATATTGGCTTCCCGAAAAAAGCCGTACCAGAATCGGTTCCAGAACTTTAAGAACCTGACAGGTATCGACATGCTTGCAACTGCCATTGAATCGATCGAGACGATCATCGTCGATCTGCCGACCATCCGCCCGCACAAGTTGGCGATGCACACCATGCAGAACCAGACGCTGGTGATCATTCGCGTGCGCTGCGCTGATGGCATTGAAGGCATTGGCGAATCCACCACCATCGGTGGCCTGGCGTATGGCAATGAAAGCCCGGACAGCATCAAGACCAACATCGACCGGCACTTTGCGCCGCTGCTGCTGGGTCAGGACAGCGCCAACGTCAACGCTGCGATGTTGCGCCTGGAGCGCAGCATCCGTGGCAACACCTTCGCCAAGTCAGGTATCGAAACCGCGTTGCTCGATGCCCAGGGCAAACGCCTTGGCCTGCCGGTCAGCGAACTGCTGGGCGGCCGCGTTCGGGATGCGCTGCCAGTGGCCTGGACCCTGGCCAGCGGTGACACCGACAAGGACATCGCCGAAGCGGAAAAAATGCTCGACCTGCGCCGCCATCGCATCTTCAAACTGAAAATCGGTGCCGGCGAAGTCAATCGCGATCTGGCCCACGTCATCGCGATCAAGAAAGCCCTCGGCGATCGCGCCAGCGTGCGGGTCGACGTCAATCAGGCCTGGGACGAAGCCGTTGCATTACGCGCCTGCCGGATTCTAGGCAGCAACGGCATCGACCTGATCGAGCAGCCGATCTCGCGCAATAACCGCTCGGGCATGGCGCGCCTGAACGCCATCAGCCCGGCGCCGATCATGGCCGACGAATCCATCGAGTGCGTGGAAGATGCGTTCAACCTGGCCCGTGAAGGTGCGGCTTCGGTGTTCGCCCTGAAAATCGCCAAGAACGGCGGCCCACGCGCCGTGCTGCGGACCGCCGCGATTGCCGAAGCGGCGGGCATCGGCCTGTACGGTGGCACCATGCTCGAAGGTGGTCTGGGCACCATGGCTTCGGCCCATGCCTTCGTCACGCTGAACAAACTGGCGTGGGACACCGAGCTGTTCGGCCCGCTACTGTTGACCGAAGACATTCTCAGCGAGCCGCTGGTCTATCACGATTTCGAGTTGCACGTGCCGAAAACCCCGGGGCTGGGCCTGAACCTCGATGAAGAACGCCTGGCGTTTTTCCGTCGCGACAAGACATCCACTGCCATTCATCAAGCCTGAGGAGAGCATTATGCTGTTCCACGTAAAGATGACCGTGAATTTACCGGTCGACATGAACCCCGAACGCGCCGCGCAGCTCAAGGCTGACGAAAAAGCCCTGGCCCAGCGTCTGCAGGATCAAGGCAAGTGGCGTCATCTGTGGCGCATTGCCGGGCTCTATGCCAATTACAGCGTGTTCGATGTCGACAGCGTTCAAGAGCTGCACGACTTGCTCATGCAATTGCCGCTGTACCCGTACATGACGATCGAAGTCACCGCGATGTGCCGGCATCCTTCTTCCATCCGTGAGGATGACCGCTGAACCTGGCCTGTTCAGTTCGCCACGCTAATAATTACAAGATGAGGAACCCATAAAATGAACGTAAAAATTTCCCACACTGCCAAAGCCCAGAAGTTTCTCGAAGAGGCCAGCGGCCTGCACAACGATGCCGGCAATCCGCGCACCAAAGCGCTGATCTACCGCATCCTGCGTGATTCGGTGAACATCATCGAAGACCTCGCCGTGACCCCGGAAGAGTTCTGGAAAGCCGTCAACTACCTCAACGTGCTGGGGGCGCGCCAGGAGGCTGGACTGGTGGTGGCCGGGTTGGGCCTGGAACACTACCTCGACCTGCTGATGGACGCCGAAGACGAACAGGCCGGCAAGGCTGGCGGCACGCCGCGCACCATCGAAGGCCCGCTGTACGTGGCCGGTGCGCCGTTGTCTCAAGGTGAAGCGCGTCTCGATGATGGCGTTGATCCGGGTGTGACGCTGTTCATGCAGGGCCGCGTGTTCAATACCGCCGGCGAACCGTTGGCCGGTGCGATTGTGGATGTCTGGCACGCCAATACCGGCGGCACCTATTCGTACTTCGATACCACGCAATCTGAATTCAACCTGCGTCGACGCATCGTCACCGACGCCGAAGGTCGCTACCGTTTCCGCAGCATCGTGCCGTCGGGTTACGGCTGCCCGCCGGACGGTCCGACCCAGCAACTGCTCGATCAACTGGGCCGTCACGGCCAGCGTCCGGCGCACGTGCACTTCTTCATCTCGGCGCCGGATCATCGGCACCTGACCACCCAGATCAACCTCGACGGCGATCAATACCTGCACGACGATTTCGCCTACGCCACCCGTGACGAGCTGATCGCGAAAATCACCTTCAGCGATGATCAACAACGCGCAGCGGCGCATGGCGTCAGCGGTCGTTTTGCCGAGATCGAATTCGATTTCACCTTGCAGTCGTCCGCCCAGCCGCAAGAGCAGCAGCGTCACGAGCGGGTTCGCGCGCTGGAGGACTGATGCCAGCTTGGCGATGACTGACACACCGCTTTCGCGAGCAGGCTCGCTCCCACATTCGACCGTGTTTCTTCAGTGGGACTACGGTCAAAATGTGGGAGCGAGACCGGCTTGTCGGCGAAGTGGCCCGGACATTCCACATGTCGATCAACTGATACACAGCTGCAAGCACTGCCTTAGAATGACCCGACGCACCCCATAAAAACAACGAGAGTGACCCGATGATGCAAGCGCAACTGTTGAGTCAGCGCAGCTCCGTATTCGACCATGCCGACCCGTACGCGGTGTCGGGCTACGTCAATCAGCATGTCGGTAATCATTGCATCCTGATGCCGCGCGCCGGGCACCCCCTGGCCAGTCTCAATCACCGCAAGTTTGCCAGCCTCGACCTGTGCCGCATCAGCTATGGCGGCAGCGTGCGGGTCACCTCGGGCGCGCTGGAAAGCATCTATCACCTGCAAGTGTTGTTGCGTGGCAACTGCCTGTGGCGCGGGCACGGCCAGGAACATTACTTTGCGCCTGGCGAGTTGCTGCTGATCAATCCCGACGATCCGGTGGACCTGACGTACTCTGACGATTGCGAAAAATTCATCCTCAAAGTTCCCACAACGTTGCTTGAGTCTGTGTGCGACGAGCAGCGCTGGCGTTATCCGGGGCAGGGCGTGCGGTTTCTGGAGAACCGTTACCAGCTCAATGAACTGGAAGGGTTTGTCGGGCTGCTGGCAATGATTTGCCAGGAGGCCGAGGCCACCGAACAGATTCCCAAGGTGCAGGAGCATTACGCACAGATTATCGTCAGCAAGATGCTCAGCCTGATGCAGACCAACGTCAGCCGCATCAACCTCGGCTCACAAACGGCCACGTTCGAGGTGATTGCCGACTACATCGCACGCCACCTCAAGCAGGATATCGACAGTGAAGAACTGGCGCGTCAGGCGCGGATGAGTCTGCGTTCACTGTATGGCTTGTTCGAACGCAACGCCGGCACCACGCCGAAAAACTACATCCGGCAGAAACGTCTGGAGCGTATCAATGCCTGTTTGAGTGACCCGACCTGTAATGTGCGTAACGTGACGGAAGTGGCGATGGATTATGGGTTTTTGCATTTGGGGCGGTTTTCGGATAACTATCGCAAGCAGTTTGGGGAATTGCCGTCGGATACGTTGAAGCGGCGGGAGTGAGTCATGCGGCCAATTAGCATGTTTTATGCGAGGTCAAAATTGGCTATGGCTGCGAGACAGCACATCACAAATAAGAGCCCCAATAAGGTCCACTGCAAAACGGCCAATTTCCGCTTTAAATTCGCGGGGAATTTTTCCAAATCTTCCGGACACAACTCGCCTCTTTTCAGATAAAAGTTCGGGAAAGTCACGATCCCGGAAATGCCTCCTATGAGCATTAGCCGTCCCCATGGACCACCATGTCTGAGAGGTGCTCGCACCATGATCGCCGTACAATTTTTAAGATGCTCAAGTATCCTGTCCATCTTGGTGTAAGCCATATGCAGTGCGACAGTGATCCACACTATTGCCGCTGCAAAATAAAGAAGGCCGATGCCGACGAGCAACGCGTCAACAGTTTTTTGGCTCATTTGGCGATCTCATGAATTTTTTCTCCAGCGTAAATTTTTAGGGTGTCGCTAGTTAAAAAATCCGGATTTTCTGATAAAGAAAAGTGCGAACATCGCTAACAAAAGTGTTACGAGAATCCAGTGCATAACTGCCAATTTAAATCTCAGTGAGTTCGGAATAGCTTGTAGGTCTTCACAGCTTAACTGACCATTTTTTAGATAAAGTCGTGGAAAAGCAACGTAGCCAGTTATCCCACCAATCAACATCAATTTCCCCCAGATTCCTGCATGCCTTAAAGGCTCCAAAGTTTTGACCCCTGTGCTGTTCGGGAATAGTCGTAAAAGCATATCCATTTTGGTGTGTGCCAAATACAGCATTACTACAATGCATATAAACATGGAAAAAAGTACCAGTCCTCCTAGATAGCCAATTACAAGCTGACCCGTGCTCATTTCGTATTCTCGTAGACTATTTCCCCTGCACTCTCTCCGAAAATTCCCCCGGCCGAACCACCTGCGTAAGATCCGGCACCGACTATTACCACGCCGCATACGAGACCGGCCGTCCCACCCGTCGGTATAGAAAGTGCGATGCATAGACTGCTTACCGCGGGTGCCGATAATGCTAATCCTATTGCCACTCCGCCCACTATTCCTCCTAAAAACCCTCCAGCTTCAGTAAATTTCACCTTCTCACAGGCCTCCACATTCCCTTCTGCACAAACACCCTGAACCTTGATCACTGATGCTCCACCACCCACTGCTGTACCAACCCAACCACCATATTTGACGTACTTCGCCGCTTTGGAAACGGCATCAATATGCGTGGCATAACCAGGAATCTGCCCAATAGCCCCTGCTTTTCTCCAACGATGAACAAGGCTTTTAGTCGATATACCCAACACGCTTTTCAGATTGGGGTGATCCGGAAAGCCAATGCTCTTTTTAGTCAGTTTGGTGAGTTGGGTATCCAGTTGAGTCAGCAGGCGTTTGCGCTCGGCATAGAAATCGGGAGAGTTGAGGTGACCGTTTGCCTGAAACGTTTTTGTGTGCAACTTATCGATGTCGCGCAAAATCTCCTCCACGTCTTTCAGGTTCTTCGAGAACATCGCCAGCCCTGCACTGGCCCCGAGTGACCCTTTGGAGATAAAGAACGCAATCTCGTCATAGTGCCGCGCCATGAAATCGGCCTATTCCGAACTGAGAGGCTCCAGGGCTCTATTCACATTACCAGCCGCTTCCATCAACAACGCTTCTTCGAATGTACAAAGATGATTATTCGGATCGCTGAGAACAATCATCGTCCCGGCCTTTACCTGATCCAGGTTCGGATTCAAGGCCTTGAATTTGGCGATGGCGGCGGGGGAGGCTGACGTGAATAGTCGGGCTTCCAGTTTGTCAGCAGTGGTACTTCTTGGGACGACGTAGAACCCGGGTTCTTCTTGTGCGACTTGCGCGGGCCATTGTTCTTGAGGGAAAAATTTCAGGTCTGGAGCTGGATGCGGCGAAGCGGCTGCCGCCAATTGGCGGGGCGAGTTCGTGCCCGTGGACTTGAGATTTTGCGCATGTACAAAGCGCAATAAACGTTCCGGGTCAGCTTTCAATGAAGGCTGTGTGAGCATTGAGGCCGGGATTCTTTTAACCCGTTCAGTTACCGCGCCCTGAGTTTTTTGCGTGATGGCTTGTGACTGGATAAGCAAGTCGTGTTGTTCTTGTGCAAGCGCCTGTAAGCCTTGCCCTGGCGTTGTTTTGCCCTGCGCGACATCGTCCGCAACGCGCTTTGCATAAAAGGCGACTTCCCGATTGAACCGCTCACGCAACCTGCCTTGCGCCAGATGACGTGCGCCGAGCGTGCGGGCCTGTCCCGCCAGTTTGCCCGCCGCGCTGTTAACGTCCCACTGCTCATGAGGATTCATTCCTCTTCGCCCCACGAACTGTAGCCGGAGGTTTTTGCCAAGTGGTGGGTCCACGTGATGTCGCGGTAACGAATGGCCACCTGTTCCTGGGGCTCTGCATCGTTTTGAAAAATGGCATGAGGCACTTCAAGCGTCAGGTCGGCAATGACCCCGCCATTGATCGACACGGTGAAAAACTTTTCCTGCAGGCCGAAGGACGACACGCGATAAAAGCTGATCGTGCAGTTGATTTCTTCCCGGTTTGAAAGCGCTTGAGCGAGCAGCGGTGATGATTTGTCGACGGCTTTCGTGATGATGATCGGGTTGTGTGTCGACCTGTTGAGGTTCCCGATAGTGGTCATGTTGTGGCTGTAGGACAGCACCATGATCTCGTCTGTGTGTGCGGCCTGGTACTTGTTGCCAATAGAGGCCTGGGTTGAACAGCCCGCTGAAATCATTCCTTGAGCTTTACCGTTTATGGTCATGTAACCGTGATTAGCCATGCAAACCACTCCTTGTAGTCAGGAGGGCAGTCTATTCAGAAGTTGTAAGCAGTTATGTAGTCCGATTCCGAAAATACGTTCTGCACAAATCGGATAAAGGTCTGCACCCAGCGGATAGTCCACCCCCTTGCCCCGTCCTAGCATGAGCCTTGCCTGAACAATAACAATGGAGGCGGCGGCCATGACCCTGCGACCCGAATATCTTCAATCCCTGCTCGAGGACGATCCAGAACAAGGCATCTACCGCTGCAAGCGCGAGATGTTCACCGACCCGCGGCTGTTCGATCTCGAGATGGAACACATCTTCGAAGGCAACTGGCTGTACCTGGCGCACGAAAGCCAGATCCCCAACAAAAACGATTTCTACACCACCACCATGGGGCGCCAGTCGATCTTCATCGCGCGCAACAAGGACGGTGAGCTGAACGCCTTTATCAACGCCTGCAGTCACCGCGGCGCGATGCTTTGCCGACACAAGTCCGGCAACAAAAGCTCGTACACCTGCCCGTTCCACGGCTGGACCTTCAACAACTCCGGCAAACTGCTGAAGGTCAAAGACCCGACCGCGGCCGGCTACCCGGCGAGCTTCAACTGCGAAGGCTCCCACGACCTGACCAAAGTCGCCCGTTTCGAATCCTATCGCGGCTTCCTGTTCGGCAGCCTCAAGGCTGATGTGGTGCCGCTGGTTGAGCATTTGGGCGAGTCGGCGAAGATCATCGACATGATCGTCGACCAGTCCGCCGACGGCCTGGAAGTGCTGCGCGGTTCCTCCAGCTACATCTACGAAGGCAACTGGAAACTCACCGCCGAAAA
>Ga0255334_1001237_pt1 | contig 12578 bp, 15 predicted proteins | sample EtOH5_35cm_T3_12_FD_202080 | JGI IMG/M metagenome (GOLD analysis project Ga0255334, IMG submission 202080) | Sandy soil microbial communities from University of British Columbia, Vancouver, Canada - EtOH5_35cm_T3_129 | ecosystem: Engineered > Artificial ecosystem > Sand microcosm > Unclassified ...
GGTCCGGCGGATATCGGCCGTCGCCGGGTCCGGCTGGCTGCGCGCGTTTGCCGCAAGACTCAAGCCCACCAACACAGCGGCAAGGCTCAATCGGGTTAATTGCCTGGTAATAATCACGCTCGCTCCTACAAGGGAACGAAATTCAGGAAAAAAATTTAGGGCGCTAAAGTGCGTTTCTGCGCGGGTTTACAAGCTTCTGACGTGATAGCGACAAAATTTCTACATCTGAGCCTTCATGATTTGAGTAGCTCGTACGTCTTATTGGTAAGAGCACCCAACACATCTTTCCGGTTCAGGCTCTGAAAAGGAGTTTTTGCATGTACAACTCGCAACTGCCAACGGACGGTAGTACTGCGCCAATGGGCACTTCCATGAGCTCGGGCCTGTTCAATCAGCGCACCGAACGTCACGGCAACGAACGGATCCGGATTCTGCTCAAGAGCTTTGGCCTGCGCACCAGCCTGATCCGCCTGAAAGTCATCGATGCCTTGCTGACCGCCGCCGACAGCGACCGCAGCCTGGGGGTGCGCGGTGTGCACAGCCACCTGCTGGAGCTGGATATTCCTCTGTCCTTTCTCAGTGTGCGCGAAGTGTTGAAGCGTTTGTGCAGCGAAGGCGTGATTACGCTGAACGCGGACAAGAGCTACAGCCTGCATCCGCAGGCTGCCGCCGTTCTACACGGCGAGTAATGGTACCGGCGGGCGTCGTTCAGGGTTTGACCTTGCGGCGCATCACGCCATTGATCACCACCACGATCACCGCCACGCCAATGGCGATGTACTGAAACAGCTTTTCGCTGATGACCCCGGCATTCTGCAAATACGAAAGGCCAAACATGATCCCCAGCACCACCAGGGAGATCAGAATCGAGTATTTCAAACGTTGCGACTGGGTCATTGCCCTTTTCCTTAAACAAAAAGCTTAAACATAAGCCTGAACGTGAACCTGGAAAATGTATCCGGTTTGTATCCGGATGCATGCCAAGCCCCTACCGTTTTTCGGGGATGCGGCGCTGCAAACGGGGTCTCATGTTACAGCCGATGAAGCCTTTTGGCTTCATAGCGGCGATAACCATGAGGATTTTGAAATGTTCCGTCGAATCACACTGCTGATTCCCCTGCTTGCCCTGCTTTCCCTGAGCGGCTGCATTATTTTTCCCCACGGCGGCTGGCACGGCGGCCACCATTACGACGGCCGTGGCGGACCCGGTTACTACCAGCATCGCTGAGGTTTTTCAGCGCGCTGACTGATCCCTGAAAAAGTCATTTCCCGGCTGCGCGCAAAGCTCGATCATCCAGTCAACGAACACCCGTACCCGCCGCGACAACTGACGGTGAGGAGGATAAAGCGCCGTCAACGGCATCCCCGGTGGCGGCAAGTCCCTCAGCACTTCGATCAAATCCCCCTCCCTGATACGCCGGGCCACGTGATAGTACGGCGCCTGCACCAACCCATATCCGGCCTCGCACGCCGCCAGATACCCATCGGCACTGTTGACCGAGACATGCCTGGGCAAATTGACCGGTTGTTGCTGGCCATCGACGACAAATTCCAGCCCGTAGCGTTTGCCGTTGCTGGCGACGTACTCCACCATTTGATGCCCCGCCAGATCGGCCAAACCGTGTGGCGTGCCATGACGCTGCAAATAGTCGGGGCTGGCGCAGGTCACCTGGTCCAGCATCACCAGCGGCCGCGCCACCAGTGAGTCATCGAGCGCCGCGCCGCCGCGCAACACGCAATCGACACCTTCGCGAATCAGGTCGACAGGCCGGTCATTCAAACCGATTTCCACTTCGATCAAGGGATAGCGGGCGGTGAATTGCGGCAATGCCGGAATCACCACCAAACGCCCTATGCCCGAGGGCATGTCCACGCGTAACAGACCTTTGGGGTTGTGCCGCGCCGCAGAGAACGCGGCTTCGGTTTCCTCAAGGTCCGCCAGCAACCGCACGCAGCGAGGGTAATAGGCAGCGCCGTCGAGGGTCAGGCTGATCTGCCGCGTGGTGCGCTGCAGCAGTTGCACCCCCAGGTGGCTTTCCAGTTGCTTGATCAGAATGGTCACCGAGGCGCGGGGAATCTGCAGGCTGTCCGCCGCTTTGGCAAAGCCGCCCAGCTCGACGATTCGGGTGAACACGCGCATGGCGTTGAAACGATCCATTGTGGTCTGCCCCGGCCGATTATTTAGAAATCATGAATAGTGATAGCAGTTTTAGCCGGTTTATCTCATTTCTGTCGAGACCGACAATGGGCTTCACATTCACAGGGAGCTGATTTCATGCAAACACGTCAACTGGGCAAGAACGGTCCACAGGTCAGTGCAATCGGTCTGGGCTGCATGGGCATGACCGATTTCTACACGACAGGCGTCGACACCCGCGAGGCTACGGCCACCCTGCACCGGGCGCTGGAACTGGGCATCAATCTGCTCGACACCGCCGACATGTACGGCCCGCATTCCAATGAAGAGCTGATCGGCAAGGCCATCGTCGGCAAGCGCGATCAAGTGTTTCTGGCGAGCAAGTTTGGCATCGTGCGCGACCCGCAAGATTCAACGGCCCGCGGGGTCAACGGCCGACCGGACTACATTCGCACCTCCATCGACGGCACCCTCAAGCGCCTCGGCGTCGAGACACTGGATTTGTATTACCAGCACCGTATCGACCCGCAAGTGGCCATCGAGGAAACCATCGGCGCCATGGCCGAACTGGTAAAGGCCGGCAAGGTGCGTTACCTGGGATTGAGCGAGGCATCGGCGGCGACGCTGGAACGGGCAAACAAGGTCCATCCGATCAGCGCGCTGCAAAGCGAGTACTCGTTGTGGAGCCGTGACCAGGAAGAAAACGGCTGTCTGGCCACGTGTCAGCGGCTGGGTATCGCCTTTGTGCCTTACAGCCCGTTGGGCCGGGGGTTTCTGACCGGCGCACTGAAAAGCGCCGATGATTTTGCGGCAGATGACTACCGCCGTTTCAGCCCCCGTTTTCAGGGCGATAACTTCGCGAAAAACCTGATGCTGGTGCAGCAGGTTCAGGACCTGGCGGCAGAAAAAGGCGTGACGGCGGGCCAACTTGCGCTGGCGTGGGTCCTGGCTCAGGGTGATTACCTGATCCCGATTCCAGGGACCAAACAGCGCCGGTATCTGGAAGAGAACGTGGCGGCGCTCAAGGTCAAACTCAGCCGAGAAGAGTTGCACGCGCTGGAAGCCATCTTCCCGGCGAACGCCACCGCCGGTTTGCGTTACCCGGAAGAAGTCATGAAGTTGCTTGACCGTTGATCTGCAACTGGCCCGTTCGGTGATCTGAACGGGCCAGCCCCCTCTACCGCTCGTCACCCCGCCCCAATCTTGCACGTTCGTACCTAAAGCTCGACATCTGCAGGCCGATAGCCCTTTGAAGCGCCGAAATATTCCAATAAGAACGCTGCTAAAAGGACCCGGCTCCATGCCCGTATTCCGCACCATTCAGGCCCGCTACACACTGTTTCTGGTCCTGTTCATTCTGCTGCTGTCCATTCTCACCGTGGTCGGGATCAGCCAGTTGGTCGCGCCGAAACTGCGCCACACCGAAGAACAAGTGGCCCTCAATCGCATCGCTGAAGTCGCCGAGCAGATCCAGGGCGAACTGAACAAGGTTCAGGCACAACAACGCAGCATCACCCAGACCATTCCTCTGCTCGACAGCGCCGCCATCGACACCGTTCTGCCGGGGCTGGTCGATCAGTACGGCGAACTGAAAGTCTTCGGCGGCGGCATCTGGCCCCTGCCCGGCCAGCGTGAAGCCGGGCGCAACAAATTCAGCACCTTCTGGCACCGCGATGCCTCGGGCAAGCTGGCGGTGAATACGTTCTGGAACAGCGACGCCGCGCCCAACTATTACGACCAGACCTGGTACAAGGGCGGCATGCAAACCCCGCGCGGACAATGCGCCTGGGCGGCGGCTTATAAAGATGACGCCAGCGCCGAGCCACGCACCAACTGCGCCATGGCCATTCAGAAAAACGGCGCAGCGTATGGCGTGTCGACCATCGACGTGACCCTGGGCTTCTTCAACGATCTGGTGGCACGCAAGGAAAAAGACCTCGGCGCCGAAATGCTGATCGTCGAAGCCGACGGCAAGATCATCAGCAACAGCTCGCGCATCAGCGGGCCGATCGTGCTGAAGAACATCAGTGAACTGGCCGGCAATTCGCCGTTCGCCGGTCAAGTGAAGGCTGGCCTGCAAAACCGCGATCAGGCTCAGCGCGTCGAATTCGACAACAACGGCGAAGGCAGCACCTTTTTCATGCGCCCGATCGAAGGTACGCCGTGGTTCCTTGCCACCGCCCTGCCGACCAGGCTGATCACCGCCCAGCGTGACGATGTGCTCAGTACCCTGAGCCTGCTGCAGATCCCGATGGTGATCCTGCTGGTGTTGCTGCAAATCTACGCGATCCGCCAGTTGGTCCAGCGCATGAAAGCCCTGAAGGCCAATATCGACGCGCTGTCTGCCGGTGACGCCGACCTGACCAAACGCATCACAATCCGCGCCGAAGATGAACTGGGTGCCATCGGCCACTCGGTCAACGCCTTCATCGCGTACCTGCAAAACATGATCGGTGAAGTCACCCAGGCCACCGGCGCCATGGCGTCCAGCCTCGACAACCTGCAACGCACGTCGGCGCACACCAGTCAGATTCTGGTACGTCACGCCTCGGAAACCGACCAGACCGTCACCGCCATCACTGAGATGAGTTCCACCGCCGAAAGCGTGGCGCAGAATGCAGCCGAAACCGCCGCTTTCACCCAACGCGCCAACGCAAACGCCGACCGTTCGCGGGTGGTCGTGGGCGAAGCCTCCAGCAGTGTGATAGCCCTGATCGACGAAGTGGCCAGCGCCACGCACAAAGTCGAAAGCATGCAGCAGGACGCGCAACGCATCACCGAGATTCTCGGGGTGATCGGTGCCATCGCCGGGCAAACCAACCTGCTGGCGCTGAACGCCGCCATCGAAGCCGCTCGCGCCGGTGAACAAGGTCGCGGTTTCGCGGTGGTGGCCGATGAGGTCCGCGCCCTCGCCGCCCGCACCCAGGCCAGCACCTCGGAAATCAACGAGATGCTCACGCGCCTGACCCAAGGCGTCAGTTCGTCGGTCAGCGCAATGGAAAACACCCAGGCCAGCTGCCAGTCGGCGGCCGATGCCACGGCGCGGGTCAACACCGGGCTGGATGAAATGGCCGGCTCCGTCAGCCACATCAACAGCCTCAGCACCCAGATCGCCACCGCCGCCGAACAGCAAAGCGCGGTGACGGAGGAGATCAACCGCAGCATGGTGCAAATCCGCCACATGGTGGATGAACTGGTGAAAAGCGGTCAGGCGAGCGAGCTCAATACCCGGCAGTTGCTTGAGGCCAACACACGCGTCAGCGCGATCATGGGACGCTTCAAAGTCCGCTGATTAGCTGAGGGCGAGCGCAAGACTTTTGTGTACACATCCATTGTTGTGGTGATGACGGCGAGTCACTGTAGGCGCCGGCTTGCTGACGATGGCGACCGTTCAGTCGCTAGACATATCGACTGACCCGCCGCCATCGCCAGCAAGCCGGCTCCTACAGAGGGCGCGTATGCTGTTGGTTTTCTCCACCCGCCAAAGCCTGTGCAACATAGAATCAGCCACAAGCTCAGCATTAATTCGAAACAATCTCGCCGCTCTTTACCGGCTAGAATAGTCAGAATGCCTCTTTTTTTGACCGCCATCCGAGTCGAGATCCCTCCATGCGAACCCATCTGCGTCTGGTCGCCCTGAGCGCCCTGTTCATTTCTTCCCTGGCCCAGGCCGCCGACCTGATCCCGATTGAAGTCCACCGTGACGCCAACTGCGGCTGCTGCAAAAAATGGATCAGCCACCTGGAGGCCAACGGTTTCAAGGTCGAGGATCACGTTGAAACCAATATGAGCGAATTCAAGCAACAGCACGGCGTGCCACCACGCCTGGCGTCCTGCCACACCGGTTTGATCAATGGCAAGTTCGTCGAAGGGCATGTCCCGGCCGATCAGGTGCTGGCCCTGAGCAAGCGCAATGACCTGTTGGGGGTGGCGGCCCCCGGCATGCCGATGGGTTCGCCGGGCATGGAAATGGACGGCATGAGCGATGCTTATCAGGTCATAGGCCTGAAAAAAGACGGCACTGATGTGGTGGTGGCGGACTACGCAGCCCATTGATGTTCGGTGCGTACATCGGCCTGTTCTTCGCCGCGTTCGGTGCGGCGACCCTGTTGCCATTGCAATCCGAAGCGGTGCTGGTGGGGTTGTTGCTCAGCGAACAGTACTGGCTCTGGTCACTGCTGGCGATCGCGACCCTGGGCAATGTCCTCGGTTCGCTGTTCAACTGGTGGCTGGGGCGCGGTATAGAGCGCTTCCGCGACCGGCGCTGGTTTCCGGTCAGCCCGCAGCATCTCGAAAAGGCCAGGGTTCATTATCAGCGCTACGGCCATTGGTCATTGTTGCTGAGTTGGGTGCCCGTTATCGGTGATCCGCTGACCCTGGTCGCCGGGGTGATGCGCGAACCGCTCGGGCGCTTCCTTGTGATCGTGACCCTCGCCAAAGGCGCCCGCTATGGCGTACTGGCCCTGGCGACGCTGGGCTGGATGAGTTGAACGATCATTCGCCGTGATTGCCTGTGTTTAATGTCGCCCTAATCATGTCGATCCAGCATCGGCCGATTTCCTGTGGAGTTTACCCATGCCCCTCGCCCGCTCCCGCTGGCTTCCCAGTCTGCTGCTGACCGCCGCACTGCCCGTCATCGCTGCCGAAGGCCCGGAATACGGACCGGAGCTGCAAGGCTTCGAGTATCCCTACACAGTCAAGCATTTCGCCTTTGAGTCCCAGGGCAAATCCCTGCAAATGGGCTACATGGACGTCGCCGCCCGTGGCAAGGCCAACGGACACAGCATTGTGCTCATGCACGGCAAGAATTTCTGCGGTGCCACCTGGGACACGTCGATCAAGGCCTTGAGCGACGCTGGTTACCGGGTCATCGCACCGGACCAGATCGGCTTCTGCACCTCCAGCAAACCGGACAACTACCAGTACAGTTTCCAGCAACTGGCGACCAACACCCAACAACTGCTCAAAGCACTCGGCATCCAGAAAGCGACGCTGCTCGGCCATTCCACCGGCGGCATGCTCGCGACCCGTTATGCACTGCAATATCCCGAGCAGGTTGAACAACTGGCCTTGGTCAACCCTATCGGCCTGGAAGACTGGAAAGCCCTGGGCGTGCCCTATCGCACGGTGGATCAATGGCATGAACGTGAGCTGAAACTGACCGCCGATGGCATCCGTACCTATGAACGCAACACTTACTACGGCGGTCGCTGGAAACCCGAATTCGATCGCTGGGTGGACATGCTCGCCGGCCTGAACAAAGGACCCGGACACAAGCAAGTGGCGTGGAACTCGGCGCTGATCTACGACATGATCTTCACCCAGCCGGTGTACTACGAGTTCAAGGACCTGAAGATGCCGACGCTGTTGCTGATCGGCACGTCCGATACCACGGCCATCGGCAGCGACATCGCTTCGCCCGAGGTCAAGGCGAAAATCGGTCACTACGGCGTGCTCGGCAAACAAGTCGCGAAGCTGATCCCCCAGTCGACGCTGGTCGAGTTCCCCGGCATGGGCCATGCGCCGCAAATGGAAGAACCCGAGAAATTCCACCAGGCCCTCCTCGCCTGGCTGAACAAAACCAACCCCGTTCGTTGATGAGGTAAGGCTGATGGCAGTGCAGATCGCGGTAATCGATGACTGGCAGGATGTGGCACGCAATGTCGTGGACTGGTCGGCGCTGGACGCCATTGGTCAGGTTGATTTTATCCACGATTACCCGGCTGACAACGAGACGCTGGCCGCACGCCTGGGCGAGTTCGAAGTGATCTGCGTGATGCGCGAACGCACCCGGTTCGACGAGGATTTGCTGCGCCGGCTACCGAAACTCAAACTGCTGGTCACCGGTGGCATGCGCAACGCTGCGCTCGACCTCAAAGCCGCTGCAGCCCTCGGCATTCAGGTCAGTGGCACCGACAGCTACAAACACGCCGCGCCGGAACTGACCTGGGCGTTGATCATGGCCGCGACCCGCAACCTCGTGGTGGAAGCCAATGCCCTGCGCGCAGGACTTTGGCAACAAGGTCTGGGAGGCGACCTGCACGGCAAGACCCTGGCGATTCTCGGTTTGGGCAGCATCGGCCAGCGGGTCGCGCAGTTCGGTCAGGTGTTCGGTATGCGGGTAATTGCCTGGAGTGAGAACCTGACCGCCGAACGCGCTGCCGCAGCCGGCGTGACCTATGTGAGCAAACAGGAACTGTTCGAACAGGCCGACGTGCTGTCCGTGCATCTGGTGCTCAGCGACCGCAGCCGCGGATTGGTCGACGCGCAGGCGCTGGACTGGATGAAGCCAACAGCACTGCTGGTCAACACCGCACGCGGGCCGATTGTCGATGAAGCGGCGCTGATCAAGGCACTGCAGAAAAAGCGCCTCGCCGGGGCGGCGCTGGATGTGTTCGAGCAGGAACCCTTACCGGCTCATCACCAGTTCAGAACGTTGGAAAATGTGTTGGCGACGCCGCATGTCGGGTATGTCAGCCAGCAGAATTACCATCAGTTCTTTTCGCAGATGATCGAGGATATTCAGGCCTGGTCTGCCGACACACCGATTCGATTGTTGGGTTGACACATCCCCCCTGTGGGAGCGGGCGTGCTCGCGAAAGCAGTGTGTCATTCAACAATGATGTTGGCTGATCCACCGCTTTCGCGAGCAAGCCCGCTCCAACAGGGTTCTCCACCGATCTAACTGACTTTCACCGCCACAAACGCCGCCGTCACATACGGCACCGTCACCACATCCTTGCCCCGCAGCTCAGGCACGGCATCAATCAATGTCTGCATCTGCTCATCCACCTTCGCCCGCTCGACTGCCGGCAATGCTGAGACGAAGCTGGTGGAGCGCACGCGGTTGAAAATCACGTCTTCCGGCGAGCCCGTATGCTCATGGCTGAACTGCTGCTCCTGCAGCGGCCCGAACGCGGCATGCGGAAAAGCCCGACGCCAGGCTCCGGTGTAGAAACGCGGCGTATCGCCCTCCAGTGCGTTAACGATCGCATCCAGTTTGGGCACCCAGCTCACGCGAGTGTCGCGCAGGTTCCACACCAACCCCAGCTTGCCGCCAGGTTTGAGCACCCGGGCAATTTCAGTCAGGGCTTCGTCGCTGGCAAACCAGTGGAAGGCCTGGGCGCAGATCACCACATCCACCGACGCATCCGGCAGCGGCAGGTCCGTGGCCGTGCCGCTTACCGCCAATACATCAGGCCAGGCGTCCAATAATTTTTCGAGCATCTGCGGCACCGGTTCCACGGCAATCACCTGCGCCCCGGTCGCCACCAGCCGACCGGTGAACTTGCCAGTCCCGGCGCCCAGATCGACCACGGATTTATCCGCGTTCAAACCCAATGCGCCTGTCAGCCAGCCGGCCACTTGCGGCGGATAATCCGGACGACCACGAACGTAAGTGTCGGCAGCCGTTTTGTAACCGGCGGCCGCTGAGTGATGGACCTGTTTCATGACAGAACTCCAGAACGACTTCGAACGCTGTCGAGCATAGCGCCTCGATTTGCGCTTTCCTTGAAAAGACCGCCAGAAAGAAATGAATAATTGTTCACTCTGCGGTGTTCACCTGCCATCGCATATGAGGATTGCCCGTGAACAACCTGACCCCGGATTCGCCGAGACATTACGACCGCCTGACCATGACCCTGCACTGGCTGACCGCCGTGCTGGTGATCGGCCTGTTCGCCAGTGCCCAGGTCTGGGAACAACTGGCCAAGGGCACGCCGCTGCGCAAGGAGTTGCAAGCGTTGCACATTTCCTGCGGCATCCTGCTCGCGGTGATCGTCATCACCCGACTGCTCTGGCGTCTGTCCCGAGGCCGGCGCTTGCCGACCGCCAATCAGGGCGTCATGAACATGACGGCCAAGACCGCGCACCTGGCGCTCTATGCATTGTTGCTGAGTCAGATCGTGCTGGGTTTCCTGTTTCGCTGGGCCCAGGCAGAACCGTTCAACTTTTTTGGCTTGTTCGACGTCCCGACCTTGATCAGCATTGATAGAAGCATGAAACCGGTGTTCGGCGGCCTGCACGAACAGGTAGCGTGGGTCATCGTGGTTCTGGCCGGACTGCATGCGCTGATGGCGTTGGTTCACCATTACGGCTTGCGTGATAACACGTTGCGCCGCATGTTGCCGGGGCGTGGTTTGAAATGAAACGAATAACCCTGTGGAGCCTCGCCATGAATAGCCGTTTTGCTGTTTTTACCGTCCCGCAGCTGCTCGCCGCTGCGTTGTCCAGCGCCCTGGCATTGGCCAACGGCGATGACGAAGAACCCGCCAAGCCCAACTGCCCCAAAGGCCAGGTCTGGGACAGAAAATCGCAGAAATGCGTGATGCAGACCAGCAGCCTCGTACCGGACGCCGACCGCACCGACTACGCCTACCGCCTGGCCAGGGACGGGCGTTATGAAGAAGCCCTGGCCTTGCTCGATACGCTGAAAGACCCGAACACCGCCAAGGCGCTCAACTATCGCGGCTACGCCACGCGTAAACTGGGGCGCACCGACGAGGGCATCGGTTATTACCTGCAATCGGTCAAACTCGATCCGCAGTACGCGCAAGTCCGCGAATACTTGGGCGAAGCTTATGTGATCAAGGGTCGCCTGGACCTCGCGCAAGAGCAGTTGCAGCAGATCAAATCGATCTGCGGCAACACCTGCGAGGAATACCAGGACCTGGCCGAAGCCATCCACGATTCATCGAAAACCTGACAGGACGGAGGTCGCCATCGCCAGCGATCAGACAATACGGGCAGAGCTGGGCCAGCACCTGGCGCGTTTATGGCGCTACGGCCTGCTGCTGTCCCGGCAACGGCATGTCGCCGAAGACCTGGTGCAGGCCACCTGCGTTCGGGCGCTTGAGCGGGCCGGGCAATTTGTCCCCGGCACCCGCATGGACCGCTGGCTGCTGAGCATCCTGCATTCGATCTGGCTCAACGAAGTGCGCGCGCGGCGGGTGCGTCAGGGCCAGGGGCAGGTGGATGCCGATAGCGCCCTGTCGTTCGATGGTGAACACGCCGCACAAACCCACGTGCTCGCGACGCAGGTGATCCGGCGCGTCGATGCACTGCCCGAAGCCCAGCGCGAAACCGTGTTTCTGGCCTACGTCGAAGGTTTGTCCTATCGCGAAGTCGCCGATGTGCTGGACGTGCCCATCGGCACGGTCATGAGTCGACTGGCCGCCGCACGAGCGAAACTGGCCGAGTATCCGCCGTTGCTGCACGCCGTGCCGAACCCTACCACCGGAGAACGTCGATGAACGATCACGCAAAACCATCGGACGAGCAACTGGTGGCCTACCTGGATGACCAACTCGATGCTGATCAGCGCAGCCGCATCGACGCGGCCATCGCCGAAGATTCGGTACTCAATTTGCGTCTGCAATGGCTGGCCCGCAGCAATCTGCCATTCCGCGAGGCCTACGATGAAGTGACACAACAGGCACCGGTGGACCGCTTGCACGCCATGCTCGAGACCTTGCCCTCGCCTGCCCGACCCGCGATGAGTCGACGCTGGTTTCTTGCCGCGGCGGCCGGCCTGGTGGTGAGCGGTGTGGTAGCAGATCGCTTGTTTCTCGGCTGGCAGTCGAGTCAGCCAAAAAATAGCTGGCGCGGGCTGGTGGCGGACTATATGGCGCTGTACGTGCCACAAACCCTGGAACACCTGCCCAGCGACGAAGCCACGCAACGCGCGCAACTGCGCACCATCGACGCACGCCTGGGGTTGAGTCTGTTGCCTGCACAATTGTCCCTGCCACGCCTCGAACTCAAACGCGCGCAAATCCTCGAATACGACGGCATGCCCATCGCCCAGATAACCTATCTGGACCCCGCGCATGGTCCCATGGCGTTATGCATCACCCGCTCCAACAGCGGCAGCCGGCACTTCGCCCACGAGCGTCGACACGGGATGAACGTGGTGTACTGGGCGGACATGGAACATGCATGGATGCTGATCGGGCATAACCCGGCGGCGGAACTGGAGCAGATGGCGAAGCTGATCAAAAGCCGGCTCAGCGCGTGACCTGTAGGAGCCGGCTGGCTGGCGATGGCGCCATCAGACATTGCGGTGGGTTCAACAACGCCATCGCCAGCCAGCTCCTACACAGGTTGGTGCGGTAGTCGCAGCGATCATGAGGCCAAAGTCGGTAGCCACAACCGAAACCGCGCACCGCCCAGCGGCGATGTGACCTGTAGGAGCCGGCTTGCTGGCGATGGCGCCATCAGACATTGCGGTGACTTCAACAACGCCATCGCCAGCAAGCCGGCTCCTACACAGGTTGGTGCTGTAGTCGCAGCGATCATTAGGCCGAAGTCGGTAGCCACAACCGAAACCGCGCACCGCCCAACGGCGATGTGACCTGTAGGAGCCGGCTTGCTGGCGATGGCGCCATCAGACATTGCGGTGACTTCAACAACGCCATCGCCAGCAAGCCGGCTCCTACAC
>Ga0255334_1001238_pt1 | contig 12569 bp, 13 predicted proteins | sample EtOH5_35cm_T3_12_FD_202080 | JGI IMG/M metagenome (GOLD analysis project Ga0255334, IMG submission 202080) | Sandy soil microbial communities from University of British Columbia, Vancouver, Canada - EtOH5_35cm_T3_129 | ecosystem: Engineered > Artificial ecosystem > Sand microcosm > Unclassified ...
GGCGTTCCAGCGGCTCGGCGACGTCCCCGAGGGCCGCGGCCTGGGACTTGGACTGGCCGTGGCCCGGGGTTTCGTCCAGGCGAACGGTGGTCAGCTCGAGGCCGAGGACACCCCGGGCGGCGGCCTGACGATGGTCCTCACCCTGCCCGTGAGTCCGGAGGCGACGTGAGTGCGCGGGTGCTCGTCGTCGAGGACGAGCCGGCGCTCGCCAGGGCCCTGGCGGTCACGCTGCGCGCCCATGGCTACGACGCCGCCGTCGCCCACACCGGCGCAGCCGGCCTGGACGCGATCGCCAACCGGCATCCGGACGTCGTCGTCCTCGACCTCGGGTTGCCCGACCTCGACGGGATGGAGGTGCTGCGCGCGGCGCGCGTCTGGACGGCGGTTCCCGTCGTCGTGCTCTCCGCGCGCGGCACCAGCGACGACAAGGTCGGGGCCCTCGACGGCGGAGCCGACGACTACGTCAGCAAGCCGTTCGGGATGGACGAGCTGCTCGCCCGGATCCGCGCCGCGGCCCGCCGGCGAGGGCAGGACGATGCGCCGCCGGTGGTGACGACCGCCGCCTTCACGGTCGACCTCGCCTCGCGACGGGTGCTGCGGACGGACGGCCAGGACGTCCGCCTGACGCCCACCGAGTGGCACATGCTCGAGCTGCTGGCCCGCCACGCCGGCAAGGTCGTCGGCCGCCGCGAGCTCCTCCAGGAGCTGCGCGGTCCCTACCTGGACCAGGAGACCCACTACCTGCGCGTCTACCTGGCCCAGCTGCGCCGCAAGCTCGAACCGGATCCCGCCCACCCACGGCACCTGATCACCGAGCCTGGAGTCGGCTACCGGCTCGAACCCTGACACGGGAAGTCGGCTCGAGCTGAGCGCGCCGCGGACGGCGTGGCGGTGCAGCGTGACGCCCTCGGCGTCGAGCGTCATCGGCCCTGCGCCCCCCGGCCGGCCGTGCCGGTGGCGGCCTGGATCTCGGCGGTCGTGTAGGCGCGCCCGGCGATGCCGTAGCCGCCGTCGGCGACCTCGACGACGTGGACCTGGACGTTCTGGCGGATGAGGTCGCTGCCGCCTTCGGCGGCCACGACGGCATCGGTGACACCGGCGACCAGCGCACGCAGGCGCTCGGTGCCGGCGGAGCCGGCGGGGATGTTGATCTGGACGAACGGCATGGTGCGCTCCTCGTACGGTCGATGCATTCTATGGCGATCACCATAGTATGTTGGTCACCATAGTATGTGTCGTCGAGACAGCACAAGGAGTCGGGATGCCGAGAACGTCCACGGCCCGCGGTGCGGCGATCGCCGCGGCCGCCGGTCTGTTCCGCCGCCACGGCTATGCGGCTACCGGCCTGGAGGAGATCCTCGCCGCGAGCGGGGCCCCGAAGGGCTCCTTCTACCACCACTTCCCAGGTGGCAAGGAGGAGCTGGCGGTGCAGTCGCTCGAGTTCAGCGGCGGCCGGGTTCGCGAGCTGATCGACCGGGCGGCCGCCGTGGCGCCGACCGCCGGCGCGCTGGTGTCGGCGATCGCCGACAAGCAGGCGGCGGATCTGCGCGAGTCCGGGTACGAGCTGGGCTGTCCGGTCGCCACCGTGGCACTCGAGCTCGCAGGCGAGTCCGACGCGATCGCGCGGGCGTCCTGGTCCGCGTTCGAGGACTGGATCGAGCCGCTCGCCGAGAGGCTGCGGGGCGACGGGCGCGGCAAGGCCGATGCCCACCGGCTCGCCCGCTGGGCCGTGGCGGGGCTCGAGGGCGCCCTCGTACTGGCCAGGGCCGCCCGTGACGCATCCGTCGTCACCGACGCGGCCGCGATCACCGCGCGGTTCCTCGACCATGCCCCCGGCGGGAGCGACGACGACGCGTCGGGAGCGAGGACTCGCGAGGCAGGGCGCTAGCCATCGGACCGGACGATGTCGGCCTGCGTCCGCTCGGGGACGCCGATCTCGACGCGCTGTTCGAGTGGGAGCGGGATCCGCGCGCCGTTGCGCTCGCCGCGTTCACCCGAGCGGGCCCGTCCGGCCGGCGCGGCTTCGGCGCGCACTACGCCGCGATCCGCTCCGACTCGTCGGTGACGCTGCTCGCGGTCGACCGCTCGACGCGTGAAGGCGTCGGTCGTCGCCACCCCGGCCGGGCCGGGGTGCGAGCCGCCGGTCGGGTTCAGCCGTCCCGTTCTGCCGGACGGCCGAGCAGGGTGATCGCGATCCGGTCCGCCGCCCAGAGGGCGAGGCCGACGATCGCAGGGACGCGGACGGCTGCCGCCCACAGCAGGACCGCCACTGTGATCACCAGGACGGACTCGACGGCGAGCCTGAGGGCCGGCGGCATCGCCACCGGTGCCCGCGGCGACAGCAGCCGGCCCCACAGCGTCCCGACGACGAGCACGGCCGCGACCGCCGCCGGAAGGCGCCACGCTCCCGGCGCGAGCGACCAGGAGGCGGCTCCCGCGCCCGCCAGGAGCGCCAGCTCGAGCAGGAACCGCACGGTGAGGGCGAGGCGCAGCGCGGGACCGCCGGTCTCGAACTGCTCGGGGCCGGTCATGTCGCCTGCCGTAGGAGCTCGACAGCGCGTGCGAGGACGCCCTCGTCGGCGGTGTACGGCAGCCGGATCCGGTCGGTGAACCCGCCGTCGGCGGCGAACCGGGTGCCCGGTGCCAGGGCGAGCCCGAGTCGGCGGGCACGCTCGACGACGTCGCGCGCGGAGCGGGCGTGCAGGTGCAGCCAGATCGTCAGCCCGCCGTCGGGCACGGCGAAGTCCCAGTCGCCGCCCGCCAGGAGCGTCGCGAGATGGTCGCGCTGGCGGCGGAGCAAGGCACGACGGGGGATGAGCAGTCCGTCGAGCCCGGCCAACAGGGGGATCGCGGTGAGCTGGGTCAGCGGTGCGGGCGAGACGGCGAAGGCGAGCGGGTTGCGCCGAAGTCGCGCGACGAGCGGCGCGGCGGCGCGGATCCAGCCGAGGCGCGCACCGCCCCACACGGTCTTGCTCGTGGTGCCGACCGTCACGACGTTGCGTGCGACGAGCCGCTGGACGGGCTCGGGCGGCACGCGCAGGTCGAGTTCGCGCATGGTCTCGTCGACGACGAGGGTGAGGTCGAGCCGGTCGGCGGCGAGGCCGAGCGCGCGCCGCTGGGCCGGTGACATCAGCGCGCCGGTCGGGTTGTGGAAGTCAGGCACCAGGTAGGCCAGCGTCCCCCGGGCCGACGGGGTGAGTGCGTCGAGGTCCCACGCGCCGTCGACGACGGGGACCGGGATCAGCCGCGCGGTGCGCGCCCGGATGATCGCCAGCGCGCCGTGGTAGGTCGGGTTCTCCACGACGACCGGTCGGCCGTGCTCGTGCAGCTCGTCGAGGAGAAGGTGCAGCGCGGCACGGGCGCCGGCCACGAGGAGGATCTGGGACGGTGTGGTCGGCAGGCCTTCGGCGGTGTAACGGGCGGCGAGGATCTCGCGCAGCGACCGGTCGGGCGCGGCGCTCGTGCCGTCGTCGAGGAGGAGCGGCGCCACGGCGTCGGCGGCGAGCCGTGCCGCCGCGCCGACCGCGCCGTAGGGCGCCGCGGTGACGGCGTGGGTGAGGTCGAGCTCGAGACCGGCGCCGGGGTGGTCGAGGGTCCACGGGGTGGTGCGCCCCGTCACCTGCTCCGGCAGCTGCAGCCGGCTGCCGCTGCCGTGCCGGGTCTCCACCCAGCCGTCCCGGCGCAGCGCCACGAGCGCGGAGACGAGTGTGCCGCGGCTGACCCGCAGCGTTCCGGCGAGCTCCCGCTCGGAGGGCAGCGTGCCCCCGACCCGTAGCCGGCCGTCGACCACCGCGCCGCGGATCGTCGTCGCCAGCGCGTCGGCGAGCGTCGGCGCCGACTGGCGCCAAGGGCCGAGCGCGGAGACGAGGTCGCGAGGAGCGAGCCGGCCGGGTGACACCACGTCAGGTTGCCGCATCTGCCGGCCCTCGACTAGTCCACCTCTGCGCCGGTGGACCATCTCGTCGAGCTTCTGGGTGCGTACCGTCCCGTCACCGACCACCCCTGGAGGAACCGAGTGCACCCGATCCTGGCGGCCGACCTCAACCGTGCGTCCGAGGCGCTGCGGTCCACTCTCGAGGCGGCCATGCACGGCATCGAGTCGCTCGGGTCGCGCCCGGTGGTCGCCACGGCTCCGGTTCCACCGGCCCGACCCGTTCCCGAGCGTGGCCTCGGCCTCTCCGGGGCGCTGGCCACGTTCACCGCCGACTGGGAGCCGGGCATGTCCGGCAACGCCGGACCGCGCCACCTCGGCTTCGTCACCGGGGGTGCGACGCCCGCGTCGGAATGCGGCGTCGCCGCCCTCTCCCGAGCCCCGAAGGAGATGTCATGAGCACCACCGCGGAAACGATGCACGCCGTCCAGATCGCCGCGTTCGGCCCCGCCGAGAACCTCGTCCCCGCCAGTCGTCCGGTCCCTGTTCCGGGTCCGGGGCAGGTGCGGGTGCGGCTCGGGTACGCGTCGGTGAACCGCTCGGACCTGCTGCTGCGTGCCGGCGGCTACCACACGTTGCCGCAGCTTCCGCACGTGCCGGGGAACGAGGGGGCCGGCGTCGTGGACGCGGTCGGGCCCGACGTCGCCGACTTCGCCGTCGGCGACCGTGTCGTCGCCTGGGCGGCGGGCGGCGGCTACGCGCAGGCCATGGTCGCGGATGCGAACCGCAGGGTCGTGCGGGTGCCTGACGGGGTCGGGCTGGATGTCGCCGCGGCGTTGCCGATCGCGTGGCTCACCGCGAGCTACACCGCCCAGCGGCTCGCCCAGGTCGGACCACAGGACACCGTGCTCGTGTACGCGGCGGCCAGCGCGGTCGGCACCGCCCTGGTGCAGATCGCCGCCAGGGCGGGGGCGACGGTCGTCGGTGTCGTCGGCAGCCCCGAGAAGGCCGCGCTGGTGCGGGACCTGGGCGCGGCGCTCGTCCTCCAGCGGGGGTCCGAGCCTGTCGCGGACGCCGTACGCACGGCCACCGGAGGTCGCGGCGCGGACGTCGTGTTCGACCTCGTCGGCGGCCCGACCTTCGGCGAGGCCCTGCGCCTGGCAGCCCCGCTGGGCCGGGTCGTCGCGATCGCCAACGTCGCGCTGGCACCGAGCACGATCGACACCCGCGACTTCTACCCGAAGAACGTCACCGTCTTCGGGTTCCAGTTCACGCAGCGCCAGATCCTCGGCTGGGACGCCCGCCCCGACCTCGCGACGCTGCTGGCCCAGCTGGCCGACGGGACGTACGTCGTGCCGATCGACGTCCGCTTCCCGCTCGCCGAGGCCGCCTCGGCGCACCGCCGCCTGGAGTCCGGGGTGACGCAGGGCAAGGTGCTGCTCGAGATGCCGGCCTGAGCGGGAGCCCGCCCCGTCAGTCCCCCGGGACACCGCCGGCGACGGCCGGTGAGGACACCGCGCGGCCGTGCCAGTCGGCGATGGCCTCGGCGACGAGTTCCGGGGCATCGCACATGGGGAAGTGGTACCCGCCGGGGATGACGACCTGCCTGACGTCGGTGCCGGCCGCCCGCCAGCGGGGCTGGAAACCCAGCGGGTCGTTGCGCTCGCCGAACACGGAGAGGATCGGTCGATCGGCCAGCGCGGAGAGCCCGGCCTCGGCGCGGGTGAAGTCGTGGTCGAGCGCGGAGCGCATGTTCTGGTGGAAGCTGCGCCGCCCGCGTCGGCCGAAGCCCCTGCGGTATGCGGCCCGTTCGGGACGGGAGAAGTGACGCCCGACTCCGAAGCGGGTCGACGAGGCCGCAGGCAGCCAGCCGGTCCACGCGTCCGACTCCCGGGCGACGGCGCTGCCGACGACCCGCAGCATGCCGCGGAAACCCGCACCGGTGGGCCGCCAGCCGAAACAGTTCACCGCTGCCAGCCCGACGACGCGCTCCGGCCAGCCGGCCGCTGCCTCGAGTCCGGCGGGTCCGCCCAGGTCGTGCAGCACCAGGGTGACGTCGCGCAGGTCCAGGCCGACGACGAGCGCGCCGACCGCCTCGGCGGCTGGTCCGATCCCGGCGCCGGCGCCGGGATCGGACAGGCCCATCGACGGCGGGTCGAGCGCGACGACGCGGAAGCGCGGCGCCAGCAGCCGGATCAGGTCGCGCCAGACGAAGCTCCAGGTCCCGGAGTGAACCAGCAGCAGCGTGGGACCGGTGCCTACGTCGGTGTACGCGATCCGCGCCCCCCGGTGCTCGAAGGTTCCGACCGGATAGGGCCAGATCGTCTCGGGCAGCCATGCGGGCCGGGCGATCGGGGTCGTCGTGCTCATCTGTCGCTCCTCGTAGATCGGGTTCGGTGAAGTAGACGGATGGGCACACCCGGATGTGACGGCTTGCGGTCACATCCGGGTCTGGTGGATCGTCGTGACCGTATGGAGACCTCGCAGGACCGCAGCAGCGGCACGATCGAGACCTTGTGGGCCGAGCAACACCGCCTGGTGCGCGACGTCGCCTACCGGCTCCTCGGTTCGGTCGCGGAGGCCGAGGACGTCGCGCAGGACACATTCGGCCGGCTCCTCGGCCAGGACCTGTCGGCGATCGAGCACCCAGAGGGTTGGTTGGTCACCGTCGCGTCCAGGTTGGCGCTGGACCGGCTGCGGTCCCACGAGGTCTCCCGGCGGGCCTACGTCGGGCCGTGGCTGCCCGAGCCGGTCGTGCTCGACGAGCGGCTCGGCCCGGAGGACCGGGTCACCCTCGACGACACGGTGCGGATGGCGCTGCTCGTCGTGCTGGAGCGGCTGACGCCTGCCGAACGCACCGCGTTCGTCCTGCACGACGTGTTCCAGCTGGGCTTCGTGCAGGTCGCCGAGGTGCTGGGAACCACCACGCAGGCCAGTCGCCAGCTCGCCAGCCGGGCACGCCGTCGAGTCCGCGACAGCGGGCGGGCGCGGTTCGCCGTCGACCCGGTCGCGGCGAAGGTGCTGTGCGAGCGGTTCGCCCGCGCGTGCGCCGAGGGCGACCTCGACGGCCTGGTCGCGGTCCTGGCGGACGACGTCCACGGCGACTTCGACTCCGGCGGGCTGGTCCCGGGTGCGCCGACGGAGGAGCTCACCGGCGCGGTACCGGTCGCCCGACAGCTGTTGGCCGGCTTCGCCGGTGCCGTGCTGGATCACCAGGTCGATGTCGTCAACGGCGCCCCTGGCATCGTCGTCCGACACCAGAACCGGGTTGTCGCCGTCGTCTGCCTCGAGTTCAGCGGCCGGGGCATCCAGACCGTCCGCGGCATCGGCAACCCCGACAAGCTCCGCCACCTCCAGCCCCGGTGAGCGCTGGCAGCGATCGTCGCCGACGGACACCGCCCCGCCACTTCAGCACCGTCTCGAGGATGATCGGGGCGAGCTCGTCCCGGCGTTCGCGTAGGCGGCGGCGAGGCGTTCCGACGGTCCGGGCCCGTCGTGGGGTCGGGGTGGTGCTCCGAGGTGGCGCACGCGCAGCTCGTCCATGAGATCGTCGACGAAGGCCGTGCCCTGCTCGCGCATGAGCTCTTGCCGGGCGCGCAGCTCGGGGCTGCCCGTGCGCCAGTCGAGCCCCCAGTTGCCCAGCGCGTGGACGATGGGCAGGGTCTGGATGCCCGCCTCGGTCAGGCTGTACCGGGCGCGCCGGCCGCGGACGGTTTCCTGGCGGGACATGAGCCCGGTGGCGACGAGCTTCTTCAGCCGGTCGGCCAGCACGTTGGAGGCGATGCCCTCGATGGAACCGTTGAGCAGCTCACGGAAGTAGCGGCGATCGCCGAAGATCACGTCGCGCAGCACGAGGAACGACCAGCGGTCGCCGAGCGCCTCGACGGCGGCGTTGATCGGGCACCCACCGTGAGCGTGCGCGTAGACCTCAACATCTCCCTCGACGGGTTCGCCACGACCGAAGGGACGCCCGACGATCCGCCCGGCGCGGACTGGCCCCGGCTCGTCGGGGCCTATGCGGCCACCAGGACCTTCCGGGCCCGCGTGCTCGGTGACACCACCGGCGCCGGCACCACGGGGGTCGACGAGGAGTACGCGGCCGCGTACTTCGAGGGGATCGGCGCCGAGATCATGGGCGCGGCGATGTTCGGGCTGACCGCGCATCCCGACGATCCCGACTGGCGCGGCTGGTGGGGCCCGGACCCGCCCTTCCACGTGCCGGTCTTCGTGCTGACCCACCGACCGCGGCCGAGTCTGGAGATGGACGGCGGCACGACGTTCCACTTCCTGTCCGCGACCCCGCAGGAGGTGCTCGCCCTCGCCACCGCGCAGGCCGGCGACCTCGACGTCCGGGTCGGCGGCGGCCCGAGCGTGGTCCGCGAGTTCCTCGCCGCCGGCCTCGTCGACCGGCTCCACGTCGCGATCGCCCCGATCCTGCTCGGCCGCGGCCTGCGGCTGTGGGACGGGCTGCGCGGCTTCGAGGACGGCTACCGCGTCACGGTCGCGGTCGCGGACAGCGGCACGACGCACGTCACCTTCAGCCGCACCTGAGCAGGCACCGGCCGCGCCGACGATAGGCTCGGTGCGGAAGACGCGTCATCGTTCGTCGCACCCCGCCGCCGGCGCCCGGTCCGGAAACCCGGCTGCGCGTGTCGGTGGGAAAACCTAGCCTGCGGTGGGGTCGTTCATGTGCGGCCTTCGGCGCCTGTTGCCAGAGCCCAGGCCCGTCCCCGTCCACCTCCTTGGAGATTCGCGTGCTTCGACGACTGCTGTGGCGGTACATGCGTCCGTACCGCTGGCTGCTGGTCGGCGTGCTGGTGTTCCAGTTCGGGTCGGCGCTGGCGATGCTCTACCTGCCGAGCCTGAACGCGGACATCGTCGACGAGGGTGTCTCCGTGGGGGACACGGGCTACATCTGGCGCACGGGCGGCCTCATGCTGGCGGTCTCGCTCGGCCAGATCCTCGCCGCAGTGGTGGCGACGTTCTTCGCCGCGCGCGCCGCGATGCAGCTGGGGCGTGACATCCGCGACGACGTGTACGAGAAGGTCAGCGGGTTCTCGGAGCGGGAGATCTCGCAGTTCGGCGCGGGCTCGCTGATCACGCGCAACACCAACGACGTCCAGCAGGTGCAGATGCTGGCGATGATGGGCTCGACGATGCTCGTCAGCGCGCCGCTGCTGGCGATCGGCGGGATCGTCATGGCGCTCCGCCAGGACGTCGGCCTGTCCTGGCTGATCGGTGTCTCCGTCCCGGCGCTGCTGATCATCGCCGCGCTGGTGATCAGCCGGATGGTGCCGCTGTTCCGGTCCTACCAGCTCAAGCTCGATGCGGTGAACCGGGTGATGCGCGAGCAGCTGACCGGCGTGCGCGTGGTGCGGGCTTTCGTCCGCGAGGCGATCGAGGCCGAGCGCTTCCGGGTGGCGAACACCGACATCATGGTCGTGGGCCGCAAGGTCGGCTCGCTGTTCGTCGCCCTGTTCCCGCTGGTCATGCTCGTGCTCAACGTCTCGGTGATCGGCGTGATCTGGTTCGGTGGCATCGAGGTCGACGCGGGGAACGTGGAGATCGGAACCCTCCTGGCGTTCATGCAGTACGTCGGTCAGATCCTCTTCGGCGTGCTGATGGCCTCGTTCATGACGGTGATGATCCCGCGAGCCGCGGTGTCCGCCGAGCGGATCACCGAGGTGCTGGCGAGCCGGTCGGCCATGGTGGAGGCCGCCGACGCGGTGCGGGAGGTGCCACGGCCCGGCGAGATCGCCTTCGACGACGTCACGTTCGCGTACCCCGAGGCCGAGCACCCCGTGCTCGCGGGAATCACGTTCACCGCGCGGCCGGGGCAGACGGTTGCGCTCATCGGGTCGACCGGCGCCGGGAAGACGACGCTCGTCTCACTGATCCCCAGGCTGTTCGACACGACGGGCGGGGCCGTCCGCGTCGGCGGTGTCGACGTCCGTGACGCCGACACGGAGACCCTCTGGGCGGGGATCGGCCTGGTGCCCCAGCGCCCGTTCCTGTTCGCCGGCACGGTCGCCTCGAACCTGCGGCTCGCTCGGGAGGACGCCAGCGACGCCGACCTGTGGCACGCCCTCGAGATCGCCCAGGCCAGCGACTTCGTCGCCCAGATGGACGACGGCCTCGACGCGCGCATCGCGCAGGGCGGCACCAACGTGTCCGGCGGGCAGCGGCAGCGACTGGCGATCGCCCGCGCGATCCTGCGTCGGCCGCACGTGCTGATCTTCGACGACTCGTTCTCCGCGCTCGACCTGGCCACCGACGCACGGTTGCGGCAGGCGCTGTGGCGGGAGCTGCCCGAGGTGACCAAGGTCGTCGTCGCCCAGCGTGTGTCGACCGTCGCGGACGCCGATGTGATCGTCGTCCTGGAGGACGGCCGCATCGCCGGCCTCGGCACCCACGCCGAGCTGCTCGCAACCAACCAGACGTACCGCGAGATCGCGGAGTCCCAGCTCGCGGTGGAGGCCCGGTGAGCGACCAGACGCTGACCGAGGAGGAGCAGCTCGAGATCGAGCTGGGCGAGCAGGCGCGCCTCGACTCCGACATGTTCGGAGGGGCGGTCGCGCCGGGCAAGGCGGACCACTTCAAGGAGTCCTTCGTCCGGATGCTCGGCCTGCTGCGGCCGTACAAGCTCGCGCTGACCGCCGTGACGGCGATGGGCGCCGCCGGCGTGGTGCTCACGGTGCTGGCCCCGCGCGTTCTCGGGCGCGCGACGGACGCGGTCTTCGACGGGTTCGTCGGACGGACGCTGCCGGCCGGCGTGACGCAGGAGCAGGCGGTCGAGGGGCTGCGCGCCGCGGGCCAGGACAGGTTCGCGGACATGGTGGCGGCGATGGACGGCCTGGTGCCGGGCTCGGGTGTCGACTTCGACCGGCTCGGCGGCCTGCTGATGACGGTGCTCGCGCTGTACGTGGCCGGTGCTCTGCTCACCTGGGCGCAGGGGTTCGTCATCAACGTCGTGATGGTCCGGGCGATGTGGCGGCTGCGCGAGGACGTCGAGGCGAAGATCAGCAGGCTGCCGCTGGCCTACTTCGACCGGGTGCAGCGCGGCGAGCTGATCTCCCGGGTGACCAACGACATCGACAACATCACCCAGACCATGCAGCAGTCGCTGTCCGGCGCGCTCACCGCGGTCCTCACCGTGATCGGCGTGCTGGTGATGATGTTCTCGATCTCCTGGCAGCTGGCCCTGGTCGCCCTGGTGTCGCTTCCCCTGATGGGCGTGATCTTCGGGATCATCGGGCCGCGGTCGCAGAAGGCGTTCGGCATCCAGTGGCGCAAGGTGGGACGGCTGAACGCGCGCGTCGAGGAGTCGTTCTCCGGACACGCGCTGGTCAAGGTCTTCGGCCGCCGGCGCGACTTCCACCAGCGGTTCCGCGCGGACAACCAGGAGCTGTACCAGGCGTCGTTCAAGGCCCAGTTCCTGTCGGGGATCATCTGGCCGGGCATGTCCTTCGTCGGCAACCTCACCTACGTCGGCATCGCGGTGCTCGGCGGTCTCATGGTGGCCAACGGGACGATGCGCCTGGGCAGCGTGCAGGCGTTCATCCAGTACGCCCAGATGTTCACCCAGCCGCTGTCCGAGCTCGGCGGCATGGCCGCCGTCGTCCAGTCCGGCACCGCGTCGGCCGAGCGGGTGTTCCAGCTGCTGGACGAGGACGAGCAGAGCCCCGACCCCACCGACGCACCGGCTCCTGCTGAGGGCGACGGCACGATCGAGTTCGACCACGTGAAGTTCTCCTACAGCGCGGAGCACCCGCTGATCAGCGACCTGTCGTTCACCGTCCATCCCGGGCAGACGGTCGCGATCGTCGGGCCGACGGGGGCGGGCAAGACGACGCTCGTCAACCTGCTCATGCGGTTCTACGAGCTCGACGGCGGCCGCATCCTCGTCAACGGCCAGGACATCGCCACCCTCACCCGCCACGACGCCCGCGCCCGCACGGGCATGGTGCTCCAGGACCCGTGGCTGTTCACGGGGACGATCAGGGAGAACATCCGTTACGGGCGTCAGTCCGCCACGGACGACGAGGTGCTGGCTGCCGCCCGGGCCACGTACGTGGACCGGTTCGTCCACTCGCTGCCACACGGCTACGACACCGTGCTGGAGGAGGACGCCGCCAACCTGTCGGCGGGGGAGAAGCAGCTGGTGACGATCGCCCGTGCGTTCGTCGCCCAGCCGTCGGTGCTGATCCTCGACGAGGCCACCTCGTCGGTGGACACCCGCACCGAGCGTCTGCTCCAGCGGGCGATGGCCACCCTGCGCGAGGGCCGCACGTCCTTCGTCATCGCGCACCGGTTGTCGACCATCCGCGACGCGGACCTCATCCTCGTGATGGAGGACGGCGCGATCGTCGAGCAGGGCACGCACGACCAGCTGATCGTGGCCCGAGGCGCGTACCACCGGCTCTACCAGTCCCAGTTCGCCGGCGCGCTGGTAGAGGAGGAGAGCTGACCGCACTCCTGCGGCGTCCAGGCGCGGGGCCGACCCGACTCGAGCGTCGGCGTCCCGCCGCGGCCACCGGGCCCCCCGGCGGGACGCCGGGAGCGGGGCTCAGGCCGGCCGGTACCGGGACACCACGTGGCACTCGAACGGGTCCCGCGCGGCCAGTCCCACCTCGTTGAGGTAGCGGACGACGATCGCGTACGAGCGCCACAGCGTGGTCTCGGTGTACGGCACGTCGAG
>Ga0255334_1001239_pt1 | contig 12565 bp, 10 predicted proteins | sample EtOH5_35cm_T3_12_FD_202080 | JGI IMG/M metagenome (GOLD analysis project Ga0255334, IMG submission 202080) | Sandy soil microbial communities from University of British Columbia, Vancouver, Canada - EtOH5_35cm_T3_129 | ecosystem: Engineered > Artificial ecosystem > Sand microcosm > Unclassified ...
GGGCTATCTGGCCCGCGAAGTCGCCAAGAAATTGGTCTCCGGCGAGTTCATTGAGACCTCCGACCCGGCCGGACTGACGGCGCGCGTCCACGCCGCCATGGTGGAGGAACTCGCCCTCGAGGACCGCATCAACGACGAGGTGCGCGCCATCCTGGAGCAGTATTCCGACGAGATGCGCAAGAGCGGCGCCAGCTACCAGGAGATGTTCAAGAAGGTGAAGAACGAGCTGGTGCGCAAGTACAAGGCGGTGCTGTGAGGCTCTCCCGCGACAAAGTCAACAAGCTGGCCCATAGCGTGGCCGACGCCCTGGCCGAGATGGATGCGGTGGACTTCCTGGAAGACCGCAACACCATTCGCATGGAGATCCGCCGCCTGCTGGAGGAGCTGCTCAAGGAAGAAGAGAAGATCGACCTGGTCGCCCGCCACAAGATCGAGAACCAGAAGCGCACCATCCTCGAAGGCACCCAGGAGTGGGACATCCTCTACCGCAAGTACTACAACGAGGAAGTCAAGAAGCTGGGTATCTAGCCGTCAAGCCGTGAGTGAGTGTTGGGACGCGGCCGACCCCGCACGCGGCCCCATCCGCATCAGCTTCTCATGCATGGCCACCGCCGCCTTGCGCGCTGCGGCGATTGCGGTGACCACCAGGTCGGCGCCGCGCACCGCGTCCCCGGCGGCGTAGATGTCCTCGCGGTCGGTCTCGCCCGTCTCTTCGCTCTTCACGATGATCGTTCCCCACTTGGTGGCTTTCAGCTCGGGCGTGGAATCCGGGATCTCAGACTCTGCGTTGTAGCCGATGGCCAGCGCCACCGTGTCGCACTCCAGCGTGAAGGCCGAGCCCTCGATGGGGACGGGCGAGCGCCGGCCCTTGGCGTCCGGCGCGCCCAGTTGCATGCGCACGCACTCCGCTGCCTTCACCTCGCCGTTGCCGTTCCCCACCAGGCGGATGGGAAGCGTCAGGTATTCGAAGATGACGCCTTCCTCGCGCGCGTGCGCTCGCTCTTCCGCCCGGCCCAGCATCTCCGCCTCCGTGCGCCGGTAGAGGCAGTAGACCTTGCTCTCGGGATTCAGGCGCCGCGCGGTGCGCACGCAGTCCATTCCCGTGTCGCCGCCGCCCACCACCACCGTCACCTTCCCCACGTGCGGCCTGGGGTCGGGCAGCTTGCGCCACTGCTCGGGCAGAAGCTCGGGCGGAAGGTTGCCGCGCACCAGGTACTCGGTGGCCTGGTAGACGTTCTTCAGTTCCTCGCCCTCGATCTTCATCTCGCCGCCCTTGACCGCCCCATAGCCCAGGAACATGAGGTCATAGCCCACCTTCAGCAGGTCTTCCACGGGATGGTTCTTGCCCACGCGGTAGTTACAAACGAAGGCGACGCCCAACTGCTCCAGGTAGTTCAGCTTCTCCAGCACCACTTCCTTGTTCAGCTTGAAGTTAGGGATGCCGTAGAGCAGCAGGCCGCCGGGTGCGGGCCAAGCCTCGAAGACGGTGACGTTGTGCCCGCGGATAGCCAGCTCCTCGGCCACCGCCAGTCCGGCCGGTCCGGAGCCCACCACCGCCACTCGCCTCCCGGTGGGGGGCGCCTGCTCCCGCCGCGGATGGCCGTAGTTCCGGCGCACGTAGTCGCTGACGAACGACTCCAGCTTGCCGATGGTCACCGGAGGCTTGTGCGCCCCCACCACGCAGGAGCCTTCGCACAGCTTCTCCTGGGGACAGATGCGCCCGCACACGTCCGGCATGTTCGAGGTCTCGAGGAAAATCTCCGCCGCGCCCAGGAAGTCGCCATCGCCCAGCAGGTAGAAGGCGCCGGGGATGTCGTTGTGCACCGGACAGGCCTGCATGCAGGGGGCGTGCTCGCACAACAGGCAGCGCTGCGCCTCCAGCACCGCCAGCTCGGGGGTATAGCCCTGATAGACCTCGTTCCAGTTGTGGACGCGCTCCGCGGAGCCCTGCTTGGCGACCTTGATCTGGTCGATGTCGTAGCGCTCGCGGCGGCTCAGCATGTCGTCTGGTGCGTCCCCACTACGGTCTAGATGCGTGGGCACAAGGTCTGGTGCCCGATCCCCACAGGTGCTGATGTGGACGTAGGCTATCCTCGGAGCGCCGGGCAGCGCAAGCCCGTAGCGCCGGCGTCTCGCCGGCTGTGGCGAGGGCATCCTGCCCTCGCGCACTGGTGCTAGCATTGTCTTGCCTGCTCTCGTGTGCCGCCGTCTTTACCACCGTTTTTTCCTGGCGCTTTTGGTATTGGCGCTCGCGCCGGCCCGCGCCCGCGCGGCCGACCCGTGGGTCGAGGTCCGCTCGCCCCACTTCTCCGTGGTCACCGACGCCGGGGAGCGCCGCGGACGCGAGGTGGCGCTGCGCTTCGAGCAGATGCGCGCCGTCTTTGGCACGCTCATCCTGCGCAACAAGGTGAATATCCCCGTTCCGTTGCAGATCGTCGCCTTCAAGAGCAGTGGGGGCCTGCGCCCCTATGTCCCCCTGTGGAAGGGCAAGCCGGTGCAGTTGGCGGGCTTCTACCAGCCGGGCGAAGACCGCAACTTCATCGCCCTCGATCTTTCCAACAATGACGGGTTTCGCACCGTCTTCCACGAGTACGCGCACCTCTTGCTCGACGGCAACTATCCCCGCACCCAGGCCTGGTTCGACGAAGGCTTTGCCGAGTACTACTCCACCATCGAGATCCGCAACAAGGAGGTCGAGATCGGCCGCGCGCCTCCCTCCGCGCCACTTCTCCTGGAGGGCAGCCTGCAGCCCCTGGCCGCGCTGTTCGCCGTCACCCATGATTCCCAGACCTATAACGAGTCCGGTGACCGGCGCACCCTCTTCTATGCCCAGTCCTGGCTCGTGGTGCACTACCTGTTCGACGCCGGGAAGCTCAAGGAGACGGGGGCTTACTTCGACCTGGTGCTGAACCAGCACGTGCCCATCCCGGAGGCCATGCAGCGGGCCTTCGGCCTGGAGCCCAAGCAGTTCGACCGGCAGCTCTCCGACTACGCGCACTCCAGTCACCTGGTCTCGCACACCTTCGAGGCGCCCGCGGGCATCGACGACACTGCCTACAGCGTCACCAAGCTCGACGAGGCCGACGCCAGGGCCGTCCTCGCCGACCTCCATCTCCACTCGCCCGACCACGCCCAGCAGGCGATGGGCGAGTTCGAGCAGGTGCTGCAGTTGATCCCCAACCACGCCGCCGCCCACCGTGGGCTGGGCTACGCCTACCTGCGCAAGCGCCAGTTCGAGCCGGCCGCCGAGCACTTCCGCCGCGCCGCCGAGCTGGACTCCACCGACGCCCGCGTCCACTACTACAACGCCCTGCTCATGCAGCTTACCGGCCGGGTGGACGATCCCTGGACCATGAAGAAGGAGGCGGAGAAGGCCATCGCGCTCGCTCCTGAGTTCGCGGATGCCTACAACCTGCTGGCCGCCGCCAACGCCGCCGAGGGCGACCTTCCCGCCGCCATCGCCGCCCTGCGGAATGCAGTGCGCCTCAGCCCGCGCAGCGACCTCTACCTCCTCAACCTGGCGCAGTACCTGCTGCTGGCGCAGAAGTGGGACGACGCCGAGGCCATCTACGAGCGCCTGAAGACCAGCGCCGATCCCGGTTTAGCCGCCCTGGCCACCCAGAACCTGGAGCGCATCCCCAGGATGCGGACCAGTCCGCCCCCGCTGATCGTGCGCCGCGAGCGCCCCACCGACTGGTCGCAGTTCGACGACCCGCAGTGGCGGCGCAGCACTCCCGCGCCGCCTCCGCCCGCCACTCCCGAACCTCCGCCCGCCGCTCCCGACAAGCGCCCGGTCAAGTTCCTCAAGGGCCAACTCCTTCAGGTGGATTGCTCCCAGCCGCCGGTCGCGGTGCTGACCGTGCTCTCCGGCAAGAAGACCTGGAAGCTGCGCGCGGCGGATACGCGCTCCCTGGTGCTGGTGGGCGCCGACGCCTTCTCCTGCGGCTGGCGCGGGCGCGAGGTCGCCGTCAACTACCGCGAAGGCGGCCAAACGGATGGCGACCTCGTCTCCCTCGAGCTCGACTAGGACAAACAAATAGCCCCTCTCCGCCGGTGACGGAGAGGGGCCGAATGCTGCGGGGACAGCTAGCCCCGGACGACGTTCGCCGCCTGGAAGCCCTTGGGACCCTTCAGTAGGTCGAATTCCACGGTCTCGCCCTCGTTCAGTGTCCGGTATCCGTTCTCCTGGATCGCCGAAAAATGTACGAACACGTCCTCTCCCGTGGAGCGTTGGATAAAGCCGTATCCTTTGGCCCCGTTGAACCACTTCACCGTTCCCTTTTCTCTCACTGAAGAAACTCCTTTCGCCTCTGCTGGGTTGAAGGTTGCGGTTGCAAAAAACAAAGGCTGCCGGGCCCCCGTCCGCCCTAGCGGACTTCAGCGCTGCAACCTCATTGCTCCTGCCTGTAAATAAACTCCAAAAACATTAAGCCGGGTCCGGATCCCAAGCGTTCGCTGAACTCTCCTCCCTGAAATTCTCCCCAGGAGGAAGGGGGATAATATTCATGGGCCTGTCTTTTGGCAAGCGCCTTTTTGACGCACCAGGGGATTCTCCCAAGCAGCAGACCTGTCATCCTGAGCCCCGACTTGTCGGGGCGAAGGACCTTGCGTTTGCTTTCTTACTTTTTCCCTTTGCCCTTCTTCCATCATGCATTCCCCTGCTACGCTACCCCCGCATGGTTTCTGCTTCTCAGCCCCGCGCGCCGGCCCCTCGCTCCCTGCACCAGAACATCTGGCCGCTGACCTGTTACCTGTTCAGCGCCGACGCTCGCACCTATGCCTTCTCGGTCGCCGCCCTCGCCATCCTCTCCTTCTTCCCCTTCGTCCTGGTGCTGCTCACCATCACCAAGAACGTGCTGCATTCCCAGGTCATGTACGACGTGGTGCTGCAACTGCTGCGCGACTACCTCCCCGCCAGCCAGGACTTCGTCATCCGCAACCTCAACGTGCTGGTGGACGCCCGCCGTCGGGCGCAAGTCGCCTCGGTACTCATCCTGCTGATCACTTCCACCGGCGTCTTCCTTCCGCTCGAGGTCGCGCTCAACCGCGTGTGGGGATTCACCGCCCACCGCTCTTTCCTGCGCAACCTCCTGATCTCCTTCGGACTGGCCTTCGCTTCCGGCCTGCTGGCGCTGGCCTCGGTGGCGCTCACCGCCGGCCACCAGTTGCTGCTGCAGTCCATGACCGGCTCGGACCACGGGCCGCTGGCACGCGTTTCCACTTTCGTCGTGATGAAGGTCTCCGCCGTGGCCGCCAGCATCGCCATCTTCTTCCTCATCTACTGGCTGCTGCCTAACGGCAAGATTCCCGCCCGCGCCGTGCTGCCCGCCGCCGCGGTGGTGGGACTGCTCTGGGAGGCGGCCAAGTACCTCTACATCTGGAGCCTGCCCTGGCTGAATTTCCGCGAGGTCTACGGCCCCTTCGCCGTCTCCGTCACCCTGATGATCTGGGCCTTCCTCTCAGGACTGCTGCTGCTGGCCGGCGCCCACCTCTCCGCCGTGGACCATCAGGAGAGGCTTCCGTAGAGACGCGGCATGCCGCGTCTCTGGCTTTGCCTTTTAACATCCCGAGCGCAGCGAGGATTCCCTACCCCTGGCAAGAATTGTCATCCTGAGCGAGAGAGGGCGCCCGCGCGATTACCTCAGCGCGGGACCCGAGTCGAAGGATCTTGGGTTTGCATCTTGCATTCTCACTCCGCGGTCATCTGCATCATGTTCACCCCGTCCTTCTTCTGGCTGACGATGGTGACCTGTCCCGGGGGCCGGCCCAGCAGGGCCGCGGCCATCGCGATCTGCGCCACGGCTCGGATGTCGTCATCCGGGACTTCTTTCAACTGCTCCTGCGCCCACTCCGGCGCCATCTCCGCCGCTGCCCGCAGCAGCCCCACGTAGGCGCTCGCCGAGGGCCAGTAGGCCTTCAGCGCCTTGTTGGGATCGTCGGCATCGGTGTCCTGCTTGTAGAGCTTGGCGGCGGACTCCATTCCCTTCTCGATGGTCTTGCGCGCCTCACCCGGCTCGCCCATCTCCAGATAGAGGGTGGCCGCGGCCCGGGCCGGCAGGACCTGTTGCTGCAAGTCGAGTTGCGGCATTGTCTCCAGCAACTGTTTGAGCGCGCTCCTGGCCACGCTTGGATTCTTCTTCGAGTTGGCGCGCGCGATGCCTTCGAGCGCCCCAACCTTCATCTCGGGCGAGGTCAGCATGGCCACGTTGGCCAGGGCGTCCTGGGGGTGGGTAGCCGCATCGGCCACAATCTTCTGCATGCGCTCCATCTCCATGCGATCCATCCCCGGTCCGCCGCCGCCGCGGGGCCCCGGCCCGCCCCCCACAAAGCGCATGGCTCCGGCGCCGCCACGACGCCCTCCCGGCGGCCCTTGCAACTGCTCCGCCCCCTGGGGATACTTCTCCAGCATCCCCGCCACCTCGCGGTTCTGCTTCAGCAGCCGCTCCGCCTCGTCCGGGTCCACCGCCCGCAGCGCCGGCAGCAACTGGAACAGCCGGTACTCGTACATCGATCCCATGGCCACCGAGCCCTGCGCGCTGGCGATCGAGATCTGCTGCGGCTCCCGCCCCTGCCCCTCTTCCGCTGGCGCCTGCGCCTGCTTCAGCACCTCGAAGATGGCCTCTTTCACCACGTCCGGCGCAAGCTGCCTGTAGAACCCGGTGATCATCGCCGCGAAGTCCCCGGAGCCGAACGTCATCCCCGGATGCTTGTGCTCGCGGTAGCTGGCAAGCGCCGTGACGAACATCTGTTGCTGCTTGGCCTGCTCCTGTGCCGGCAGGTCGCGCAGGATGTCCGCTCCGGCGCCGTAGGGGAACTCTTTTTCCGCGGAGATGCGGTACACCATCTCGATCGCGTGTTCGGTCTGCTTGGACTCGCGATAGTAGGAAAGCAACGCTCGCAGCACGCTCTCCCGCCCCGCCGGATCGAGCTGGGTCAGCAATTCGTCGGCGCGACCCGGCTCCAGCGGCACCATGGCCTGCAGGATCCTCTGCTGCAGTCGGGAGCGCGTTTGCATTTGGTCATCCTCCATGGCCCGGCTCGCCGCCAGAGCGTCTTCCAGCAGCTCCAGGGCGTGCGCCTTCTGCGCCGCATCCAGGCTCGTCGCTACCTGCAGCAGCGCGTAGGCGCGCATCCCGCCTTCCAGGCCCTTGGACTGCCCCTCGGCCAGCTCCATCCAGGCTCGCCCGCGCTTCATCTGCTCCGGCGTCATCGGCTTGGGCGCCGCTGCCCGCGCCGGTCCCGGCGCCCCGGCGCTGATCTCCATGGTGCGCTGTTCCTGCGCACTCGCCATCCCCGCCAACAGCAGCACGCAAATGACTGCTTGCTTCATGAGTCTCCTCTCATCAGCTGCCTGGACACAATTCGGCCTCTGGCATTGGACGTTGGCTCTTGCCGGCTGTGAGCAACCATAAACCGCTTCCGGCGCCGGACGGTCGCGAAAGGCCTAGCTCGCGCCCGGCAGCCGCACCGCAGGCGCGTCACTTACTTGCAGGAAGCGGGGCTGTCTCTCCTGCGGCAGGGAGAAAATCAGCCTCTCCAGCCGGAAATGAAGACTCACCGTTCCCGGCGGGCCGGACTCATCCTGAGTCATGAGCTTCCCCTGCGCTTGCAGCGCAGCGTGTTTCTCTCCGGTGTCGTCCACGATGTATGTGTCCCGCATCGGATCATTCCGCTCCGAGTTGGGGCCGAAACCGGGGAATGCGGGCTGACCCAGTTCGATGGAAGACTCGCTGAAGACTTCCATCTTCCCCTTGGCCTCGCCCGGGCTCGGCTTGGGCGTGATGTGCACGGCCCAGTACCGGCGTCCCGGCGGAGCCTTCTGGCCGCCCACTACACCCACGTCCTCCAGCCTCGTGACCGTACCCAGCGGTGTGGCTTTGGCAAATAGCTGCCGGTAGAGGCCCGGCCCAAAGACCGCTCCCGCTGCGATCAGTCCCACGGCGCCGACTGCCAAGGCAAGCAGCGTTGTCTTCTTCCTGTCCATGAGAGTCACCTCATGCCTTCGCGCGATTATTTCTTCAGATGCTGATCCACCCACTCATTCACCGTCTTGTACCAGAGCCGGCCGTTCTGCGGCTTCAGCACCCAGTGGCCTTCGTCGGGGAAATACAGCATCTTCGACGGCACACCCCGCCGCTGCAGCGTGGTGAAGAGCTGCAAGCCCTCGGAGACGTCCAGGCGATAGTCGCGCTGCCCGTGGATGACCAGCATCGGGGTCTTGAAGCTGGCGGCCGCCCGGTGCGGCGACCATTTCCGATACATCAGCGGGTTGGCCCACGGCGTCCCGCGGAACTCCCACTCGTTGAACCACAGCTCTTCGGTGGAACCCCACGCCGACTCGGCGTTGAACATGCCGTCGTGCGAGACCAGGCACTGGAAGCGGTGGGTGTGCCCCTCGATCCAGTTGACCATGTAGCCGCCATAGCTCGCGCCCAGGGCGCACTCCCGCGTCTTGTCAATGAAGGGATACTTGCGCTCGGCGTAGTTCAGGCCGAGCATCAGGTCCTGGAAGACGCGTCCGCCCCAATCGCCGTTGATGTCGTCGATGAACCGCTGCCCGTAACCGGTCGAACCCCGCGGATTGATCATCACCACCACGTACCCGTCTGCCGCGAACAGCTCCGGGTTCCAGCGATAGCTCCAGGAATCTCCCCACGCTCCCTGCGGCCCGCCGTGGATGAGGAACTTCACCGGATACTTCCTTGTGACATCGAAGTTTGGCGGACGGACGATGAAGCCCTGGACTTTCTTGTTCTCCGCGCCCACGAACCAGAAGGGTTCGAGCGGCGAGGTATGCACTTGCGCGAAGAGCGCGTCGTTCATGTGCGTCAGCGCCACCGCGCCGCATTTCCCGTGCCCGCACGCCACCTGGTAGACCTCATTCGGCCTCTCGACCGACACCCGGGTGGCGATGATCCCCGCCTGCGCCGTGATGGTCAGGTCGTCAAAGTGGCCGCGGATCATCTCTTCGATCCCCGGCGCGTTCAGCCCCACCGAATAGATGGGCTGCTCGCCCTTGTCCTCGGCCACAAATGCCAACCCCGTCGATTCCGGCGCCCAGGCGAACGTGCCCACCCACGCATCGAACTTTTCCGTCAGGTTGGTGATCTTGCCCGTCGCCCGCTCGTAGAGCATCAGCCGGAAGCGATCGCTCTCATATCCCGGGCGCACCTGCGCCAGGTAGGCGATCCACTTCCCGTCGGGCGAATACTGCGGTGACGAATCCGAGGCCTTGTTGCTGGTGATCTGCTTGGGCGTCCCGCCAGCCAAGGGAACCAGGAACAGGTCGTTGTTGGTGCTGGTGGCCTCCACCGGGTCGTGATTCGAGGCGAAGCACACCTCCTGTCCATCTGGCGAGAAGGCGTAACCGTCCGGCCCACCCAGGGAGAACGGAGGCGCGTCATAATCCCCCGGCGTCAGGTCGCGCGGCGTGCCGCCCTCGGCCGGGACCACGAACAGGTGGCTCCGCTTGCCCTCCGAGTAGCGGTTCCAGTGCCGGTAGAGAAGCCGCGTGAACAAGAGCGCCTTGACCTTGGACTTCGACTTCTCCTCGTCCCGCGCCTTGTTGCAGGCCTCATCCGCGCAATCGGGATAGACCTCGGAGACGAACAGGATGTTCTCTCCGTCCGGCGACCATAGCGCGCCATCGGCTCCGGTAGAGATCTTGGTCACTTGCCGCCCGCCCGACACTTTGCCGCTGCCGGTATCGAAGGCGAGCACGTGCACCTGCTCCTCCATGATGTAGAGGAAGTGCTTGCCGTCCGGCGACCAGCGCGGCCGCTGCTCGCCCTTGCCTTGGGTGATCTGCCGCTCCGGGCCGCCCGCGATGGGGACCATCCAGATGTGCGGCGTGCGCGTGTTCTCTTCCAGGTTCACGTCCACGGCGGTGAACGCCACCCACTTGCCGTCGGGCGAGGGCACCGGCTCCCCCACGCGCTTCAGCGCCATCATGTCTTCGAAGGTGAAGGGGCGCTTTTGGGCAGAAAGACCGGCGGCGCCGATAAGAAGGATTACCAGGACGATTGCTGTACGACGGAACATAGCCACCTCCAGAAAAGCACGCCAGTCTACAACCCACTCTCGCCTTTAGCATCTAAAATGACTGCCATGCCCACCCGTTGGATCTTCCGCACGCTTGCCGCTTTACTGCTCGCTGCCGCCTGCCTGCTGCCGGCCGAGGCGCCCGCCCAGGAGGGCCCGCTCGACCCTTCGCCGCCCAAAGGCATCACCCCCGACCAGATCATCCAGAAGTTCGCCGCCCGGGAGAGGGACTTCAAGATCGCGCGCGACGCCTACACCTACCGCCAGGACTTCACGGTGCAGACCCTCGACGGCGGCGTCGTGGATGGCGAGCTGCGACAGGTAGTGGACATCCTCTTCGACGACAAGGGCCGCCGGGTGGAGAACGTGGTCTTCGCTCCCCAGCCCTCGCTCACGCGCCTGGGCATGACCAAGGAAGACTTCGACGACCTGGAGAAGCGCCTCCCCTTCGTCCTCACCTCGGACGAGATCGGCGACTACAACATCCTCTACGTCGGCCAGCAGCAGCAAGACGACCTGCACACCTACGTCTTCGACGTCGCACCCAGGACCATCGAGAAGAAGCGGCGCTACTTCGAAGGGCGCCTCTGGGTGGACGACCAGGACTTCCAGATCGTCAAGACCGAGGGTAAGAATGTCCCGGACTACCGCAAGGGCCAGGAGAACCTCTTCCCCAAGTTCGTCACCTACCGTGAGCAGATCGACGGCCGCTACTGGTTTCCCACCTACACCCGCGCCGACGACACGCTCCACTTCAAGGGCGGCGACGTCCGCATCCGCATCACCGTGAAGTACTCCGACTACAAGCGCTTCGGCACCAGGACCCGCATCACCTACCAGGGCGAGGAGATCCCCAAGGGCGAGCAGGAGAAAAAGGATCAGCAGCAGGAACCGCCCAAGTAGATCGAGTCATCGAGCCATCGGGGGATCGAGTCATTGGAACCCGGCCCCTTACCAAGCGTCATCCTGAGCGAGGCGCCCGCATCCGCCCACCCCTCCCCGAGCGTCATCCTGAGCGAGACGCTCTTGTCCTTCGTCGAGCGAAGGATCTAGGCATTCAGTTTCGGGAGCAGCGATCTGTGCGACACCCTGCACGGTCCAGCCCCGCAGGGGCGGCATTTGTGTGAGCCCAGGGCGTCAGCCCTGGGACAGGCACGGTGGAAAGAGAACGCGCGACTGGCCCGAAAGGCGAATGCCGAGGGCAAAGGAGCGCGAAAAACCGACTCAATAGAAGAGATACTTGCGCCACTTGGCGTCCGACCGCCCGATCATGCGCATGATGTGGCGGCTGGTGTGCAGGGTGAAGGCGCGAGGCTCGCGCAGCAGGCGCATGCCCGCTTCGTGCGACAACTGATTCCCCTTCTGCCGGTTGCAGGGATGGCAACAGGCCACCAGGTTCTCCCAGGCGGAGAGGCCGCCGCGGGAGCGGGGCACCACGTGGTCGAGCGTGAGTTCGCTCGAGGGATGCACGTTGCCGCAGTACTGGCAGGTGTTGCGGTCGCGCAGCAGGATGTTCTTGCGCGAGAGCGCGCGCGTCTGGTGCGGGATGCGGCGATACTCCAGCAGCCGGATCACCGAGGGCAGGCGCATGGTGAAGCGCGCCGCATGAAGGGAATGCCCGTTCTCCTCCTCGGTCATGGCCACGCCCTTCAGCACCAGCACCACCGCCCGCCGTGCCGCGCAGATATTGATGGGCTCGTAGGACGCGTTCAGGACCAGGACAGGCGTGTGCATCGGACTGAAGCCGGCGCCGTTCCCACCGCCATTCGGCTTGCCCTGAGGCTTCGGATTGTGTGCGTGGCCGCTCATGCCTGTGCCCTGACCTCTGCCCTCCTCTCCTCAGCTGCGCTCGCCACATCGCCCTTCAGCACGCGCGCCGCCGTCGCCACATAGACCTCGGCCGCGCCCGCCCGGCGCAACACTCGCGCGCACTCGGAAACGGTGGTGCCGGTGGTGTAAACGTCGTCCACCAGGATAATCTCGCGCCTCGCGATCTGCTCCGGCCGAACCGCGACGAACGCTCCCCGCAGGTTGACCCGCCGCTGGTGCCGCGTGAGCCCGGTCTGCGACTGCGTCTCGCGCGTGCGCCGCAGTGTGGTCGTGTTCAGCTCCACCGCGGGTAAAGCCGGGATCTCGCCGGTAACGGCGCCGCCAACCTTCCAATGCCTCAGCGCTGCGCGCGCTATCTCTTCCGCCTGATTGAATCCGCGCTGACGCTTGCGCCCTGAGGAAAGCGGCACAGGAATCACCAGCGGCGCCTTTTCACCCGCGGCAAGCTTCAACTCCGCCATCGCCTCCGCCAGCATGCGTCCCAGGATGCCGCCGGCGGGTCGCACGCGGTCGTACTTCAACAGATGGATCAGCCCGCGCAGCGCCCCGTCATAACTTCCGTAGGCGGCGGCCTTGGCGAAGGGCAGGCGCGCGCGCTGGCAGAGCCCGCAGCGGACCTCGTCCTGGCCAACCGGCACACTCGGCGCCAACTCACCGCACACCGCGCAGGTCTTCGCTTCGATCCGGTGAATGC
>Ga0255334_1001240_pt1 | contig 12564 bp, 7 predicted proteins | sample EtOH5_35cm_T3_12_FD_202080 | JGI IMG/M metagenome (GOLD analysis project Ga0255334, IMG submission 202080) | Sandy soil microbial communities from University of British Columbia, Vancouver, Canada - EtOH5_35cm_T3_129 | ecosystem: Engineered > Artificial ecosystem > Sand microcosm > Unclassified ...
CGGTACGCCCAAGGACTCGCTCGGAGCCGTCCTCTCTTCGTCGTCAATGTCGTCGCTGTCGTCGAGTTCCATATCGCGGCCCAAGAGTTTGTCGCGCTGCGCGTGCCAACTGTCCTTCCTGTTGATTATGGTGGTAGTTGCGTTCACGGCAGCAGTGGCAACAGCAACGGGCTGCTGGTCGACATGCTTGCGCTTCTGCTGCCTCTGCTGCTGTTTCCACAGTTGGTCCTGGTACTCATTGTGCGCCGTGACCGCCCACTGCTGGTATGCGTGATCATGCTCGACGGCCTTGATCTTTTGCTGCTGCTGCTGGTGGCGCTGGTAGAGTGTGGGCGGGGGAGTCGATGGGCGCCTCTGGTTTTGGTGCCACACGTGGCTGTCGGTACGGTGGCGGCCACCGCCGCCATATTTATCATCGTCGTCATCACCGTCCATGATATCATCGTTTAGGTATTCGAGATCGACATTGTCACCGCCCGTAATGTCGGTGGCCCGCGAGCCCCAACCGCGCTCCCAGTGCTGTTGCTGCTGGCGCTGGTACTTGGCCCAGTACCGCTGCTGTCGAGCAGCGCGCTTCTGGCTCTTTTCCATCTGTTTCTTCTTAAAGAGCGGGTATGCCGGATGCGTCTTGGGCAGGTAGACATCAAAGGGCGCATTGGCGACGGACGCTCCAGAGTACAACGTACCGTACTGCTCAAAGGGCAACCCCGTGCGGCCCTCTGATCCCGCAAAGCGCCGCTGTTCCCACTCTAGCTTGCGCATGGAGCGTTTGTGGTGCGCGAGCACGCGCCACCTCAGAGGCATGCCATCGTCGCGCTCTGCCCTGGCAATCGCCGCGTGGCCATTCTCCCGGGCCTTGCGCCATTTGGCCTCTTCACGCTTGACCTCTTGCGCAATGGCCGGTTCCTTGATGCACCGGGCGTCCCACTCGGTGTTGCACCCATAGTGCAGCACGATGCGCACCAGCGCGCCCCCGTTTCTGATGGCATCGAGCACCGCTTGTGCTCCTTCTCTGCGCGAAACGCCAGAGGCGTCGCCCAAACCACGCACAAAAGTAGCGCGTATGGTGAGGCGCAGACGGTCGACCGTTTCGGTCGCCGCGGCTCCCGCATGACGGGGACGCAATTCCTCTTCGGGCATCACCCTGTGCACATAGTGCCACAGCGCCTCGACTAGGGCATCGCCCTCGGCGTCGGTTGACGCGTCTGCCTGCAACGATGGGCCAGCGCAGGTCGCCCGCTCCAAAGGACCCAGTGACAGCACGGGCAATACATCGGCGACGATGACAGAGCAAGGGAAGCGCTCGGCAAAGTCTGGGTCATCGTCATCGGCGCCGTCTTCTTGCTTTTCCTTATCGCCCTCTTCCTGCCCGTCGTGGTGCGACAGAAAGGGCACGCGCGACGCGATCACGTCCAGCGCGTTGGTCGAACGGTCCAACATGGCCCCCAAGAGGCCCGTCTTCTGCCTTTTGGGAGGAACGTTGGCAGGGCCTGTGAGCCTGTCCAATGTGGCGATAGACTCGGTCACGGCGTGCTCGTAGAGGAAGGTGGCCGTATCCCACGAACCGACGTGCGCCAAGAGGCGAGCGAGGCGCTTGCGTGCAAGACACGCCAGCGGATCGTCGTTGCCCCACGACTCGCACATCTTCTGGGCGTTCCTATAGTCGCGCTCCCTGATTGGGGGTGTTTGCGTCTGTGCCCTGCGCATACTGCATGTGGGCAAAAACATTAATGGGGAATACACGACGCATACGCGCAAAGCCATACAAAGGGAGGAAGCGAGTTACGTTGGGGGGACGGTGTGTGTCCTTGTTGTCGGTACGGTTCCTATCGGTGGTAGTGATGGCGCTTTTGCCCCTGTGCCTTGTTTCCCGACCCTCGATCCGCGAGTGCACGAAAGGATCGTCTCGCCATTGGGCAGTTTCGTTCGGTACGATGGCATTGGTCCGCCTGGGCCTTTTCCAGTGCGCAAAATGTACCCGTGGAACCGAGCGCACCCATGCGGCGTGCCTGACTTTGCAAGACGTTTTCTGTTCCCGTTTTGCGGTGGCCATTCCCTCCATCTGGAGGTTTCCCCCCTAATATCGGTTCCTCCTCCCTGTGCATGTGCGGCAACCGCAAATTATGATTGGTTCAAATGTGTACACTGTCTATCGTTGCTCCGTGAATGTAATGTGCATTTACGATTCCGAGTCTGATGACCCACTGTCCCACCCGTCCTCTCCCTCGCTCTCATCTCGGTCGCTTTCCGTACCATCGTGCTCACTGATCTCGTCATCACCATCATCATCACCCTCATCATCATCACCACCACTGCCATCATGGGCATGGGCATTCGAATCAGCCTTGGAGGCCATGCGGTGCGAGATTGCGCCAGCCTGCGTGAGCATCGGATCCCTGTTTTGCTGAAACTCCTTGGCCCCCGTCGCGATGGGCCCCGACGCAATCCCCGCTGCGATCGCGCTGATGGCACTTGCGTGATAGTTTTTGACGATGGCATGAATGACGCTCGCGCACTTTTGAAACTCTTCCAGGTTGACGCCGCTCTCCTGGGCCGCGCTCGCCATCTGCTGTCGTGCGGCAAACTGCGACTCCTTTCTGCCGTTGCCGCTCGGTGCAAATGTCCGTCGAGGCGCGCGCCGTGCCTCGTCCTTTTCGGCGCCGGCCAGGGTGTCGCGTATCTCCTGGGTGCGCGCGTGTCGCGCCGCCTCGACGGCATCGCTAAAGTTCATGAGCGCCGTGTCGAGTTGCTGCTTGTAGAGAAAGGTCTTGGCCTGCCACATGGCCTGTGTGGGCACTCCTGGGTCGTAGACGAGGCGCCACAGGCCGATCACATTGTCGCACGCGTCGCCCACCTGTCTGTAGTGCTGCTCCGACACGTGCCTGAACTTGCTCAGACGATCCATGGTCACGGTCAGATCATAGTCGGTCGCGATGTTGATCCAGTCGTAGCCCAGATTGACGCGCGGCTGGTGCTTTTGCAGCAGGCCTCCGACAAACCCCTTGAATCGCTGGCCTGCGGTTCCGCCGCCGCCGCCGCCGTGCGTACTGGTGGCCACAGAGGGATCCGTACGTTTGTGTTGTATCCACCCGACCAGGCCGCCCACGATCGCTCCCGCGGCGACCCCGGCGACAAGGCCCGCCCCGATGCCCCTACCAGCGTTTGCCCTGCCGCTACGCTCTGTCATTTTCCCTCTTGTTTTCCTTTAGGACGCTACCCCTTTTTCTTTTTCCAATCGTGCCCCGCTCTCGTACTCTTCGTCTTCCCTGGTGCGCGCGGGACCAGTTCGAACGGGACCGGCATTCGGCAGGACCCGTTCCTGCCCCTCGCGCGTTCGTGGTGTGGATCCCCCCCCCCTGTTTTGATGGCCATTTATTGGGTCGTTCTCAAAAGATTGGAGGATGGGGAAAAGGGGAGGTGAACGACTGGGGACTAGGGAACGAGACCGCTGCTCCAGACAAATGTTGTGGGCGTGCACGTCGACGGCCCGGATGTGCGCTTTGGGTAACAGCCATCACTCGGTCGGACGGCAGGTGCGGTGGTGGTGGCCCCCTGCGTGCCATCACTATCGGACGACTGTGGCGACGCAACGGGGGCCTCTGCGACGCGCACAAAGACAAATAGCCGGTAGAGGCCCATGTGGTGGCGGTCGTCGGCGTCGGTGAGGCGGACCGGAGCGTGCATGCGTTCCAGAGTGACCGCGTTGCGTGGGTTGATACATTCCATGTCGTAAAAGGACAAGAGATCGGATGTCGTGAGCAGCGTGAGCCCGGCCTCTGTGCACATGCCACACAGGTCGTCAAACATGACCGTGTACTGGAGGTGGGCATCGAGTGGGCCGCAGTCTGTCTCGGGCACCGGCGGCATTTGCTGGCGCCGATCGTGCGGGCCTACGGCAACGTCGGGAGCATGGGGCACGCACCCGACGCCAAACAGAAAAGGCGCAAACGCCTTTGCGTTGCCAGTCAACCTCGGAGAAGGGTCCTCTGTCATGCGCGGCGAGTCTGGTCTGGATCCATGCGGCACAATGCACACTTGGCGCGGTCTCAGCGCGTTGCGCCGCTGATCAGCGTCGGATTTATCCTCGCTCGCGTCATTCTTTGGGGCGAGTTTGTCGGAATCGGGCGCTCCATCCCTGATGGCAACGGCATGATCCTCGCCCCTTGTCGGTTCAGGCCCATTGTCGGTCTCGCTCTCGCCTTGCGCGCTGTCGTTGGGTTTGCGGACAAGGGCACCACTGGTGCTGTTGGTCGCCGTTATGGCGTCCCATACGCGGCATCCGTCGGGCACGATGCCCAGAAAGACACCCCCCGGACGGAGAACGCGGCGCACATTTGCGATCAGGGCGGCGGCCGACTCGCGCGACCAAAAGGCGCACTGGGCGGTAAACTGGCACGAAACGGCGTCGACCAAATCTGCCCCATCGCTCGTTTCGATTATGTGATCGACGACGGTCTGCCGCTGCTGCCCCGGCGCGCGCCGTGGATCGTCGCAGTGCACGACGACGCGCCGCCCGCTCATAAACCCGTGCGGCGCACAAAAGTCGTCCTGCAGGAAAGCCGCGGGGTAAGCGAACCGCTTGCGCTGCCAGCGCCGCTCGGCTTCGGCGAGGGCCTGCTCGGCAATGTCGACAAAGAGCACAAAGTGCGGGCGCGAGTAGGCCAGCTTGGTGACATCCTGGCCGCGCCCGCACCCGAGGTCCATGACGGCGCAACGCGGTTGCACGTACCGTCCGATGAGCACCGACTTTATAAAGTTGATCGCGAGACGCACCTGCCGCAGCGGCGCGTCCCCTGCGAGCGACCGGTCGCTGCTGCTGCTGCTGTTGCTGATGCCGCCCGCGCCGACGCCGCTGGTGCTGCTGTCGCTGCTTTCGCCGCGGCGCGGCCCCCGACGCACGCCGCGGTTTCCGCCCTTTCGGCACGACTCTAGGGTCGATGGCGACGGTGACGACGACGACGGCGGCGATGACGACAAAGGCGATGACAGAGGAGATGACGATGATGACGATGATGGCGAGGTGGTCGGCATCGGGTGGCGGCGTCGGCGCGTCTTGTGATCCGCCCTGCCGTTGTTTTCTCGTCTGGAGCGCGCCCGCCCCTTTCTGTCACCATCGCCGTCATCACCGGTTCCGCGGTGTCCCCCAGTCGTGACTAGTCTGCGCGCGCATTCCGTCTGCGCGCTACCGTGTTCCGATGCACTCACTGATTCGGACTCACTCTGCGATCCGGCGGCGATCGTGCACGGAAACCGCGCGGGCGGGGCGCCCAACGAGACCGCTGGCTCGATTGCATCGCTGTGTGCGACATGCTCTGGCGTCGCTCCAGAGTGCCCCTTGCTATCCCTTGTGTTTCGGTGCGGTGGCGACGCGCTGTTGGGGGCAGAGCGTTGGCCATTGGCCGTCGGCTTTGGCTCACGCACATGATCGGGTTCTCGCTGCGGTGCCGCTGGCACGGCTTGACCCTTTGCAGAGTATGCGGTCGCTTCCCAACGTACCGGGGTGACGCTCGACAGGGACTGCACGTGGACGCGCCTGACATGGTTGGCCTTTCCGCGTGGGCCGGCGCGTGCATTGTGCCACACGCGTTGGTGATTCACTTGCGGAGCCAATCGGTCCAACGTTTGCTGCTGCTGTTGCTGTTGCGTCGTGCCGTTGGGAGAGGAGTGGTTTGCGCCGTTTGCACTATCGGCCGGTGTGCCGGTACCGGCCGCAGGGCAACGTTTCCCATCGTGCGCCTGAAGAGGAGCGACATCGCCCCCGTCGCCCTGCGTCGGTGCGTTGCGTTGGGCGTCGCGCGAGAACCCCGGAGGCGAGCGCTTTTGGAGAGCGCGCTCGCGGCGAGGCGAAGGCGGCGACGTGCTTGTGTGCCTTGATGCCGTTTGCGTTGTACCTGCGCGCGCGTTCACTGCCGGTCCTGCGGGAGCGGCTGCCGTGCCGGTCGAGCCATGCCGCGCATGACCCGACCGTATGCCGGATCCTGTCTGGTTCCCTTTGGAGGTGGATGGGGCCGGTGTGCACCTCCAGCAGAGGAACGAGCGCACGTCGGCGGCTGCGCCCTGCTGCCGATGGGCACAGGATTCAAGGGGGCGCGCTGCCACCCCGGGGGCTCCATGGTGGATCACTGTCTGGCACTGAGCACACGAAGCCATCCCTCCTTTCGACGCCGTGTTCGTTTCGCCTTTTCGGACGGTTATTACGGAACTCCCCTCTCCTGATCCTTGCCCTCTGTGTATCTGTCACCCTGCGCCCGAGGGAGGGGGGAGACTCTTGGCTAACGCTGGCACCGGAAAAAAACCAACGACAACGACAGCGCAAAGAAGAGATGTGCGCTCCAGAGGCCGCTGACAGCTGTACTCTCTGCAACCGCAGTGTGTGAGATTATCGTTTTGATGTACGGTTCACGTCTCTGTGGACAGGAACGGGAGCCAAAACAACGGAAATCCTAGGATGCGCACGATCAGGGTGTAGATGCATACATGCGCGCACTCCCCCCCCCACCTGTACCGTCGAATGTGGGCGAAAGCGAATCATGTAGCAAGCCAACTAGGGGGGGGGGAGCGTCCCGGTTATATCGGCGGCGCGCTGTTTTCTCTGCTCGGACCTGCAGACAATATGGGAATGAGACATATATACTCGTCGTGGCCGGCCTTTGGGCCACTCAGTCAGTGGGAACGGCCTATGCATGGACATCGTCGGTGCGCCCCATTGTTGGCTGTCTGCATAGTTTGCTTTTGCCCGCGCCTCTCTTTTCCTCTGCCAACGCAAGGACCACACAAAAAGCGTGTGGTGCTCTCCGGGAACGGTTTTCGTCTTGACTGCCGTACCACCAGAACGCAATGGGCCCATATCGGGCGTTTCTCTCGGACGGTATTTATAGGGTATCTACATCGCACTTGTACAAGAGCACGGTGGCTTACACCGAGCGGGCCAATGTGGGGGCGAGAAAAGGGGATGTTTTCTAGTGAGGCCTACCCATCGAAAGGGTCGCACTGCTGCCGCTGCTCAGGGCATCGGCGCGGCTGCTTCCGGTGCGCCGTGCACTCTGGCGTGTCTTGGTACGCCCCCTTTGGGCCGCCACTGCGGTCGCCTCGACGGCGATCTTGCCCGCAAGCGACTCGGCAGCGCTTGTGCGTCCCGCTGTCGTGCTCTTTGTACGTCGCACGGCCGCGGGCGGCGCCTGCTCTTCTTCTTCCTCTATAGCGGGATCCTCTTGAGCGACGGTCGGTTCGACGGCGCTGGGCTCTTGTTGCGGGGGCTCGTCGACCACCTGGACCGTATGGAGTGCGTCGGCATAGTCTGCGGCGAGAACGACTGCCTCCTCGGCAGGTGATTCGGGCGTTCCAGTCAAGGGGTCCGTATCGACCCGGATGGCGACGAGAGGCGTATTGTCTGCGGGCACACCGTTTGCATCTCCGATGGTGCTCTCTTGGAGGGTGGGTTCGACGTGCACGGGACGCACGGGAAGGGGTTTTGCGCGCGCAGCGGGCCGGGGCCGCACGGCCATTCGCGTGAGCACGCTGTCGGCATTTTCGATGCTAAAGGTGCTCGATCCATCGGGACCGACACCGGTCCGGAACAGCCACGCGCTGGGGTCGGAGCCGGGACCGTGCTCTACGCGAATACGTGCCGTGCCCGCAAAGAGCGCCGACAGGGTCTGCACCTGATCTTCGGCCTTTACCAGCGCATCCGTGAGCAACGCGACCCGCTGTTCCAGTGCGTTCTGTCGCTCGGCGAGATCAGAGGCCGCCGTGCGCCATGCGTCGAGCGCGTGTTCAACGGATCCGTGCTTGCCCACGTAGACGTCGCGCGCGACTATATCACCGTCGACGCGCAGCGCGTGCCTTCCCGTCTCTGGGTCTGTCTCGATGTGTGCCCAGCCTGCGGAAACGACACGTCCCTTGGTCGTACCGTCGTTGGGCCCGTAGACGGCGAGCGCGCCGGGAGCGCCCCTGGCGACCGTGTCCAGGCGGCACCGCGATGCGCGCGTACCAAAGTAGAGACCCAGATCCTTGTCCATGGACAGCTGCGCGATCGTGTCCGGGTTGGTGTGGTCCACCAGGGTGAACTTGATGGCGCGCGTGAGAATCGTGTCCACCTCGTGGTTGGCAAACGTATCGTCCTCCCATCCGACGGGCTCGTTCTCATCGCCATCATCGTCATCACCCTGATTATGGGCACCGCGGAGAGGCTCGGGATGCGTCTGCACCGTAAAGGAGCGCGCCCGCGGGAGATCGGTCGCGGCGGCGGCGTTAAAGTAATAGTTGCTGCCGACGGCGTCGGGTCCGTCGACCTTGCTGTTGGCACTGGGGAGCGTTGTTGCTGTTGTCGGGGCGGACGGCTGCACGGTCCACCCCGAGTCGTCGCTATAGACCTGCTGCCAGTCCTCGCCGCCGCTGCTCGTGGTCGACGGCGAAGATGAGGGGGACGGTGCATCGCTGCCACCGACTCGGTCGGCACTGGCGATCACGCTCTCGTCGGTCCAGCGCCCGCCCGCCGGCACGGTACTGTTGCCTGCTTGCTCGTGTGACGCCATCTTTGCGTGTGCGTGCACTGCTTTACCCTAGCATTACCGGGAAAAAAGGTGCTTGCTTTCTGTGCTGCACTCTCTCGCTCCAGGCATGTCCCCCGTCGTTTGCCCCTTCCCCGTCTCACGGCGTGATCCTCGCCCCATCCCCTCCCTCTTTATGTCATTGCCGCGGTGCGGTCACCGGCCCTTTGCCCCCAAATACGTTGCGTTGCGGCCGATGAACAGAAAAAGTGCATGTTTGTTTACAGAGTCCCGCAGTCTGTTTATGTCCTGTAACCTAACGTTGGAGTACAAGGGGCCTGATGCGCTCTAACAAGAGCCGGCGGCCCGTGTCCGAGTCTGGTGTGGCCCCTGCGAGGCTGGCCAGAACACGCTCGCACATGGGAGTGGGTAAGGACAGGAGCATGCCCCATACGTGCCACACGCGACGCTCGTCATGCATGGCCCGGACGCCTGCTTCGTGTTCAGGAACCGAGCACTCTTGAACGTCGTTGTAGCACACACCCTCGAGGCAGCGAAAAGGCGCACCGGGAAAGGCAAACGCGCTGTGCCAATTGTCGTCAAAACGCGGACATCCATGGCGTCCCGTGGGGTCCCAATGATGGGCCTCCAGGTGTCCGCCGACAAAGGTGTTGCATCCGCAGACAAAACACTTTTGCACACCGCAGTGGGTCAGCGCGTTGCACTGGGTGCTCTTTGTCAGAGGCACGCCGCAGCAGAGGCAGGGCTGTGCCACGCGTTCACTCTGCAGCACGCGCTCGATCTGGGCCAAGGCCATGTCAAAAGTGATGTCGCCATTGCGGAGCAGGTGACGGTCGGACCTGCCATCACTTTCAACGGCACGATCGGCTGTAGGCAACGGTGAATCGTCCCATTTTGCATGCGCACGGACGCCATTTAAAACAGATGGGTGGCAAAGGTAAAAGTTGAGCGCGTCGGGATCGTCGCGTCCGCGGGCACGCGTGCACGACGCGCAGACACTGGCGTCGATGGGCATGCGCGCGCGGCAGTGGTAGCAAAATGCGCCCCTGCAGTTTGGATTTTGCGTGCACACGACGGGCACGTGGCCTCGCTTGGCCCTGGCGGCCAGCGCGTGGTCGACCGGACACAGTGCACCGCACGGGACCACGTCCAACCCTCTGCGCCAAAAGGGCGTGCTGAGCATGCTGTGTTGTATGGCGGCGGGAACATCATTCAGGCTTTCGTGGGGCTCCATTGTACCACGATGAACGATGATATGGTGCGGACACGCGACCATCTCTATGCCGACAATGCGATGGCGCTCAAACAAGAGGGCGAGATCGCGCCGCTCGGGCGGGTCGAGGACGTGATCAAAGGACGAGGCCTGGCCATAGTGCGTTCCAGGGCAGCGCGCGTCGCCATCGATGGAGAGGCACCCGATCGTGGCGCGCTCATAGCCCAAGGGAGGGCGTTCGGTGTTGGTGACGAGGGCGCGTATGCACCGCACGCACACGACATGGCTGTGGAGCCTGCAAGGGTTGGTGACAAGCACGCTGTCATCGAGGCGCTTCCACCGTTCCACCGGGCTTTCTGATGGGCCAGACGTTGCATCGTCTGTATCGGCAGGCTCTAGCAAGGATAGTAGTTCGTCCTCTGAGAGTCGGTTCAGGTCGTCTAGCGTTGCGATCGCGCCGCGATCCCGATCCCACAGAACGCGCCCTTTGTCGCAAAGGCAGATGCTACACTCGGCCTCGACGCGTTCGTGAACGGAACGCATCTCGCTCTTACCAGGATGTACACTGCTGGCAGAGTCTGCTTTATCGGTCTCGTGTTCTGCAGGGCTGTCGTGCGATCCAAAGGTTGTATCCAAAGACTCGCACAAGCGCCATTCGAGCGACGTCGGTCTATGCAGCGGTGTGGGTGCCAGTGGCGGCGCACGCATGGAATCGTTATCGTCATCGGACATTCGCGGGCGTTTGTGCGGGCGCACATCGGGCGCTCCATCGAGAGCGTGCTTGCCTCGCGATTCCTTGCCCGGACCCGTTCTGCTCGTTGTTGTGATTTCATGGTCGCCGCTGGTACAGTGCAGGTTGATTGCGATTGCGTCAATGCGACGCATGATTTGGGCCACATCGGTCTCTTGGTCCCGCCGCTGATCGACCGCAACGAGGGCGTGCGCCGCCGCTGCACCGGCAAAGAGGGCCTCTTTGACCCAGGGCACGTTTCGCGAGACATAGAGACACTGACCTTTACAGTGCCCTACGACGGCATCGAGGAGGACCGGAAGAGGGATCTCGACCGAGTGCGCGAGACTCGCTGTCTGGCTCGGCACGCGACGCGAGACGCACACAGTGGTCACCATGTCATCGGCCGAAACACGAGCAGACACTGCCACGTGCGGCGAATCTACCTTGCGTCGATGATGCAAAAGCATGGCGTCGAGTAGACTGTTGAATCCACCCTTGATAGCCTCGTCTCCAAACATGATTCGGGGGCGTTCAGGTGGGCCCGACATCCATTGGGCCACGACGGGTGTGTTGTCCATCAAGAGACACAAACCGATAGGAAAGAGGCAACAGGCTCGTGCCGTTGCGACCGTGCCCCTGCCAAACGGCAGGACGACTCTTTTGGCAGCCTTTTCGTGCTCGTCCATGGTTGTGAGTAGGATGTGGTAGGGAGCGCGCATGCATACAAGCACGCACAGAAGGCCACAACATATCCTGATTGGTTATGGTGCCAATGAGGAAGCCTTATTTTTGCCGATTTGTGCAAATGAAACGATGCGAGTGATGCCTATACTTTCTCCCTTTGTCTTTGAAAGGCCAAGCAGGCACCATCGATGCACAAGAAACGGTTTTCCGAGGGTGCCTGATACAAGTGTTCTCCCCTTGAACCCCCCCCCCTCAAACGAACCCGCATCTCGTCTTCCAAGGAAAAATGTCGACACCCTATGGTCCCTATAATATCGCACGCCCTACGCCACGTCAGCGCGCGGCAGGCCAGCGGCGGCAGGGCACGGCGCCGGCCGCTCGTACGGTGGAAGCAAGGCAAACGGCTCCGCGGCAACAGGCACCTGTTGTGACAGCACGCCGACGTGTTCAGACAGCAGGCACAGGAGGGCGACGACAACAAGAAAGGCAAGCGTTCCAACTGCAATCGCAAACACCCTCAAAGGTTGACCCCTACTTTAAGGAAGGCACGGAAAACATCCTGAGCCCCGAGCAGAGAGCGTTTTGCCGTTGCGTCCTTCACGTCGCCGCGCAGCAGGACCCCTCGTGCTTTAGCACAAGGGGCGCACTTGGAAAGGGCAAGTGCTACCAGCCCTATGCCGTGTGTACGGCGAGCGTCGGAACGCAGTCCTCGTGCTATGGCTACTATGCGTTTACGCCCCAGGCCGTACCGGGAGGCATAACTGATGATGAGGTGAACGGATTTGCGCGCATGATTCATGTACCCGTTGAGTCCACCCGCGGGGCCACGGTGGCCAACATCCAAAACTACCTACGCAGCCGAGGAGATATATAGTCCATGTCCAACACTCTTCTCTCTCTCTCCATACTGTTTATTTGCACAAATAAAACGAATATAAAACGATTGGTGCAAAACGATGGCAGATATTGCCGCTGCGCAAAACGCTCACCCCCAAGACTGCCCACAGCGAAAGGTGAGCGTTTTGCGCGGCAGCGATACCCACGTGCACTTTTGCCGGCGCCTCGTTTCCTGGCAATGTCGGCACGGTCTTGGCAAGACACAATCTGATTGGTCGTGTGCCAACGCACGCGCGCAGGTACCTGCAAAGTATTGCTCGTGCGAGGCAGACTATACGGCCCATCCTCAAAGGCGACAATGGAAGCGACTGCGGAGCCGCCCAAGGGCATCTACGTTACGGCCACTGACCATGTCCACCGAATGCTGCTCAAACTCTACGAGCGCGGCGCCATTGCCTTTTACGCAGACCGCGACAAGAGAATGGCCGACAGGTGGCACGTTTTGATTACGCGACCCGACACATTGGAAGAAGCGCGCGATCTCTTGCACCGCGAGGCGGGTATCGAGTTGGCGTCCAACTCTGTGG
>Ga0255334_1001241_pt1 | contig 12550 bp, 11 predicted proteins | sample EtOH5_35cm_T3_12_FD_202080 | JGI IMG/M metagenome (GOLD analysis project Ga0255334, IMG submission 202080) | Sandy soil microbial communities from University of British Columbia, Vancouver, Canada - EtOH5_35cm_T3_129 | ecosystem: Engineered > Artificial ecosystem > Sand microcosm > Unclassified ...
GGCTTCACGGATTACATCTTGAACAAGCGCATGAACTTCGCCAAAGAACTGCTCGACAACAGCCAGATGCCTATTACCAGCATCGGCTATGAGGCCGGCTTCAAGGATCCGTCCTACTTCGCTCGTGCCTTCAAGCAGTTCGCAAACTGCACGCCCAGTGAATACCGCTTGGCGCGTCAAGAAAGAGCAACTGCAGCAGCGCAACTGGCGCAGGATGAAAATATCACTGAAGCGCTCGAAAGCCTGATAGAAAGCCTCAGCGGTTGATCGGCACCCGCAAGATTGCGCCCATGCCGGGCGTACATGAAAAAGGGGCAGACTTCACAGTCCGCCCCTCGGCTTCTTACTCAAAACCGCGAAACACTGCGCATCGCATCCACCAGATACCGCATCGCAATCCGGTCACTCTCCGACAACTCGCGATACCGCTCCACCAGTTTCAACTCCTCGGAATTAAGCCGACGCCTTCGCCGCCCGATGCCCAGGCAAGGGAAGATCCCCAACATTTCGGTGATGCCTTGTACTTTCGACATGGACGATGTCCCTCTTTACGTCAAAAAAGAAAACTTCAAAAACCGCATCGCCCTACCCTTTTTCAGCGGTCACCTCGTGCCAACTGAATCCCACCGGCCTGAGGGCGGAAACCGGTCATGCCCATAGAATAGAAACTATCCGGGTGCTGAAAAGCGGTTTTTAGAGTAATTAGTCGAAAAAAGCAGAAACGCCCTGTAAATCAGAAATCGCTGTGGGAAACGTTACCGGAAATGTCTTGTTTCACAGCCGAGCCATCGTCACGCCATCAATCATTTTTGCTCTGCCACCGAACGGTTTAAGCTATTTGGCATCTGTTTAAAGTCCGTTGCGTTTGGCCGAAGGCATGTCCGAACCTCCATTTTTGATCCAGCACGTGCCAGGAACGGCGCGGGATTGTTCACGACAGGTTGTACTTATGCATCGCAGGAATTTGCTCAAAGCGTCCATGGCCATCGCTGCCTACACCGGTTTGTCCGCCACAGGCCTGCTGGCCGCCCGGGCCTGGGCGGGTAATGGCACCGCTGATGGCGAGGCTCAAGCCTTTGATTTCGAAGCCCTGAAAATCCAGGCCAAGCAGCTCGCCGGCAACCGCTACCAGGACACCAAGCAGGTGCTGCCGCCGACCCTGGCGACCATGACCCCACAAAATTTCAACGCGATCCGCTACGACGGCAATCATTCCCTGTGGAAGGATTTGAAGGGTCAGCTGGATGTGCAGTTTTTCCATGTCGGCATGGGTTTCAAGCAGCCGGTGCGCATGTACAGCGTCGACCCCAAGACGCGTCAGGCGCGGGAGGTGCATTTCCGCCCTTCGCTGTTCAACTATGAAAACACCACGGTCGACACCAAGCAGCTCACGGGCGACCTGGGGTTTTCCGGGTTCAAGCTGTTCAAGGCGCCTGAGCTGGACCGGCATGACGTGTTGTCGTTCCTCGGCGCCAGTTATTTCCGCGCGGTAGACGCCACCGGCCAGTACGGTCTGTCGGCCCGTGGTCTGGCGGTCGATACCTATGCCAAGAAGCGCGAGGAATTCCCGGATTTCACCAAGTTCTGGTTCGAGACCCCGGACAAGGACAGCACCCGTTTCGTGGTGTATGCCCTGCTGGATTCGCCGAGCGCGACCGGTGCCTATCGATTTGACATCGATTGCCAGGCCAGTCAGGTCGTCATGGCAGTCGATGCCCACATCAACGCGCGCACCGCCATCGAGCAGCTCGGCATTGCGCCGATGACCAGCATGTTCAGCTGCGGCACCCACGAGCGCCGCATGTGCGACACCATTCACCCGCAGATCCACGACTCGGATCGCCTGGCGATGTGGCGTGGCAATGGTGAGTGGATCTGTCGTCCACTGAACAATCCGGCCACCCTGCAATTCAACGCGTTCGCCGACACCGACCCGAAAGGTTTCGGCCTCGTGCAGACCGATCACGAATTCGCCAATTATCAGGACACGGTCGACTGGTACAGCAAGCGTCCAAGCCTGTGGGTCGAACCTACGACCGCGTGGGGCGAAGGCTCTATCGATCTGTTGGAAATTCCTACGACCGGCGAAACCCTGGATAACATCGTCGCGCTCTGGACCCCGAAAAAACCGGTCGCGGCGGGCGATTCCCTGAACTACGGCTACAAGCTGTACTGGAGCGCTTTGCCGCCGGTCGGCACGCCGCTGGCGCGGGTCGCCGCGACCCGTTCGGGCATGGGCGGCTTCACTGAGGGCTGGGCGCCGGGCGAGCATTACCCGCAGGTCTGGGCACGCCGGTTTGCGGTGGACTTCACGGGCGGCGGGCTGGACCGCTTGCCTGAAGGCACGGGCATAGAACCGGTGGTGACATGCTCCAATGGCGAGGTCAAAGACTTCAACGTGCTGGTGCTGGATGACATCAAGGGCTACCGGATTACGTTTGACTGGTTCCCGACCAATGACAGTGTGGCCCCGGTGGAGCTGCGGTTGTTTATTCGCACCAATGACCGGACGCTGAGCGAGACCTGGTTGTATCAGTATTTCCCGCCGGCGCCGGAGAAGCGTAAGTACACCTGAGAGCAATTTGGTGTCTGAACGGGCCTCTTCGCGAGCAAGCCCGCTCCCACAGTGAATCTTCATGGGACACAAATTTTGTGTACGACAAAGATCAAATGTGGGAGCGGGCTTGCCCGCGATGACGGCCGAACAAACACCAAAAATCCAGAGCAGGAATGCAAAAAACCCCGGTCAACTGAACCGGGGCTTTTTGCTTTTACCGCATCACTCAGTCACGCAAATCCGACTCATGAATCGGCTGATCCCGATGCGTCGCGCGCTGATACTGCGCCGGCCAGATCGCCTTGCGCCCTCCCAGGTCGTCATCGGCATGCAACGGCCAGTACGGATCACGCAACAACTCACGGGCGAGGAAGATGATGTCCGCCTGACAGGTGCGCAGAATGTGCTCGGCCTGCGCCGGCTCTGTGATCATTCCTACAGTGCCGGTCGCAATGCCTGACTCCTTGCGCACACGTTCGGCGAAGCGGGTTTGATAACCGGGACCTGTAGGAATTTCCGCGTTGGCCGCCGTACCGCCCGAGGAGACGTCAATCAGGTCCACGCCCAAGTCTTTGAGGCGTCGCGCCAGTTCAACGGTTTCATCAGGGTTCCAGCCGTCTTCCACCCAATCGGTGGCCGACACACGGACGAACACCGGTAACTCCTCTGGCCACACCGCGCGGACCGCTTTGGTGACTTGCAGCACCAGCCGAATACGATTCTCGAACGAACCGCCATATTGATCGCGACGCTGATTGCTCAGGGGCGAAAGAAACTGGTGCAGCAGGTAACCGTGGGCGGCGTGGACTTCGACGACTTTGAAACCGGCGGTCAGTGCCCGTTTCGCCGAGTCGACGAACGCTTGGACAACCTCGGCGATCTGGCCCTCATCGAGCTGCTTCGGTGGTGTGTGTTGCGGATCGAAAGCGATTGGCGAAGGGCCGACCGGGGTCCAGCCGCCGTCTTCCGGTTTGACGCTGCCGTGCTTGCCGATCCACGGCCGATGGGTGCTGGCCTTGCGCCCGGCGTGGGCCAACTGAATGCCGGCGACGGCGCCTTGGGCGGCGATGAAGCGAGTGATGCGTTGCAGCGGCTCGATCTGTTGGTCATTCCACAAACCGAGGTCTTCGGCGGTGATGCGTCCATCGGCGGTGACGGCCGTGGCTTCGGTAAAAATCAGACCGGCGCCGCCGACAGCACGGCTGCCGAGGTGCACCAGGTGCCAGTCATTGGCCAGGCCATCGACGCTGGAATACTGGCACATCGGTGATACGGCGATGCGGTTTAGCAGGGTCAGTTGGCGAAGGGTATAGGGTTCAAGCAGCAGACTCATGGGGCACCTCTCGTCTCAGTGGGCAGGCTCCAGGGTTCTGTTTGAAAAGTCGACGAGTGACAGGAAAAAAGTGCAGCACCCGCCCCCGCGGGCAAAAAATTGACAAGACGTCACAAGGCCAATCAAGCAGTGCTTAGAGCCTAGTCGACAATGGGGGATGAGGGAGGGTTCCGAGAGATTCGGCGTGAGGGAAATCGCCATCGCCAGCAAGCCGGCTCCTACAGGATGTGCGCACATCCTGTAGGAACCGGCTTGCTGGCGATGGGGTCAACGCGGTTCGATGTGGGCAATCATCAGCTGAACCGTCTCATTCCCGCGAAACTCGTTAAGGTCGAGTTTGTAGGCCAGTTCCACCCATTTGATCGTCGGATTCGGCCAGATATCGCGGTCAATACCGAACGCGATGCCGTCCAGCTTCACCGAGCCGCATTCGCTTTTCAGCACCACTTTGAGGTGCCGTTCGCCAACAACGCGCTGCTCGACCAACTGGAATACCCCATGAAACAACGGCTCCGGGAAGTGCTGTCCCCACGGACCGGCATGACGCAGGGCGCGGGCCAGTTCAAGGTGAAACTCCTCGACCGCCAACGTCCCGTCCGACAGCAGTCGCCCGGTCAGGTCTTCCTCGCGCAATTGCCTACGCACTTCAGCGTCAAAGGCTTCGGCAAACAGCGGAAAATTCGCTTCCGGCAACGTCAAACCTGCCGCCATGGCGTGGCCGCCGTACTTGCTGATCAGGTTTGGATGCTGCGCCGCAACCACGCTCAAGGCGTCGCGAATGTGGAAGCCCTGAACCGAACGCCCCGACCCCTTGAGCATGCCATCGCCCGCATCGGCAAAGGCAATCGTCGGACGGAAATAGCGCTCTTTCATACGCGAAGCGAGGATCCCGATGACGCCCTGGTGCCACTCGGGATCGAACAGGCACAGGCCGAACGGCATCGACTCAACCGGCAAGTCCTTGAGCTGGGCCAGCGCCTCGCGCTGCATGCCTTGCTCGATGGATTTGCGGTCCTGGTTCATGCCATCGAGCTGAACGGCCATTTCCCGGGCGAGCCCGGCATCGTCGGTGAGCAGGCATTCGATGCCCAGGCTCATGTCATCCAGCCGCCCCGCCGCGTTCAGGCGCGGGCCGACGATGAACCCGAGATCGGTCGAGGTAATGCGCGTGTGGTCGCGCTTGGCGACTTCAAGGATCGCCTTGATCCCCGGTCGTGCGCGTCCGGCGCGAATTCGCTCCAGGCCCTGGTGGACGAGAATCCGGTTGTTGGCGTCCAGCGGCACCACGTCGGCGACACTGCCGAGCGCCACCAGATCGAGCAACTCGCCGATGTTCGGCTGCGGTTTGCTCTCGTACCAGCCGAGGCTGCGCAGACGCGCGCGCAGGGCCATCAGCACATAGAAAATCACCCCGACACCGGCCAATGCCTTGCTCGGAAATCCGCAACCCGGCTGGTTGGGATTGACGATGGCATCGGCCAACGGCAGTTCATCACCGGGCAAGTGGTGGTCGGTGACCAACACGCGAAGACCCGCCTTTTTCGCCGCGGCCACCCCCTCAACGCTGGAGATGCCGTTGTCCACGGTGATCAACAGCTGCGGTGTGCGGGTCAGCGCCACTTCGACGATTTCGGGTGTCAGGCCGTAGCCATACTCGAAACGGTTCGGCACCAGATAGTCGACATGCGCCGCGCCCAGCAGGCGCAAGCCCAACATGCCGACGGAACTGGCCGTCGCGCCGTCAGCGTCGAAGTCGCCGACGATCAGAATCCGCTGCCGCTGTTCCAGGGCTGTCACCAGCAAATCCACCGCGGCATCAATGCCTTTTAGCTGCTGGAACGGAATCAGCCGCGCCAGGCTCTTGTCCAGTTCAGCCTCGGACAACACGCCCCGAGCCGCATACAGGCGGGTCAGCAGCGGCGGCAGATCACCGAGAAATGGCAGGGTGTCGGGCAACAGGCGAGGTTCGATGCGCATGGGGTGACAGATGCTTCTCTTGAATACGTAGGATAAAACCGGATGACGCGGTGAAAAATCAGCCGCGTTCGCCGCTCAGCCACTGCAACTGGACTTCGTGCTGACCACGGTCGTCGGTGACGAAAATCGTCCCTTCGCTGATCATCACGTCCCACTTGATAACGCGCGGCATGTCTTTGGCCAGGGTTTCCAGGACTTCCTGCGGGACAGCAGCGATGTGTACGTTTTTCAGGTTCTTGATCGCCGGGATCACTTTGGTTTCCCAGACGCGCAGGCTGCCGTAGGCCAGCAGACTGGTGCGCTCGGTGCGGCGGGAGCACCAGGTCAGGCGATCAGCGTCTGGCTGGCCGACTTCGATCCAGTGCAGGACACGGTCGTCGAGGCTCTTTTCCCACAGGGCGGGTTCATCCACGTCTGACAGACCACGGCCAAACGACAGCTGCTCGTTGTACCAGAAGGCGTAGGCCAGCAGTCGCACAGTCATGCGCTCTTCGGTTTCCGACGGGTGACGGGCGATGGTCTGCTTCACCGTCTCGTAAATGCTGCGATCGAGGTCGGTGAGGTTCAGTTCAAACTTGTAGGTCGTGGACGGCTGGGCCATGAACGGGCTTCTTGATACGTGGAAAGGCGGCAAGTCTAACCGATGCGGCAGACAATCAACGAATTCGCGACCATCAACCGTGAGCGACTGACAGCGGGCTGTGCTAAAACGCTGTATCAGCCAAGTCCTTGTCCTACAGGATCCACCAGTATGCCGTTCACCGCCAAACCACTCTCAGGCCTGAAAGTCATCGAATTGGGCACGTTGATCGCCGGGCCGTTTGCCTCGCGCATCTGCGGCGAATTCGGTGCCGAAGTGATCAAGATCGAATCCCCCGACGGCGGTGATCCGCTGCGCAAATGGCGCAAGTTGTATGAAGGCACGTCACTGTGGTGGTTCGTTCAGGCACGCAACAAGAAGTCCCTGACCCTGAACCTGAAACACCCGGACGGCCTGGCGATCCTGAAAAAGCTGCTCGGTGAAGCAGACATCCTGATCGAGAATTTTCGCCCCGGCGTGTTGGAAAAGCTCGGTCTGGGTTGGGACGTCTTGCACGCACTGAACCCAAAACTGGTGATGGTGCGCCTTTCGGGTTTCGGCCAGACCGGGCCGATGAAGGATCAACCGGGTTTTGGCGCCGTCGGTGAATCCATGGGCGGCTTGCGCTACATCACCGGTTTCGAGGATCGGCCACCGGTGCGCACCGGGATATCCATCGGCGACTCGATTGCCGCGCTCTGGGGCGTGATCGGTGCGTTGATGGCTTTGCGTCATCGCGAGGTCAACGGCGGTCTCGGTCAAGTGGTGGATGTGGCGCTGTACGAAGCGATCTTCGCCATGATGGAAAGCATGGTCCCGGAGTTCGACGTGTTCGGCTTCATTCGCGAACGCACCGGCAACATCATGCCCGGCATCACACCCTCCTCGATCCACACCAGCGCCGATGGCAAACATGTGCAGATCGGCGCCAACGGCGATGCGATTTTCAAACGTTTCATGCTGATCATCGGCCGTGAAGACCTGGCCAATGACCCGGCGCTGGCCAGCAACGACGGGCGTGACAGCCGGCGCGACGAGATTTATGGAGTGATTGATCGCTGGGTCAATTCGCTGCCGCTGGACACCATCATCGAGCAGTTGAATCAGGCCGACGTTCCCGCCAGCCGGATCTTCAGTGCCGAAGACATGTTCAATGATCCGCAGTACCTGGCGCGGGAAATGTTCCTGAAAGCGAAGCTGCCGGACGGCAAAGATTTCAAGATGCCGGGAATCGTGCCGAAACTCTCAGAGACACCCGGCAGTTCGCAATGGGTCGGGCCGCAGTTGGGCGAACACAATGCGCAGGTACTCAACGATCTTGGCTATGACAAGGAACAGATCGCAAAGCTGCGTGAAGACGGGGCCATCTAGTCTGAAGTGCCTGCTTTCGCTGCTTATCACTCACCACCGCGCGAGGGCGGTATACGCGCTCGCGGCCGTGTTGATGCTCGTTGTTCCGACGCCATCAGCGATGGCACAACCCAAGGAAACCATGGTCTGGCTGTTGCGGGATCTCCCCCCGCTGACGATTTTCGAAGGACCGAAAAAAGGCCAGGGCGTCATCGATCAACTGTTACCGCTGTTGATCGCCGGCATGCCGCAATACGAACACACCTTGATGCGGGTCAATCGCGCTCGCGCCTTGCAAATGCTCCACGAGCCTTCCCTTACGTGTGATGCAGCGTTGAACCGGAGCAAGGAACGCGAGCGCTGGATCGCATTTTCCATTCCGGTGTTTCGGGCGATGAGTAACGGCGTGGCTGTGCGGCGCGTTGACCGCGAGACCCTTGCGCCCTTCATCCAGGACGGTGAACTGGACCTGACTGCCTTCCTGGCGAGCGGCGGCGAGAAGCTGGGCATTATTGCCGAGCGCAACTACGGTGAGTACCTCGACGCGCTGCTCAAACAGGCACCGGCTGACTCGCTCACCCCGCACTACGGCAACGACGCCTTGGGTAGCCTGTTGCAAATGCAACGTCTGGGGCGCTTGCGGCTCTTGCTGGGGTACCGCCCGGAAATCCGCTACCAGGCTCAGCAGCAAGGGATCGCCGAGGATGAATTGCTGTTTTACCCGATTCGCGGCGCGGAGAAATTCCTGTCCGGTTACATCGGCTGCACCGACACGCCCAAAGGCCGGCAGGCGATTGTCGAGATCAATCAATTGCTGCGAAAACTGCCCCATGAGCGCTTAAGTGAGGCGTACGCCGCGTGGCTCGACCCGGAAAGTCGCGGCGCCTATCTGGAAGAATCCAGGCAGTATTTCGAGCAACAGGCGCAGCCATGACAAATCGCGGGCAAAAAGAAACCCCGAGAAGTGGGGAGACATCTCGGGGTTAAACGTGGTCTACAAAAAGACCAGTAGCAGCAGGGTTACAAGCACCGGAGCACAATGCTTGATCCTGCTGTTACATGCTCTGACTGACCTTGGGCCCGTAAGGTTCCCGTAAAAAATAATTCACTTACGGCCGGCCCAGGACCTTGTCCTGTGCCGCATTGCGCAATGCCGCGATTACGCAGGGTTCCAGGCGTCCTTCGGCAATCATCAGATCGCGATGCAACCCGTCGACGACATCCGTGAGCAGACGTTTGTCGCTCAACTGAGCCGGATTGAATGCCCGTTCGACCACGATGGCGCCGGTCGAGCTCTTCAGTGTCACCAGGCATTCGCCGTGGGTGCCTGATGGGGTCAACGTTACCTGATACGGGCTCAGAGCCTCACCGAGCAATAGACTGATACTTTCCATCTCGATCACCACTCAATAGTCCGAAAACGAAGTGCCTGGGGCGTGTTCACAATAAGTGACCATTGGCCCGAGAAGAAAGTTCTGGATTTCAGTTGCAGACGCATCGGCGTCTCTGGTTGATGGAGCATGCATGGGGGAGATGACAGGTTTGTGTATGGCCTGGGTTTTGGTGGTTGATCGGGATCGGGTGGATATCCGTTTCTTCGGTGAGGGCAGCTATTGAGTCCCTTGGAGAAGCGCCAAGCGTGGTGAAAAGCAAAAGCGTACGCGATGTCCTGTAGGAGCCGGCTTGCTGGCGAAAAGCGTCCGGACGACGCGTTCATTCAGGCAGCCCGCGTTATCGTTGACGTCCATCACCAGCAAGCTGGCGCCTACAAGGGGAATGCAGATGTGTTTGGATAAATACGCTCCCCCGTAGGAGCCGGCTTGCTGGCGATAGCGGTGGATCAGGCAATGAGTGCGTGACGGAACGGACGCCATCGCCAGCAAGCCGGCTCCTACAGGGGAGCGGTGTGTATATCCGGAGTGAGTGGCCGTAGCAGAGAAGGAAAACGCGTACGCAAAATGAGCCACGCCTCGGCGGCTAGGCTTCGTTCAGGTTCTGCGCAGTGGGCAACCCGGCATGGATGCCGGGTTAGCTGCCCCCCGGCCATGGATGGCCGATGGCGGCGGGCCTGCGGAGCAGGACCGAAGCGAGGCACCGGGGGCAAGAGCCCTTTGGTTACTTTGGGCTGGGCCGGCATTCCGGCTTTTCCAAAGTGACTCGCTGTAAAAGCGAAACCAATAGCCGCCGTTACCGCAGCAACGGATATGCCCCCAATCAATCCATCCGATTACAACGGCTTGCCACGATTCCCATGCTGACTGACAAACGCCTGAACAGCCTTCAAGTCATTCGGCAACACCGTGCAACGCTCATCCCGCTCAAACAGATCAGCCAAATGCGCCGGCAATTCCAACGCCTTGCCGACACCCGCCTTCTCCACCGCATCCGGGAATTTGACCGGGTGCGCAGTGCCAAGGATCACCATCGGAATATCCAGACTACGACGGCATTCACGCGCAGCCTTCACGCCAATGGCCGTGTGCGGATCCAGCAACTCACCCGTCTGCTCGTAAACCTCAGCAATGGTTTCGCAAGTTTGCGCATCATCCACAGCCAGCGAATCAAACAGCTTGCGCGCTTCAGTCCAACGCTCCTGTTCAACGCTGAAACCACCGCCCTGCTTGAACGAATCCATCAGCCCGGCGATCGCCGCACCGTTACGACCGTGCAGGTCGAACAGCAAGCGTTCGAAGTTCGACGACACCATGATGTCCATCGACGGCGACAACGTGGCGTGCAGGGTTTCCTTGACGTACTGATTGCCGCTCATGAAGCGGTGCAGGATGTCGTTGCGGTTGGTGGCAACAATCAACTGGTTGATCGGCAGCCCCATGTTGCGCGCCAGGTAACCGGCGAAGATGTCGCCGAAGTTGCCGGTCGGCACCGAGAACGACACCGAACGCGCCGGGCCGCCCAGTTGCAGGGCTGCGTGGAAGTAGTAAACGATCTGGGCCATGATCCGCGCCCAGTTGATCGAATTCACCGCCACCAGGCGCGTGCCTTTGAGGAAGCTCTGGTCGGCGAAGCTCGCCTTGACCATTTCCTGGCAGTCATCGAAGTTGCCTTCGATGGCGATGTTGTGGATGTTCTCGCCGAAGATGGTGGTCATCTGGCGACGTTGCACTTCGGACACCCGGTTGTGTGGGTGCAGGATGAAGATGTCGACGTTTTCGCAGTGCTTGCAGCCTTCGATGGCGGCCGAACCGGTGTCGCCGGACGTAGCGCCAACGATCACCACGCGCTCACCGCGTTTTTCCAGCACGTAGTCGAGCAAACGGCCGAGCAGTTGTAGGGCGAAGTCCTTGAACGCCAGGGTCGGGCCGTGGAACAGCTCCAGCACCCATTCGTTGCCGTTCAACTGACGAAGCGGCGCGACGGCGTTGTGCGAGAACACGCCGTAAGTCTCTTCAAGAATCTTTTTGAAATCGGCATCCGGGATGCTGCCGGTGACGAACGGGCGCATCACCCGGAAGGCCAGCTCGTGATAGGGCAGGCCGGCCCAGGAAGCGATTTCTTCCTGGGTGAAACGTGGCAGGTTTTCCGGGACGTACAGACCGCCGTCGGTGGCGAGACCGGCCAGCAGGACGTCTTCGAAATTCAGGGCCGGTGCCTGGCCGCGGGTACTGATATAACGCATGACTGGCTCCAATAGACAGTGTTCGCAAACCCGGGCCCGCACGCGAGCCCGGTGAACGATAACGGCTTAGTTCAGGTGCTCGACGCGGATCCGTACGACCGGACCGACCACGCCTGTCAGGGCTTCGAGGGCGGCGATCGCGTCGTTCATGTGCTGTTCCAGCACACGGTGAGTGAGCAGGATCATCGGCACCAGACCGTCATGCTCTTCGACTTCTTTCTGCATGATCGATTCGATGTTGATGCCGCGCTCCGACAGGATGCTCGCGACCTGAGCCAGCACGCCCGGATGGTCCTTGGCCTGAATGCGCAGGTAGTAGGCGCTTTCGCAGGCTTCGATCGGCAGGATCGGATGCGCCGACAGCGAGTCCGGCTGGAAGGCCAGATGCGGCACGCGGTTTTCCGGATCGGAGGTCATGGCGCGAACCACGTCCACGAGGTCGGCGATCACCGACGAAGCGGTCGGCTCCATGCCGGCGCCGGCGCCGTAGAACAGTGTCGAACCGGCGGCGTCACCGTTGACCATCACCGCGTTCATCACACCGTTGACGTTGGCGATCAGGCGATCGGCCGGGATCAGCGTCGGGTGTACGCGCAACTCGATGCCAGCCGCCGTGCTGCGAGCGACGCCCAGGTGCTTGATGCGATAGCCCAGCGCTTCGGCGTAATTCACGTCAGCCGTGGTCAGCTTGGTGATGCCTTCGGTGTAAGCCTTGTCGAATTGCAGCGGGATGCCGAACGCGATGGACGCCAGGATCGTCAGCTTGTGGGCCGCGTCGATGCCTTCAACGTCGAAGGTCGGATCGGCTTCGGCGTAACCCAGGGCCTGCGCCTCGGCGAGTACGTCTTCGAAGGTGCGACCCTTCTCGCGCATCTCGGTGAGGATGAAGTTGCCGGTGCCGTTGATGATGCCGGCGACCCAGTTGATGCGGTTGGCCGACAGGCCTTCACGGATCGCCTTGATCACCGGAATGCCACCGGCCACAGCCGCTTCGAATGCCACGATCACGCCTTTCTCGCGAGCCTTGGCGAAAATTTCATTACCGTGAACGGCGATAAGCGCCTTGTTCGCGGTGACCACATGCTTGCCATTCTCGATGGCCTTGAGTACCAGCTC
>Ga0255334_1001242_pt1 | contig 12529 bp, 8 predicted proteins | sample EtOH5_35cm_T3_12_FD_202080 | JGI IMG/M metagenome (GOLD analysis project Ga0255334, IMG submission 202080) | Sandy soil microbial communities from University of British Columbia, Vancouver, Canada - EtOH5_35cm_T3_129 | ecosystem: Engineered > Artificial ecosystem > Sand microcosm > Unclassified ...
GGCCTCCCTCCGGTCGGGCTACGCCCGCCCTGCGTGAGGCCGCGGCACCGGCAAAACGTGCGTTTCAACCGGCAGGCAATCCAGTTATCAGCACCGAAACGCTGTAGCGAGAAACCGAGCCACTTCTAACAGGAGGAAGAGCGGCTCCGGCGAGAACGTGACGAGCGCTATCGGCGGCAGCGCGAAGAGGAACGCTTGCAACTGGAGCGGAGGTTCCGGAGCGGCGCTGACTGCGGTTGGACATCGGTGGACCGTTCGCGGGCCCTCTGCTGCCGGCGCAACGGACGAGCCTTTCGAATCGAACAGGACAAAGAGAAGCGCTGGAAGCTCTACCGAATTGCCTCGTTTGAGGACAAAGGCATCCTGCTGGGCACCTATCTCGGGCGTGGTGACGCCAACAAGGTGCTACAGAAGCTTGCCTATGAGCCGGAGCCACGCTGGTAAAGGTGGTCCTGCTGCCCATAGCCTGCCCCGATGCGGCGCGCGATCGCGTCCGTCTGGCGCTGTTGAGAATGTGTCTGTGCCGAGATTGCGTGAGAACCCATAAGGCGGCCGCCAACGGCACAGAAGCAACAGTGTCGCGGTGACGGAGAGATCGCAGCGCCAAGGTGGCTCAAGCGCGATGCCGATCTTGCGGCTCGGCGAGGAATCTGGCATCGAAGCGGAACGGGATGGCGATTCCCGGTGCGAACGAAGGCCTCCGGCCGCGCCAAGCTAAGGGACGCGCCGCATCCAGTTGATGAGCACGTTCCTTCCGTAATTGTCCATGGAGGGAAAAGCCATGGTGGTGACGCCGTACACCCTGCGTTCAATGACCCGTGCCCGTAATGCCGCCAGCAGGCTCCGCGAGGTGATGGGAGAACTCGGCCTAGAAGTGCCGAAGCTTTCCGCTGCCCAGGAGACTGTCGCGCGGCTAATGGGGCATGGAAGCTGGTCCGCATTGGCCCGCCAAGTTGCCCAGGCGCCAGAGGAAGGTGTCGAGGACTGCGACCTCGGGATCATCACCGAAGAGAGACAAGCTCGCCGCGCCCATCAGATTCGAACCCTGGCGGAGCGCCACAGTGCTGGTGGCATAAACGCCGAGGCGATCCTCGATCATGTGAAGCCTACCGGGCGGCAGCCTCAACGCTCTCCGTCTATACGCGAGCACCTGCTGCCATCGCTTTATCGACTGGGGCTTCGGCTCAGCGCCGAAGATCTGAAACTGCGGGAGGATGTACTGAGGCCGCTGCGCGAGTTCGATACGGCAGCGCGTGCGTTGATGAGGCTCGTGCCGATTGAGCAGCTAAGGTACGATGCCTTGGCGGCGAACCACGACATCGCCAAGATTATCCGCGGCCGAGCCGCCCACGGAGGAGGCCGTCTTTCGCTTCCTATGGAAGATGAGCTTTGGCAAGCGGCCTTGGAGCCGCAACGGCTTGAACGTGCACGGCAACTCGACGCAGTGGCCTGGAATGCGGCGCGGCGCAGCTGGGACGCTGTGAGCCAGCTCGGTGCCGCTCCCTATTTGGCTCCTGTAGATCGTTTCACCCTGCGACTCGCTCGCGAATTGGGTCCGACTGAATGGGGTGAGTCCCGGAACTTCCGCAATCCCCTGGAACGCGAACCATGGGTTCAGCTCGATCACGACGTCAGCCTCTTTCCCGGGCATGACTTAGAGTGGGAAGCGTCCCGTTGGCTGGATCTCCGCATCGGTGCGCGGCGAGCGTTTCTTGACGCTGGTTGGCGACCCGAGGGCGCCGTGTGGATGGTCTCCTTTCGAGCTGCAAGGGGCGAGATCGAAACCATGCCTGTCCTTGCGAGCACTCCAGCGGCAGCTGTCGCATGGACCGCCGCCGCCAGGATTGCCGCCTGCCGTATGGCCTACCCGGACTACATCCCATCGATACGCATCGTACGGATCGAGGGGCGCGGCGGCGCGTGCGACGTGGCGCAAGCGGTCGCGGGCGCGCTGGAAAGCTCGATCTGGAATTCCTTGCTGATCGGGGCCGCACGGCTAACTGCGGACGCTCGCCCCCGCGAGAAACCCGCTGCGGTGTGGCGCGAGACGCTCCACGAGGGTCGTCGAGCTGTCGTCTGGCGAGATGTCGTTCGTCGCTGGAAGGAGGAGGAGATGTTCACGATACTGCCGGAAGCGTCCGGCGCTGCTCCGGTTTCGCAGACGAACCTCGGCAGAACGAAAGGATGGCGCCAACAGCAAGGCGCCGAAAAGTCCGTCACCGCTTGACAGCACAGCGAGCAGCGTAAGGGTTAACGATGGGAATTTCGGCGGCCGAACCTTTGTGCCCCAGGCAGGCAAGGAGGGGTGCGAGCCAACGCGCCAACTCGGCCTGCCGGTCTATGCCAATCCTCTCTTTCACTATGATCCGCTCGGCGGCGGCAAGATCCTTGCTGCGCAGCCCGGGGGGCGTTCGGTGGTGGCCGTCAAGCGCGCAGCACAGGGATCTCGCGACGGTTCGGGGAGAGAGCAACACTGAGTCGCCGCCGAATTGTGCAGCGATCGGTGGCGCACGCAGCACGTGACCGGATTCCGGCCTATGGTTTAGGGAAGCGAGGGCGATGGCGATGCGGCGGGCAGTGTTTTCAAACCTATATGAACGGGGGAACGAAGAGGTTCGTCGGCTTCAGGACGAACTCTACCGTGCGCGGCGCGACATCGTGGACCTCATGCCAGACGACATCGCGCGGCTGATGCACGGCTATCATGACTGTAAGACTCGCCACGATCACCACGCATGGGAGCAGAGCGTCGTCGAAGCCGTGATCGGTGCGACCGAGCCTGACCTGGCAGCGTCCCACTGGCAGCCTCGCGCCCGATGCCCGTTGTGCCGCGGCGGCAGTTCGGGCGCCTATGACGTCGGCTTCACGATCCCCGAAGGATTGCGTCGGCACCTGGAGGGTTTCGGGAACGTCCACCAGTGCTCCGTGACGCGCGCGGCCTTCGCCCTGGCCCGCGAGGCGCTGCAGGAGAGCTTAGCGCAGTCGGATCAGGACGCCGTCACACACACTGAGCAGCGTCGTCGCACCGAGCGCGTATTCGACGTCGGTCCGAGGAAGTCGGCCATGTTGCTGGATGAGGAGATGTGGGGCCGCGTAGTGCGCGACGAGGCGGCCCTGGCCCGCGCTGATGCGCGTTTGGCGGAGTTAGGGTTCGAACGGACGGAGGAGGGTAACGTGGTGTCTTATCGCCTGGTCCGGGATGGGTTCGAGGTCTGGGCCGACCCACGCCAGGCGACGCGACTGGACTTCACGGTATGTCCGCCCGCGCGCAGCCGCGGCCGGTTACCGGAGGCCAGCTTCTTCATTCTCGACAACTGGCGGCATGAGGTGGCTGCGAAGTTCGGGCAGCGGCTAACGGCGGCCATCGAGACCTTGTCCAAGCCTGCAGGCCGGCAGCGTGGTCGCTGAGCTTGAAAGGCTAAACGCATCCCCCTGCCAGTCATTTCAGAACTGTCGACATATAGGCGTCGCGACCAGCAGACGGTAGCGACAAGTCCCAAGTCCTACGCCGGTGGACGTAACGGGGCGCAAGCCAGAGAAGGTTGGATTCCGGTTCCCACCGCTGCTCCAGTCGGTTTTCCAACCTCTCGTTTTCGATGCGCCGCCGGCGCCCTGAACCGCAGGTTTCCTGGGGTTTTGCGGCCGCGGCTTGGGGGTTGGAGAACGCAACGACCGGCGTTTGCGTCGCTCGGAGGCCATTCTCTCTCCGAAGCTCGGGACTTGGGCGATTAAGTCTACAAGCTTCAAGTCACTGAAATCGTGATGAATTTTCGTCGAGATACGCCGGCCGGTTGCGCGTGGCGACCGGCTGCCGGTCGAGTCTGGGACCGCAAAACAGCGCTCTCCACCCACGGTATTGCGACAAGACGCGGGCCGGGGAAGCATAGCGGTCATCCGAAGCACAAGGCCGCACCCTGCCCCCGCCGCATGACATCTCTGGACTGATCGCCTGGGCGCGGCGCGAGGAATGGCGCGGCGCACTGGCCGCGCTGATCGAGCGCCACAGCGCCAAAGCCTGCGCTGGCGCCGGCATCGCGTCGGAAGACATCGGCGACACGCTCGGCGAGTATGGCGCCTCCAACCTCTTCGGCGCGGCGTTCGAGGATCTGCTCGCGTCCGACCTGCCCGATGGCCGGAACATCGCCGATGAATACCTCCGCCGCCGTGGCTGGAAGGAAAGCGTGTCAACCCGCGAATACATCGCTGGGCTGCGCCGCTCGGTCATCAGCCTCTACGAGGTGAGCGGGATCGTGCCGGGCGAATCCATGCTGCTGCGCGACTTGGTGCGCGGCGGCGAGCCGGTTCGCGTATGGGAGAAGAGCGGCTCCCAGGGACAGCGCCCGTGGGACCGCATCGCCACGCGCATTATCCCGCTGCGCGACCGCACCGTGATCAGCGGCACGCTCCTGGCCTTCGACCGTGATACCAGCGAGGCGCTGCTGGCCTCGCTGGGTCGCGTCCGTAACCAGGCGCCCCGCAACGTGGCGGTGGTCGCGCGCGAGCTTGGCATTGAGGCGGACGCGGAGCGGCTGGCCGGCATTCTCACGCCTGAGATGTTGTTGGGCCTGGGCGCCTTTCTGGTGACCAACCTCTGGCTGGACGCCGCGCTGAAGGCGGCCCAGGGCGCCGACCGGCCGGAATTGCTGAACAGCGATGGCGATCCGCTCGAGTTCACGACGCTGCACTTCCCTCTTCTGCCCGGCGTCGCCGCGCCGAGGCTGCGCGCGGCGCTGGCCACCATCCCAGCCCTACGGCAGGAAAACGCCGGCTTCTGGAACTGGCTGGCCGAGCCGGGGGCGAAGACGCAAACGGTGCCGCGCCGAGCGACCGGGCAGACTTTCATCACGACCATGGAGGATGGGTCGCTCGTGCTCGGCACCGTGGAGCTCAAGGGGCGCCGCCTGTCACTCGCCGCCAATTCGCCGGCGCGCGCCGAGCGCGGCCGGGCCATGCTGGAGCCGGTGCTGGCGGGCCTGGTGCGGGCGCCGCTCACCGAGCGCACCGACTTGGACCAGATGCTTGTGAACGAGCGCCTGCCACCTGAACCCATGGGGTTGTCGCCGGAACAGGAGCGCGAAGTGGTCCATCAGGGGCTCGACGCCCATTACCGCCGCGTGCTGGACGAACCGATTCCGGCGCTCGGCGGCAAGACGCCGCGGGCTGCAGCCAAGACTGCGAAGGGGCGCGGGGCGGTGGTGGCCTGGCTCAAGACGCTGGAGAACCATTCGGGGCGGCAGAAACCTGAGGACCCGATGGCCAGCTATGATTTCGGCTGGCTATGGCGGGAGCTTGGGGTCGAGGCGCTGCGGCGTTGAGCCGCCCCCTCACGCAAAGGGCGCCTGCCCCCAAAACACGCCCGCGCTGGAGCGCCGTTTCGGGCTCTGTGCAACAGGACACAGCTTTACTTGAATGCTGGCGCACAGATCGCGGACCGTGCAATCTCTGAACCTTCACGAAATGATGCTGGGAGTGCGCTCATGCACTCGCGGCCATATCAGAGAGATTTAGGTCAGAACTCGACATGCGCGACGATAGCCTTGCCGGCGATGACCAACAGGTTCGGGAAGATCTCCAAAATCTTCTCCGGTTCACCGAGCAAATGCTGGCGACGAGAGAGAAGACCGTCTTCGACATCGCCGAGTATCCGATTCGTCTGACCGAGCGCGATCTCATGGATGTCGCGGGAGACCCTTTACCAGGAGTCGGTTTTGGCCCGTCCGAGGATGTGTGGCTGTCCTTTGCCCGAATGCGGGAGCGGCCGCCGCCGAAGCCGCCAGCGGATCTCGAGCCCTGGCTTCGCTCGGAAGCGCGCCCAACGCCCGCCAAGCCGCCCGGGCTGCTGTCCGAACGGGTCCTTTTCGTCACGGCGGACGAGGCGACGGACCTGATCGAGGCGTCCTTCATCCACGAGGACGCAGTTGGGCAGATAGCGACGAACCCTGGTGAGCCGGAGCGCTGGTCGGTACCGCTGCGACCCGCGGAGCTTCCGTCGGTAGTAGAGGCCCTGGAGCGCCATATTGCGGGGCCATGGCGCGCCTGGGCGGAAGAAGAGGCGCCGCGGCGCAAGGCGATCGAACTCTACAGCGCGCTCTACAAGGCACATGCCCAGATCGCTGCCGCTGGTGGCGAAGGCGGTTTGGAGTTGGTGGTCGGCATCGGCCTGGCGCGCTGGCAGCATGGCGGGCGACGCATCAATCTGCCGCTGATCGAACAGCGGGCCGAGTTCGAGCTGGACGAGACCAGCGGCAACCTCTCGATCCTTGCCCGTGGCGTGCCCCCTACGCCCGCGCTTCGCGCATTTCTGGACCTCAGCATTCCAGGCGCAGCAGATCTGCAGCGCGAAATGACGGCGCGGCTGGATCGCATTTCCAAGGATCCAGACCTCGCGTTCGGCCCATTTCAGCCAGCCAGCTTCCTCGGTGTCCTCGAAACCTGCGCAGCGCGCCTCGATGCCAGCGGAACCGTTTTGCCGACCAATGAAGAACTCGGTCCGGCCGGGGAGGCTCTTCGGATCGGGCCGGGATTTTGTATCATTGTACGGACACGCCGCGAGGACATCCTGCGCGACGACATCCGGCGGCAGATCGACGCCCTCTCGACGGAAGGCAAGGAACTGCCGGAGACGGCTCGCCGCTTCGTTCTGCCGCCACCTGACGTGGCGCCTGAAGATGTCGGGCCGATCGATCTGAGCGGACTGGATGGGCTCGCGGGAGGTTCCGGCACCGGGACCTGGTCAGGCGGTGGCGGCGGCGACGGTGCAGCCCCGAAAGCGAAGGACTGGCTGTTCTTCCCTCTGCCCGCCAATGAGGAGCAGGAGGAGATCGCGCGGCGACTGCAGGACAAGGATGTTTTCGGCGTCGTCGTGCAGGGTCCACCGGGCACCGGCAAGACCCATACCATCGCGAACATTATCGGCCACGCCATGGCGACCGGGCAGCGCGTGCTCGTGTCAGCCCATACGGCGGAGGCATTGAGCGCCATCCGGGATAAGCTACCGCCAGCCTTGCGTGACCTCACCATCGCCGTGACGCACAGCGACCGGGAGGGTGCTCGTCAACTGGAAGAAGCCGTGTCGGCCTTGGCCGAGCGGGCGCAGTCGATGAATCCTCGCGAGGCCAGGCAGCGTGCTGAGGATTTGCTGCGGGTGATCCGCCGCGAGGACGGCCGCGTCGCCGAGATTGACATGGAGCTCGAGCAGATTGCACGGGCGAACCTTGACCGAGTGCCGTGGCGTGGCACGGAGGCGCTGCCTCAGGACATCGCGGCCTGGGTGGCCCAACAGGGGGATAAGCACGCCTGGTTCCCCGATGGCCTCGATCTCGCGGCCAATCATGCGCCGAAGTTCGGCGAAGCGGAGATTTCCGAAGCCCGATCGCTACGTCGGCGTCTCGGAGCTGATATTGCCTATGGGGCCGCCCAGCTTCCATCGGGATCAGATGCCCTTCCGCCACTCGGCGCTTTGGTCGCGGCCCACCGGACGCTCCGAGAAGCGGGAGAACGCCGGCAGCGCGAACGCGACGGAAGTCTTCCGCGGCCTGATCTCACTGCCGCCCACGCGGGTGAGCCAGCGGAGTTGCTCGCATGGCTGGAACGCCTTGCCGCTTGGCACGAATCCACGGGCGGCTACGAATGGATGCGGGAGGCATGGGGCGCCCTCGCCGGCGGTCGGCATCAGCACCGATTCTCGGCAGACGCTCTCCGGCCAATGCTCGACGAGGCGGCACGCCTTGCGCAGCGGGGAGAGGCGCTGGCGCTGCATGCCCTGGAACTGCCGGAAATCCTCGAAGCGGACCGGTTGAGCGAGGCCTTGGCGAATCTGGCGGCAGGCAGGCCGCCCTTTGGCTTCTTCAAGGGATTTGGCCGCAATCCGATCAAAGACGCAGTTCAGGCCTCGCGGATTGCCGCTGAGCCGCCTCGGGATGCCGCGGCATGGGCGAAGCTTGCCGATCTGCACAGCTGGCGCCGCGAGGTCCGCGGTTTCGTCGCGCGCTGGAATGCGCTCGCAGCCCAACACAGCCTTACTCGGCTACCTGAAGAGCACACGACATCGCGGGATGCTCTGGGACAACTTGGCAAGCGCCTGACGGAAATGCTCGCTTTGGCCGCCGATGCGCAGGCGCGATCCGCACGGCTCCAGGCGCTTTTCCCCTACGGACTCGACATTGATGCGGTCATCATCCGCATCGACATATCAGTTGCCATTCCCGCGTTGCGGGCGAATCTCGGTGACGCCGATCTTTTGGCAGCCGAAAGCCTGCGCGATCGCCTTCGCGAAGATGGGGTTCGCATCGGGGGCCAGATCGGTGAGGCGCTCCAGCAAGTCGCCGACGGGTTGGGGGCGGTTGGCTTGCCTGACGCCGAGGCTGCGGACATTTGGCGAGATGTGCAGCGCGAAGCGGACCGGGTCGGCAAGCTACGAGATGGCCTCCAGCGGCTTGCCGCCCTGGCAGGCTTCGTCCGCGCCAGCGGCGCGGCCGTTTGGGCCGAGCAAATTCAGCAACAAGTTCCCAGCGATGCAGACGAGGTGTTGCCGGTTGATTGGCAGGATGCATGGGATCACGCGCGTGCGAAGGGCTTCCTCGCCCGGGTTGCCAACCGAGAGAAAGTGCAAGCACTGACGGCTGCACGCGCCGAGCTGGTAGCAAGCCGGGAGCGGCGCTTCCTGGATGCCATCGAGCTGATGACCTATCTCGGTCTGCGCAATCGATTGACTGAAAATGTCCAGGCTGCGCTTCGGAAATTCTTGTCTGCATTGACCAGATTGCCGAAGACAGCAGGCGCGAAAACCGCCGGACGCCAGCGGCGAATTCTGCGCGACAGTCTTCAGCAGGCCGTCAAAGCGATCCCCTGCTGGATCATGCCGGAGTGGCGGGTCGCGGAGCAGCTGCCGCCTGACCTCGGCAGCTTCGACCTTGTCATCATCGACGAGGCAAGCCAGTCGAACATCTCGGCCCTTCCTGTGGTGCTTCGCGGCAAGAAGCTGCTCATCGTCGGCGATGATCGTCAGGTGAGCCCCGTCTCGGTTGGGGTCGAAGAAGCTGTCGTGAACCGGCTGCGCACAACCTACCTCACCGGACAGCCACTCGCCGAGCAGATCGATCCGGCAACTTCACTCTACGAGCTTGGGGGGATGATGTACCCGGGGAAGGTGATCGTCCTTCGGGAGCATTTCCGGTGTGTCGAGCCTATCATCCGCTTCTCGTCCCGATTCTATGGTGGTCATCTCGTCCCGCTCCGACTGCCGAAGCCGAGCGAGCGTCTGGATCCGCCACTCATCGATGTCCTTGTCGAGGATGGGAAGCGACGCGGCGATGTGAACGATGCTGAGGCCACATACATCGTCGAAGAGATCAAGCGCGCCATTGCCGATCCCGTCCTGAACGCCGCGGGGAAGCGGAGCATGGGCGTGATTTCGCTACACGCCGATAAGCAGGCAAAGCTCATCTACGACCGGCTCATTCATGCGGTCGGGCCGGAGACCATGAGCGACCATCACATCATGTGCGGTGATGCGGCTACTTTTCAGGGGCAGGAACGCGACATCATCTTCCTCTCGATGGTGCATGATGGCGATACGGCCTCCAAGCAATCCAGCCGACTCTACGAGCAGCGTTACAATGTCGCCCTCTCCCGCGCCCGTGACAGGATGGTGCTCGTTCGCTCGGTGACACCGTCGATGCTGAAGGAAGGCGACATCAAGCTGGAAGTTCTACGCCACTTCCAGGATCCGATGGCCGGCGGGCGGATTGGCCAGTCTGACGATGTCCTCGCAGCCTGTGAATCGAAGTTCGAGAGAGACGTTGGACAACGCCTATTGCAGGCCGGATATCGCGTTCGCGCCCAGGTGCCCGCCGGCGGCTATCGCATCGACTTCGTTGTGGAAGGTGAGAGTGATCGTCGCCTTGCGATCGAGCTTGACGGTGATTCCTTTCATGGGCCGGAGCGCTGGGCACAGGACGTGAAGCGGCAAAAGGCGCTGGAGCGAGTCGGTTGGACATTCTGGCGCTGTTGGGCTTCGGAGTGGGAAAGCGCCAAGGACGCGGTCTTCAGCGACCTGGTCACAGCACTCAAGGAGAGGAGCATCTCGCCCATCGGAGCGGCAACCGCAGGTGACGCGCTGCCTGTCGAATTCCGGACGGTCAGGCATCGCCCAAAGATGGATGAGCCCATCGAGCCAGCGAGCAACAACGTCGAACCATCGACGCCTGCCGAAAGTGCGGACGGCGTTGCTCCGGACGTTGCCGACGGCGATGGCGATATTCGGGTCAGCGCAGGCGACTCAGTTTCTGTGCGCTATGTTGACGGGAAAGCTCGGGCGCTCAGGGTCCATATTGTGGCGGATGGAACGGCCAATGGACGTGATCGCATCTCGCCGACGTCGCCTCTTGGTGCGGCTATCATGGGCCTGCGAGCTGAAGATGAAACCGAGGTGGTCATTGAGGGGCGCACGAGGATGGTCATCGTGGAGAGCATCGACCGCGCGGCATGATGATGAAGGTTCCCCTCAACGGACCAATGCCAACCGACCCTGGCGCTGTGCATCGAAGAAGGTAGCTACCCTATTGAGAAATTCAGTTTCCGCCACAATGCAAAGTCGTTGATGCAGGGCACGCCGAAGGTCTGGCACACATCCGGAATCTTGCGGTTGGCGCCCTGCTTGCTTGGCTTCGAAACCTCTCGCGTCACCACGATCCGATCAGGGGCGCGGAGCGCGGCGGCGATGAGGAACGGGTCGCGCCCGATTTTTTCCAGGTCGACATCTGTCAGGTTGGGCGCATAGCCATGCGTCAGAACGCGCTGCACCACAGCGACGTCAGTCGGCTCATCAAGCACAATCGCACCCTTGACGTCCGCTCGGTTGAGCCACTCCGCCAAGAGCCCTCGGGAGTCGGCGATCTCGCCATAATTTTGCTGGGCCATCTTGACCGAGCCAGCGACAGCTTGCTGCAGCAACCACGCCCAGAACGGGGCCACGCGGTCGACGGGGTAGTAGTCTTCATGCGCCCGGATCAGCACATCGGCGTCCAACAAGTGAAGCGTCATTCCACCAGCGCCTGGCCGCGGAGCAGCGGTTCAACGGAGGCAGGCTTCACGCCGAGGATCTTCGCGGCGCGGGTGTGGGTCAGCACGTCCCCTTGCAGACCGCGCCGAACGACATGCATGAGTGCCTCGCCGAGCCGGCTGCGCTTCACGACGTAGTAGCTCGGACCACCGGCGTCAGATTGCGCATCCCGGCTCCGCTCACGCTCATTCCGCCAACGCTCCGCGAGCAGCCTGAATATCTCACCGGCAACAGCCGCGCTGATCCACTGCTTGCGGGCCAGGCGATACGTCACGAGTGCCTGACTCACGTTCCAAGCCTGCGAGACGCGCTCGGTTGCGCGAAGCACGGACGGCACATCCATCCCGCGAAGTTGGGAGAGGTCGTCCAGGGCAAATGACGGCAGCAGAAATTCGCCCGCCACGTCATTGCAAAAGCGTTCGATGGCATTCGTAGGCGTATCGCGGACTGGCCCGCTCACCCCGGTTTGCCCGAGCCAGATATGCGTGAGCTCATGGATAAGGGTAAAGGAGCGCGCCGTCCGCGCATCTCGATCATTGATGACAATGAACGGTGCGACCTCGTCGGCAATCGCGAATCCCCGAAACACATCTTCACTGATCGCCGAGTGATGAGACCCGGTATCGCTCAGCAGGAGGACGAAGACGCCGATTCTCTCCGCGGCAGCTCGCAGGAGCGAGAACAGCCCATCCGGGCCCTTCGCGGTCTTCTGCTGTTCCGTGGCGATGCCTAGGGCAGTCCGGATAGAACCGGCCACCGTCGCGGGCCCCTGTTCCATGCTTGCCGACCCAACATATGCGAGCCGGGTGGCCTCGTCCTCATCTTCGAGCACGTTCCGCACCATCTGCTGACGCGCCTTCACGTCGCGAAGCAGAGCGTCGAGCAGGCCGTTTGCGCGCTTCGACACCTCGCCCGGCGCAGTCCTGAAATCTTCACCCCGATCGCCGCGCTGCGGCGGCTCCGGCATGTAGAAGGTGATCAGGGGCCGCTTGTAGAGGGCGGCTGCCTTAAGCAGCTGGGCAGAGGTCGGCGAACGGTCTCCGGCCTCAAGGGCGGAGAGCTTCGACGCTGCAGTTGCGCGCTCTGAACTGCCGAGGGCGAGCTTATCCGCCGCCTCTTCGACGGTCAGCCCGGCGGTTTCCCGCGCCCACGCCAGGATGCGCGGGTTGATGTCCTCAGTCTGGCGCATGTCTCATAGTGCGATACAGGTTGTCCGTCAGCGATTCTAGGGCCTAACGGCCGCCGCCGCGAGCATGTCGTGCCGCTCGACCGGCGCACGGGCAGTGGGGGCCGATATCGACGCGGACCGCCCGGTGTCTTCTGCCTTTGGCGCCATCTTGCTAGAGCACGATCTTCTCAAACCGATTCGTGAAAGAGCTTGCCCGACGCGGGCGTGATCTGATTCACGGTGTCTGCTGGGAGGGGGGCCAGCGACGATGGCGAAGGCCTTGTCCGAGGATCTGCGGG
>Ga0255334_1001243_pt1 | contig 12527 bp, 13 predicted proteins | sample EtOH5_35cm_T3_12_FD_202080 | JGI IMG/M metagenome (GOLD analysis project Ga0255334, IMG submission 202080) | Sandy soil microbial communities from University of British Columbia, Vancouver, Canada - EtOH5_35cm_T3_129 | ecosystem: Engineered > Artificial ecosystem > Sand microcosm > Unclassified ...
CGTTGGAGAGATGCCAGAGTGGCCGAATGGGACGGATTCGAAATCCGTTGTACCTTCACCGGTACCTAGGGTTCGAATCCCTATCTCTCCGCCATTACATAGAAAAAGCCCCGTAGCTGAACAAGCTACGGGGCTTTTTCGTTTCTGTAGATTTTTCAGGGCGTTTTTAGGGACGTCTACACGTACGTATCAGGCGTCGGTATTCACCGGTGGCCACCTCGTCAGCACCTTGTGTACATCATCCACGACGGCCTTGCTCATGGCGGTCAGGTAATGCGCTGCCCAAGCATGTCTGTCTGTGTCCTTGGCGTAAGCCGCATCGACAGTCAACAGCTTGGCCAGGTACAGAAGGTCAGATGCTTGCGCCAAGGCTTTCCCGACAGGTACGCCGGAATTTACGCGGAATAACGGCTGGTTGGAGCAATAGTGGAACGGTGTGAGGCCAATGGTCGTCAGCTCGGGTTTGTCACTCATTTGTCACCTCCTTCAATGAGGCGGCGGGTGAAGCTGAGCGGTGGAGTGGTAAGCGACTTGGGATTGCGTAGAGGGGAAGGACGGGTATCAAGTGTATTTGCTGAGTGCATGTCTAGCTCCTTGACCTAAAGAGCTGCCACTTTCGTTCCAAGCGAATGGGTGGCAGCTGCGCGCAGGTTGGAAACCGGGAGTCAAGGAGACCGGCACGCCCGAGGGCGTCCCACGCACAGCCGCCATAGCACAAGTTTTACGGGCGTAAAAAAACGCCGCCGCTTGTGATTGGCGCTGTTGCGTAACTCCGGGTTTCCAAGCCCGATCACTGGAATTCCAGCGACGTCTTGAGAGTATCCCGCTGAAACTGACGTCATCAAGGCGCTAACTTACTGAAACACGCAGCAGAAGCACGTTCGTACGCAACTCCCGGATTTTGCCTACAACTGCGCCGAGAGTCACCCCGATATTCTTATGGCCTTACAAAAAACAGCTGAATCCTGAATGTGAAAACGCCGCTTCCCTGTGTCTAGAAAGGCGGCGTTTTTTTACTTTTTTTGAGGGTTGAGCTCGAGCATCGGCACAGCCCTGCACGGGCGCGGCGCTCGGGCTTTCCTTGAACAAGCAGGAATTATCCCGTGAACGTGAATCTTACGGCTGCGAGTGACCCAGTTTCCTCTTGATCAGCTCATAGGCGTCTTTGTGGGTGGAGTTATGCAGGGTTTTGTCCTTGCAGGCCGATGCCAGGAGCGTTTTGACCTCTTCCTTTGCATGAGGGTAAAGACCTGCGACGTAGTCGGCTTCATGGGGCTGGGTGCAGTTGAGGTGTGTGTCGTCTTTTGCTTTATCTCTAGCCATTGCAGAGGCTCCTTTTGAGTTCGCATGATTGTCGATGGTCAGGGCCTTTTTGCCCCGCACGGCGCAGAGCTTAGGGGCTAAGCGTGATGCCGCCAGGGGCTTGGACAAATCAGGAAGGGGCTGTCAGACGATGCCGGAGTCTGCCGCAGGATTAAACAAAAAATCCCTGCAAGCTTAAATCTGCAGGGATTCTGGCTGACCATCTCATCAAGCCCCATAGCTGATTAAGCTACGGGGCTTTTTCGTTTCCGGCGTTTTGTTTTGGGGGATTTTTGGGGGAAGAACGCGGCCATCGCGTCGAGGAACACAGCAATGCAACACGACATCCCGTGAACCAAGCTCATTGTCTATCCTGCAATACAGAGCAACTGATCGAATGACAGGTGATGTCATGAACAGATGGCGGCGTCTTTGGTTGTCTGTGAAGCTGATAGCAGCCGCTGCGGCCTGTGTGGCTGTGGCTGTTCAGGCTTTTCAATACATGCTGGAAAGCCAGGACGCCGTGCAAATTCATCCTTTGAGCATTTTGGTTGTCGGGCTGATCTTTGGCTTTATCAGCTATGGATTGCTTTCGCTGATTGAAAGAGGTGTACAGCGGCTTTTAGCCCGTTCTGACACTGTCGCCCCCGAACCTCGTGCAGAACTTGAGAGCGATGTGGAGCTGGTCGCAGATCAACCGCTGACCCTGCAAGCTGATGCCTCGACTCATCAGAAAAATCTGTGAACGGGCTTCAAAAGGAAGGCGGCGTAATCACCCAAGTCACCACCGCATCCACATCCTCGGGATTCCCGTAACGATGCGGCTCCTGACTGGAAAAACTGAAACTGTCCCCCCTCACTCTGCTGCAATCGGCTGGACGTTACATAGAAAAGCCCCGTAGATGAAAATCTGCGGGGCTTTTTGGTTCTCGGAGGAGTGAGGGGTTAACGCTTAGTTGCGAATACGATGTTCCGTAAACGCGTAGTCCTCTTGGCAGTCGGCGGTAGGATCTGTGACGGTGTTTACGTAGTGAATGGAGTTCCCATCCAGTATTTTGTACTCATAGATTTCCGGAGTCCGGACACCGTCCGTTTTCATTTCATTCTTGCCATTCGCCGCAGACCAGGAACCTCGCTCGGTTTGAATGGGTTGGGTCCGTTGCGCGTCTCGGAAGAAGGTGATCGAGAAGCGACCATTGGGCTCGAAATTCGTATTCCAGGACAGGAACTGGCATTTGCCGTGTTCTTCGCGCATTCCTTGCCATGAGCCTACGAGGGATGGGTCCGTGGAGGGACTGTTCGACGTACATGCACTGAGTGCTGTGGTCAGAATGATGAGAGTAAACGTGATGCCCCGGTGCATGTACAACTCCATTTGATGATTCAGAAAACTGCATTCTACTGAGCGGATTTCCAGGGAACTCCGGACGCGAAGACAGCTGTTTGGTCGTGCTTGGATTCTACGGAAGGAACACCGTCAGCGGCGTTGCTGCGTCGGATTCGGTCGCCTCCTAGCGTAAGAAAGATATACCGTTTCACGAGAAAAGTTACTTGCCCGAGTCAGTCTGTTTACTCAACCCCGAATCCATTTGCCGGCCTGAACATTCAAGGTTTTCCTTCGTAATATCCCCTGACACTGAAACTCCCCACCGCAAAACATCCTCATCTACTCTGGTTTCGCAGGGCACGGACCTGCGGTTATCAACCATCGCAAGGAGCGAAAAATGTATTTTGAGATTTACAGGCAAACCCGCGGCACCCTCCAGACTGGCAAAGGTCAATGGCGGTGGCGCTTGAGGGCGGGGAACCATGAAACGATTGCCAGCGGCGAGGCGTACATCAACAAGGCGGATTGCGCGCATGCCATCAGCCTGATCAAGGGGACTCACGATCACACCCCGGTGAAGGAAATCTGAACCCCAAGTGGTGAAGCTGCTCAGTGAGGGCAGCTTCTTTGCAGGCAACCTTGCGCTCGGATCAAACGCAGACTGCTTGAGTCGCATAGACGCCGCTTGCGACAGCTACCTAAACTGTCGGCAGATTTGGGGACTGGGGGCATTGGATGAATCGCAACGAACTTCGCAAGGCGGATATCAACCTGATGGTGGTGTTCGAAACCTTGATGCTTGAACGCAACGTCACCCGGGTGGCGGAGAAGTTGTTTCTCGGGCAGCCAACCATCAGTTCGGCACTCAACCGCTTGCGCACGATGTTCAACGATCCGCTGTTCATTCGCGTCGGTCATCGCATGGAGCCGACCGCCAGGGCCGAGGAGCTGATTCAGTACCTGTCGCCAGCGCTGGATTCGCTGTCGGTGGCCCTGAGCCTGACCCATGATTTCGACCCTGCCAGCAGCACCATGACCTTCCGCATCGGGCTGTCGGACGATGTCGAATTTGGCCTTCTGCCACCGTTGTTGCGTGCCCTGCGCCAGGAAGCGCCGAAGGTGGTTTTTGTGGTGCAGCATGTGGATTACTGGCGGATTCCCGATTTATTGGCGTCCGGCGATATCACCGTGGGTATCAGCCAGACCCGCGGTCTTCCGGCCAATGCCAAGCGCAAATTGCTGCGGCACATCCAGCCCAGCATCTTGCGCGCCGATGCGTCCGACACGCCGCTGACCCTCGATGAATATTGTTCGCGTCCTCACGTGCTGGTGTCCCACACCGCCAATGTCAGTGGCTACGCCGATGAGTGGCTGGCGGAGATTGGTCGCACACGCCAGGTGGTTTTATCCGTGCCGCAATACAGCTCGTTGCCAGCCTTGCTGGCCGGAACCGATCTGATCGCCAGCCTGCCGGATTACGCCGCCGAGGCGATGGCGGCGTCCGGCCAGCTGTTCACGGAGCCCTTTCCGTTCAAGACCCCGACTCTGGACCTGTCCATGGTCTGGCTCAGCCACGTCGACACCGACCCTGCCGAACGCTGGCTGCGCTCGCGACTGGAGGCGTTCATGAGTGAGCGCTTCGAGTCGCCGCCGCTCCAGTGAGCAGGGCAACTCTGTGATATATGTACGACCTTTGCGCCAACCTCAAGGAGCCACGTCATGCCCCACCTGCACATGGAATACACCGCCAACCTGCCCGGGCTGAATGCCGATTTGGCCCTGATCCGGCTGAACAATTCGCTGGTGGCTTCCGGTCAGTTTGCTGCCGAATACGACATCAAGAGTCGCGCGGTAAAGGTCGAGACGTTCAAGGTCGGCACGGCATTGGCTGAGCGGGCGTTCGTGCATGTGAAGCTGGCGTTGTTGAGTGGTCGCTCGCCAGCGATCAAAAAACAGTTGGCCGAAAGCCTGCTGGCTGTGGTGCAGGAACTGTGTGAGTGGCCAACGGGCGTGGAAGTCCAGTTGGCCGTGGAAATCCTCGACATCGATCGAGAGTCCTACAGCAAAGTCGCCATCAACAACTGAGTCTCAGGTCATTTCCTGCTCGGTGCAGGCCTGCACCACCTGCTCACGCAACCAGGCATTGGCGCAGTCTTCATCGGCACTTTGACTCCACTGCATGTCGAGGGTGAACCCCGGCAGACCGTTGGGCGCTTCGCAGTGATTGAAGATGGCCTCGCTGGCCAGCAACTGCTGGATGCGCCGGGGCAGGGTGACGATGAAGTCGGTGCCGGTGATCATTTTCAGCGCCGCGCTGTAGCTGTTGGATCGCGCGACGATCTGCCGTTTTTGCGCCTGCTGCGCCAACCAGCCGTCGACCATGTTGGTGTTGGACGTCCAGGGTGTCGGAAACACATGACGGCGTTCGGTAAAGGCTTGCAGGCTTAAACGCGGCTCCAGCGGTGTGGCGCGTTTATCGAAGACACAGACCAGATCATCTTCCAGCAGCATCCGGGATTTGAAGTCGGTGTGATTGCGATGAAAGTTCGGGCCGAAGCCAATCACCAGGTCGAGGCTGCCGTCGCGCAGTTCCTCGGCCGGGATGTCGGTTTCGAACTTGTGCATGTTGACCAGCACTGGCCAGTCGGCGAAATCGAAACGTTTCAACAGGCGCGGCAGGATCAGTTGCTCGAAGTATTCCGGTGCGCAAATGTTGAAGGTGACCGGTTGCAAGCTGGGGTCGAACGTCGGTGCACCGGCGTGACAGAGGTTGATGCTTTCCAGGATTTTCAGCACGTGGGCGTACATGGTGCTGGCTTTGTAGGTGGGCCGCATACCGGCGCGGGTATTGATGAACAACTCGTCTTCGAAACCGGTGCGCAGCTTTTTCAGGCAATAACTGACGGTCGACTGGCTGACGCAGAGTGTTTCGGACACGCCCGTGACGCTGCTTTGTTCGTACACGGCGATAAACACCATGAGGTCTTGCATGTCGAGTTTTCTAAGCAAGTTACTGTTCAGCATCCATTCGTCTCGCTGTGATCCGTGCGCTGGTTGAGCGCAAACTCGTGCGAACGATCCTAACGGAACGATGGTGCCAGGAGAATGGCTTGTAGGAAGTTTCGCCAATAGTTGTGAGGCAGTGCCGGCGACCTTCAGCGCTGAACAGAGGCGGGCAGGGTGCGGCGGCTGGACATCAACAGCGCCAGCATGCCGATGCCGACGAGCACTGCACCGATGATTTCCAGCGGCAGCGGCGGCTGACGCCACCAGAGCCAATGAAACAGTGTGATGAACAGCGTGCTCAGGTAAATGTAGGAAATGACCGACGACGGGGCGATGACGCCGATGGCCCGGTGCAGCAGCCAGAAGGTCGCCAGTGTGGCGAACAGCGCCAGGTAGATCAGCCAAACGAAGTCGTTCACTGTCAGCAAGGACGCAGATCGCCAGCCACCGCTGAAGCCACAGAACGCCAGCAGGAACAGCGCGCCGAACAGCATGTTCCAGAAGGTCATGCCCACCGGGCCGCGACCTTTGAGGCTGCCGGCCTTGAGCCGCTGGCTCAAGGGAGAGTAGAGCGCCATCGCCAGGCAACCGGTCCCATACACCGACACCGCATAGAGCGAAGGCAACTCGCCTGGCCCCGCACCTTTGAGCACCAGCAATACCGCGCCGGCAGCCGCCATCAGCATGGGAACGACGCGTTGCCGGAGGCTGCTGTCGGGCATCAACACGGCTTCGAAAAACAGGGTCAGCAGTGGCACCAGAGTGAACATTGTCCCGGTGTTGACGGCGGAGGTGTAGCGCAGCGCCTCGAACAATGAGCCGAAGTACACCGCCAGCAACAAGCCGAGTACGGCATGGCCGAGCAGACCGTTGCGGGTCATGGCGAGGTCGCCCTTGAACAGCAGCAACGGCAAAAATACCAGGGCGCAAAACAGCAGGCGTAAACCGGTCAGCAAGACCGGGTCGATGGCCTGGCTGACCTGCGCCGCCGCGGAAAACGAAGCGGCAATCAACAGGGCCCATAGCAGCATGCCGAGGTGAGCGGTGGCGAAACCGGCGTGTTTCATGATGTCCGTTCCGGGTCAGTGAATGTGGCGGGCGTAGTGCCGTGGGTTAAAGCGCAGGGCCATCAGCAGCATCAGCGCCATGACGCCCGTAAGCGACCACCAGGCCCATTCGAAACTGCCGAGTTGATCGCGGATCATCCCGGCAATCAGTGGCGAGAGACCGGCGATCAGGTAGCCGATGCCTTGAACGAAGGCGGTCAACGCGCCCGCACGTTGTGGATTGTCCAGGTGATCCAGCGACACGATCAGGCTCATGGGGAACAATCCGCCGATGCCCAGCCCCAGCAGGCACGGCCACAACAGACTCAGGTGTTGCGGGCTGAGGATCAGCCCGCAGAAACCGGCCATGATCAGCGCCAGCAACACCACCAGCACCAGGCGTCGGTCACGGCTGCGGTTGGCGATCGCCGGCGTCAGCAGGCCCGACAACACCTCCATGGCCGTCAGAAAACCCAGCAACAAACCAGCGTTTTGTTCGCTCCAGCCTTTTTCCACGTAGTACGGCGCCAGCCAGGCCAGCACACAGGTGTAGGACGCCGTGCCCAGACCAAAGAAGATCGCGAGTAACCAGGCGCGGGAATTGGCGAAGAACGAACCGTTTCGCTGCGCTTGAGCGGCCGGTATCGGTATTCCCGAGCGTTGGGCTAACCAGAACAGCAACGCCAGCAGCGCCAGCACCGCCCAGATCGCCAGGCCCATTCGCCAACTGCCGGTACGCCTCATCACCAGCGGCGCGAAGGACGCGGCAATCGCTGCGCCACCCATGATCGACGTGACGTACAAGCCCATGCACACGGAGACGTTGTCACTGAAACGGGACTTGATCAGCGCGGGCATCAGTGCCTGGATCAGCGCAATACCGACGCCTGCCAGCACGGCACTGAGGATCAGTTCGGCCGCGGAGTCGAGGAACAGGCGTGACACCGTCGCCAGGCCGATGATCAGCAACGACACCACTACCGTGCGTTGTTCGCCGAGCCATCGGCTGACGCTGAGGCCGAAGAACATCGCCAGTCCCATGGCCATCACCGGCAGCATGGTCAGCAGCGAGGCCAGGCTGTAACTCAACGGGATATCGCCGCGAATGGCCGACAGCAAAGGGCCGACCGCCGCCATGGAGGGGCGCAGGTTCAGGGCGACGAGAATGATGCTGACCATCAGCCAGAGGGCAGGGCGGGAAGTGGCGCGGACGTTTTCCATCGATGGAACCTTGAATGACAAGGGCCCGATTAGGCGCGCGAGGCCTGGTGGCCGCAAATCAGAAAGTCCGGGGCAGTATTTAAAAATCAAATACCTCTGCCGCAACACAGAACAAATGCGGGCTTGCTCGCGAAGGCGCAGTATCAGCCACCATTACTATCGACTGGCGCGCCGCCTTCGCGAGCAAGCCCGCTCCCACACGGGTTCCAGGGCGGCTCGCAGAATGTTTAGTCATTTCGCAACCAAAGTTCTTCAAATCCCGATTTAACGACTTATCCAGCCATGTGACGCTGCTGCTCATCTGTTTACTGCGGTCTTCTCTATGGACGGTTGTCCGGTCGCACTTCCTTCTGAACTCGCTTTCTGGGCGTTGTGGCATTGCCGTCACGCGCGCCCGCCGGATTCCCGCCTTTCCCGTTGATTGTTCTTACAGGTCCCGCGCTGTGCGCCGGATCAAAATGGCAGCGCGTGCGCGTTTGCCTGACGCGCAAACAAGAGAATTCCTATGAGTTGTGCCACGACATCCTTCGCCACGAAGCAAGAAGCCCTGACCTTTCTTGAACAGAATCCAGATATCGAGATGTTCGAGTTGTTCATCCTCGACAACAACGGCGTGCCAAGGGGCAAGTTGTTGCATCGCGATGAACTGCTGGCGGTGTATGAAAGTGGCCGGCCTTTGCCAAGTACCATTCTGGGCCTGACCATCAACGGCGATGACGTGGAAAACTCCGGGCTGGTGTGGGACGTGGGCGATATCGATTGCCGGGCCTACCCGATCAGCGGCAGTTTGACGCGCATGCCGTGGCGATTGATTCCGACGGCGGCGGTGCAGGTCAGCATGCACCCGAAGGAGGGCATGCCGGCGACTATCGCCGATCCGCGCCACTTGTTGGCGAAGGTGATCGAAGGCTTGCAGGTGGACGGTTATTACCCGGTGATGGCGGCAGAACTGGAGTTCTACCTGCTGGATCAGCAACGCGACAGCAACGGTCGGCCGCAACCGGCGCGAGACGTTGACGGCGGACGCCCGCGCAGCACTCAGGTCTACGGTTTGCGCGAACTGGAGCAGATCGAGCCGTTCCTGGCCGACCTGTACAGCGCCTGCAAACTCCAGGGCATTCCGGCGCGCACGGCGATTTCCGAATACGCGCCGGGGCAAGTGGAAATCACCCTCGAACATCGTACCGACGCCTTGCAGGCGATGGATGAAGCCGTGCGCTACAAACGGCTGGTCAAGGGTGTGGCGCACAAACACGGGATGACGGCGTGCTTCATGGCCAAGCCTTTCGACGACCTGGCCGGCACCGGCATGCATATGCACGTCAGCCTTGCGGACAAGGACGGCAACAACCTGTTCGCCAGCGAAGCCACGGACGGTACGCCGCTGCTCAAACAGGCGGTTGGCGGCATGCTCAGCACCTTGCTCGATTCGTTGCTGCTGTTCTGTCCGAACGCCAACTCGTACCGTCGTTTCCAGACCAACAGCTACGCGCCGCTGGCCGCCACCTGGGGCGTGGACAATCGCACCGTGAGTTTGCGCGTACCAGGCGGGCCGGCGTTCTCGCGGCACATCGAACATCGCATTTGCGGCGCCGACGCTAACCCGTACCTGGCGGCTGCGGCGATCCTGGCCGGCATTCATCGGGGCATTCGCGAACAACTGGACCCGGGGGCGCCGGTCGAAGGCAATGGTTACGCCCAGGCCACCGAACTGTTGCCCACTGACTGGCTGACCACTTTGCGCGCGCTGGAAGATTCGAGCTGGGCGCGGGATGCGTTTGGCAGTGAGTTTCTGGGTGTTTACCTCGCGGTGAAGCGGGCCGAGTATCGGCAGTTCATGGGCGAAGTCGGTGAACAGGATTGGCGTTGGTACCTGAACCAGGCCTGAACCATTCTCAAATACAACTTAAGTTTCGACCCCACACTGGAAGCCAACTAATCGTTGGCTTCTTTTTCACGAAAAATTGATGGTTGGCTGCCTAAAGTTAGTGCTGTCGCGGTAAATGGAATTTTCACATTTGCCGGCGGCGCATCTTTTCAGGAACAGCCAATTACCATGTTGAAGATTAAAGCCGTGCGCCCGGAGTGGGTGACGTTGTTTGCCAGTGCCTTTTTGTTGGTCGGCTTCAATTTAGTGCTCTGGCAACACTTGTTTGAAATCACCGCGTCCGACGGCAAAGGCATCGTCATGCGTGTGGCTTTCGGCTTGATGATTCTGGCTGCCTTCAACCTGGTGCTGACGCTGCTGGCGTTCCGGCCCTTAATGAAACCTGTGCTCACGCTGGTCTTTATGATCAGTGCGGGTGTTGCGTACTTCATGAGCCAATACGGTGTGCTGATGGACACCGGCATGTTGCGTAATTTTGCGCAAACCAATGCAACGGAAGTGCGCGACTTACTCTCGGTAAAGTTGCTTGTTTATATTGTTTTGCTCGGCGTGTTGCCTTCGTGGTTGTTGTGGAACATACCAGTTGGTTACCGCCGCTGGCATCGCGAACTGTTAAGTAAGGCTTTGGTCGGTGTTGCGTCGGTAGCGGTAATCGGTGGTGTGGCACTGGTTAACTATCAAGGCCTCGCGTCGTTGTTTCGCAATCACCACGAGTTACGTTTGATGGTAGTGCCCAGCAACTATATCGGTGCCTCCTTTGGCTACCTGCGCGAACAAGTCGCTTCGGCACAGCAACCCTTCGTCAAGATTGGTGAAGACGCCCAAAGAAACCCGGCCTGGCAAGCCCACGGCCGCAAATCCCTGACCGTGCTGGTGGTGGGTGAGAGTGCCCGGGCCGAGAACTTTGGTGTGCTGGGCTATGACCGCGACACCACGCCAAAACTGGACAAGGAGGCGGGCCTGATTGCCTTCACTGATGTGCATTCCTGCGGTACGGAAACAGCCGTCTCGGTGCCGTGCATGTTCTCCAACATGGGCCGCAAGGATTACAACGCGAGCAAGGCAAAGAATGAAGAAGGCCTGCTGGATGTGCTCAAGCGGGCGGGGCTGGACGTCATCTGGCGCGATAACCAGTCAGGCTGCAAAGGCACTTGCGACCGCGTCACCCTCGATGATGTCAGCAACCTGAAGGACCCGACACTCTGCGCCAACAGTGAATGCCGCGATGAAATCCTTCTGCAGGGTTTGCAGCACTTCATCGACACCCTGGATAAAGACACCGTGCTGGTGTTGCACCAGATGGGCAGTCACGGTCCGGAGTACTTCAAGCGTTACCCGAAAGAGTACGAGCGATTTACCCCGGTTTGCGAAAGCAATGCGCTGAACAATTGCAGTCGCGAAAGTATCGTCAATGGTTACGACAACACGCTGGTGTACACCGACCATGTGCTGTCGACGCTGATCGATCTGTTGCGCAGCAACCAGGACAAAGTCGATACCGCGATGCTGTATCTGTCGGACCACGGCGAGTCCCTGGGCGAATACAACCTGTTCCTTCACGGCACGCCTTACATGATGGCGCCCGATCAACAGAAGCATGTCGCCATGCTGGCCTGGTTCTCCGACAGCTATCAGAAGTCTTTCTCGGTAGACACCCATTGCCTGCAACTGAGCCGTGACAAACCGTTGAGCCAGGACAACCTGTTCCATTCGATGCTCGGTTTGCTGGAGGTCAACAGCAAGGTCTACAACCATGACCTGGACATGTTTGCCGGCTGCCGCGGTGCGGTGATTGACGGTGTCCTGGCCAAAGAGTGAGGGCCACGACCTTTTTTTCACGTATCGGCCGTTAACCTGCAGCCCGGCAGATTTTTCCTACAAGAGCCCCTTACATGTCCGCTCAACCCCCTTCCGCCATCGAGCTTGAGTTCGCCCGGCGTCACGATCAGGAACACGCCCGCGTCTGCCTGCAGCCGCACCCGCGTGGCCTTGCCGGGCGCCTGGCGTTCTGGCGTGACGAGCAACTGGTGCGCAGCGCGCTCAAGGTGGCCGGCGAGCCAGGGCTTATTCTCGACGTCACCTGCGGGGCCGGGCGCTACTGGCCGGTGCTGGCCGAACATGCAAATCGAGTGATTCTGGCGTCCGACCCGTCGCAGGATATGCTCGATCACGCGCCGACCCATCACCCGCAACATTTGCTGAAACGGGTCAAGACCTTTCAGAGCTCGGCATTCGCCATCGGTTTGTCGGCGAATGCAGTGGACTGCATTTTTTGCATGCAACTGTTTCAGCACATCGCCAGTCCCGAGCATCGCTCGGCCATGCTGGGGGAATTCCACCGGGTCAGCCGCGATACGGTGATTGTGGCGGTGCGGATCGATACCGGTTTCAAGCGCCGGCGACCGGATACACAAGGCGTTCAAGCCCGGACGCTGGCCAGTAAGGCCGAAGTGGAAGCCGAGTTCAAACAGGCGGGTTTTCGCTTGCTCAGCCATCAAGACTTCCTGCCCGGTTGTGCACCTTTGCGCGTCTACGTGCTGCGTAAGGCCAGATAACCTCCCCCCGTCAGACAATTCTTGCTATCAGGCAGGTGTTTTCGCTAAAGCTCTTGTTCAGTGGAGGCGCGGAAATCGCCGGGGGCGATATATACTGCGCGCCATTCTTCAAGGGAGAGCCGTGTGGCCATCGATATTCACTGGATTCGCGACAACGATAGCCTCGGCCGGTTTTGCGCCGA
>Ga0255334_1001244_pt1 | contig 12504 bp, 4 predicted proteins | sample EtOH5_35cm_T3_12_FD_202080 | JGI IMG/M metagenome (GOLD analysis project Ga0255334, IMG submission 202080) | Sandy soil microbial communities from University of British Columbia, Vancouver, Canada - EtOH5_35cm_T3_129 | ecosystem: Engineered > Artificial ecosystem > Sand microcosm > Unclassified ...
CGACGTTATTGACCGTAATGGTATAGGTGGCAGTGTTTACCCCCAGTACAAAATTGGCGGCAGTGGTTTTGACTTTGGTAACGGTCAAATCAAAAGCAATTACCGGTGTTGCCAGGGTGGTTGAGTTGTTGCCGGTAACGGCGGCAGGTTCGCCACCACCACTGACACTGGCCGTATTGGTGACGCTGGGTGCGGCGGCACTGGCCACCGTCACCGGAAAGACGATGGTGGTGGAGGTGCCGCCAGGCGCAATCGCGGTGCTGCGATTACACGTTACTTGATTGCCCCCGGCGGCACCGACGGTGCAGGCCCACCCTGCACCTATCGTCCAGCCCGCGCCACCTGCTGCCGTTGTCAAGGTCAGGCCGGTCGGTAGGGTGTCGGAAATCACATAGTTGTTGGTGCCCGTGGTCAGCCCGCCGTTGTTACTAACGCTTAAGGTATAGCTGGCGGCAACACCCACAGTAAAACTGGCGGCAGATGTTTTGTTGACCACTAAATCCGGGCAGCCGCCCGCGGTACAGACGCTGGTGGTAATCGTGCTGCTGTTATTGCCGTTGTTGGCTGCGGGTTCACCGCCGCCGGAAACAGTCGCCGTGTTGGTCACGCTGGGCGCTGCCGCTGCAGCGGGCAGCACGGTGAGGGTAATGGCGTTGGCGTTGCTGGCGCCGGCCGCCATCGCTGCCGTGCTGGTGCAGACCATGCGATTGCCGCCCACTACGTTGTCGCCGGGGGCAGGCGTATTCGCCGTGCAAATCCAACCGGTGCCGGCGGCGGAAACAAACGTTAGTCCAGTGGGCAGTACATCGGTCACGGTATAGGTGTTGGCGCCGGTGGTCAGGGCGCCGAGGGTGTTGTTGACGGTGATTGAATAGGTGGCATTGGTACCGATCGCAAAGCTCGATGTGGCGGTTTTGACCGTGCGCAAATCCGCGCTGGGGGTGATAGTGACACTGGCTTGATCATCTTGCGCCACCGCCGGTGGCACTGTGCTTCCAGGCGTGGAGTCGGGGTCATATTGATCGACATAGGACACCTGCGCCCAGTTAGTTATTGCGGTAGTGCCGGTGACATTGGCGTTAATGGTCAGCGTGGCACTGGCGCCACTATTGAGCGTTCCCGCACGCCAGGTGCCCGCAGGGTACGCCGGCGGGCCGGCCACTGCGGCAGCGGAATAAATGCCCTGACTTGCCGTTGCTGAAGCAAAGGTGAGTCCTGCGGGTAAGGCATCAAGCACGCGCACGTCGGTGGCGCGATTCGTGCCATCGTTGATGACGGTGATAGTGAAACTTACCGTATTACCGGGCGTGAGATTGCTGGCGGTTTTTGTGACGCGCAAATCGGCAACAACATTGGGGTTTGGGCTGGTGGCCAAATCGCCAAACGCCGGCGCGCCGGTTGCGTTGGGCATGGCAGTGGCTGTCAGGGTGCCGATATTGACCGTGTACAGGGTGGCTGAAGGCGAGACTGCCATTTTGCCATTGCGATCAAAGGCGCAGCCGGTGGCGTTGGCCGGCAATCCGGTGATCGTGCCGAGGCGCGTGACTACACCGGTGGTAGTAACCGTATAAAGATCTTGCGCGGCAACCATGTAAATCACGCCGGTGGTGGGATGTAAACACACGTCGCCGCCACCGGGAATATTGCCGCCGTTAAAACCGCTTGCCGGGGTGACGCTGATGATCGCCCCAGTACTCGGGTCCAGCCGCCAAAATGAAGTGCCCGCGCCGGAATTCATCGCATACAGATTGCCGGCTATATCAAATCCAAGGCGGATCACCCCCGTCGTGGTCGCCCCGGGTGTGCCGATCAATACCGGCTGCATTGCCGGGGTGGCGGGGTCCCAGCGCCATAAGTTGGGATTGGCATTGTTGGAGTCGAGATAAAATAACATGCCATCGCTGGGGCGTGTTGCCAGCGTCGCTGCAAATGGGATGGTCGCGGAGAAGGCGACCACCCGGGTAGCCGGCCCACCGGTGACGGTATCAACACTGTAAATCCCATCCCCGTTAGTTACGGGGCCGATGCCATAATACACTTCTGCTTGGGCAGACAACGGCTGTAAGAGCATCGCCAGCATAAGCACATGCGCAACAGCCAGTGCCCGATAACGCACGCAAGCGCTTATCGAATTAACGAAGGCAGGCAGAATTCGCTTTATAACGAGATTTATCATGTCTTCTACCAACCCAAATTAGGGCGTTTTCCCCATTCCGTATCCTGGTCAAACTTGAAGCGCAGCTGCAGATACGGGCCCTGTGCAGTGTACCGCGCGGCATCAAAATCACGATCACTGAAACCACGGAAGTTCCAGCCCAAGGTAATCCAACCGTTGGTTACCGGCGAAAACCCTACCATGGGGCCGATTGAATACGCATGATTGCCCGCGCTCCAGGCGTTGAGTGAGCTGGCCTGAATACCAACATCCAGTCGATGAGTGATATCGTGACGGACTTCGATTCCATACAAATCGGTGTAGCCTGAATAATCCACTCCGTCAAACGTATCGAGCGCGTATTTGGCGCCGTAGTATAAGGACAGTTGGTTGCGCTCGTAGCGTCGGAACAGGTTGCCGCGCTGATCGGTGGCTTTCCACTCCCGCGAGACGCGGTTGAGCGCAAAGTTGTTAATGACACGGCGACTGCGGGCGTCAAAACTGGTCTGGCTGCTGTCGGCAAAATAGCCCGCCACGGCGGCTCCTGCCGATCCGGCCATGCCGACGCCGTTCTCCACATCTTCGTAGCGGAATTCCATACGATCCAGGATAGACCACTGCTCCCCCAGCGGACGCCAGGCCCAGGAAAGATCCAGGCTGGCGAGATGTCCCTCGCCGCCGGCGTTTTGCCGGGTACTAAAAATTTGAGCTGAGCTGGCAAAAGCCACGCCGGCTTGAGCTTGCCGCAGAAAATTGCTGACAATACCGTAACGGTCGGAGGTTTCGCCATTGCGATTCTCGGCGCGGCCGTTCCAGCTCCAAAGATCGGATCGATAGGTGGCTCCTGTGCTGATGGCGATGAAGTCGTCGGTAATACCCATACCACCCAGCGTGTTGATTGAGGGGGCGGACTCCCCCGACGCACCCAGTGAGCTGCCTGAGCTGGTCGAGTTCACCACCGGTAAGGGCTCCCTTGATTCGCTAAGGGTTTGGCTGCTGTCCAGACTAAAATCCAGACCCCAGTTCTTGTCCAGCAGTACCGCCTGAGTCAGGCCCATCTGACTGAAGGTGCGAGGGCCATATTCGCTGATATTTCCCTGATTGAGTGTCGAATTTAACCGGGAGCCTTTCCACGGCACGGTCTGGAATCCAGCTCGTGTGTTGCTGGCATCAAAGAGACTGCCGTCGGTGAACTCCTGGCCCATCAATAAACGGGTACTGTTGGTCACATCATAGCCGGCGCCCAGCAGATAACGGTCGGGGTAATCGATACTTGCGTTCTGACTAGCCAATGATGTTTCCACTTGGGTGGAAAGCTCTAGCTTGCGGTTCATAAACCAGCGACTCGCCCCCAGGGTTGCTTGATCAGAGCGAAAATCCTGGCCGGCCAGTGGCCCGGACTCCGCACGATCAGTCACTGTCTGGACGCCAATGCTGAATTTGCTTTCCAGTGTTTCATACAACAGTTTGGTTATTGCCGCATCACGGGTGACTAGGGTGCCGAGGTTTTCCTGCTGATAAAGCTGGCCTAATAGAGACCAGTCTTTGCCGAGGTGAAACTGGCTTTCCGCGCCGACTTTCTGCTGGCCAGCTTCAGAAAAATTCTGCTGATTCAGGCCAAAGCCAGGCTCCTGACGACGGGAGTACAGCAAGGCATCATAAAGTGCTGTGTGATGCTCAAACTCCGCCAGCCAGGCGCTGCCCTGCGGCAGGGTTGAGCCCGCCTGGTGCTGAGTTTGAGCGGTTTCGACACGGATTTCGGAATCTTTACCCACGCGCAATTTAAAATCAGCGCCCATCAAATCCGTAGAACCCGCATTGTCTTCATTATGAATGCCGGTAACGCCTGCCTGCATTTTGCCTTCTTTCAACTCCAGGCCGATCCGACCGCCGGCGTTCGGTTGTTTTGCAGCCACGCCCAGGGTTTCGTATTCAGCGACGATAAAAATCGGATTAAAACTGGCGTCACGGCTGGCGATCGGCTGACGGAAAAACAACGTGCCATTACTGTAGTCAATGTCATAATCGATATGGCGTGTCAGAGAGCGCGTATCGATGATTTTTTCGCTATGCAACCGGTCGCGGGTCTTGATGCGGATCTGCTCGCTATTGAGCACGATGTTAGCCTGCGAGAGACGATAAAGACCGGAGGTGCCATTGCCTTGGATTTCATCACGGGCTAAATTCTGTGGCGTTTCTGCGGCATAGGCGGTGAAAACCACCGGGCCGCCGCCGTATTCACTCTTGATGCCGTTCAGCGTGCGGCTGTAACGCGACAACTGGGTCTGGGTAAGCCCTGTGTAATAGTCACCAAACAAAGCGTAGAACTGGCCGCGCTCAAGTTTGAGATAGAGCTTGTCTTGACTGGGCGCATCGTAGCGCTGTTCGGTGCCGTCCCCGTAAAGCGTGTAATACTCATCGGGATCAATGCCGCTAAGCAGGCTCAAGCTGCTCTCGCGAGACCTGGGTTTATCACTGTCAAAAGCCATCGTCAGCAGCCATTTGCCGAGCACTCGCCCCTTAGCATAAAGACTAACCTGGCCATCGTTGTAGGCACCCTCATCCAGCGTGCCATCAAGCGGCTGGGTATTTTTCTGGAGCGTGTTATAGCCGACAGTGCCTTCGGCAAAACCGACCACTACCCAGTCCCTTGCCTCGGGTTCCAACCACGCACGCAGCTCTTGGCGGCGACTGCTATTGCCGGCAAGCTGAAAGCTTAGATTAAGCTGCACCACGCCAGACTCCGTCGTCGGCGCAAGTTCAATATAAGCGATACCGTCGTCGCCTTCGACAAAGTATTGCGCCGAAAAACGATCTTTACCGGCTAACGGACGTTTTTGTTCTTGTTCAATTTCCTGCCAACTACGGTAAGGCGCACTAATAGAAACAGGCCCAGTCACACCAGCGCGCACCGGCTGGCCTTCGCGATCCAAGAAGCGAACCGCCAGCACCGGGCGGTGAATGCCGTTGGCGATCAGTATCGACTGCTCCGGCACCAACACAGCGCGGATAGGGCTGTTGGCATAAGTGATCGTCTGGCTAAGCTCCTGAATTAATACACCCTTGGCATCACGAATTTCTGCCTTGAACAAATTGGCGCCATCGGTCAGGGGGACGCCGCGCCAAATACTTACGGCCACGGTTCGATCCGCATTGATTTCGGTGCCATCAAAATTAAGACCACTCACCGCCTCACCGCTGGGTAATTTCAGCACCACGGTTTGGTCGGGAGCGTGTTTGATAGCAATACGTACGGCAGGGGCGCGCGAATTGTGTTCTGAGCCAGGGAAAACCCAAGCCGCGCCGGGAGTCTGACCCGTCAACCAATCCTGCCGGGCACCGCTGGCGGTAACATCATCCGTCGTTGCCCGGCGTACCCTTTGGCGAGATTGCAGCTCGGGTGGCAGCGCGTTGGCGGCGGCATCAGTGCGGGGGGCGGCAGAAACCGCAACCGCTTTGCGCGTACTGTCAGAGGAGCTGGACGAAATGGTTTCCGCCGTATTAGCCGCAGAACAACTGACGGTAGTTTCTACGGGTGGCGTCTGGACGTTTTTTTGTTCATAGGTAAAACCGGCTAGCGCTTTGAGTGACAACGGCCGATCAGGGCAATTCATGGGTGACGTGCTGGTTGCGTTGACTTGCTCACCCGTATGAACAATTAAATCGGCTCGGCGATTTTCTGCTCTGCCTTCGGGGGTACGGTTGTCCGCCGCCGGTGCGCTGACAACGTGACCCTGGGCATCCAGCGCCGGCATCTCACCCCGATGCACAACGATTTCGATGCGCCGATTGAGCGCCCTGCCTGCCGCCGTGCGGTTGGTGGCGACGGGGACGTCAGCGCCGCGACCGGTCGCCGTTACCTGATCTGGACGCAGGCTCAAGCTCTGCGCCATCCATTCGCCCAGGGTTTGCGCCCGCGCTTGCGACAGCGCGTAATTGTCCTTGAACAGTGTCTGACAGTAAGCCGACGGCACCTGGTTATCGGTGTGACCAATCAGCTCTATCCGGTCGATACGCTGGCCTGAAAATCCCGCCATTAGAAGCTCGACGGCGGCACGGTCTTCTGGAAGCAACTCGGCGCTGCAGCTGGCAAAAAGCTCCTGGCGTTTGTCATTATGGCCACTTGTGTCAGCCAATGGTGGCGCATCTGGTTCGTCGTATACAACCACTTCAACACGACGGTTGCTGGCACGGCCTTCTTCGGTGCTATTACTGGTTAGCGGCATATCGGCCCCACGGCCAATGGCACTGATTTGATCCGGGCGTAGTCCCAGGGCCTGCAGCAGGGCATCGCCGACAGCCTGAGCGCGGGCTTTCGATAACACGCGATTGTCCGCAAAGCGTTGCCGGCATTTCGATGACAGGTTCCGGTTATCGGTATGGCCGGCGAGCTCAATGCGGGTAATCTTTTTGCGCCGCAACTCAACGGCCAGCGCCTCAATGGCGGCGGCGTCTTCGGCTGTCAAACTGCTGCTGCAGCTGTCGAAGCGAGCCCGCACGGTATAAAAACTGGGCGTGCCAGCGACGATCGGCGCCGTTGTCGGGGCCAACTTGGGCAGCGTGCGGAATTCAACACGGCGAGTCCAGGTAGCGAGAGATTGGTTTTCCAGCCGGAAAGTAGCCAGCGTATCTGCCAGTGTGGGATCGACAGCGGGCTCACCATCGATAAGGGTGGAGCCGGGTTCATAGATCGAGCCTTCAGGCAGCATGGCCATGATCTTGAGATCGTTGACCCGAGCACTGCCATCCACCTCAATGCGATGGTGCAGCGCGCCGGTGCGGTTATCGGGGAGGCTGGTTTGTGCCCCGGATGCCGGCCTTGGCGCGGCCATCGTCGCGTCAAGTTCGCTGTGCAGACGTATGCCCACCTCTGCGCTGCGGGCGCGAGTATGAAAGTCCGCACGCCAGAGGCTGCCGCCCTTCACATCGACGAACTGCGAGAAACTACGCCCCGCAAAGCGGGTGTTATCGATACAGGAAACGGGCTCCAAACTTGTCGGCAGGCTGTCGACATCCAGCTGTACGACATGGGTACCCGGGCGCACTCCCTCAAAATGATATTGACCGTCTTTATCAGTCACTGCATAGCTGCCGTCCTCCAGCATCACCCGTGCGTTAGGTACACCTTTGAGCTCATTCCAAGGGGTGTTGCAATCTCCTTCGTAGATACGGCCGATAATTGTGAAGCGATCACTGAACAGCGGTTTACGGATATGCACAACCACCTGGGCCACATTGGATCGCAGGACGCCGGCCTGGGCGCTGGCGGTATTGACCGCCTCGCCCGGCACCACACCGGCAGTTAACAACACCACATAATTGATCTGGGCAGTCGCGCCAGCCGCCAAGTTGCTTACGCTAAAAGTCAGCGTGCGACCATCATTGCTAATCGTCGGTTCTGCCAGTTTTTGGCCATTCAGCCGTAATGAACCGGCTTGATAGCGCATCCCCGCCGGCAGCCGATCCGTGAGGGTCGCGACGGATGTTGCTACGGTTGAATTATTTTTGAGGACCAATCGATATTGCAGAAAATCGCCGGCGGATGCCTTGGTTTGCGAAACCAGTTTTTGCAGAAAAAGCTCCCCGCTGGCGGCATCTGCCGGAATATCGATATTGGGTACCAACCCCACAGGCACTACAAACACCTCCCCGCGAGAGCCCGTAATGACCGTGTAGGGATTACCGCTGCCATCGTTGGGTAAGCTGCCCGTAGCCACCACAGAAGGCGTGGCATAACCGGTGGGAGGCACGATCAGAAAGCGGTAATTGCCAGGCTGCACAATCGGGAAACGGAAGCCTCCCGTGGGCAGGGTATAAATCTGACCACCCGAATCGGTCACGCTGCTGCCCGTAACCACCGTAGCCGGAAAACTACTCACCCCATCATCACCTAAAACCGTCGCGGGCAAACCGCTAGCATTATCGATAAGCGTGATGCTGGCGCCGTTGACGGGCGCACCGGTGGCGGAGCTAAACAAGATGCTCACCGGATCGATCCTGGCCACTCGGGTTGACGTGTCTGCCGGATAGAACAGATCCTGATAATTCACGGTAATTCGTGCATTGATATCCACGGACAACAGGCCGTTGTAATCGTTAACCACCGCAGAGGCATCGACGCTAGGGATCACCGCCGCAAAAATGCCGGTGCTGGGGCCGGTTTCCTGCATGCGCAGCGTTTCGGCGTCGCCGGTAGTTGTTGTTAGGGTGACATCAATGTATTCGCGGATTAACGGATCGATATTGCGATTGGCGTCTGCCAGCGTGATAAAAACCGGTTCATTGACGTGGTAAATGTCGGTTGGTCTTACCTCCACTGGGCTGGCCAGCGAAATCGGCGTGCCATCCAGGGCTTGTGGCGAAGACAGCGGCACAAAGGTTCCGCTGCCACTGTTATCGTAAAGCCCCCCATCAAAAACGATATTACTGCTGCCGCTGGTGCCTGGAGCGTATTGATAGAAAGTGACTGTCGAAGGAGAAGACGGCAGGGTGTTTAAACTGGTGGTATTGGAGCTCAGCGTGGTCGGGCCGAACGGGCCAATAAAGCTGACACTCGCCGTGTTATCAATGATTGCAGCAACCGCCACACCCGTTGACGCCAACAGCCCGCATATCAACAGTAGCGTATACAGAGCATGCAGCCACCCTGGCGCATGGGGTGCGCCTCTGAAAATTCTGGCGGCGGCATGTTTGGCCACGGGGTTCAGCCTGGTTGAGAGGAGTAGGGCTGGGAGACGCCTTCTATTGACTTGGCAATCTCCCAGATCCTTTGATCAACTCAAACACGCTTAGTCCACGGTTACCTGGAACGTCGCTTTGAAGCGCGTCACGGCCGCAATGCTGGGCGTAGTTACGGTGATAGCACCGGCTGTCGTAGCATTGTAATCAGCACCATCCGGGTCGGTTTCATCCGCGCCGGCGTCATCATCATCCTCGGCCATGCCGGTACCTGAAGTACAGGCTGCGCCTGCCCCCGTTACTGCAGTACGCAAGCTGTTGGCAACGAATTGCGTGTTGGTCGGAATGGCATCCGTCAAGACGATGGTGCCCGCTGCGGCAGCGCCCGTGTTGTTTATGTCCAGGCAATACTCCACCACCGCGCCGGGAATGGCTTTGGCATTGACACTGATGCCGTTGAACGGATCGCTGATTACCGAGGAGCTCTTGGTCACAGTAATCGCAGCAGTGACTACGTTGTACTGATCGTCATCGCTGTGACGACCATCGCGGAGGGCGTCGGTATCACCTGCCACGTCGCCAAAGACTGTGTCAATAAAGGCGGGGTCGTCAGCAGAACCGGTATTGGTTTGCGCGGCATTTGCAGCCAGCACGCCCGGAGTGGCCACATAAGCGCCCGTACCGTCAGTCGACTGCGCGGCGATTGCGGTCAGTGTGATGCCGGCGATATCGTTATTGACAGCGCTCGCTGGGATATTAACCACAACGTAGACTGTACGCGTTCCATCCACAGGATGCTCGTCACTGAAAGTGGCCGTATCCTCAACCGGCTGATAGCCGGCAGTCGCACCGCTCTCAACAAACGTATGCGTTACTGGCAAGGTCACATCAAAACTATCGGTGCCACCAAAAGCCGTTGTGGCGCCACTGATATCCTGGGTTACCTGTAAGTTGTAGTCCAAGATAGCGTTCGAGGTATTGGAGACGGTAAACGTAGTCACCTGGGCCAGCGCGCCGGGTACAGCTATCGTCGCCACACCGCCGACTTCGGCCACCGTTACGTTGATGCGCCGATCCACCAAAAAGGTGCTGGCAAGGCTGTTGACATCGGTTTGATTGACTCCGCCAACCTCATAATCTACAGAAGCCGTGTTGGAAATCGTGGTCCCTGCCAAGGTGCCTAGCGCAAAAGCCTGAGGCAGAACACCTATCATTAATCCTGTTGCCGCCACGAGCCTGAGACTTGTTTTTTTTGAGCTCATACTTTCCCCCTTCTTTATTATTGTCGCGATCTGGTTTCGGCCCACGATTTATTACTTAAGCATGGCCCGATAAGTCACATCACCTTGACGACCTGGGGCAACAGGAGTCACAACCATCCAACGCACATGGGTGACGTCTTCACCCTTGGCGGCACGTAAGGCGCCATCGACATCTTTTACTTGCAGTGTCTCCAAGGCGCCATAAACTTTACCTCCATCCACAGAGACTTCAGCGGAAGTACCCGCACCTTCTGCCGTGCCGGGTCGATAGGCCAGGCCGGTGGGGATGGGGTTGTTGATTACCACTTTTTCTGCCGGTTTCTTGCCGGTGTTCTGGTAAGTAATGACATAGATAATTTCTGTGCCGGGAGTTGCTTTAGTCACCACCTGGCGTTTTATCTCTGGCTTACCGTCTTTGTTTACTACGCTAATATCCTGGAAAGCTTGGTTCTTTAACGACAAGCTATCGGCGGCAAGGGCGGGCAGTACAGCCGTGCTTAGTGACGCCAAAGCAAAGATTCTCAGAGAATTATGGGACAACCATTTCATTTGTTACTTACCTCGATCAATCGATAGTTACCTGAAAAACAACCGTATGCGTAGCCGGCGCGGCGACTACACCCAGCCCAACTTCAACATTAGGTGTGTTAAAACGACCCGCATCAACATCGGTAATGTCAGTAAGCGGAGCAGCATCCAGCGTAATCGTACCTGGCACATAGGTAGTGCCGACAGGAATGGCATCAACAATCTGAGTATTCGTTAGATTGCCAGTGCCGGTTACGTTGAAAGTCAACGTATAGGTAATCGTTGCGCCAGGAATTGCGTTGTTGCCGCCAAACGGATCAAGCACCACCTGAGCCTTATTCAGGCTGGTGGTCACCTGTGAGATGACATACCCATTCGTAGCGTTAGCGGTGGCCAGGGTACTGCCCACAACCGCATCACTGCCCCCTGTGCCCTGCCCGGCGAAAGCAGTGCCGGCCGGGTCAGTGCCTGCTGTGATCTGCGCCGTTATCGCCTCGGCTATCAAGCTAGCCTGGCCGATATCATTGGTAAAGAGGCTGGCTGGAATATCACTGACCACAAAGATGACGCGAGTGGCGTCTTCTGCAACGATAGGATCATTGCTCCCCGACACGTACAGGGTATCGGTAAGGATATCGAAGACGCCGTCGCCGTTATCAAGATAAATTCGGGTATTGGTCGGATCGAATTGGTCGCCGCTCACGTTACTGACGGTAGACAGCGCAAAAGCCTCTGTGCCGTTACCGATATTGGTCAGGGTAAAGGACAGTGCGCGGTTGCTGCTTGGCGTGGCTGACAAGACGTTACCGGCATCGTTTGATACCAGGGTAACATCCATAATTTCATCGACTTGTATAACGGATGGATTGGAGTTTACGGTTGTTGGCGCGCCCAATGGGTCGTTAAAAGTTGCGGTTGCCGTGTTAGTAATGTTGGCGCCGGCATCCGTACCAATAGCATGGGCCGCCGGCGCGAGAAGTGTTAATGAAATCAACGCTACTCGGTAGGCATTGGTTTTATTTTTTTTATACATATACATCCTAGGTAGGTTCAAATTTTTTTATTTTTCGCGGCCCACAAAGCTTCTGACAGGCGGCTCACATCAGGAATTGAAGACCTAACACGCTTATATAGAATAAGTCTCGAATCTATCGGTAAGTAACAAGATGTAGATAATGTATGGACTTTTCCCGATGGGCGGCAGGAACAAAACCGCCACCCAATGGCTTCCTGTGAACTTTGATTTAAATGCCCGAACATAGGTTAGTCCTCCCACAGTTCTTGCTGAGTTTAAGTGGGCTTACCGAGTGATTGCGGCACGATTGGCTTATCCTTGAATCGGAAAATATTGGAATTGTCTTGACGACTAACAGAGGAGCTTGCTAATTTCTGGCACTCCTCTGCCGTGACTGCTAGGAATTCCTACCGCTCCGGCTAGACATAGTGGCCAAGAAAAATCTGAAGGCATACTGTCAAGTATGGCGTCGCCAAGCTCTGAACATACGCTAAACGAACGTGCCCAACGTCTGCTCAAGGTGTTGGTGGAGCGCTATATCCGCGATGGCGAGCCCGTGGGCTCCCGTTACCTGGCTAAAGAATCGGGTCTGGATCTTTCGCCTGCCAGCATCCGCAATATCCTCGCCGAGATTGAGGACATGGGCTTTATTCGATCACCGCATACCTCGGCCGGGCGGGTTCCGACGGTTCAGGGCTACCGGTTTTTTGTCGACACCTTGCTAACGGTTAAGCCATTAGAAGCGCGTGAAGTGCTCAGTCTGCGCGATTCTATGGTGATTGAGGACGAATTCAACCCGCAAGCCATCATCGATAATGCCTCCAACTTGCTCTCCGCTGTCACTCGGATGGCCGGCGTAATCATGC
>Ga0255334_1001246_pt1 | contig 12490 bp, 12 predicted proteins | sample EtOH5_35cm_T3_12_FD_202080 | JGI IMG/M metagenome (GOLD analysis project Ga0255334, IMG submission 202080) | Sandy soil microbial communities from University of British Columbia, Vancouver, Canada - EtOH5_35cm_T3_129 | ecosystem: Engineered > Artificial ecosystem > Sand microcosm > Unclassified ...
AGCTGAACAAGGACCCAGCCACCGCGTCGCTGCCGCGCATTCTCACCCCGTCCGACTGCGCCAACAGCGAATCACGGACACGGAATTCAGGCTACGAATTTCAGCAGCCTGCTAAACCAGAACTCAAATAGGTATCGCAGGCAGAGTCCACTGTGATTGGGTCGCCAGATTTGATTTCCCTTGCGATAACATCACTGCCGCACGTACCGCGAAGCGCGGTGATAGCGCCAGCGATAGCAGACTTTATGTTCTGATCCCGTGCCTCGCTCGAATGAGCGCCCATATCATCTGAAAGCTTGGTCAGATTCTTGATGATAGGAAGCAACGCGGGTGATTTCTGTGCCAGCAGTAAGGCAAGCGGCTCGAGGGCGTTGGCGTGACCTTGTAGATTATTAACGCCTTGCCGGCGCCCATCAAGTGCTTGGCCGTCAGGATGACCTAAGCGAGCGGCAGTGGTAATTATGCCGTCGAGCCGGCTCAATGATCTCTGAAACGCAGAGTCTTTTGTCCAATCCATGATCTTACTCCGAAAAGACTGTTGATTCGGCCTTAGAATGGCCCGTCGGGAGGTATTGCTTGATCGCTGCCTCAATCCCGTAGGGTCCATCGAGCCGGAGAAAGTCCCAGCGACCGTAGCGGCCGGTGCCGTTCACCGCGGGTACCCAGAGGCGCGCCATAGTGTCGTGCTTGGCGTTATCCTTAGCGTCACGCTCGCCCTTCACTTCCAGGACCAGGTACAGCGGATCGTCCGCCCCTGCCCCATCATCCACGACGGCGATGAAGTCAGGGCGATACTGATGCTCCGCGCCTCCGTGCTCGTAGGGCACCTCGAAGCCAAGCCGGTCATTCTTCACGTAGTGCAGCACCTCGGGCATGCCCTCCAGCGCCTGTGCGCAGGCTGCCTCCCAGTCACCGTCGCAGACAACCAGGTTCACCTGGCATTTCGCCGCGTTGGTCTCCCAGAAATTGGCCTTGGTGGTGGTGAAGGCGACATGCCGGCTGCTGCCGGTCTCGTTGTAGGGGTCCATGATTGGCCGCAGCATACCAGCGCCCTCCTCGCTCTCGATGCAGGCCCGGTAGATGCGCTCGGCCGCCTTGTCCCCCACGTCGCGCCACAGCAGGTATGCAGGGAAGGTGTTGCCAATGCAGCTCAGGCACTCCTCCATCCAGCGTCGGGTGATCGCCAGAAGCGATGGGAAGAGCCAGGGCTTGCGGCTGCCCTCCTGATCCTTGAACCAGCGCTCCAGCGTGTAGCCGGCGAGGTGGAAGGCGATGGTGGCGGCGCGCTGGTCGGCCAGATCCTCCAGCGAAAGCTTGATGTTCTCGCCAACAAAGGGAGCGTTGATGGCGTCGGGCGGCGCCATGTCGGGCGTGATCTGCAGGCGGCTTTCCGCGGTAAAAGTCGCGCGTAGCCGGCCGGGTGGCAGCACCACGCGATAACCGAGAACCCGCGGAAAGCGGATCTCCAGATCGTCGCGCTCGGGCAACACGGCGTGGACGCGCGTGGTGGGCTTGGGCGGCTTGTAGTCAGCGGCGGAGTTGGCCGGGACGAAGGAAAAGGGAATGCCGAGCACGTCGGCATATTCAGGCTCGAACATGCCGTTGCCACGCGTATTCTGCCCGACCGGCTCATAGGACACGCGGCGCAGTGCGCGGCCGATCACCTGCTCGCACAGCAATTGCGTTCCGAAGGCGCGGACGCCGAGGACGTGGGTGACGGTGCGCGCATCCCACCCCTCCGTCAGCATGGAGACGGAGACGACGCAGCGGATCTGCTCTCCAAGGCGGCCCTGCTGGCCCACGGTGTTCATCACCTCGCGCAGCAGGTCGCTGTCGGTGATCGTCTCTGCTTCCGCGTGTCGACCTCGGGCGCGAAGCTCGCGTTTGAAGGCATCGATCTCCGGGGCAGCCAATTTGCGAAAACTGTCGGAGAGCGCCTCGCCGCTTTCCAGCTCCTCACTATCGATTAGGATGGTCTGAGCACGCTGCGCCATGCGGCGTTGGCCTGGGCCGCCATCCTCCACATTGGAAAGCAGAGCGAGTTTGCCTGGGACCAGCACCGCGTGCTCGGTGCCGTCCGGGGACTTCTCGGTCTTCTCGTAGCCGGCGATCCAGTCGAAGACGAGCTTCGACGTCGCAGTGTTATTGCAAACGACAATGAGTACCGGCGGCGTGGGGCCGCCCTTTCCCTGCCAATTGGCGAAGACCTTGGCGTAGTGGCCGTATAGCGACTGAAGGGCACCGACGAGCTGGCTCGGCAGGTCCTCGGGGTCAAGCGCCTTCGCCTGCTTGCCGCGTCCGGCCTTGGGCAGGCGATCGCGCACATGCTTGTAAACGTGGCGATAGATCGGCTCGTCGGCGCCAGGCAGATCCTGCACCGGCACGCGCGGCACTTTCACGATACCGCATTCGATGGCGTCAATCAGGGAGAAGTCGGAGACCACCCAGGGGAACAACGTGCCCTCGGGATAGCCGGAGCCGCGCAGGAAGAAGGGTGTGGCCGAGAGGTCGTAGACCTGGACCGGGTGCTTCAGCACACGCTGCAGGGCTTCGATTCCGCTTATCCATAGGCGTGCCGCGGCGTTGTTCTTCTTCGCTTCGGCCTTGCCTTCCGCATCCAGTTTCGCGGCGTCAGGGATATCGTCCCCGCTGGACTTCTCGCGATAACAATGATGGGCTTCATCGTTCAGCACGATGATGCGTCGGCGACCAAGAAGCTCGCCGCAAACGCGCTGGACCATTTGGCCCTCGGATTCCAGAGTCTGGACCGGCCCATCGCGTCCACCAAGGATTGCCTTTGCCAGTTTTGGCGCGTCGAGCGTCTCCCGCCGCTGGAAGGCGTGGAAGTTGGTGATGATGATCCGTGCGCGCTGGAGGTCGTCCCGCATCTCCCGAGGCACAATGTCGTGGAGCAGATAGGTGTTGGTCGGATCGGACGGCAGCAGGACGCGGAGGCGATCGCGCACGGTGATGCCGGGGGCGACAATCAGGAAAGCATCCGTGAAACGGTTGCGGTTGGCGCTGCGGGCACGGGCGGCGTTCAAAGTCTGCCAGGCAATCAGCATCGCCATGACCGTGGTCTTGCCGGCGCCAGTTGCGAGCTTGAAGGCGATGCGGAGCAGGTCCGGGTTCGCTTCGGCACTGAGGGTGCGAAGGCGGTCGATCTCCTGCTTCGGGGCAACCTCTGTCAGCCAAATGGCCGTCTCGGCGGCTTCAATCTGGCAAAAGAACAGCTTTCGGGTCCGGCTGGGGTCGCGCCAGTGCCTGAGCAGGCGGGCGGTGACCGGAGTGACGGTGGAACCAAGGCCGGCATCGCCGAGAGAGCGCCAAGCGGCGACCTTCGACCTGATCTCGTTGATGTAGTCGTTCGGCTTCCGCTGGCCGTAATTGTCCTCGAGGTCCAGGCTACCCTGGTTCTTAAGCTTATGCTTCGGCGGCGGGACGGGCACGACGAATTCGCTCCGCCTCCGCCCATCGGTCGGGAAGCCGGTCGGAATACCATTCTCGTCGAGCACCCAGTGAAGGGACGGCTCGGCAAACGGGCTGTTGAGAATCGGGTTGTTGATGACAGCTGGAGGCACGTTACAAGCCTGCCACGATCCGCGGCGCCGTGCACTACCGAACCAGGAAATTGCCATCATCTCAGGCCGAGATTGGCGCGCTGGTCCTGCCAGGGGGACGGAAGGGGGCCCTTCAATACCGGGAGCCCGATTCGTTCGACGTGTTTACCGTCGAGAATGCCCTCGACAAGGTCCGGAGAGAGCAGCGTGAGTTGAAGCAGGCGCCCGAGGTAGCCGCGGTCGATCTTCTCCGCGGCCGCCATGTCGGTGACGGAGTCGTAGACCCCATTGTCGAGCAGGCGCTGGTACCGGAACGCCCGCGCCAGCGCCTTCACCAGCGCCGGATCGGCGCGCGTGGTGACCGGTGCCACGCCATCGGTCATCGGCGTGACAACGGTCTTCCGGCCCGGCCGATGCCGGATGGCCAGCGGCACCCGAACCGTGATGCTGGTCGCGGCCGTCATGCTGCCGACCTCAACGCATCGGGCGCAATGGAGCCGAGGTCGCGGACAAGGCCGCCGAGCCCGTCCAGCCGCAGCCGAATGTCGGCGCCGGCCGGCCCAACCACCACCCGCTCCACCAGCGACCGCACAATCCGCACCTGTTCCGCCGGGAACAGGTGCTCCCACAGTGGGTCAAGCCGATGCAGCGCGTCCTGGGTTTCGCCCTCGGTCAGGTCCAGCGCTTCCCTGCGCGCCGCCCGCCAGGTGCCGACCACGATCTCCGGCTGGCGCAGGAGCGCCCGAACCTGATCCACCACCGCCGCCTCGATCTCGGCCGCGGATCTGCACGGCATCACCTTCGCTGCGAAGGTGCGCGTCGAGCCCGCCAACGACCCCCGGTATTCCGACAGCAATCGCCTGGACCGTGTCGTGCTGCCGGGCGAGCCGGAATACGCCAAGGTCATGGCCGGCTAAGGCGTGGCGGCGGCGCCCAGCCACCGGCCGGCGCGTCCGCCGGCCGCAGCGGCCACCACGCCGCCCGCCTGGTCGGGCCCGGCTGCCGCCGCGCCCGCGGCTCCGGCGCCCCGCATGTGGGAACGCCCGGCCACCGCGAGCCCCGCCCTCGCCACCGCCACCGCCGCCGCCGCCGCGGCCGGCATTCGTCGCCCCGCCCATCCCGGAGCCGCTGCCCACGCCCTCCGCCGGCGGCAGCAGCTTCCACAATGCCCGCACCGCGAACGAGATGCTCAAGGCGCAGGAGCGAAAGCTCCGGCTCGATGAGCGGCGCGGCCAGCTGGTCGAGAAGGCTCGCGCCCTCATGCTCGTGCACCGGCTGGCCAAGGAGGAGCGCGATGCCATCCTCGCCTGGCCGGCCCGTATCGCCGCCGAGCTAGCGGCCGAACTCGGCGTCGACGCGCATCGGCTGCAGACGCTGATGGATGCCCGGCTCCGCCAGCACCTGGCCGAGCGCAACGACGTGCGGGTGGCGGTCGCATGATGACCGGCGAGCAGATCATCGGCGAGCTCGGCAACTTCGACGGTGCCGCCGAGATCCTGCATCCACCACGCGCCGGGCCCGATGCTCGCGGTGCAGCCGACGACGGAACTCGCCAAGCGCTTCTCGGATCAGCGCATCGATCCGCTGGTGGAGGAGACGCCCGCCATCCGGCAGCGCGTCGCGCCAGCGCGCTCCAGGGACAGCGGAAATCGGCAGCTCAGCAAGGAGTTCCCCGGCGGCCAGCTGGTGATGACCGGCGCCAACAGCGCGGTCGGGCTGCGCTCCATGTCGGCGCGCTTTCTCTTCCTCGACGAGGTGGACGCCTATCCCGGCGACGTCGAGGGCGAGGGTGATCCCGTCGCGCTGGCGGAAGCCCGGGCGCGCACCTTCGGCTGGCGCCGCAAGACGCTGCTGGTCTCGACGCCCACCATCTCGGGCCTGTCGCGGATTGAGCGGGAGTACCTCGCATCCGACCAGCGGCGGTTCTTCCTGCCATGTCCGCACTGCGCCGCGATGCAGTGGCTGCACTTTGAGCGACTGGTCTGGGACAAGGGCGAACCGGACAGCGCCCGCTATCTCTGCGAGGCCTGCGACGGCGCGATCGGCGAGCAGCACAAGACCGCCATGCTGGCCAGCGGCGAATGGCGCCCCACCGCCATCCCGCAGGATCCACACGCGATCGGCTTTCACATCTCGGCGCTGTACTCGCCGGTCGGCTGGTTCTCCTGGTCACAAGCGGTGCGGGATTGGGAAGCGGCCCAGGGCGACGACCGCGCCATCAAAACTTTTCGGAACACGGTCCTGGGCGAGACCTGGCAGGAGAGCGGCGAGGCGCCAGACTGGCAGCGGCTCTACGATCGCCGCGAGGAATGGGCGCCCGGCACGGTTGCTGCCGAGGGGCTGCTGCTGACCGCCGGTGTCGACGTCCAGCGCGACCGCCTCGAGGCCAGCATCTGGGCCTGGGCGCAGGATCGGCAGTCCTGGCTGATCGAGCACCGCATCCTGGTGGGCAACCCCTTCGAGGTGGTGGTGTGGGACGAGCTGCGCGGCCTGCTGGGCGAAACCTGGCGTCACGCCTCCGGCCATCGGCTCGGGCTCGCCATGACGGCGATCGACAGCGGCGATGGCATGACCACCGCCGAGGTCTATGCCTTCGTGTGCCGCGCCGGCGCCGGTCGGGCCATTGCCGTGAAGGGTCAGGACGGGCTGCGCGCGGCGATCGGCCAGCCCTCGGCCACCGAGGTGCGGCGGAACGGCCGCAAGCTGGGCGGGCTGAAGGTCTGGCCGGTGGGGTCGTCCTTCCTGAAGGGCGAGACCTACGGCTGGCTGAAGCTGGAGCGGCCGACGGCGGAGAGCGGCGATCCGTTTCCGCCAGGCTTTGTCCACCTGCCGCTGCACGCGGCCGGTGAGGAATTCTGCCGACAGCTCACGGCCGAGCAATTCGTGGCCCGCGCCGGCCGCAACGGCTTTCGCCGGCTGGAATGGGTCAAGACGCGCGAACGAAACGAAGCTCTGGACTGCCGGGTCTATGCCCGCGCCGCTGCCGCCGCCCTCGGCATGGACGGTTGGGGCGACGGGCGTTGGGCGCGGACGGCGGATGCGCTGTCGCTCCCCGCCGCGGAACCCGCCGCACCCGCCCCTGCCGATGGTGCTGCGCCTGCCACCAGCACCACACGCCCGCGCGGCTGGCTGGCGCCGCGCAGTGGCTGGCTTCGCTGAAGGAGGACGTTCATGGACCCGACCGTCCTCGCCTGGGCGCTGGCGCAGCCTGCCGGCACCCGCGCCGCCGTGCTCGCGGCTGCCTTCACCGGCGGCACCACGCGCGTGACCTTCGACGGACGCACGGTGGAATACCGCTCGCTGGATGAGCTCGGCCGCGCGATGTCGGTGCTGCACGCCGCCGAGAACAGCGCCGCACGCCGGCCCAGCGTGACCTTCGCCAGCTTCTCGCGTGAGGGCATCAGGTGATGGGCCGCCTTCGTGATGCCTGGCACGCGCTGCGTGGCTATGCCGCCGCGCAGGACAGCCGCACCTCGAGCTGGGCAGCCTCGGGGGGCAGCGCGACAGCGGAAGTCGGCGCTGCCGCCCCCACCGTGGCACGCCGGGCCCGCGACGCCGTCCGCAACGATCCCTACGCCGCCCGCATCGTCGATCTCTGGACCGGCAACGCCGTCGGCGCCGGCATCACCACCCGCCGGCTGGACAAGCCGCATGCCGACGGCGAATGTCTCCCCGGCGATCATCGGGCTCGACGCCGCCATGCGATCCGGCCGCCTCCAGCAGGACGGCGACCCGGTGCTCGAGTGGTGCATCGGCAACGTCGTGCGGAAGCACGATCGCCGCGGCAACTCGACCCGACCAAAGCCCGGCCTGAGCGGAAGGTCGATACGGCTGTCGCGCTTATCATAGCGATTGGTCGGGCGATGGTTGAGCCCGAACGGGCGACCAGTGTCTTCGAGAATCCGGCGTCGGGCAAAATCGAGAACGGCTGGCGGCGGGCGCGCGATGCGTAATGGGGGCCGCTCCAACGGAATTCTTGCGAAGCATCGCGCCGGCCGGGCGGGGTTACTGCGGCGACCAATGCCAAGACCTGGACGGCGGCCGTTGGCAATGCTCTAACTTTCCTACAAGTCAGAAAGCACTTGTATTGCCTTCATATTACTGAGGCGGCGTTGCCCTACCGGGATATGGTAGCGCGTCACCGCAGTGCGTGTCATCGTGGTCGGGTACGCCAAACCGTTCTTGGCGCGCTACAATTCAGGCTGACGCCTGATCCAGCAACGGATTGCCTACCATAGTCGATTGCGCTGCCTATCACCGATCGGGAGTGTCCAGCCGCCATGCACCGCCGTAGCTTTCTCAAGGCTAGCGTCACCGCCTCAATCGCTGCCCCTAGCATCGCTCGAGGTCAGGGAGCCAAAGTGCTGAAGTTCGTCCCGCAGGCTGACCTGGCCGTGCTCGACCCAGTGTACGCGACGGCCTATGTCACCCGCAACCACGCCTTCCTAGTCTACGACACGCTTTACGGGCTGGATGATGGCTATCAGCCGCAGCCGCAGATGGTGGAAGGTCATGTCATCGAGGACGGTGGTAAGCTCTGGACGCTAACCCTGCGCGAAGGGCTACTGTTCCATGACGGAAGCAAGGTATTAGCGCGCGACGCGGTGGCCAGTATTCGGCGTTGGGCGGCGCGCGACGCCTTCGGCGCGTCCCTGCTTGCCGCGACCGATGAGCTATCCGCGCCGGACGATCGACAGATCCGCTTCCGGTTAAAGAAGCCGTTCCCCACGTTGCCGCTGGCGCTCGGCCGTGGCAGCAACACTATGCTGCCGGTTATGCCGGAGCGGCTAGCCAGCACGCCGGGCTCGCAGCAGGTCACGGAAATGGTTGGCAGTGGCCCGTATCGCTTCGTCGCCGATGAGCGCGTCGCTGGCTCGCGTGCCGTCTATCGCCGCAACGAGGCCTATGTGCCGCGGGGCTCCGGTGTGGCGAGCTTCACTGCCGGACCGAAAATGGCCAACCTTGACCGTGTCGAGTGGCATATCATCCCCGATGCGGCCACCGCTGCCGCCGCCCTGCAGGCCGGGGAGATCGATTGGTGGGAGCAGCCGACTGCAGACCTGCTACCAGTGCTGACGCGCAACCGCGCAATCACCACTGAGATCATCGACCGCGCGGGCAATATCGGCTTTCTGCGCCTGAATAGCCTGCATCCGCCGTTCGATCGCCCAGGCGTCAAGGCGGCGTTGCTGGGCGCGGTCAACCAGGCCGATTTCATGCAAGCCGTGATCGGCACCGATCCTGGTATGTGGAAGCAGCCGGCTGGCGTGTTTACCCCTGGCACCCCTCTGGCCACTTCGGCCGGGCTAGAGGTGTTCACTAGGCCGCGCGACTATGACCAGGTGAAGCGTGACCTCGCCGCCGCCGGCTATCGAGGCGAGAAGGTGACCTTTATCGCCGCAACTGACTTCCCGGCGGTGAATGCGCTGTGCGAGGTCAGTGCTGACATGCTGCGCAAATCTGGCATCAACCTGGATTACCAGGGGTTGGACTGGGGCACGGTCACAACACGGCGCAACAATCAGGAGACGCCGGACAAAGGCGGCTGGAACGCGCACTGTACCTACACCGCCGGCTACGACCTGCTGAACCCCGGCTCCAACCCATCACTGAACGCCATCGGTCGCAGTGGCTTCGTTGGTTGGCCGACCAATCCAAAGCTGGCATCGCTGCGCTCGGCTTGGTTTGACGCCCCGGACCTTGCAGCTCAGCAGCGTATCTGCACCGAGATCCAAGGCGAGTTCCTGCGTGATCCGCCCTACATTCCGCTCGGCCAGTTCTTTCAGGCAACGGCCTATCGCAGCATGATCAGCAACATCCCGCGCGGCGCCTTCTCGTTGTTCTGGGGTATCCGCAAGGCAGCATAGTCCAGTGCCTGAGCTTCCTTCGCATTCCCCTATGGGGACGAACGAGCGTCGGCTACTAAGCTTACTGCGTCATAAATAGGCGACGTTGAGCGAGACGCTGGCAGCAAGGACATCGCGGCAGGGAGCGCGCCAGTGCGCGCGATGTGGGCTCGCATCGTTGCGATGGAGTTGGCGACGTGCCGCCTGACGATAACCAGGACCGAGCTTAACCAGGCCGTCAAACTGCCCGACGGAGCGGGACCACCTCAATTTCAAGCAGGCCTCAAGTCAATGGAGCCACTTGCAGGAGCATCCCCCTGAAACCGCATCTCTCCCAGCAGGAAGGCCGTCGCCTCGTTGATCTCGGTTTCGAGCTCCTGCGCCGCCATGGATACATTGCCCTCACGCAAGGCCTGAAGAATGGGAGCATGGCGATGCGCGACCTCGGAGGGCCGCCCCATCAAGGCCCATCGAGCTTCCCAGAACAAAGGGCCGCGTCGCAGCCAGAGCACCTCGATCATCCCCAACAGCATCGGCGCCTTGGCGCCTCGATAGAGGGTGAACAAAAACTCACGGTCCAGCCGCAGGAACTGTTCCGGCTGCCCAGACGTCCGAGCCGCGTCGTGCTCGACCCGGAGGTTCTCAAGGGCTGCCAGGGCGGCCTCATCCAAGTGCGGAGCTGCAAGCCGCAAGGCCAGGGGTTCGAGTGAGGCGCGGATCGCGGCCATCTCCGAGAAGGCCTCGCGGGTCAACCGAGGCACCACGGCCGTGCCGGAGGGAAGGACATCGAGAGCCTGCTCGGTAACCAGGCGCCGCAGCGCCGTCCGCGCTGGCATGGGGCTGGTACCCAAAGCCTCCGCGATACGGCGGATCGAGAGTTTTTCTCCGGGAGCGAAGGTGCCCTCAACCAACGCCTGACGCAGGCGAAAATAGGCCATTTCCTCCAGCGGCAAGGCATCGGGCACCGCTATGAATTCTACTGTAATTTTGGTTGCTCCCATTTTGTGATCACGTTAGCGTCTGGTTCAGGATGGCAAACAGGCGGGCTGCTTCTGCAGCTTTTTAGCGCAAGGACCTCAGCATGACAGCCCCGAAGCCCAGCGATGCCTGTTGGGCCTTTCGACCGCGGAGACGCGCGGCGTGAGCGCCGCCATCGAGCTTCGTCGCAACAGCGACCTGACCAGCGCAGTCGCCGAGGCGCGAGCGCACTACGCCAGCCTCCGCCCCTTGAGCGCCGCCCTGCGCGACAAGGCCGTGCAGGTCATGCCCGGCGGCAACACGCGCTCCTTGCTATCTTATGTTCCCTTTCCGACCGCCATGGCGCGCGGCGAGGATTGCCGTCTCTGGGACCTCGACGGGCACGCTTATCTCGACCTGTGCGGGGAGTACACGGCGGGGCTGTTCGGTCATTCCGAGCCGCGCATCCATGACGTGCTGCATGCCACGCTGCGGCGCGGCATCAACCTGGCGGCCGTGGGCGAAGGCGAAGAGCGCCTGGCTCGGCTGCTCTGCGACCGGTTCCCGTCGCTCGAGCAGGTGCGCTTCACCAACAGCGGCACGGAGGCCAACCTGATGGCCCTGACCGTCGCCCGCGCTTTCACCGGACGCGAGACGGTGATGGTGTTCCGCGGCGGCTACCACGGAGGCGTGCTGACCTTCCCCCTCTCCGGCACCAGCCCGGCCACGTTGCCCCTGTCCTTCGCCCTGGCCGACTACAATGACGCCGCCGGCGCCGCGGCGGTTGCCCATGCGCATGCCGGTCGGCTGGGGGCCATCCTGGTTGAGCCGATGCAGGGTTCCGGCGGCTGCATCCCGGCACAACCCGACTTCCTGGCCACCCTGCGCACCCTGGCTGACGAGGCCGGTGCGCTGTTGATCTTCGACGAGGTCATGACGTCGCGGATGTCGGGCGGCGGCATGCAGGCGCGGCTTGGAATCACCCCGGACCTGACGACGCTGGGCAAGTACATCGCCGGTGGCATGAGCTTCGGCGCCTTCGGCGGCCGCGCAGATATCATGGCGATGTTCGAGGCCAAGGTGCCGCATGCCGGCACCTTCAACAACAACGTGCTGTCCATGGCGGCCGGCGGGGTCGCGATGGGCGAGATCTTCACCGCCGAGGTGGCCGAGGCCTTGTTCCAGCGCGGCGAGGAGCTGCGCGCGCGCGTGAATGCCGTAGCCCGGGAAGCCGGCGTGCCGCTGTGCTTTACCGGCTTGGGCTCGATGCTGAACGTGCATTTCCGCGTACCGGCGCCGGACCGGGCCTATGCCTCGACGCCCGGCGAGGAGGCGCTGCGCGAGTTGTTCTTCTTCGACATGCTGGAGGCTGGGATCTACCTGGCCCGGCGTGGCATGGTGGCCTTGAGCCTGCCTGTGGGCGAAGCGGATCTCGACCGTTTCGTCGCGGCCGTCACCGAGTTCTGCGAATCCCGCGCCACCCTGCTGCGGGCTGGTGGGGTGGGCGGCTGATACGGTCGCGTCCTGCTGGACGGGTTGAATGGTGACCCGCTCGCCGGTCTTTCCTCGCGGCGCCAGTTATGGTCGGGCCAAAATTGGGTGCCGTGAGGAACGTTGGCATGGTCCACTGTGAAAGCCGGCTTGAAGCTCCCCGTGCCGAGGCGCGCCGGCATCACCGAGCAGATCCGGCACGAATCCTTCCGGGAAGCGCCTGTCATCCCGTTCGGCACCTTCTTCATGCGGACTGCCAGCCGCAACGGGCACGGCGGCTTGGAGGCATGCTCGGCGCCCAATCCCTGAAACGTCCGGCGCGGCTGAGCGACGGCGCTTCCCTGCAATACCGGAGACACGAGACGACATGACAAGGCTGACGCGCGACGACATGCGAGGCAAGGCGCAGACGGTGCTGGGGCTGATCGATCCTGCCGAACTAGGCTCGACTCTCATGCATGAGCACCTGATCTGGAACATCACGCCGCCGCCGCAGCGTGATCCGGCGCCCGAGGGGCAGATAGAAGTGGCTCGGTTTCTCGCTACAGCGTTTCGGTGCTGATAACTGGATTGCCTGCCGGTTGAAACGCACGTTTTGCCGGTGCCGCGGCCTCACGCAGGGCGGGCGTAGCCCGA
>Ga0255334_1001248_pt1 | contig 12452 bp, 12 predicted proteins | sample EtOH5_35cm_T3_12_FD_202080 | JGI IMG/M metagenome (GOLD analysis project Ga0255334, IMG submission 202080) | Sandy soil microbial communities from University of British Columbia, Vancouver, Canada - EtOH5_35cm_T3_129 | ecosystem: Engineered > Artificial ecosystem > Sand microcosm > Unclassified ...
GCAGCAGCAGAAACACGACCGGGATCCCGATGGGAACGAGCGAAAAGAAAACCAGAGTGACCATGTCACCGGCGAAGATGTTGGCAAACAGACGGATGGTGAGGGAGAGCATGCGCGCCAGGTGGCTGATGATCTCGATGGGGAGCATGAGCCAGGAGAGCCACCAGATGGGACCGGTGAAGTGCAGCGCATAGTGCAGCACGCCCTGGCTGAGAACTCCCTGCAGGTTGTAATAGGTGAAGGCGACCACCGCGCAACCCAGCGGCACCGAAGGATTGGCGGTCGGCGATTCGAAGCTCGGGATCATTCCCAGCAGGTTGGCGGTCAGGATGAACAGGCCGAGCGTCACCAGGAACGGCGTATAGCGTTCGCTGTGGTGTCCGATGATCTCGCGGCTCTGGTTCTGGATGAACTCCTGCACCACCTCCACCACGTGTTGCCCGGCGCCGGGCCGCTCCATGGAGAGCCGCGACCGCACCAGGAGGAAGAATGCGATCAGCAAGACAAAGACCACGATCTGCATGGCAACATAGTTGGGGATGGGTGCGGCGGGATCGTGAGGATGGATGTGCAGCGCCTCGAGCAGCGCCGTGGTCACGCCGCCCAGGTACTTGTTCAGGATCGCGGTGAACCAGAGTTGCTCGTGCATGAGTCGTGTGTCGGGTGACCTGGCCTAGAGTCCGCGCCGCAGCGCGACGTACACTTCGTATGCGGCCTCGCATGCGATGGCCGCGACTGGCAGGAATAATCCCGCCAAAAGACCGTTCAAACTCACCGAAGAGCTTCTGAATATAACATAGACCCCCAGCGCGATCAGGAGGTAGCGAAGCAGGAAGCGCAGGACTACCCCGGAACTCGATTCCGCACTGCCCGATCGCGTCACGCGGTCGGCCAGGGCGCTGACCACCCGCTTCAGCCAGTAGAAATTCACCGAAGCGATCGCGCAGCCCAGGACGAACCCCAGGCTCACCCGCCATCCCAGAGCGATTCCCAGGGCCAGGGCCACCACCGTTCCCACCCCCAGCATGAAACGCAGGATGCGGGCGTAGGCCCCGGCGTAAAAATCCTCGGCCGCCTGCGTGGATTGCTCGACATTCATGAAAGACTGCAGAACCTCCCCCTAACTGACTATAAATACGATAGTTGTATGGCCCGGCAGCTCACTTACCTTCAGACGAAGTGACGGTGCGTATCAGCTCCACGAAGCCGGCAACGATTCCGACGATCAGCCCTGCGAGATACAGCCAGCCCGTGTGCAACCAACGGTCGAGCGCCGCGCCAACCAGCCAGCCGACAAAGGTGGCGGCGGGCAGCACGAAGGCCAACTGACTGTAGCGTGCGAGCTGCACCAGCGAGTTCTTGTTCTTCCCCGGGCCATCCGGAGTCGCCTTGGGTTCCTCATCCGGCATGAGCCTAGCGTAGCAGGGTGAGGGCGGAAGAGGCTTGGGTGATGTGCAGCGACCAGTTCACCGCGCGCAGGAAGGGATCGGGATAGATGCCGATGCCGATGGTGGCGATGCCGGTGATGGCCAGAGCCAGGCCCAAGCCGGGAGCGATGCGGACGGGCTCGGCGTCGGCGGCGGGGCGCATGAACATGGCGTTGGCGATGCGCAGGTAGTAGTACGCGGCCACCGCCACGTAGATGACGGCCAGCGTCGCCAGCGCGTAATGCCCGGTCTCCATCAGGGAGAGGAAGATGAAGTACTTGCCGTAAAAGCCGGCGAGTGGCGGGATGCCGGCGAGCGAGAGCAGGAAGGCCAGCATGAGCAGCGCCGAGGTGGGCGCCTTGAAAAAGAGTCCGGCAATGTCGTCCATCTCGTCGCCGATGATGCTCTGCCGGCGCAGCGAAGTGATCACCGCGAACGCGCCCAGGTTCATGAACAGATACACCAGCAGGTAGACCAGAATGCCCTTGATGCCGGTCCAGCTCACCTGGGTGGGCGACCCCGCGATCAGTCCCAGCAACATGTATCCCACGTGCGCGATGGAAGAATAGGCGAGCAGACGCTTGAGGTTGGTTTGCGTGAGCGCGGCCAGGTTGCCGCCGGTCATAGTGGCGATGGCGACGAAGATGAGCAGCGGAACGTACAGCGGGCGCAGCGGCTCCAGTCCATTGAGGAAGATGCGCAGCAGCAGAGCCCAGGCCGCCGACTTCCCCGCCACCGACATGAATGCGGTGATGCTAGTGGGCGCGCCTTCATACGCGTCCGGCGCCCACTGATGGAATGGCACGGCGGCAATCTTGAAAAACAATCCCGCCGACGTGGTCAGCAGCGCCAGGATGGCGACCGGATCGTGCGTCAGATCTTTTTGGCCAAGCGCAAATGAGATGCCCTGCAGGTTGGTGCTGCCGGTCAATCCGTACAGCAGCGAAAGCCCGTAGGCCAGGATGCCGCTGGAAAACGCGCCCAGTAGCAGATACTTCAGCGCGGCTTCGTTGGAGCGGCGATCGCGCCGCAGGAATCCCACCAGCACGTAGGTAGAGAGCGCCATCAGCTCCAACCCGATGAACAGCAGGATCAGGTCGTAGCCCGAGGCCATGGCCATCATCCCCACGACCGCGAACAGGATGAGCGCGTAGTACTCGCCGTGGTGCTCTTTTTCGACCTCGAGGTAGTGCACCGACATGAGGATGGAAATGGCCGCCGCCGCCAGGAAGAGGTAGAAGAAGAAGATGGCGAAGGGGTCCACCACCAGCGAACTGCCGAAGGCGCGCAGCCCCGCCAATCCCATGCCGCTCCGTTTCAGCTCGATCGCCGCCACCCCGGACATCACCATCTGGATGCGGTACACGGCAATCGCCGAGAACAGCAGGCCCATCATCGCCGCCCAGGCGTTCAGCGACTTCCACTCCTCGGGCAGCAGCAGATCAAGGAGCAGGATGCCCAGGGCAAAGACGGTCAGCAGCAGCATGGGCAGCGCCAGCACGTATTCCATGCTGGTGAAGACGCTCGAGGCTGCGCCCCAGACCATCTAGCGCTTCCCTTTCTCGTCGGCCGCGGGCACGCTCAGCGAGGGCGCGTCCACGGGATAGTTGGGCCGCACCGTCTTCACGATCTGGTTCACCGGCTGCTCCAGGATCTGGAAGAAGGGCTTGGGGTAGATGCCGATGACGAAGGCCAGGATGACGAGCGGGATGAAGGTGGCCAGCTCGCGCGGCGTCAGGTCGGCGAGCTTCTCATTCTTGGGATTGGTGACCGGCCCGAAGAAGACGCGCTGGTAGAGCCACAACAGGTACGCCGCACCCAGCACCACCCCGCCCACGGCCCAGGCCGCCCAGAAGAGTCCGCTGTGCCCGGCGATGCTCTTCTCCATGAACACTCCCTGCAGGATGGTGAACTCGCCGATGAACCCGTTGAGCAGCGGCAGGCCCAGCGACGACATGAACATGATGAGAGTGATGGCGGCGTACACCGGCATCACGTTGGAGATGCCGCCGTACTCGGAGATCTCGCGCGAGTGCCGCCGCTCATAGAGGATGCCCACGATCAAGAACAGCGCGCCGGTGGAGATGCCGTGGTTGATCTGCTGCAGCACCGAGCCGGCGAGGCCCAGCGGGTTCAGGGCGAAGATGCCCAGGGTGCAGAAGCCCAGGTGGCTCACCGAGGAATACGCGATGAGCCGCTTCATGTCCTTCTGCATCAGAGTGACCAGCGCGCCGTAGAGGATGGCGATGATGGAGAGCGTCATCATGGCCGAGCGCATCATCTCGTCCTGCACGATGGCCGGGAACAGCGGCAGCGAGAAGCGGACCAGCCCGTACGTCCCCATCTTCAGCAGGACGCCGGCCAGGATCACCGAGCCGGCAGTGGGGGCTTCGGTGTGCGCGTCCGGCAGCCAGGTGTGAAAGGGGAACATCGGCACCTTGATGGCGAAGGCTAGGAAAAAGCCCACGAAGAGCCAGACGGCGATGGTGGGATCGATGAGCGGTGAAGTCTTGTAGAGCGCCTCCACGCTGAAGGTGTAGATGCCCGTCAGTTTGTGGTGGTGGAAGTACAGGAAGAGGATGCCCAGCAGCATGGCCACCGAGCCCACCAGGGTGTAGAGGAAGAACTTGATGGCGGCGTACAGCTTGCGCGGCCCGCCCCAGATGCCGATAAGCAGGTACATGGGCACCAGCATCACTTCCCAGAAAACGTAGAAGAGGAAGAAGTCGAGCGCCATGAAGACGCCCAGCATGCCGGTCTGCAGGATGAGGAACCACACGTAGTACTCTTTCACCCGCTCCTCGATGGCGGTCCAGGAAGAGAGGATGGAGATGAAGCCCAGCAGCGTGGTGAGCATGATGAGCAGGAAGCTGATGCCGTCGATGCCCAGCAGGTAGCTGGCGCCGATGGAGGGGATCCAGTTACCGCGCGAGCCCTCCAGGAACTTGAATCCGGGCTGCTCTTTCAGCGCCCAGAACCAGGGCACAAGCGGCAGCGAGACCACCAGGCCCGCCAGCGCGAACAGGTTGGCGATCCAGCGGATGGCGTTCTTGTTCTCTTTGGGCACGAACAGCAGCAGCAGCGCGCCCACGAGCGGGGTAAACAGGATGATGGACAGGATGTGGTTGTACATAGACTAGTCTGCGGCTCTTCCTTTCAATTCTCGATCCTCATCGCCACACGTAGTACGCAACGAATCCCGCCAGCCCCACCACCATCACCAGCGCGTACCACTGCAACTGGCCCCACTGCAACAAGCGGGTGACATAAGAGAAGAAGCTGGTGACCCAGGCGAGTCCGTTGACAAGCCCGTCAATGATCCACTTGTCCCACACGTTCGACATTCGTCCGCTGAAGCGCGTGAGCCAGCCCGCGCCGTTCACGCCGCCGTCGATGATGGTGCGATCCACGTCGCCCAGGAATTCCGAGGCGCCCATCACGCCCAGGCGTTTGTCACCGAGCTTCAAGCTGCCGGTGAAGACGGTGTTGTAGAACTCGTCCACGAAGAACTTGTTGTAGAGCACGTCGTAGAGGGGCGGCGAAGCGGCCGCGATGGGCTCGCGGTAGTCCTTCTGCGCCTTGGCATACGACTTCCAGGCCAGGAAGATGCCGCCCAGCGCCGCCAGCACCGAGGCGCCCATCAGGACGTACTCCGCGCTCTCGTGGCCCTCGGCCGCCCCGGGTGCTTTGGTGCCCACGGGGACGCCGGGATCGGAGGCCGTCTCCGCCGCCCGCAGCGCCTCGGCGCCGGGCTCAAAAACCGGAGCCAGGAAGTGCTCGAAGCGGTTGGTGCCGCCCAGGCTGCGCGGCAGGCCCAGGTACCCGGCAAAGATGGCGCCCAGCGCCAGCAGGATGAGCGGCAAAGTCATGGAGCGCGGAGACTCGTGGATGTGGTGCTCCGCCTCGGGCGACACGCGCGACTCGCCGTAGAACGTCAGGTAGATGAGCCGGAACATGTAAAAGGCGGTCATCAGCGCGGTGATGAAAGCCAGGTACCACAGGAAGCGGTAGGTGCCGTGCTGCGCCGACCAGGTCTGCCACAGGATCTCGTCCTTGGAGAAGAAGCCGGCCAATCCGGGTACGCCGGCGATGGCCAGAGCGCCGACCATCATGGTCCAGAAGGTAGTGGGGATCTTCTTGCGCAGGTCGCCCATGTTGCGCATGTCCTGCTCGCCGGAGAGGGCGTGGATCACCGAGCCGGCGCCGAGGAAGAGCAGCGCCTTGAAGAAGGCGTGGGTGAAGACGTGGAACACCCCGGCGGCGAACGCGCCCACACCGCAGGCCAGGAACATGTAGCCGAGCTGGGAGACGGTGGAGTAGGCGAGCACCCGCTTGATGTCGTTCTGCACCAGGCCGATGAGGGCGGCGACGATGGCGGTGGAGGCGCCGATGACAGCCACGACCATCATGGTCCGCGGCGCCAGCACAAAGAGCGCGTTGGAGCGCGCCACCATGTACACGCCCGCGGTCACCATGGTGGCGGCGTGGATGAGCGCGGAGACCGGCGTAGGGCCTTCCATAGCGTCCGGCAGCCAGACGTAGAGCGGGATCTGCGCCGACTTGCCGCAGGCCCCCACGAACAGCAGCAGCGTGGCCAGGGTGATAACGGGATTGTTCAGCCAGGCGGGATGAGCGCGCGCGATCTCAGTCACTGTGGTGAACTGCACCGAGCCGAAGTACCAGGCGATGGTGAAGATGCCCAGGATGAAGCCGGCGTCGCCGATGCGGTTTACCAGGAAAGCCTTGTTGGCGGCGTCACTCGCCGATTTGCGCTGAAAATAGAAACCGATCAGCAGGTAGGAGCACAGGCCCACACCCTCCCAGCCCACGAACATCAGGACGTAGTTGTTCCCCAGGATGAGGGTGAGCATGGAGAACATGAACAGGTTCATGTAGCCGAAGAAGCGGTAGTAGCCGCCTTCGTGTCCCATGTACCCGATGGAGTAGATGTGGATGAGCAGGCCCACGCCGGTGACGAAGAGCAGCCAAACGCTACTGAGCGGATCGAGCAGGATGCCAACGTTGGCGCGGAACTCCGCCGGGCGCTCGCCCGAGCCGGTGTAGGTGAGGTGGCCTGTCCCCGATCCCAGCCAGGTGTAGTAGGACTTCTCGTAGGGTGCGTGGTGATTCGCGGCCGTGTAATGCGTGAACTGCCACACGGCGCCCACGGAGAGCAGGAAGGCCACCACCACCACGCCCACGCAGATCACGCTGACGGCGCGCTTGGAAAGGCTGCGGCCGAAGAAGAACATCAGCGCCGCGCCCAGCGCGGGCAGCAGCGGCACCATCCAGATGTGGTCTAGAAAGAACACGCTTTCCGGCTCCTAGAACTTCAACAGATCGATCTCGTCAGCGTTGACCGTCTCCTTGTTGCGGAAGAAGGCGATCAGGATGCCCAGACCCACGGCCGCCTCCGCGGCCGCGTCGGTGATCACAAAGATGGAGAACACCTGCCCGTGCAGCCCGTAGAGACGCGAGAAGGCAACCAGGTTCAGGTTGACGGCGTTCAGGATGAGCTCGATGGACATGAGCACGATGATCACGTTGCGCCGCGTGAGCACGCCCACCACCCCGATGGCGAACAGCGCCGCCGCCACTACCAGGTAGTGCAGGATTGTGATTTCGCCCATGTCAGTTCCGAGTACCGAGTACCGAGTTGCGAGTCAATGCCGGGCCCAGGAACATCTAAATCCGCTTCTTCGCCATGACAACGGCGCCGACGATCGCCACCAGCAGCAGCAGCGAGGCGATCTCGAAGGGCAGCATGTAGCTGCGGTAGAGCGCCAGCCCGATCTGCTGGGTGTTGCTCGACTCCGGCAGCAGCGCCGCCTGCTGGGGGAAGATGCTGCTTCCCTTCACGTACACAAAGATGAACAAGGCGCCCAGCACGGCCGAGGCCAGCAACCCGGCGGGCCACTGGCGGCTGTAGCGCTCCTCGTGCCCGGCGCGCTCCACGTTCACCAGCATGATGACGAACAGGAACAGCACCATGATCCCGCCCACGTACAGGATGATCTGCACGCCGGCCACGAAAGGCGCGTAGAGCATCAGGTAGAGCCCGGCGAGCGAGAGCAGCGTGACGATGAGCGAGATGGCTGAGTGCACAGGGTTCTTCAGCGTGATGACCAGCAGGGCGCTGACGATGGCCAGCCCCGCCAGGCCATAAAAAAAGAACGGTGTTGCTACCGGTTCCATGCTTAGCCCCTTTGCTCCTGGCTTCTAGCTCTCAGCCCTTAGCCTCTCGCTCCTGGCCACTCTCTCGCTGGCCCTTCCCTTCCCGCACTTACTTTTTCCCTTTTCCCTTTGTCCTCTTACCTCTTATAGACCGTGGGTTGCGGACCCTGCTCCAGCGTCTGGCGGTCCCAGATGGCGCCTTCGCGGGTGTAATTGGCCAACTCGAAGTCCTGGGTCAACTCGAGGGCGTCGGTGGGGCAGGCGTCCTCGCACAGGCCGCAGAACATGCAGCGGCTGAGGTCGTAGGTAAAGTTGGTCAGCTCCTTGCGGCGCGTCTTCTCGTTGCGCTCGCTGGAAACGATGATGAGGTGCTCCGGGCAGGCCAGGGCGCACAGGTCGCAGGCGATGCACAGGGTCTCATTGGTCTCCGCGTTCACGTTCAGCCGCGGCGCGCCTCGGTAGCGCTCCGCCACCTGCGGACGCTGCAAGGGATACTGCTCGGTGTAGATCTCGCGCGGGTCCTGGTAGCGGAAGGTCAGCGCCAGCCCCTTCACCAGGTCCACGAGAAAGACCATCCGCAGGAACTTCCTCAGCCCCATATCACCCCCACGACAGCCGTTCCGATCAGAACCACGACCCCGACCGGGATCATGAACTTCCAGCCCAGCTGCATGAGCTGGTCAAAGCGATAGCGCGGGAACGTGCCGCGATACCAGATGTACATATACATGAAGGCGGCGACTTTGAAGGTGAACCAGGAGATGTCCTGGATGCGGTCGCGCACCGGGGGCACCAGCAGGAGCAGTCCGATCCCGCCCAGGACGGCGCCGAACCCCGCCAGTCCGATGCGCTGGATGCGCATGAGCGGATGCTTGGGAAAGCGGATGGTGGCGCGTGCCGCCAGCGCCGCCAGCACAAAGAAGGCCAGCGCCGGGAACAGGGCAAAAGCCAGGTCCACGGCTCCAGTGTGCGCCAACACGTTCGATTTCTCCCAGAACCACGGGAGGGTGACCGCGGGGCCGTGCCAGGTCGGGAAGGGGCGCATCCATCCTCCCAGCCAGAGCGTGACGCCGATGGACGAAACCGCGATCATGGCCGCGTACTCCGCCAGGAAGAACAGCGACCAGCGGAAGCCCGAGTACTCGGTATGGAAGCCGGCCACCAGTTCGGACTCGGCCTCCGGCAGGTCGAAGGGGGCGCGGTTGGTCTCCGCCACCATGGCCACGGCGAAGATGAAAAAGGCCACCAGGCCCAGGGGAAAGAACTTGAAGAGGAACCAGATCTGCTGCTGCTCCTGCGCCTGCACGATGCCGATCATGCTCAGCGTACCAGTGCCGGCGGCGTTCATGCTGGTCATGAGCACAGCGGAGACCACCGCCATCCCCATGGCGACTTCGTAGGAGACCATCTGGGCGCTGGAGCGCAGCGCGCCCATCAGCGGGTAATGCGAGTTCGACGCCCAACCCGCCATGATGATGCCCAGCACGCTGAGCGACGATACGCCCAGCATGAACAGCAGGCCGATGTTCATGTCGGTGACGGCGTGGGCGGGGCCGAAGGGGATGACGGTATAAACGGCGAAGGAAGTGATGACGATGACCACCGGCGCCATCCAGAAGAGCGCCTTGTCGGCCTCGGCGGGCATGATGTCTTCCTTGATGAGCAGCTTGATGGCGTCGGCGATGGGTTGCAGCAATCCGTGCGGGCCCACGCGCATGGGTCCCAGGCGCACCTGCATGTGCGCCAGGATCTTGCGCTCCAGCCAGTTCATGGACATCACGGCGATGGAGACGCCGGTGAAGACCAGGAGGATGTAGATGAGCGCCCAGATAGGATCGCCGTACTCGCCCGGCGTCATCTGGACGCTGGGGTCGAGGTATCCGACGAAGCTGTCCCAGATGCCCTGCATCAGCGGTCCACCTCGCCGAGCACGATGTCGATGGTCCCGATGACGGCCACCACGTCGGCCACCAACTGCCCGCGCACCATCTTGTCCAGCGCCTGCAGGTTGACGAACGAGGGCGGGCGCACGCGCACGCGGTAGGGTTGGGTGGAGCCGTCGCTCACGATGAAGTATCCCAGCTCACCCTTGGGGGCCTCGATGGAGTGGTAGATCTCGCCCACCGGCGGCTTCAGCACCTTGGGGATCTTGGCCATGATGGGCCCTTCGGGGATGGCCTTCACCGCCTGGCGGATGATGCGCAGCGACTGGTGCATCTCCGCGATGCGTACGATGTACCGGTCGTAAGTGTCGCCGTTCTGGCCGGTGGGAATGTCGAACTCAAAGTCGTTGTAGGCGGCATAAGGCTGGGCCTTGCGCAGGTCCCACTTGACGCCGGAGGCGCGCAGCACCGGTCCGGTCACGCCCAGCGCCTTGCAGTCTGCGGCGGAGATGTAGCCCACGCCCTTGGTGCGCTCCAGCCAGATGCGGTTGGTGGTGAGCAGGGTCTCGTACTCGCCGAGCTTGGGCTCGACGAAGTTCGAGAACTTGGTGACGTCGTCCTCAAAGCCGTCGTAGGTCTCGTAAAGGCAGCCGCCGATGCGGAAGGCGTGCGTGGTCAGCCGCGCCCCGCAGTACTTCTCGAAGATCTTCAGGATCTCTTCCCGGTCGCGGAAGGTGTAGAAGAGCGGGGTGATGGCGCCGATGTCGAGAGCGTGCGTCCCCAGCCAGAGCATGTGGCTGGCCATGCGGTTGAGCTCGGTCAAGATGACGCGGATGTAGTTGGCCCGCGGCGGCGCCTGCACGTTCATCAGCTTCTCGACGGCCTCGCAGTAGCCTAGGCCGTTCGAGACCGCGGCCACGTAGTCCATGCGATCCACGTAGGGATTGAACATGGCGTAGGTGCGGTGCTCGGCGATCTTCTCCACCCCGCGGTGCAGGTAGCCGATGACGCACTCCGTGCCCAGCACCTTCTCGCCGTCCAGCTTCAGGATCACGCGCAAGACGCCGTGCGTCGAGGGATGCTGCGGACCCATGTTGAGGATGAGCTCGTTGGAATCGAGATAGGTCTTCTCCGCGGGCGCCTGTTCCAGGTGCTCCACCGCCAGCGGATTCTGTTCGCTCTTCTCGCCCGGCATTATTGCCCGCTCTCGATCCCCAGGTTGATCTTCACCCACTCCTGGTCTTGCTGGATGATGCCGTAGTCCTTGCGCAGCGGGTGGCCTTTCCATTCGTCCGGCAGCAGGATGCGCCGCAGGTCGGGGTGTCCCTCGAACTTGATGCCGAACATGTCATAGCACTCGCGCTCCAGCCAGTTGGCTCCCTCCCACAAGGGAACGGCGCTGGGCGCGCTCTCGCCCTCGGCGATGCGCGTTTTCACCCGCATGCGCTCGTTGCGCGCAAAGGAGTAGAGCACCCACAGGACGTCGAACTGCTTTTCGCGCTGGGGATAGTGGACGGCGGTGATGTCCACGTTGTAGTCGAACTGCTCTTCGTCGCGCAGCGCCTGCAGGACATTGAAGACAATGGAGCGGTCGGCGATGAGGTAGTTCTGTCCCAGGTAGGTGCTGGCCTCCGCGATGCCGGAGCCGAAGCGGCCCTTCAGGCGCGTGACCATCTCCGACTCCCAGGGCATGGGGACGGGGCCCGCGGGCTTGGGAGGAGGCGCGGGCGCAGCCGGCTTGGGCGCAGCGGCTGCAGGAGTCGCCTCGGGCCCCGGCTTGCTGACAGAGGTCACGCCTTCCGCCGGCGCCGGGGCAGGCGGAGGGCTGCTCGGCTTGTTGGGTTCGTCTGCCATTCGCTTGGAAACTTGGTGGTCCGGTTACGGCGACAACAGCATCAGTGTTGCTCCAACATCAGCCTTGCGACTTCGCCAATCACAAATCGCAAATCACAAATCCCCTACACCCACTCCAAAGCGCCCTTCTTCCAGACCCAGATATACCCAACAATCAGAATGCCGAGGAAAATCATCATTTCCACGAATCCGAACATCCCCAAGAGCTTGAACTGCACCGCCCAGGGAAAGAGGAAGATGGTTTCCACGTCGAACACCACGAACAGGATGGCGATGATGTAGAAGCGGACGGTGTAGCGCCCGCGCGAGTCGCCCACCGGGTCCACGCCGCACTCGTAGGGCATGAGTTTGGCCTTGCTGGGGTAGTCCGGCCGGACGGCCTTGGCAATCAGCAGCGTGACCACCGGGATCGCCAGGGTCACGGCCACGAAAAGAAAGATGGGAACGTAGTTCCGGGGCATCAATCCTCGTAGGAAGGTTCATACTAACGCCCGGCGCGCCCGGGGCGCAATTTGAATCTGTCCAGTTGCTATAATCACGCCCTTGCCCGCGGGCCCGGCGGTCCGCCCTGCGAGAAACCGTGGCTCTCGACGAAAAAATCTATCAGCTCCGCCGCGACAAGCTGCGCCAGATCGAGGCGCTTGGCCAGCAGAGCTATCCCCACAAGTTCCAGGCCACCAAGCGCATCCCGCAGGTCCTGGCCGCCTACTCCAAGAAGACCGGCGAAGAGCTGGAGAAGCAGAAGGTCGAGGTGCGCATCGCCGGCCGCATCATGGCCATTCGCCTGATGGGCAAGGCGGGCTTCGCCCACCTGCAACAGGACGGCGCGCGCCTGCAGATCTACGTCAAGACCGACGCCGTGGGCGAGAAGGGATTCGAGCTCTACCGGCTGCTCGACCTGGGCGACTACATCGGCGCCAAGGGATACCTGTTCCGCACCCGAACGGGCGAGCTGACGGTGCACGTGGAGGAGCTGACCTTCCTGGCCAAGGACCTGCTGCCGCTGCCCGAGAAGTGGCACGGGCTGCAGGACGTGGAGCTGCGCTACCGCCAGCGCTATCTCGACCTGGTGATGAACCCTGCCGTGCGCGAGGTGTTCATCAAGCGCAGCCGC
>Ga0255334_1001249_pt1 | contig 12424 bp, 11 predicted proteins | sample EtOH5_35cm_T3_12_FD_202080 | JGI IMG/M metagenome (GOLD analysis project Ga0255334, IMG submission 202080) | Sandy soil microbial communities from University of British Columbia, Vancouver, Canada - EtOH5_35cm_T3_129 | ecosystem: Engineered > Artificial ecosystem > Sand microcosm > Unclassified ...
CTTGGCGATCTGGACCAGATCGAACCCGAACTCGGTGCGGATGTGGGACGTTGCGTCTTCGCCGTATGTGACTTGCGGGCCAAACTTGGCCCGCAATTTCGGGAACTCAAGCCCAACGGCCGTGTTCACGGTGGGATGGCCGGCAAGATCGGAGGCGTAGTGGGACAGGGCGCCCAGGGCGAAGGCGTACTCGTTGAGGTCGGAAGCCTCGTCCAGCAGCGCGAGAACGAAGTCTCCGCTGCGCACATAGTGGACCAGGTCGCTGAAATGCCGGTTGCCGAACGGGTAATAGCCGATGTCCTGGATCAGGCTTCCTCCATAGGCATAGGCGTGGGCCTCGCGGAGCTGCTCTTCCGTCGCGTCGGGATACTTCTGGAGCAGCAGCGGCTTGATCTGGTCTGCCCAAAGCAGATCCACGATCTGCTCGTGCGTGAGGACGGAATAGGCCGAACTCAGCTGGCTGGTGCTGCCGACCAGCAGCACCAGGATCAGGGCGCTGGAACAACACGCCCTGAGGCGCGCGATAGAGATCAAAGACGGGAAGGGGCGCCAGACTCGTTGGGTCGATCCGGATTTGCTCACGTTGTGCATCCTTTCGCCTTCACTGCTTGCCGCGGGGCGGAGTCACCCGGCAAGCGTCGTTGTCCCAAGGTTTGGGTTGCTGGTTCACGGCATCGCAGTTCATGAAGTAGCTGCTCACAGGAGTCACGCGGCGCGATCCAGCATCCGCAAATTGCGGCCATTGGTTCCGGTCGGTGCGCCGACTTACAGCGCCAGTACTCCTGCGAAGAAAAAAGCCGGCGTTCAGAGGTCTGAACGCCGGCGATGGAACCGTCGAGTGACTCAGGTTCGAGCCGTCTTCAGCGGTCAGCGGATCGACTGCAAGTTCAAGATCGTCGAGAGAATGGTGCCCAGGATGCTGCGATTGCCATTCGAGTATTGGCCATATTGCATTTGGCTGTTGTAGCCATCCTGATAGCCCCGGTTGAATCCCTCGCGGAAGTAGTAGTTGTAGTCGCCCTGGTTCACGTACATGCCGTTATAGCCGAGGTTCGCATCCTGGTAGGCATACGAGCTCTGATAGCCGCCCCCGAAGCGGTCCTGGCGATCGGCCTGCCCGGCGCGGTAGCCTTCCGCGTAGCCGTTGTTGACGGCCTGACGGAGCAGGTTCGCTCCGTACTGATTGGTTTGGAAGCTGTTGTTGCCGTAACTGTAGCTATAGCTCGGGGCAGTGTAGAAGTAGGGATCGTTGTTGTAGTTGTAGTTGCGCTGGAGAGCCAGTTGCTGCTGACGCATGCGCGCCCAGTAATCTTGCTGGTAGCGGTAATACGTCATACGCCTCTGTTGCTGCAACTGCGCAGCCCACTCCCGCTCGCGAGCCCGCTGCTGGTCCAGGTAGCGACTGTATTGGACCCTGCGCGTCTGATTCTCGGTGATGATTTGGCGCTGACGTTCCTGCGGGAGCCGGGCCTGATGTCCGGGAGGCACCGTGCCACCGTCCCACCCGACCTTCTTGCCCTTGTCCCAACCTGGGGGCCGATTGTCCGGTTGCTGCTGCGCGCGCTGCATCTCGCTCGCCTGCCTCCGGTCCTTCAACTCCTGTTGCCGGTTTGCCTGCCGCTGCCGGTCCGCGTTCCGCCGGTCTTCGACCTGCTTCTGCTGCGTCGCCTGCCGCTGCTGGTTCGCGTTCCGCCGGTCTTCGATCTGCTTCTGCTGAGTCGCCTGCCGCTCCTGGTTCGCGTTCCTCTGCTGCTCAGGGCGCTGTTGATTCTGCTGCGGTTGTTCCTGCTTCGCCTGCGGCGCGGCTTTCTGTTCCTGTCCCTTGTTTTGTTTGTCCGCTTTGGCGTTTCCCTTGTCTTTGGCTTGCTTGTCGGACTTAGCCTGCTCCTCATCCTGCTTTCCATGCTGCGCCCACGCTGGGACTGTGGTCCCAAGAAGCAGGAACAGGGCTGCCGTCCCGATGATTCCCACTGGCTTCATTGATCTACGCTCCTCTTTTTTGTAGTGCTGCGAGTCGGTCGAACCTGAGTTCATCCATCATGCTAGGCGGGTCCGGCGCGGGCGTCTGTGCACAAAGGGACAGTTCACACGAAATCGGGGATGGAACGGGCAGGGCGGGGTAAGGACCGGGCCAATCCTTGGGGAACCTGTTCTTTCCCGGCGCACTCGGGCTGAACGAAGGGAGCGTCCCGCTCTGTTCGATATTGCACAGAAATGCCCATCGGCATGTGCGACCTTTCCTCGTCGAGGTTTTCCCATGGCACAAACGGCTGAGGAGAACAGCGTGGCGCAGCGCAAGAACCCGGGCCTGCGTGCAACGCTCCGGAAAGCGCGCGCGATGGTCTCCGTGCCCGGGATGGCGATGGCGCTGCTCCTGGCCGCGTCTTCGGCCGGCGTCGCCCTGGACCAAACTGACGACCCGGCTTCCTGTCAGCCCGCATCCGCACCCCTGCCGGTGCAACAGATCGTCGAGAACCTGGCGCAGAAGAACGCGGAACGGGCGCAGGCCTTGCAGCGTTACGTGAGCCGGCGCCGGTACCTGCTGGAGTACTCCGGGTTCCCGGGGTCGCGGCGCGCGGAGATGGTGGTGGAGGCGCGGTACTCCGCACCCACCACCAAGGAATTCACCATCGTGTCGCAAAGTGGCTCTGCGTCCCTCATCAATAAGGTGTTCAAGAAGCTGTTGGAGGGCGAACAGGAGGCGCTGGAGCCGGAGAACCAGTCCCGCACCGCGTTGAACAACTCGAATTACGAATTCTGCCTTTTGGAGTACCAGCCTGCCGGCGACCTGGGCGTCTACGTGCTGGGCCTGAAGCCCAGGCTCAAGAACAAGTTTCTCTATCGCGGCAGGATCTGGGTGGATGCCAAGGATTTCGCGGTAATGCGCATCGATGCGGAGCCGGCCAAGAATCCCTCCTTCTGGATCCGGAAGAGCCAGATCCTGCACGCCTATACCAGGATCGGGGACTTCTGGCTGCCCTCCGAGAACCACACCACCACTTCCGTGAGGCTGGGCGGGCACGCCGTGCTGACCATTCTGTACACGGATTACACCGTGGTCTCGGCCCAGGGCACGACGCAGTTGCAAAGCATCCTGACCGGCGGGCCGAGCAAGCCTTGAGGAACCCGCCTTCGGAGCCGGCCGCCAAGGCCGAAGCGCGCAAGACCGGAAACCCGGGTGGTGATGCTGACGGAGGATGGGGAAGTGCCCCGGGATGCGCTGAAATCAGTGGATGCGTTCGTGGTCAAGTCCCATGGGCCTGGCGCCCTGCTGGCAGCGCTTCACGCGGTCTTGGAGGTCAGCTCGGGTCTCCCGGCAGGCCTGGCCGATTGCAAGCCCGAGGGAAAAGCGAGGAGCGCGTGACGCCTGCCCAGGAGAAACACTTCCGATAGATGGCCCTCAGTCAGCCGGGCACGCGCATAGCGGATCCCGCCGACCAGTTTGCCGGTCGCCCTCCAGGCCAGTGCAGCCGCCCCGATCAGAACCACCAGGGCCGTCGCCAGCAGAACGCAAACGGCAAGTTCCTTCAAGAGGTAAAGACCCATCGAGCCATCCCTTCAGTCTGCCGGTGCGTGTGTCTGAAGTTCAGCGTAGGCCGCACCGGCGATTCCCACCTTACCGGATCGAGAATCGGCAAATCTGTTCAATAGAGCGCACTCAGCCGACAGTCCGGGCGAGTTGCCGTACCCCAACGGCCAGGGTGCCTGCCGCACCCGCGTGATTTCTCCAAGGTGGGGGGTGTTCAAGAGTGGACAGACATCCCCTTCTGGCGCTTCTAGCATGGTGCCCGATGACGACTACGAGGACCAGATTGACCGCCCGATGGAAGATGCTGCATTTGGGCAGTCTGCGCTGCGTCCGATGGGATTGAGGGCTGAACTCCTTGTGACAGGCCACCTCCAGAAGCGAACCGCATCTCGGGCCGACTCGGCCGACGTGGCGGGAAGGGTTGCGCAGTTCCGCAGAAACGAGCCCATCTTCTCTCAAGGAGATGAGGCCACGAGCATCCTTTACATTCAAAAGGGTGGCGTGAAGGTCACCGTGGTCAACAAGCTCGGCAAAGAAGCGATCGTGGCCATCCTGGGGCCGGGAGATTTCCTGGGCGAGAGCTGCCTGGCCAATCAACCGCTGCGCGTGGGAACGGCGGCCGCCATGACCCCGTGCACCGCCTTCGTCATCCAGAAGAAGGAGATGGCGCGCGTGCTGCACGCGCAACATGCCTTCTCCGACCGCTTCATCGCCTACATGCTGGCCCGCAACATCCAGATCGAGGAGGACCTAGTCGATCAGTTCTTCAACCACAGCGAGAAGCGCCTGGCCCGGACCCTTCTACTGCTCGCCCGGTATGGCAAGGAAGGCCAGCCCCAGAGAGTGCTGCACAAGGTCAGCCAACAGATGCTGGCCGGCCTAGTAGGCACGACCCGGTCGCGGATCGGCTTCTTCATGAGCAAGTTCAGAAGGCTGGGGTTCATCAAGTACAGCGGCGGGCTCCACGTAAACAACTCCCTGCTGAGCGTCGTCCTGCACGAGTAAACCTGTTACCTGCCGCGTGGCGGCGGAATGATCCGCGCCTTTCGCTGCTCTTTCCCGTCTGTCCTCATTCTTTCCGGACGCGGATCCCAATCCGACGCGTGTGCTGTATTGAACTGCTACGCGAATCCCGCTTGCATATAACCAAGGAGTGGCTCCGGCTGCCAGCCAGGATTCTGGCTGGAGGCGGAGTCTGACAAGCAGCAGGTTCGCCAACGCAGGTTGGACGACACAGGGCTTTGACCTCCGGTCACGGCGGCTCACGTTGCGAACTCACCAAAGGTTCAACCAAATCCGTACCAATCGAGGAGATCCACAAATGAACCGATTCAAAGTAGTGGCAATGGGCCTGGCGTTGTGCCTGATGGTCGTGGGTGTTTCCACGTTCGCGCAGGCCGACGAATGGAACAAGAAGACCACTGTGACCTTCAGCCAGCCGGTTGAGGTTCCAGGGGTAGATGCTCAAGTGCTGCCAGCGGGTACGTATGTGTTCCGTCTGGTGGAGTCATCTTCCAACCGCAACATCGTTCGCATCTTGAGCGCGGACGAAAACCAGATCTTCACCACCATTCTCGCGATCCCGAACTTCCGTTTGCACTCAACCGACAAGACGGTCATGACCTTTCGGGAACGGGCAGCCGGGCAGCCGGAAGCCATCCGGGCGTGGTTCTACCCCAATGACAATTACGGGCAGGAATTCGTCTATCCCAAGCTGCGAGCGATCGAGCTGGCCAAAGCAACCGGCGAGCCGGTCCTGGCCATGCCTTTGGTGGGCGAACCGACCGTGGAAGCTCTGAAAGCGGTGCCGGTCGAAGCCGTCACCCCTGCAGGCGAAGTGCTCCCCGTCGAACAGTTCGTGGAGACAGCGAGCTTGCCGGCAACGGCCAGCTTCCTGCCCCTGGTGGGACTGCTGGGCCTGTTGTCGATGGGCGCGAGCTTCGCGGTTGGCGCTTTTGCGAAGCGTAGGGCCTGAGTTGGAGAGAGTCGCAGGCGGGGCCTGACTACTTGGGGCCGAAGCGGCAGGCGGCGGGCGGGCAGTTGTTAGTACCCGCCCGGGCCGGCCGGGCCTCCCGGTGTCAGGAACTCGCTTTCGAACGAGGTCAACTAAGATGCTAGAAGAGTGGTTCTGCCTAGACTGTTATGCCCGCACCGAACTCGACAGGCACGGGCGCTGCCCAGGGTGTGGATCCGAAGCCGTAGTTGCCGAGAGACTGCCGAGGAGAGATGAACGTCCTTTCAGCCACCATCCAAGGAGGGGCGCTTCTGCTCCTGATGGCTCTGCCGAGTATTATCCGGCTGCCCGAAGATCCGCCCGCGCAGGCTCGCGACAATCCGAGCTCTACCATCCGGGTCAATGTCGACGTCGTGGTCTTGCACGCCTCCACTCGGAATCGCAAGGGAGTGCTGGTTTCCGGACTGGGTAGAACGGACTTCCAGGTTTACGAGGACGGGACCCCGCAGCAGATCAAGACCTTCAGCCACGACGACATCCCGGTCACGGTCGGCCTGGTGGTCGATAACAGCGGAAGCATGCGGACGAAGCAACAGGAAGTGATCACCGCTGCCCTGGCGTTTGCCCGCTCCAGCCACCCCCAGGATCAGATGTTCGTAGTCACGTTCAACGAGAACGTCAGGTTTGCCCTGCCCCCCAACTTCCCGTTCACGGATCAGCCGGATGAGCTGCAGGCGGCCATGTCCCAGATCCTCCCCAACGGCAAGACGGCGCTCTATGACGCGGTGGCGGCCGCGCTCCGGCACCTGAAGAGCGGAAAACGGGACAAGCGGGTGCTGATCGTGGTCAGCGACGGGGGCGACAACGCCAGCCGGCTCCCGCGGGAACAGATGCTGACCCTGGCCAGCCAGTCCGACGCCATCATCTATACCGTCGGTCTTTTTGACGAGGAGGATCCGGACAAGGACCCCCGCACGCTGAAGCGCCTGGCCGAGGCCACCGGAGGCGAGGCCTTCTTGCCGGAGTCGGCCAAGCAGGTTGTGCCAATCTTTGAGCGGATCGCCCTGGATATCCGCAGCCAGTACACCATCACCTACTCCCCCTCGAATCGAAGCCAGGATGGAAGCTACCGGACTGTTCAGCTGATGGCCGTGGCGCCGGTCCGCGGCCGCCTCAAGGTCCGCACCCGTTCCGGTTACTACGCGCCGTTGCGGCCTCCACCCGCGCCCGGCGACGGGAGCAAACCCAAGTGATTTCCCGAAACCCACAACGGCGGAAGCGCGTCCACTGGTCGGATCGTTGGACCCAGTATTTTTTCCTGGTGGTTGGGGTCCTGGCGCTGGGTTACGTGGCCTACGTGCTGCTCGATGCCGAGCTATTCCAGGCCTATGAGAATTGGCGGTTCCAGCGGGCCATCAAGGAGGCAAGGCAGTCGAGGAGCAGTGAGCCCGCCGTCCCGCCGCCCGTGGTTGCGGACCCGATGACCCTCCGGCTGGAGAGGCTGCGCGCCGCCGGTCCCGAAGGTTCTCCCTTGGGGCGCATCGAGATCAGCACGCTCGGCGTGGAGGTGATGATCCTGGAAGGCGTGGAGCCGCGGACCCTGCGGCGGGCCGTGGGGCACATTCCGGGCACGGCGCTGCCGGGCGAGACGGGAAACGTGGCCCTGGCAGGACACCGCGACACCTTTTTCCGCGCCTTGCGCGACATCCCCAAGGATACCGTGATCACGCTGACCACGCTCCACGGCTCGTACCGCTACCGCGTGGACTCCACCCTGGTGGTCGAGCCCCAGGCGGTCGAGGTGCTGGCCGATTCCCCGGGCGCCACCCTGACCCTGGTCACCTGCTACCCCTTCGACTTCATCGGCCACGCGCCCAAGCGCTTCATCGTCCGCGCGCGCAAGATCCCCGGCTCGGGATAGGGAGGCACCCAATGGCCCGCGACCTTCAAGCCGGAACCATCCTCTTCCGGGAAGGCTTGCTCTTTCCGGACGCTCTGGAGATCGATAGCGAAGCCTACACGGATCATTGGAGACTGGTGATCGCTCCCCCTCGCCGGCTCCTGGATGAGAGGATTCGCGCCGCCGGCTGGAACTTTTTCTTCCACGCGGCGGTCACCCACGCCGTCGCAGTCGGCTCCAGGGGAGCTGCGACGACCACCCGGGCGCTCCAGCGGCTGGTGGCCCGAGCCAGCTCGCAGGATTTCAACTCCCTGGAGGTCTCTGCCATCACCTCCGGCCACTTCCTGGGCGTGCCCTACACCACGGTCTCGGCGCACTCGCGGCACCTGCAGGAAGGCTGGCTGCTGGCCAGCCCGCGAGAGCGCAGGCGAGTTCGGAAGGCTTCCGATTGGGCCCGTGGGAACGAGCACGAAGCTCGGTCCGCTTGAGCGGCGGCCCGCATCGCCCAGGTAGCGGCAGCACCCGCGCTATCGGGCGGGGCGGGATGGGTCCTTCCTCCCGCTCCGCGCCGCGCTCCTGAGCGTTCTCCCCAGGGCCCGGCCCGATCGCATTGGAGAAAGAACGCAACATAGATCGGGCACAAGCACCCCACTGGACAATCGGGAATGTTGTTCAGAATTGAACCCAGGGATTTTGGGCGGGCCCTCCGGGTACCGGACAAGCCACAAGCCGAATCAGTCGTGCAGGACGACGTTGAGCAGCGAGCTGTGCACTTGCATCTCGCCGTTGTACTCGATGAATCCCAGCTTGCGGAACCGGTTGAGGAAGAAGTTGACGCGCGAGCGCGTGGTGCCCACCATCTCGGCCAGGGCTTCCTGTGTGATGCCGGGAACGATCGGCTCCGGCTTTCCTTCTTTGCCGAAGCGGGCCAGCAACAGCAGGATCCGCGCCAGCCGCTTTTCGCTCGAGTTGAAGAGCTGGTCCACCAGGTCTTCTTCGTATCGGATGTTGCGCGCCAGCAGATACGCCACGAACATGTCGGACATCTCGTGCTGGTCGTGCAACACCTGCATCATCACCTTTTTTTCAATCCGGATTACCGAGGAATCGCTCATGGCCAGGGCGGTCGCCATGCGCAGCGGCTGGCCCGCGATCGAGCCCTCGCCGAAGAAGTCCCCGGCGTTGAGCACCCCAATGATCGCTTCCTTCCCCTGCTGGGACACTACTGAGAGTTTTACCTTCCCCTTCTGCAGGTAGAAGATCGCGTCCGCCGGCTCTCCTTGGGTGTAGATGCTCGCCTTCTTCTGGAACTCCAGGATCCGCCGCCCCTGGCCGATGTCGGCCAGGAACTTCTTCGCATCAAACACCTTGGGAGCGAATGTCGGTACCCGGATCTTGAGCATGGTTTCTGTTGGGGTTGGAACATTCCTTGCGCGCGCCATAAACCGACCTCTGCAGTTACAACCGGTCTCCTTTTCGACCGCAAGCTAGCACTTCACGTTTGCTACGGGGAAAGTCTTTGGAATCCGGGGAATACCTTTAAGGGGTGAAACAGCATGTCCTTTCCGTAAGCCAGAGCGTTTTTTTGGTGGGGGGGGGGAGGGATAGGGGCAGGATAGCGTAACCGTCGAAGTTTTAACTTGACAACAATGCCTGAACAAGCGTAGGTTTCTAGCAGTTTAGCGATACGCTTTCAGGGAGGTGGCCGATGCCAACGAGGAAGAACGGAAACAACGGCAACGGGGAGGTCCTTAACTTCGCCAGCATCTTGCAGGTTGACGTTCCCCAGGGACGGCATGGCAAGCACCGCAAGCTGGTCTCCCAGATTCTGGCGGATCTGGAGCGAGCCACTGTGGATACAGCCGTCCGCATCCCGCTGAGCGGCCTGGACGGGGAGAAGATGCAGAACGTGCGCTCGGCCCTGAACCGGGTCACCCGAGCGAAGAGCATGGAAGTGGCCACAGCCGCCGACGAGAAGTACCTCTACGTCTGGCGCAAGGCCGCGCAGTAGTAGATAGACGCGCCCCAGCCGCGAGCGGCAGGGCGCCAGCCTGCCGGCTGACGCGCCAACCCCGAGGTCCAATCCTCCGAGTCGAGGCCTGCTCTCTTCGTGGCGCTCCCCCATTCACCTCACTCTCGCCCCACACTCACCCGACTGGCCTGTCCCAGACTGGCCCGTTGCCTCGAAACGGGAAGCCCTCGACGCTCCCGGGAACAAATTTTCCGCCTTGTTCAGTTTTGGACAGCGCCGCCCATCCTGGGATTGTAAAAGTGTGCTACCGAGGCCAGGGATCGCGGACCGTGAGGAGGCGCCATGGGGGAGAAGCTCAAGCACCGCATTCTGGTGGTGGATGATGACGAGAGCACGCGTGAGTGTCTGGCCACGCTGCTGACCTCTCATGGATATGAGGTCTCGACCGCGGAGGATGGCTTCGACGCCCTGCTGCAATTGACGCGCGAGCCTCCCGACGTGTTGATCTCGGATCTCAATATGCCCGGAATGTCAGGATTCGAATTGCTCCCGGTGGTCCGCCGGGTGCTTCCGCGAACCATGCTGATCGCCATGAGTGGCGCCTACGAAGGGGAAGCCATCCCGGAGGGAGTCACGGCCGACGCCTTTGTCGCGAAGGGCGAGCACCCGGAGCGCCTCCTGAGCACGACGGCCCACCTGATCCGCTCCTCGGCGGCGCTGGCGAGCAACTGACGCCTGGGCACGGTGGCCGGCTTTCCACTCGCGAGAGCGGAGCGGCCAGCAAACAAGTTCAGTCTGTCGCGCGAAGTCGCGGCAGCAAGGTTTCCGGGGCGGCACCGCCCTTCTGGCACGAGCAAACGGCAAAGAAGTTCCACGTACGCGGGAGTTCCACAGTTCACCTGCCATTCGGTGCCGCCCCGGGAAAACAAGCTGTCCGTGCCGCGCTTCCGCCGTTGTCCTCACCCTGCCTCCTGAAATCCTTCTGTATGAAACGCCGCGCTAGCGCACTCGCCAACCATTTCCGCCGATGTGTGCTGCTTTGCACAGACGCCCCGGTTTCCGGCCTGTAACGTGGGTGGTGTTACAGCGAGGAATCCCCATTGAAGACGCAGCGTGACTCCGGCATCTCTGCAACCCTGGTTGCGCGGATCGGTGCGGACGAACGCGCCTTCTACAACCAGGTTTCGTAAGAGTCCAAGAAATCGAGAGGAATTCACCATGAAGCGACTGTTTAGTTTTCTGATACTGCTGTGCTTGGCCGCAATCCCCCTGTTCGCGGCGCCGCAACTCGGAACTGCGCAGCGCGGCTGGGAAGTCATGCGTGCTGAATATGGTTACGACAACCGCTGGGTGGACGTGACGGAGCGAGTACGCTCCCTCATCCAGAACGACACTGTGAATTTCCGGGTCACCAATGCCACCCTGGGCGTGGCTCCGTTCCCCGGCCAGCGCAAGACCCTTCGCCTACAACTTCAGGACGCAGCCGGCCGCAACCAGCAATACACCTACCGGGAGAACGCCCTGGTGCGCTTCAACGCCTTCAACCGGGACGCGAGCGGCAGCCTGCAGATCACGCGCGCCGTCTATGGCGTGGGCAATCGCTGGGCGGACGTCACCAATCGCCTGAACTCCCAGATCCGGGGCAACCAGCTCAACCTGCAGGTCACCAACGCCACCATGGGCGGCGATCCGGCCCGGAACCGGGAAAAGACGCTCCGAGTTGACTACACTTCCGGTGGACGCGCCCACCAGGTGGTCATCAATGAAGGCGATACCCTGCAACTAAACAGCGGCACGGGCAGCGGCGATTACCAGGGCCGGCTGCAGATCACGCGCGCCATCTACGGTGCGGGCAATCGCTGGGCCGACGTCACCAATCGCCTGAACTCCCAGATCCGGGGCAACCAGCTTCACATGCAGGTCACCAATGACACCATGGGCGGCGATCCGGCGCAGAACCAGAGCAAGTCGCTGCGCGTGGATTACACCCTCGATGGAAGAGCAAACCAGATGGTCATCAATGAAGGCGACACCCTCCGCCTGAACAGCGGAAGCGCCGGCGGCAACTGGGGGAACTCCCAGAGCCTGCAGATCACGCGCGCCATCTACGGCGCGGGCAATCGCTGGGCCGACGTCACCAATCGTTTGAACTCCCAGATCCGGGGCAACCAGCTCAACCTGCAAGTCACCAACGACAACATGGGCGGCGACCCGGCGCAGAACCAGAGCAAGGTCCTCCGCGTCGACTACACCTTCGACGGCCGGGCCAACCAGATGGTCATCAACGAAGGCGACACCCTCCGGTTGAACGGCGGGCTCATCCGCAGCTACGACAGCAGCAGCCTGCAGATCACGCGCGCCATCTACGGCGCGGGCAATCGTTGGGCCGACGTTACCGCGCGGCTGAACTCCCAGATCCGCGGCGACCAGCTCAACCTGCAAGTCACCAATGACAACATGGGCGGCGACCCGGCGCAGAACCAGAGCAAGGTCCTCCGCGTCGACTACACCTTCGACGGCCGGGCCAACCAGCTGGTCATCAATGAAGGCGATACGCTGCGGCTGAACAGCAGCGGCACCAGCCCGTCCTCGCAGACCATCCGTTGCGAGTCCGACTACGATCGCAGGTACTGCCCGGTCGATACGCGGGGCGGTGTGCGCTTGTCGCGTCAGCTCAGCAGCGCTGCCTGCAATCCGGGCTCCACATGGGGATACGACAACGGCGGGGTCTGGGTGAGCAATGGATGCCGCGCGGACTTCGACGTCGCCTCCTCCGGCTACGGGTCGGCTTCCACGCAGACCCTCCGCTGCGAATCCGAGAATAATCTGCGCAAGTACTGCGCAGCCGACACGCGCGGCGGCGTACGCCTGTCGCGCCAGCTCAGCGATGCGGCCTGCACCCAGGGCTCCTCCTGGGGATACACCACGCAGGGGGTCTGGGTGAGCAACGGCTGTCGCGCGGATTTCCAGGTGTACGCAGCCGGGCAATACACCGGCTCGTCCGTCTACTCCACCATTCCCAGCGGCACGGAACTCTCGGTGGTGACCAACGAGAATATTGACTCCAAC
>Ga0255334_1001251_pt1 | contig 12403 bp, 9 predicted proteins | sample EtOH5_35cm_T3_12_FD_202080 | JGI IMG/M metagenome (GOLD analysis project Ga0255334, IMG submission 202080) | Sandy soil microbial communities from University of British Columbia, Vancouver, Canada - EtOH5_35cm_T3_129 | ecosystem: Engineered > Artificial ecosystem > Sand microcosm > Unclassified ...
CCGAACTGGGCTTCCCAGATCACCAGCGCGTTCGGCTCGGCGGTCGAGAAGCCGTATTCGAAGCCGAGCACGGCTTCTTCGGACAGCACCGAGTCGATCACCGTGAACGGTGCCTGGTTTTCCGACACGTTCTGCAGCGGCACGTAGCTGCCGGCATCCCAGCGCTCGCGGTTCTGGTCATGCAGCACGGCGTGGCGGTGGGTGAAGGTGCCGCGGCCGGCGTCCTGGCCGGTGATCCGCACCGGGTAGCCCGAGGCCACCAGCGAGGCGAAAGCCAGGTGCTCGCCCATGCCCCAGTCCAGCGACTGGTCGCCGCGGCCCATGTTGGCGCGGTCCTTGACGACCTTCTCGACCAGTGTGTGCAGCTTGAAGTGCTCGGGGATAGTGGTGATGCGTTCGGCCAGGCGCTTGAGCTCGGTCACCGGCACGGCGGTGTCGGCGGCGTCGGTCCACTTGCGGTTCAGGAACGGCATCCAGTCCACCGCGAACTTGTTCTTGAAGTTCGACAGGACCGGATCGACCGTGTGCTTGCCCGCGTCCATCGCGGCGCGGTATTCCTTGACCAGCTCGTCGCCGAAGTCGGCGCCGACCAGGTTCTGCGCGGCCAGCTTGTCGGCGTACAGCTTGCGCGTGCCCGGATGCTGGCTGATCTTCTTGTACATCAGCGGCTGGGTGACGGCCGGGGTGTCCTGCTCGTTGTGGCCCAGCTTGCGGAAGCAGATGATGTCGACCACGACGTCGCGCTTGAACTCCATGCGGAAGTCCACTGCGAGCTGCATGGCGAACACCACGGCTTCGGGATCGTCGCCGTTGACGTGCAGCACCGGCGCTTCGATCATCTTGACCACGTCCGTGCAGTACAGCGTCGAACGCGCGTCGCGCGGGTCGGAGGTGGTGAAGCCGATCTGGTTGTTGATCACGATGTGCATCGTGCCGCCCGTGCCGTAGCCGCGGGTCTGCGCCAGGTTCAGCGTTTCCATCACCACGCCCTGGCCGGCGAAGGCCGCGTCGCCGTGCACCTGCACCGGCAGCACTTCGGCATGGCCGGCGGGCTCGCCGCGGCGTTCCTGGCGGGCCTTGACCGAGCCTTCCACGACCGGGTTGACGATTTCCAGATGCGACGGGTTGAACGCCAGCGACAGGTGGACCGGGCCACCTTCGGTGGAGACGTCGCTGGAGAAGCCCTTGTGGTACTTCACGTCGCCGGCCGGCAGGTCGTCGACGTGCTTGCCTTCGAACTCGGCGAACAGGTCCGCCGGCATCTTGCCCAGCGTGTTGACCAGCACGTTCAGGCGGCCGCGGTGGGCCATGCCGATGACGATTTCCTGCACGCCCTTGCTGCCGGCGCGCTGGATCAGCTCGTCCATCGCGGCGATGAACGATTCGCCGCCTTCGAGCGAGAAGCGCTTCTGGCCGACGAACTTGGTATGGAGGAAGCGTTCCAGGCCTTCGGCCGCGGTCAGGCGGTCAAGCACGTGCTTCTTCTTCTCGAGCGTGAACACCGGCTTGGAGCGCGTCGTTTCCAGGCGCTCCTGCCACCAGCGCTTCTGCGCCTGGTCGCTGATGTACATGAACTCGGCGCCGATGCTGCTGCAGTACGTTTCGCGCAGGTTGTTGAGCAGCTCGCGCAGGCTCATCGATTCCTTGCCGAAATAGGTATTGCTGGCGTTGAAGACGATGTCGAGGTCGCTTTCGGAGAAGCCGTAGAAAGCGGGGTCGAGATCCGGCAGGGGCGGACGCTCCTGGCGCTTGAGCGGGTCGAGGTCGGCCCAGTGCGAACCGATGTTGCGGTAGGCGGCGATCAGCTGCGTGGCAGCGACGCGCTTGCGCCCCATGTCCGAATCGGCGGACGCGACGATGGTCCTGATGGGACCGGCCTTGGCGCGCTCGGCGAACGAGGCGACGATCGGCGCATGCGGAATGTCGCGCGCGCTGGAGCCGTCGACGGCAGGCACGTTCTGCATCGCGTCGAAATACGCGCGCCAGTTGTCGGGGACCGAGGTGGGATTCTGGAGGTAGGCCTCGTACAGCTCTTCCACATAGGGCGCATTGCCGCCGAAGAGGTACGAATTGCTTTGATACTGCTGCATCATGGGGCGCTCACTATTCTCCGGGAATGCCGGAGTAAAGCGGGTTCATCAACCTTCCGCGACACGGCTTGACCGGTTAGCGGATTGCAAACAACTCTTCAGGTCAACCGGAACACCTTATGCAAACGGCACCGCGATGGGTGCCGGTTCTTTCAGCGCTGCGATTGCCCTGCAAGGGCAAGTTGTGCGGGGAAGGACCTAAGTCTTCACTGCGCATAAGAATAGCACGTTTGCCGGAAGCCGCCGGGGTCTTTTCGTATTGCGGAACGCATTTGCAACAACGCCCGCGCCGGGGCCGGCGCGGGCGCATTGGCGCGCTTCGCGGGGCCGCGTGCGCGATGCGCCCGCCCCCTGCCGCGGCGGGCGCCAGGGCGCATCGCGCCGCATCAAGTCGCATCAGGCCGGGTCGGGCGCGATCCGGTCGACCGCGTCGGTGATCAGCGAATCGAGCCCCCAGCCCAGCAGCTCGGCCGCGCGCGCCGGATCGTTGACCGTGTAGCAGGCCACGCGGAATCCGGCCGCGTGCGCTGCCTCAATCACTTCCGCGGTGAGCTCGCGATGGTTCGCATCGAGCGCCACGCAGTCCAGCCGGCGCAGCCGCGCCAGCCAGTCGGGCGGCAGCTTGTCCAGCAGCAGCGCGCGCGGCAGCGCCGGCGCGGCTTCGCGGGCGGCCTCCAGCGCGGTCTCGGAGAACGACGACAGCAGCGGCGGCACCTCGCTGCCGGCCCACAGCGCCAGCGCGTCCAGCGCCACCGCCGCGCCGGTGCGCCATTCCGCGCCGGGCACCGGCTTGATCTCGATGTTGGCGTGCAGGCCGTTGGCGCGCGTATAGCGCGCGATGGCGGCCAGCGTGGGAATCGGCTCGCCGGCGTACACCGGGCTGTGCCAGCTGCCGGCGTCGAGCGTGGCCAGCTCGCCCAGCGTGAGCGCGTCGATGCGGCCGTGGCCACTGGTGGTGCGCTCGAGCATGGCGTCGTGCAGCAGCACGGCGCGGCCGTCGCCGGACAGCTTCACGTCGAACTCGAACATGCGGTAGCCGAACCCGGCGCCGTGGCGGAATGCCGCCAGCGTGTTCTCGGGCGCCAGCTTGCCGGCGCCGCGGTGGGCGACGTGGCGCGGATAGGGCCAGGCGGCGAGGGCTGCGGGCGCAGGCGTGGTCTGGGTCATGGCGCGGGCTCCTTCAGGCGTCGATGCGCTTGCCGGTCTCGGTATCGAAGAAATGCAGGTGATCGGCCGAGGCCGTGACCGGCAGGCGGTCGCCGCCGCGCACCTGCATGCTGCTGTCCAGCCGCACCACCACCGGCTGGCCGCCGAGCGTGCCGTAGGCGAACGAGTCCGCGCCGAGCGCCTCGACCAGGCGCACGTCGATCTCGGCGATGGCCTCGGCCGCCGCGCACGGCTCGATGTGCTCCGGGCGCAGGCCCAGCAGCGCGCGCTGCGGCAGGTGCAGGCCCATCGGCAGGTGGCCGAGCGTGGCCTCGGGCTGCGCCGGGGCGCCCTCCTTCGGCTCCACGCGCATCTGCGCCTCGCCGCCGCCGTTGAGGCGCGCCACCGGCACCAGGTTCATCGGCGGCGAGCCGATGAAGCCCGCCACGAAGGTGCTGGCCGGGCGCGCGTAGACTTCCAGCGGCGTGCCGATCTGCTCCACGCGGCCGCCGTTGAGCACCATCATGCGGTCGGCCAGCGTCATGGCCTCGACCTGGTCGTGCGTCACGTACATGCTGGTGGTGCGCAGGCGGCGGTGCAGCTCCTTGAGCTCCAGCCGCATCTGCACGCGCAGCTTGGCGTCGAGGTTGGAGAGCGGCTCGTCGAACAGGAACACCGCCGGCTCGCGCACGATGGCGCGGCCCATCGCCACGCGCTGACGCTGGCCGCCCGACAACTGGCGCGGCTTGCGCTCCAGCAGCGGCGCCAGCTCGAGGATGCCGGCGGCATGGCGCACGCGCTGCTCGATCTCGGCCTTGGCCATGCCGCGGATCTTGAGCCCGTAGGCCATGTTGTCGTAGACGCTCATGTGCGGATAGAGCGCGTAGTTCTGGAACACCATCGCGATGTCCCGCTCGGCCGGCTCGAGCTTGTTGACGACCTTGTCGCCGATGTGGACCTCGCCGCCGCTGATGGCCTCGAGCCCGGCCACCATGCGCAGCAGGGTGGACTTGCCGCAGCCCGAGGGGCCGACGATGACGATGAACTCGCCGTCGGCGATCTCCATGTCGATGCCGTGCACGACCTTGACGTTGCCGGCGTAGGTTTTCTGTACGTTGCGAAGCGACAGTTTTGCCATTGCGATTCTTTCCTGCTGCGTGTGCGCTGCTTGTTCGCGGCGGCGCGCCGGTTGCGCGCCGCTCGTCCGCTATCGGGCATGGCTGGCGCGTTCCCGCGCCCCGTCCTGCCCGCCCGCTTATTTCTCGGTCTCGACCAGGCCCTTGACGAACCACTTCTGCATCAGCATCACCACCAGCGCCGGCGGGATCATGGCCAGCATCACGGTGGCCATCACCAGGTTCCAGTCGGTGGCGGCGTCGCCCGAGCGCGAGATCATCTGCGTCACGCCCACCACCACCGGCGTCATCGACTTCTGCGTGGTGATCAGCAGCGGCCACAGGTACTGGTTCCAGCCGTAGATGAACTGGATCACGAACAGCGCCGCGATGCTGGTCCGGGACAGCGGCAGCACCACGTCCCGGAAGAAGCGCAGCGGCCCGGCGCCGTCGATGCGCGCGGCCTCGGCCAGCTCGTCCGGGATGGTCAGGAAGAACTGGCGGAACAGGAAGGTCGCGGTGGCCGAGGCGATGATCGGGATGGTCAGGCCGAAGTAGCTGTCGAGCATGCCGAGGTCCGACACCACCTTGTAGGTCGGCAGGATGCGCACCTCCACCGGCAGCATCAGCGTCATGAAGATCATCCAGAAGAACAGCTTGCGCAGCGGGAAGCGGAAGTACACCACCGCGAAGGCCGAGATGATGGAGATCGCGATCTTGCCCAGCGCGATGCCCAGCGCCATGATCAGGCTGTTGAGCATCATCGTCGAGACCGGCGAGGCGGCATTGCCCACGCCGTCGGCCAGCACCGTGCGGTAGTTCTCCAGCAGGTGGCTGCCCGGCAGCAGCGTCATGGGCGCCTGCAGCACCTCGTCGGCGGTCAGCGTCGAGGCGACGAAGGTCACGTAGACCGGAAAGGCCACCACCAGCACGCCGAGCACCAGCACGAGATGCGAAAGAAAATCGAGAAAAGGGCGTCGTTCTACCATGTCAGCAATCCCTCAGTACTGCACCTTGCGTTCCACGTAGTGGAACTGCACCACCGTGAGGACCATCACGATCCCCATCAGCACGACGGACTGCGCGGCCGAGCCGCCGATGTCGAGCCCGCGGAAGCCGTCCTGGTAGACCTTGTACACCAGCGTGTTGGTGGCGTTCACGGGGCCGCCGTGCGTCACCGCGTCGATGATGGCGAAGGTGTCGAAGAACGCGTAGACCACGTTGATGACCATCAGGAAGAACGTGGTCGGCGACAGCAGCGGGAACACGATCGACCAGAAACGCCGCCACGGGCCCGCGCCGTCGATGGCGGCGGCCTCGATCAGCGGCTTGGGGATGCTCTGCAGCCCCGCCAGGAAGAACAGGAAGTTGTAGCTGATCTGCTTCCACGCCGCGATCAGCACCACCAGCAGCATGGCCTGGTTGCTGTTGAGCAGGAAGTCCCAGTTCACGCCGAACGCGTGCAGGGCATAGGACACCACGCCCAGCGTCGGGTTGAACAGGAACATCCACAGCACCCCCGCCACCGCCGGCGCCACCGCATACGGCCAGATCAGCAGCAGCTTGTAGCCGCTCGCGCCGCGCACCACGCGGTCGGCGAAATACGCGAGCAGCAGCGACACCGACAGCCCGACCAGCGTCACGCCGACGGCGAACACCGCCGTCACGCGGAAGGAATTCAGGTACTGCGCGTCGCCGAACAGGTCCCTGAAGTTCTCCAGGCCGACGAACTGCAGGTCGATGCCGAACGCATCCTGCCGCAGCACCGACTGGTACAGGGCCTGCCCCGCGGGCCAGAAGAAGAACACCAGCGTGATCGCCATCTGCGGCAGCACCAGCAGATAGGGCAACCATGAAGATTGGAATACGACCCGTTTTTCCATCACGTATCCAGACCGCCGCCACGGGCGGGGAGTCATCCGTCGGGAACACCGCGGCCCTGGCGGGCCGCCCAAACCAAAGACGGAGGCAATGCCTCCGCCGTCCATCCACCCGATACCTCAGGCGCTCACTCGCGGGCCGTCTTCTGGAAGCGCTCGAGCAGTTCGTTGCCGCGCGCCACGGCCGAGTCCAGCGCCTCCTTGGGCTGCTTCTTGCCGGTCCACACGGCTTCGAGCTCTTCGTCGATCACGGTGCGGATCTGCGGGAAGTTGCCCAGGCGGATGCCGCGCGACTTGTCGGTGGTCTTGACGATCATCTGCTTGACCGCGACGTCGGCGCCCGGGTTCTTGTCGTAGAAGCCGGACTTCTTGGTCAGCTCGTAGGCCGCCGTGGTCACGGGCAGGTAGCCGGTCGACTGGTGCCAGTCGGCCTGCACCTCGGGACGCGACAGGAACGTGAAGAACTTGGCCACGCCCTTGTATTCCGCGGGCTTCTTGCCGCCCATCACCCACAGCGACGCGCCGCCGATGATGGTGTTCTGCGGCGCGCCGGGCACGCCCTGCTCGTAGGGCAGCTGCGCCGCGGCGAAGTCGAACTTGGCGTTCTTGCGGATGTTGGCCAGCGCCGCCGAGGAGGCGGTCAGCATCGCGCACTGGCCGGCGATGAACTTGGCCTTGGGCTCGTCCTTGCGGCCGCCGTAGACGAAGTAGCCCTTCTGCTGCATGTCGAGCAGGTTGGCGATGTGCTTGACGTGCAGCGGCGAGTTGAACGTCAGGCGCGCGCCGGGGCCGCCGAAGCCGTTGTTCTCGGTGGCGAACAGCGTGTTGTGCCAGGCCGAGAAGCTCTCCAGGTGCACCCACGACTGCCAGTCGGTGGTGTAGCCGCAGGAGACGCCGGCGGCCTTGAGCTTGGCGGAGTCGGTCGCCACTTCCTGCCACGTCAGGGGCGGCTTGTTCGGATCCAGCCCGGCCTTCTTGAAGGCGTCCTTGTTATAGAACATGATCGTGGTCGAGCTGTTGAACGGGAACGACAGCATCTCGCCCTTGTTCGACGTGTAGTAGCCGGCCACCGCGGGGATGTAGATCTTGGGGTCGAACTTCTCGCCGGCATCCTTCATGACCGCCGCCACCGGCTTGATGGCGCCCTTGGCGCTCATCATGGTGGCCGTGCCCACCTCGAACACCTGCAGGATCGCCGGCGCGTTGCCCGAGCGGTAGGCCGCGATGCCCGCCGCCAGCGACTCGTCGTACTGGCCCTTGTAGACCGGCACGACCTTGTAGTCGGACTGGCTGTTGTTGAACTCGGTGGCGATCGCGTTCACCTTGTCGTTGAGCGCACCTTCCATCGAATGCCACCACTGGATCTCCACGGCAGCATGGGCGGAGCCCGCCACGGCCAGCATGGCGAAGGTGGCGAGGGTCAGCGCGGTACGTTTGATGGTCATGGGAAACTCTCCTGTTGTTCTATCGCGACGTGGGACAAAAATCGTCCGACTGTATGCAGTTTTTATGACAGCCGGATGTTACCCCGCCGGCCGCGATTGGAGAACCGGGCAATTCCACTAAATGACAATAATATGACAACGATTTGCCAATGCCTTGACAGGGTAGAATCCGGCACCATGCAAGCCATCCAGACCCTCTCCGCCCCGGCGCTGCGCCGGGTTCGCGGCGTGCTGACCGACATCGACGGCACCCTCACCACCGACGGCAGGCTGCCGGCGGCGACTTACCTGACACTGGACCGCCTCCGGCAGGCCGGCCTGCACGTGATCCCGGTCACGGGCCGCTGCATCGCCTGGGCCGAGATCCTCACGCGCCTGTGGCCGGTGGACGCCATCATCGGCGAGAACGGCGCGTTCTATTCCCACCTGCGCGCCGGCAAGCTGGCGACGCGCTACCTGGACGACGCCGCCACGCGCGCCGCCAACCTCGCGCGCATCCACGCGCTCGGCCAGCATATCGTGCAGGCGGTGCCGGGCTGCGCGCTGGCCTCCGACCAGGCCTGGCACGCCGCCGACCTCGCCATCGACCATGCCGAGGACGTCGCGCCGCTGCCCGCCTCGGAAGTGGCGCGGATCGTGGCGCTGATGCGCGCGGCCGGCATGACGGCCACGGTCAGCTCGATCCACGTCAACGGCTGGTTCGGCGCGCACGACAAGCTCAGCATGAGCCGGCTGTGCGCGGCCGAGCTGCTGGGCGCGGACCTCGACGCCGAGCGCGACCAGTGGCTGTTCATCGGCGACTCGGCCAACGACGCCACCATGTTCGCGCACTTCCCGCTGTCGGTCGGCGTGGCCAATATCCGCGACATCCTGCCGCAGCTGCCCGCCCTGCCCGCCTACGTGACCGCCGCCGCCGGCGGGGAAGGCTTCGCCGAGATGGCGGAGCTGCTGCTGGCCGCGCGCGGCTGACGCGCCGGCGCGGCAGACGAGACAAGCCGGGCGAAACAAGCCAGGCGAAACAAGCAAGACAAGCAAAACGGGCGGGCCGGAGGCCGATCCTGTCGGATCGGCGCCCGGCCCGCCCGCCTCTTTTCCCGCGGCCCGGCGCGCAGCCGGCGCGCGGCTCAGTCGAAGCCCAGCTCCTGCAGCTTGCGCGTGATCGTATTGCGCCCGATGCCCAGGCGCGTGGCCGCCTCGACCCGGCGCCCGCGCGTCACGCCCAGCGCCGCCTCCAGCACCGCCTTCTCGAAGCGGCGCGTGAGCGCGTCCATCACCTCCGGCTGGCCCGATTCGAGCATCGCGCGCGCCTCGCCGGCCAGCAGGTTTTCCCAGCCCGCCATCGCGCCGGCCGACGCGACGCGGCCGGCAAACGACAGCGCGCCATCCGGCTCGGTGGTGATGACGCTCGGCGCGGCGCCGTAGTCCACCGCGTCGTGACCGTCGGTGTCGTCGCGCGCCTCCGGCGCCCGCGCGATGCCGCTCGCCGTGCCGGTGCCGTTGCTGCCCGAGCCGCCGCCGATCATCTCGCGCGGCAGGTCCTTGACCTCGATGGTCTGGGCCGGCGCCATCACGGTCAGCCAGTTGCACAGGTTCTCGAGCTGGCGCACGTTGCCGGGGAACGGCAGCGTGCTGACGTAGGCCAGCGCCTCGTCCGACATGCGCTTGGGCTCCACGCCCAGTTCCTTGGCGCTCTTCTGCAGGAAATGGCGCGCCAGCAGCGTGATGTCCTCGGGCCGCTCGCGCAGCGGCGGCAGGCGCAGGCGGATCACGTTGAGGCGGTGGAACAAGTCCTCGCGGAACAGCCCTTCCTTGACGCGCGTCTCCAGGTTCTGGTGGGTGGCGGCGATCACGCGCACGTTGGCGCGCAGCGGATTGTGGCCGCCCACGCGGTAGAAATTGCCGTCGGACAGCACGCGCAGCAGGCGCGTCTGCAGGTCGAACGGCATGTCGCCGATTTCGTCGAGGAACAGCGTGCCGCCCTCGGCCTGCTCGAAGCGGCCGCGGCGCATGGTCTGCGCGCCGGTGAAGGCGCCGCGCTCGTGGCCGAACAGCTCGGATTCGAGCAGGTCCTTGGGGATGGCCGCGGTGTTCAGCGCGATGAACGGGCCGTTGGCGCGCGGGCTGTGCTTGTGCAGCGCCTGCGCCACCAGTTCCTTGCCGGTGCCGGACTCGCCGGTGATCAGCACGGTCACGTTGGACTGCGACAGGCGGCCGATGGCGCGGAACACGTCCTGCATGGCCGGCGCCTGGCCGAGGATCTCGGGCGCGTCGACCAGGCGGTCTTCCATCTCCTCCTCGCGCAGGCTTTCCTGCAGCGCGCGGCGGATCAGCTCGACCGCCTTGTCCACGTCGAACGGCTTGGCCAGGTATTCGAAGGCGCCGCCCTGGAACGCCGCCACCGCGCTGTCGAGGTCGGAGTAGGCCGTCATCACGATGACGGGCAGCCCCGGATGGCGCGCCTTGAGCGCCTGCAGCAGATCCAGGCCGGAACCGCCGGGCATGCGGATATCGGAGATCAGGACTTGCGGCTCGTCGTCTTCCAGCGCGGCGAGAACATCGCGCACGTTGGTAAAGCTGCGCGAGAGCAGGCTTTCACGGGCAAGGGCTTTCTCAAGAACCCAGCGGATTGATTGATCGTCGTCGACTATCCAGATCGGCTTCATGTGCGTCGCTTGTCTGCTCGGTGTCATTTGGTCTTCCGATCCTGCGTGCGCGCCGCCGGCGGGGCCGGTCGGCAGCAATCGTTGTGGCAAGGCCGCTTGCCGGCGCCGGGTCAATGCAGGGGCAGCAGGATACGGAAGTCGGTACAGCCAGGCCGGCTCTCGCATTCGATCAAGCCCTCGTGCTGCTGCACGAAGGTTTGAGCGAGTGTGAGACCGAGGCCGCTGCCGCCGTCCCTACCCGACACCAGCGGATAGAAGATGCGTTCGCGAATATCCTCGGGGATGCCCGGACCGTTGTCGATGACATGCAAGTCCAATGCCAGCTTGAACAAACGCTTGGCAATCGTCACCTGGCGGGCCACCCGCGTGCGCAGCACGATCTGCGCGTCGCCGCGCGCGATGCGCTCGGCGAGCGCCTGCGCGGCGTTGTGGACGATGTTGAGCACGGCCTGGATCAACTGCTCCATGTCGCCGCGCAGGTCGGGCAGGCTGGCGTCGTAGTCGCGCACGATGTCCAGCCCCGTGGGGAATTCGGCCAGCACCACCGAGCGCACGCGCTCCAGCACCTCGTGGATGTTGAGGTCGGACACGATGTGCGGGTGGCGGTGCGGCTCCAGCAGCCGGTCCACCAGCGTCTGCAGGCGGTCCGACTCCTTGATGATGACCTGGGTGTACTCGCGCAGCGAGCGGTCCGGCAGCTCGAACTCCAGCAACTGCGCCGCGCCGCGGATGCCGCCCAGCGGGTTCTTGATCTCGTGGGCGAGATTGCGGATCAGCTCCTTGTTGGCCGAGGTCAGGTCGAGGATGCGCTCCTCGCGGTCGCTGCGCACCTTCTGCTCGTTGGGCAGCATCTCCACCAGCACGGTGTCGGGATTGGCTTCGAGCGCGCCGATCACCACGTGCACGTGCATCGGCTCCTGCAGCGGCGGGTGCAGCACCACGTCCTGCCGGCGCGCGTCGAACTGGCGCGACAGCACCGTGTCGATCATGCTGTCGAGCTCCTCCGAGGCGCCGAACAGGTCGCCCAGCGACAGCTCCAGCATCGCCTTGCGCGACAGCGCGAAGCTGGCCTCGGCGGCCGGATTGGCGTAGACCACGCGCATGCCCGGCTGGCGCACCAGCAGCACCGGGTTGGCGATGACGTCGAGGCCCTGGTGGTAGGACACGTCGCCCAGGGGCAGCACCACGGCTTCGCCCTCGGGCGGGTTGCCGGCTCCGGCCGAAGCCACTTTGCGGGAGACGCTGCGGATCAGGCGACGCATGAGACTAGTCCTTCAGGTTGGAGAGTTCGCGCCGCAGCGATGCGGCGTTGGCCTCGCCGCGCGCGATGTCGTCGCGCAGCGTGGCGGTGCGGTCGAGATACTTCTGGTAGTTGCGCTCGTTGCCCTGGCGCTCCGGCTGGCCGTCGTTGTACTCGGCGCGCAGCGCGGCCAGCTTGGCTTCCTCGCTCTGCAGCTCCTGCTCGAGCACGGCGCGGCGCTCGCCGTCGCGGCTCTTCTGCGTGGCGCTGTCCACGCGCGGGAACGCCGCCGGCGCGGCGGCCGGCGCGCCGCCCCTGGCGCCGCCGCCGGACACGCGCGTGCCCGGCACGGTAGTGACCTCGGGCAGGCTGAGCCGCTTGCAGTTCTTGCCGCCGCTGCCGTTGCGGTACTCCGGCACGCCGTTGGCGCCGGTGCACAGGTAGATGTCGCCCGACTGCGCCGGCGCCGGCCGGCTCCAGCCGAGCAGCGCCAGCGCCAACATGGCGCACAACGCCGCCGATGCGTGCCAGCGGGCACCGAAGCGGGGCACGGACCGGAGCGAGGAAAGCAGGGAATCGAGCGCGTCCATTGATTTCAGCAAGGGAGGTGGGAAAGGAGCCTCATTCTAGCCATCAATGCAGGCATCAAAACAAAAAGGGACAGCCGAGGCCGCCCCTTCCTGGTGCAACTGTTGCCCGGTCACAACCTGGCAACGTCCCGCCTTACAGCGAGTAGTACATCTCGAACTCGACCGGGTGCGTGGTCATGCGGAAGCGGGTGACTTCTTCCATCTTCAGCTCGATGTAGGCATCGATCATGGAGT
>Ga0255334_1001252_pt1 | contig 12393 bp, 11 predicted proteins | sample EtOH5_35cm_T3_12_FD_202080 | JGI IMG/M metagenome (GOLD analysis project Ga0255334, IMG submission 202080) | Sandy soil microbial communities from University of British Columbia, Vancouver, Canada - EtOH5_35cm_T3_129 | ecosystem: Engineered > Artificial ecosystem > Sand microcosm > Unclassified ...
CCTCAACCAGATCTTCCGGTTTGCCAACGCCCATAAGGTAACGAGGTTTGTCAGCCGGCATCTGGCCCGGCAGGTAATCCAGCACCTTGATCATCTCGTGCTTCGGCTCGCCCACCGACAGGCCGCCGATGGCCAGGCCATCGAAACCGATCTTGTCGAGGCCTTCCAGCGAACGCATGCGCAAATCCTGGTGCATGCCGCCCTGAACGATGCCGAACAGCGCTGCCGTGTTGTCGCCATGGGCCTCTTTCGAACGTTTGGCCCAACGCAACGACAGCTCCATCGACACGCGAGCGACGTCTTCGTCGGCCGGGTACGGCGTGCATTCGTCGAAAATCATCACGATGTCGGAGCCCAGGTCACGCTGGACCTGCATCGACTCTTCCGGCCCCATGAACACTTTGGCGCCGTCCACAGGAGAGGCGAAGGTCACGCCCTCCTCCTTGATCTTGCGCATCGCGCCCAGGCTGAACACCTGAAAACCGCCGGAGTCAGTCAGAATCGGGCCTTTCCACTGCATGAAATCGTGCAGGTCGCCGTGCTTCTTGATCACTTCAGTGCCAGGACGCAGCCACAAGTGGAAGGTGTTGCCCAGAATGATTTCCGCGCCGGTCGCGACGATATCCCGCGGCAGCATGCCCTTGACGGTGCCGTACGTGCCCACCGGCATGAAAGCCGGGGTCTCGACGGTACCGCGAGGGAAGGTCAAACGACCGCGACGAGCCTTGCCGTCGGTAGCAAGCAACTCAAACGACATACGACTTTGGCGACTCATTCTGTTTCCTCGGGGCCACGTGGCGCGGGGTTACGGGTGATAAACATCGCATCACCGTAGCTGAAAAAGCGGTATTCATGCTCCACGGCGGCTTTATAAGCGGCCATGGCTTCGGGATAACCGGCGAACGCCGAAACCAGCATCAACAGCGTGGATTCAGGCAAATGAAAGTTGGTGACCAAGGCATCGACCACATGAAACGGCCGGCCCGGGTAAATAAAAATGTCTGTGTCGCCACTGAACGGCTTGAGCACGCCATCGCGCGCGGCACTTTCCAGCGAACGCACGCTGGTGGTCCCCACCGCCACCACACGACCACCGCGAGCACGGCAAGCGGCGACGGCATCAACCACGTCCTGGCCGACTTCCAGCCATTCGCTGTGCATGTGGTGGTCTTCAATCTTCTCGACCCGCACCGGCTGGAACGTACCCGCCCCAACGTGCAAGGTCACGAACGCCGTCTCGACGCCCTTGGCGGCAATCGCCTCCATCAGCGGCTGATCGAAATGCAGCCCCGCCGTCGGCGCCGCCACCGCGCCCAGACGCTCGGCATACACCGTCTGATAACGCTCGCGGTCCGAGCCTTCGTCCGGGCGGTCTATATAAGGAGGCAACGGCATGTGCCCGACGCGATCGAGCAGCGGTAACACCTCCTCGCTAAACCCCAGCTCGAACAGCGCATCGTGACGGGCGAGCATCTCGGCTTCGCCACCGCCATCGATGAGGATCTTCGAACCCGGCTTCGGCGATTTGCTGGAACGCACATGCGCCAGCACGCGATGACTGTCGAGCACCCGTTCCACCAGGATTTCCAGCTTGCCGCCGGAAGCCTTCTGGCCAAACAGCCGCGCCGGAATCACCCGGGTATTGTTGAACACCATCAAATCGCCCGGGCGCAAATGCTCAAGCAAATCAGTGAATTGACGGTGTGCCAAGGCGCCGCTGACCCCATCAAGGGTCAACAGGCGACTGTTGCGACGCTCGGCCAAAGGGTGGCGAGCAATCAGCGAATCAGGGAGTTCGAAAGTAAAGTCAGCAACGCGCATGATGGGGTTCGTCTAGCAGGGCCCGGAAGTCTAGCGGAAATAGTGAAAATTCTCCATGTACCTGATTGACCGACGGTTATCTCATCTCTATACTTCGCCGCCATTGAGCCCTGATGGCGGAATTGGTAGACGCGGCGGATTCAAAATCCGTTTTCGAAAGGAGTGGGAGTTCGAGTCTCCCTCGGGGCACCAAAATTAAGAAAGGTCTTGCTTTGCAAGGCCTTTTTTTTTGCCTGTCAAAAAGTGGTCGGCACACCGCCACCTGTAGGAGCCGGCTTGCTGGCGATGCTTTTTGGCTTTTTTTCGCCCTCGGCCGGTACGACCCTTCTCAAGGATTCATCCCATGGAACTGCTGCTGGAAACTGTTGCTCTGTTCTGTCTCAAGCTGGCTTATGAGACGGAGGGGTCGAGTCCGATTTTGCGGGATGATCCGGTCATGAGTGATTATGAGCGGGAGGTTTTTGGGTTGTTGGTGCGGCGGGGGATGTTGAAGGAATTCAGTTTAGGGTTGCGAATTGTGTGGGTTTGGCGCTGTACGCCATCGGCGGTATTGATACAGTCCTGGGCGCGAACTGCACAGGTTGGCTGCAGACTTCAATTCTACGCGGACACTGGAGCAGTTTGACCGTCCACTAATCGCACTCAAGGATTATCTGAAAGACATTCAATGAAGGAAGGCGTGCTGCCAAAAAATGAGAACGCCCCATAGCCAGACCGCCGCTGGTCGCCACAGCCAATCCACTCATGAACCTATCCCCTTTCCCCTCTTCCCCAGTATTTTACTTTCTAGCAAAGTTAACAAAGTCCGCTTCCAGCCACTAGCTTCCACTCGCGACGGACAGCTATCGGCCCAGAGTGTGTAAAAACCCTTAGCCGCTTCCACTCCGGAATGTTTTGTCCTACTCAGCCTAGGTCAGACATCAGTTGCTCAGATTCAGTATAAGATTCCGGAGATCAGCAGGCACGGCGACAACGTGGGTTAGAGGCTAGAAATCTGGGGGTTGGATGATTGCAGGCAACGTTTCATATCTTTGTCCGGTTTGTGGATACGACGGGCTTGAAGAGCCTCCATACGACGACGTTGGTTGCTCTTCGTTTGGCATGTGCCCGTCCTGCGGTACGCAGTTTGGCTATGATGACGCGACATCTGCTCATGCTGATTTGCGCAGATTATGGATCTCTAAAGGAATGCTTTGGTGGAGCAAAGCTCAAGCGTCGCCGAGTGGTTGGGACCCGGTAAGGCAACTACAGGCGGTCGAAAAACGCATCAATGTCTGAACATAACGCCGCCGTTAGTCCTGCTATGATTTCTGAGGATTTCATCGCAGGGATCGCCCATGAAGCGCTTCATCCAAGGTGAACATCGAGGGCAAAGCACCTTACTTCCCGAAAGCCTCGACGACTACGTCAACGATTCCAATCCGGTGCGCATAGTCGACGTCTTCGTCGATGAACTCGACCTGGTCAATCTGGGTTTTGACGGTGCTATTCCTGCTGACACAGGCCGGCCTGCTTACCACCCTTCGATCCTGCTGAAGATTTACATCTACGACTATCTCAACCGCATTCAGTCGAGCCGACGGCTGGAGCGAGAAGCTCAACGCAACGTTGAGCTGATGTGGTTGACCGGGCGTTTGATGCCGGACTTCAAGACCATCGCCAACTTCCGAAAAGACAACAGCAAGGCCATCCGAGGCGTCTGTCGCCAGTTCGTTGTGCTGTGTCAGCGGTTGGGATTGTTCGGAGAAAATCTGGTGGCCATCGACGGCAGCAAATTCAAGGCAGTCAACAACCGTGACCGCAATTTCACCAGCGCCAAACTGAAGCGGCGAATGGAAGAAATTGAATCGAGCATCAACCGTTACCTGACGGCACTCGATGCTGCCGATCGGCAAGAACCCACAGCTTCCGAGCCCAGTGTCGTGCGGCTGGAAGAGAAAATCGCCAAGCTGAAGGCGCAAATGAAGGAGCTTCAAGCGATTGAAATCCAGCTCAACGAGTCGCCGGATAAACAGGTCTCACTGACCGATCCAGACGCTCGCTCCATGATGACGCGCGGCACCGGAATCGTCGGCTACAACGTGCAGACAGCGGTCGATACGCAGCACCATCTGATCGTTGCGCACGAGGTGACCAATGCCGGTTCCGACCGCCATCAACTCAGCTCGATGGCCAAGCAGGCCCGCGAGGCGATGGCGTCAGAAACGCTGTCGGTAGTGGCTGATCGAGGTTACTTCAAAAGCGAACAAATCCTGGCTTGTCACGATGCAAATATCACCGCCTATGTGCCCAAGCCGATGACCTCAGCAGCCAAAGCCGATGGGCGCTTCAACAATGATGTCTTCATCTACGACGCTTCAAAAAATGAATACATTTGTCCGGCTGGAGAGGTATTGATTTGGCGTTTTTCCAGCGTTGAAAAAGGCCTGAAGTTACACCGTTACTGGAGTTCAAATTGCCAAGGCTGCGCCATGAAGCCGCAGTGCACACCGAGCACGCAACGACGAATTCGCCGCTGGGAACATGAAGCCGTATTGGAGGCAATGCAGCTTCGGCTGAGCAAAGCCCCGGAGATGATGCGAGTCCGAAAACGGACGGTTGAGCATCCCTTCGGGACGCTCAAACAGTGGATGGGTGCAACGCACTTCCTGACGCGGAAGCTGGCCGGGGTGAGTGCGGAGATGAGCTTAAATGTGCTCGCCTACAACCTGAAACGGGTCATGAAAATCATCGGTGCCAACGGTTTGATGAAGGCGCTGCTGGCCTAAAAAAAGGCTGATTTTGGCCCATCCCAGAGACTGTAAAAACGACGTTGACGTGTTCCAGGTCACGACTGATACGACACGCAGCATTTGCCTTGTGATCATTCCGCCAATAACGTCGATGATCCAAGACGATGAGGCCATGAGCGTTTTTACACACTCTGGGCCGATTACAGCCCACGGTTTACCCAACTTTGTAATCGCTGCTGTAACACCTATTTGGCTTGTAACACCCAATGCACGTGAAAGATGAACGGTGTGTAACACCAATAAAATCAAATAAATTCAACTATTTAACTTAATTCGTAACACCCGCAACACCTGTAACACGTCTTTTCGAGCCCCCACACCCCATCGGTGATAGCGCCGCCAGCGAAAGCAATGCTGGCTTGGTATCGACTAATGCAGAATTCGAACGCTGGGTTGCCGACGCTAGGACGCTTGGGAAGTGCCGTCTGCCAACAACGAACAGGTGAGATGCATCGACGGGACACCGACATCGCCTGGGACCCTGGGGATGTTCGGTGGGTACGGGGTCGGAAAACCGCGGGACTGTGCTAGCGAAAAGGTACCCATCTTAGTGAACAGGTGAACCGGGTGAACTCACAGTTCACCAGTGCAATTGGGTAATTGCGCAGACTTGCCCACCCATTTGCATTCGACCTGACCATTCATTTGCATCGGATTTGACCAGTACGAGCCGTCGACATGACCGGCAGAGAACGACCCATAGCAGCGGTCTGAGCTGGCATCGGTTAAGATCCTCAACGTCTTTTCGACAATGCCGACTTTAAACGAGGGAGTTCCATGACAAGGATGGCCGCTGTTTTCACTTTACTGAGTTGTATGGCTTCGGCCTCGGCATTGGGGGCGTCTAGTTGTCCGTTCCCAGAGGGGATGCAGGCGTCCATCGGCGCATCGAAGCAGGTCATCGAGGCCAGACACGCCGGTGTCGCTAAGGATGATCTGCTCACCAGGATGTTGCCAGGGCTCAACGGGCAGATGTCCCAGCTGCTAAACAATATCGTCGACGAGGTTTACGATCATCCGGCTCTGCTACCCGAGGTGTATGCGGCCTATCGGTTCGAGCACTGCTTTGTTTCGCAGCAACACGCTGAGCAGGTGGCGGCCATGAAGTTTGCCGATGCCTATCCGCTGCTGAAGAAATGCGAACAGTTGGACCCAGAAGGGACCCGACCTCCTTGTGCAATGCGCGTAGTGCATACGGTGACCGGAATTCCCGAGTAAACCATCCGGCGCAATCGATTCATTGACGTGTTAAGTCCTTAGCCAATCTGTTGCGTCGACCGGTTGAATCCACAACCCCAAGCGGACGGTTCACAGAAAGTGTAAAGCGAATTTTGCGCGCTTTTTACTGAGGTACTAGCTCCGACCACAAAATACTGCGCCCGATCCCCCTCATTAGCGTTCCGTAGTCTTCAAACTTACCGACGTTGACTTCCTCTTGTCTTTTCCAGGTCGCTTCACATTCCTCGCAGACCCACAGCAAGATATTCGTAGAGCGGATACGCATAGCTTGGACTGAACCTTGACCGCACCTTTTGCACTCAACCGGCATTCTAATATCTCGACTTATTTTCCGACGCAAACCAGACCGAAGTGTCCGCCTTTGGCCGTTCTCTGCCAATCAGCAACACAAAGGGGCATCTTTACCATCGCGGTAACGATGCCACTTTTTCGTCAGGATCCTTTCAATTTCAACGTTGAAATTTCAGTAAGGTGGGATGTCTGTCGCTAGCAAGATGTCGCGGGTTTCCGACCCCGTACCTGAAGAAAAACCTCAGGGTCCCCGGCAGCATTTCAGATCGTGCACGTCTAAAGATGTCGCATGCCACGGCATGGTTGGCAGGTGGTCGTCAGCTCGACCATGATATCCACCCAATCAAATGAACCGCGTCGCTTTCTGTCAGGATGGATACACAGCGCATCATCCCTGACTGCCGAGACTGAGCATGCCATCCAACCTTCGAATGCCTATAGGCTCAATCACAACCGCCTTCCCCTCTGATCTCACGTTCAGGGCTGAGGGCTTGTACCAGATATTAGGCAACACAAGCCAAGCAACACACCCAGGCATTGGGGTCAGAGTAGGTGACGAGGATCTAGTCATCCCCTATCGAATTCATCACGAGGGCAATGAGCAAGGATGCCTAAAGCTCAACGACCTTCAAAGAGTGATGTACTCCTGCATCATGACAAGGCATCACGATGGCCATGTCCGACAACGTCAGCTACAGCAAATTCTTCCAGTGCCTGAGCCTTGGGTTGTCCCTTTCGTGATGCAGCTTACTGGCGAGTACGTAATAGAAGTACTCGATACCTGTGAGACCCATCTGCCAGCACTCAATCCGGAGCTATACGGGGCCTTCATTAGGGCCAACCCGAAATACTTCAAAGCGCTACAGGACAGGATGATCAGCTACTGGGATTGCTACTACCGTCATCTGTATAAGCACCGGCAAAACTACGTGGGGTTTCGGTTGTTCGAGCACTTTCGTAAACTCGCAAATGGATAGAAGGCTAGTCAGCGCACGCCAGCGTGTATCCCTACCTGTATCCCTAACTGTAAAATCCGCCTGCAGGGCACGACTTATATGGTGCGCACGAGTCTCCCTCGGGCACCAAAATTAAGAAAGGTCTTGCTTTGCAAGGCCTTTTTTTTCACCTGTAGAAAAGCACCTGACACCCCACCGACCTGTAGGAGCCGGCTTGCTGGCGATGCTTTTGGCTTTTTTCGTCCTCGGTCGGTACGACCCTTCTCAAGGATTCATCCCATGGAACTGCTGCTGGAAACTGTTGCTCTGTTCTGTCTCAAGCTGGTTTATGAGACGGAGGGGACGAGTCCGATTCTGCGGGATGATCCGGTCATGAGCGATTACGAGCGGGAGGTATTCGGGTTACTTGTGCGCCGGGGTGATATCGAGGGCATTCGGTTTAGAGTGGCGCACTGTACAGGTTTGGCGCTGGACGCTATAGGTGGCGCTGAAACACCGCTAGGGCGAGAGCTGCAACGGTTGTCAGTTGGTTTCAGCAGTGCTCGGACAATGGAACAGCTTCATGCGCCGCTCATCGCGCTTAAGGACTACCTGAAAGACATTCAGTAAATGATCGAGTGAGGCGGTATCCCCCGCCGCCTTCGCGCACTGGAACGCTGGACCTACAGTTTTCGCGACGAGTTTTACCCGCGATCCGAGCGCATGGAGCGCTACACGCGAACTAGAAACGGCTGACGATTTCCTTCCAGATATACCCGTAGTGATAACTCAGCCAGCGAACAAGCAACTTATCGAACTGCCTGCGAAACCAATAGTTTCTTCTGGCTGCATGTCTTTCTTCAATCATGACGTTTAGAGAGTCAGTATCGAAACCGGTCCACACCGGCGGAACGGCCGATTCAATGTAAGCGTCCGCCCAACACACCTTGCGTGGTTAAACGGCCGTCCACCTATGCGGCAGCAACTCGTCAATTTCACTCGCCGCTGCATCGGCAGACGTGTCAGGACGTCCTTCAAATACTCGTACGGATCATGCCCATTGAGTCGCGCCGACTGGATCAAACTCGTCGCAGTGGAGGAGCTTTCCAATTGGATAGAGCAGCGCGGATCAACCGGCATCGCCGATAACGTGCGCTGCGCGCCTGCCACTGGATGAAAACCTGGAGTTCATCAGCACCGAATCACAGAGCTTTCAACCTCTGGCCGCCACGTACCTGACAGCAGGCTGGAGCAGGTCAAACCGACGTCGCAGCGTGATACGGTAGAAAACCGCATTGGAAACCATCGCGGTGATAAGGACAGGAAGAGAACCTATGCAACTCGAAGTTAGCGGTAACTGGATTTTCGGAGAGGGGGTAAGGTTTGAGGTTGAATATCCTGCCCTTGAAGCCGTATTGATCAACGGGCGGGTGCTGGTGACGTTTGACTGGATGGCTTTTGAGAGGAATGCTCCTGCGCAAAATCTTTTTTGCTACGACTCGTCAGGCAATTTACTTTGGCGAGCGCCAGCTATTGGAATGGGGGCCGTGGATGCCTATACCGGTGTAACGAACGAGGAGCCTCTTTGGGTAGGAAATTTTTCTGGATTCAATTGCCGGATAGATGAAACATCTGGCCAAGTTCTAGAGACTTGCTTCACGAAATAAACACTGCCCGCGTCTCCAAAGACGGTTAAACGGGCGCCCATTTGTGTGGTAGCAGCTCGGCAATCTCACTTGCCCGCTGCGTCGGCAGCGGCTACAGATTGGTAGAGAAGCAGAGTTACCGATGAGACGACCGGTAGAAGCGGGCGATTATGAGGTAAGTGCGCAAGGACCCGAAGCGTAAATATGTAACCCGCAGACGGATGGCGCCACTTTGGTTCAGTGCGTTTCATGATGGAAGTGTGCCACGTCCCCCGGCCGGCTGCTGAGCCTTTATAAACCGAGTTTGCGAGGTTTTTGGCCTAATTTTTACCTAGTGATTTCGAAGGTTGCAGGAATGAGACCTGCACGATACCCTCCCACCGTCGCTGCCAATTCAGCGACCGGGTGTGAGAGCCCGAAACAATCAAGGCGCAAAGCGCCCCAAAACCTGTCGTGGCGTTTTTTTTCGTCTGCGATATGGCTTTATGGCGGCTGTGCGTGGGAGACCTTCGGGTCTACCGGTTGCCTTGATTGCCGGTTTCTCACCCCGCGCACGGCTGTCACCCAAGCCCGTGAGAAGGCTCGTGGCAGCTCCTCAAATCAAGGACGTTGACCATGAACAGAACAAATCCGTACGAAATTTGGCGTTCCCCTCTACGCAATTCCCAATCACGTAACACCCTCCCCCACCACCTCTCCCTCATCGGAGGTGGCCAATGACCAACCAACCCGAACTCACAACCATCGGCCTGACCCCCGCCATCTACTGCGGCGATCAAGCGCTGTTCCATGTCACGCGTAACGTGCCCGCCGGCGATGCGTTGGCCATGGCTTCTGATTTTCTGTGTATCGCCAAGGCGCTGACCAAGGAGGCGGCTTATGCCAAGGACACGGATTACCACGCCTGGGCCGCGCATTATTTGACGGCGATGAGTAAGGCGGTGGTGGATGACGTGGCGAAGGCGGTGACGCGGGATCGGGATAATGAGGTGGCGAATAAGCGGGCGGAGGGGATGGCTGAGGGGTAGCGTGCGAAAGGGCCAGAGTCTGTCTGCCGTTATTTAAGGCACTTGCAAGAGCTAGCTTGCTCGCGAAGATTGCGGTCATTCAGCGGGATTGGTGGTGGCTTGGTTTTTTCGCGAGCAAGCTCGCTCCTTGGGATTGTGATTCAGTGCGAAGTTTTGTGGTGGTTGGGCTGGCGCTATCGCCAGCAAGCCGGCTCCTACAGTGGTCGCGGTGGATTGGTTAGCATTGTTGGCCCCGAAGTTTCGGGGCCTTTGGGCACGCGGGTCAGAGCAGGTGTTGGGAGATCAGTTTTGAGATTTCTACCATCGACGTCCGGCCGGTGAATTCGAATTTCACTTTGCCCAGCGACGAGAAGTAGATCTCCAGTTCTGAATCCAGGTCGAACGTGCCGGAGGTTTCTACCGAGTACGCGACGATGTTTTTGTAGGGCAGCGAGGTGAAGTCTTTTTTGCTGCCGGTGAGGCCCTGGACGTTGACGGCGATGATGCGTTTGTTGGTGAAGACGACACCGTCGCGCATGGATTTGTACGAGTCGATGACGTGCTCGCCTTCCAGCAGCAGTGCACTGACGCGTTCTGCGTACTCTTCGTTTTGCTTGAGTTTGAAGAAGCCTTTGTTGTTGAAGTCGATCATCTGCCCATCCTCCGTTCGAAGAAAAATCCCTGCGGGTTACTTCACCACTTTCACGACTCGAATGTTGACGGGGAATCCATCCTGTCCAGGCAGTGTCTTCCATCCCACGTACTGATAAACCACTTCGTCATCAATGTACTCACCCCACTCCGCGACTTTGCCACCCAGCACAGCGACGTTCCGGTTTTTGACGCAGTTGCCGTCCCAAGGACCCACGGTGTAGATCACGTAAGGTTTGACGTATTTCGAGGCACGGAAATTTTCGCCGCAACCAGAATCGACTCTGATCATCAACCTCTTCAGGTTCTCTTCACCATCCGCCTCGGCGTGCTGGTCGAGTTCCCCGATTTCGCCGACGTCGATGAAGCCCAGAGAGCGAGCACGCTTGTATGCCGGGGAGGCCTGGTGTTTGATCTGGGCTTGCGCGAGATACTCGTCCACGTCTTTGCTGAGTTCAATTTCGCCCTTGTCCGCGATCTCTTTCGCTATGGGAACGCCGCTCTCACAACGAGCGTATTCGGGGGAGCCAAGGCTTGACTGGGGTAAGTAGTAGCGATGTAACTCAAAGGTACTCAGATGCATCTTGATAGCGGGAGTAGCTTCTTTGGGCGTCTGGCGCCCGGCCTGCACCTCGGCCACCACCTGCAGAAATTTCTGGCAATCGGAGAGGTAGCCCGCCCTGGCGTATTCCGGGGTTTCACTCGACAGGCCGGCGAGCGCCGGGGTCATCACAACGGCAAAAGTGATTGCGCAGAACAGGCGCGAGGCTCGAGCGACAGTGGCCATGTGTAGTCCGTTACAAAGTTGATGAAAGTGGCGCAACGCTACTGTTTTGCCGCCTTGCCGTCCACTGGCAGCAAAGGGGACAGAGCTTGTTTCCTGCGTTTTTCGCGAGTGTGCTCGCTCCTGCAGTGGTTTGTGTTTCTGATCCGTGGTTTGCGTCGGCTGGGCTGGCGCTTTCGCGGGCAAGCCCGCTCCCACAGGGGGGGGTGTGGGGTGATTGGGATTTGGAATTTGGCCCGAGGTTTTTGAGGGCTTTTTATTATTTGGCTCGGGGTGAATGGTTTTCGGTTTACGGCGAGATAGATCAACGCATCTGCGCCCTGAATTGCCTACGGATCTGATGCTGTTTCGCACCTGTAATGCTTGCTATACATCAGGCATCGACAAGCCCTCAGGGCATTAGGCCGGTGAGTAAACGCCCCGCGTGGCTCTCATCTAGACTTAATGGATAGTCGTAGGCAGAACCGAACACGTCGCTTTGGTGCAGTTGAATCAAAAGCGCCGTGGCAAGCTGCCCTTTATGCCCAGTAGAGGTGCGGCGAAGACCGTGCCGGGCACAACAAGATGCCCGCCAAGGGTGCCCTGGCCAACGGCCTGAAAATGCCACGATACCGTGACGTGGTGTGACTGCCGCAGCCGACACTTTCGGACGAACGACAACCATCTGGTTTGTCCGTGACCGTGAGGATTGCTGAATGCCTGATGAGAGTTTGCACCTGCCTTTGGTCAACAGCCTGCTGGAGCGCCATAAGGGCACCCCGGGCGCGCTGTTGCCCATTCTTCATGATATTCAGGAACGCATCGGTTACATCCCCGATGTGGCCGTCCCCGAGATTGCTCATGCCCTCAATCTGAGTCAGGCCGAGGTTCGCGGGGTGATCAGTTTTTACCATGACTTCCGTACCGCGCCGCCGGCCAGGCATATCCTGCGGCTGTGCCGGGCTGAGTCCTGCAAAAGCCGTGGTGCCGAAGCGCTTGCCGCGCAGTTGCGCGAACGTCTGCAACTGGATGATCACGGCAGCAGCGCGGACGGCAGCATCAGTTTGCGGCCGGTGTATTGCCTCGGCGCCTGCGCTTGTTCGCCGGCCTTGGAGCTGGATGGCCGGGTGCATGCGCGGCTCAGTGCTGAGCGTCTCGATGCCTTGCTCGACGCTTGCCGGGAGGACGCGTGATGCCGACTCTTTATTTGCCCTGTGATTCCCTTGCCCGTGCTGTTGGGGCCGATGA
>Ga0255334_1001253_pt1 | contig 12377 bp, 16 predicted proteins | sample EtOH5_35cm_T3_12_FD_202080 | JGI IMG/M metagenome (GOLD analysis project Ga0255334, IMG submission 202080) | Sandy soil microbial communities from University of British Columbia, Vancouver, Canada - EtOH5_35cm_T3_129 | ecosystem: Engineered > Artificial ecosystem > Sand microcosm > Unclassified ...
AGCGGCGGGCGGCGGGGGAGTAGTCAACTGGTGCTACTCTGGTCCCCGCTTCTGGGGCTATGGCGCAGTTGGTAGCGCGTCTCGTTCGCAATGAGAAGGTCGGGGGTTCGAGTCCCCCTAGCTCCACGTAAGTTGAGAAGGTCGAACTTCGCCCCGTGTGAACGCCGGGTGAGGGTTCGGCCTTCTTGGCTGTCTGGGCCTGGGCGGTCTGCGGGACGTCCTGCTCGGTGATGGCGTCGAGTCGGTCGGGGGCGTTGGTGAGCCGCAGTTCGGGGCGGAGGACGACGTCGGCGGGGTGGCGGAGCTGGCTGCTGGGGTGCCCGTCGTCGTCGATGGTGATCTTGGTGAAGATGGCTCGGTTGAGCATCCGGCGTTCGACGGGCGTGCACCGCCGGTAGAGCCCTTGTGCGTCTTCCAGCAGCGTGAGGAGCCGGTCGAGGCCGGTCTTGGCGTCCTGGTGCTTGGTGGTGAGCTGGTCGAGGCGCCGGGTGATGGCGTCGAGGCCCTGGCCGATGCGGTCCTGTTCCTCTTTGAGCAGGTCGACGGGGATCGCGCCGGCGTAGTGGGCCTGGATGAGCTTGCGGCGCTGGGCTTCGAGTTGGTCGCGTTGGGTGGTCAGGTCGTGGTGCTCGTCGTCGGAGGCTTGCTGGAGCCTGTCGAAGACGCCGTGCAGGACGGTGCGGATCTGCTGCACGTCGGTCGCGGTGAGGCTGACGGTCGCGTAGTGGTCTTCGACCACGCGCTCGACACGGTCGACGAGCGTGGCCTGTCGTTGGCAGGTCGTGGTCTTGCGGCGTCGTCCCGTGCAGGTGAAGTAGGGGTAGATGACGCCTTGGCCGTTGCGGACGTGTTCGAGCATGAGCTTGGCTCCGCAGGTGCAGTACAGCGAGCCTTTGAGGTAGTGGTCGTGCCGTTGGGGTCGGTCGCCGGCTTGGTTGTTGACCGCGAGGATGGTCTGGACCTGCTGCCAGGTGTCGGGTTCGACGAGCGGGGTTTGGGCGCCGGGGTAGGTGGCGGCGCGGAAGGTGACGAGGCCCTTGTAGTACGGGTTGGTCAGGATCTTGTGCAGGCCGGTGGTGGTGACCTTCTTCGCGGGCTGCTTCGGGGTTGGCCGGGTGGTCAGGCCGCGCAGGTGCAGTTCGTTGGCGAGTCTGGACAGTGACCAGTCGCCGGTGGCGTAGGCGGTGAACGCGAACCGGACGAGGTCGGCCCGGTCGGGGTCGACCTGCACGGTGCGGACCTCGCGGCCTTGGGCGTCGGTGGTGCGCACGTTGAGGTAGCCGAGGGGTGCCCTGGTGGGGGTGCCGCCGATCTCGGCCTTCTCGGTCATGCCCTTGGCGACTTCTTGGCCGAGGTTCAGGGAGTAGAACTCGGCGATCGAGGCCATGATCCCGTGCATGAGCATGCCGGAGGGGGTCTCGTCGATGTTCTCGTTGACGGACACCAGGGTGACGCCGGCTTGACGCAGCTCGGCGTGGATTACCGCGTCGTCGAGGCGGTTGCGGGCCAGTCGGTCGATCTTGTTGATGATGCAGAACTGGACCGGGTTGGCGGCGACGTAGTCGAGCATCTCCTGTAGGGCGCGGCGCTTGGCGGTCTTGGCGGACTCGCCGGGTTCGATGAACTCCCGCACGATGACCGCGCCGAGTGCCTCGGCCTTGCGGGCGTTGGCCTTGCGCTGGGCCGGCAGCGACAGGCCCTCGTCGAGGCCGTTGCGGCTGGCTTGGTCCTTGGTCGAGACCCGCAGGTAGGACACGGCCAGCGTGGTGTCGGTCGGTAGGGCGGGGTGGCGCCGGTAGGAGCGGGCGAGGGCGCGCAGTTCCTGGTAGTCGATGTCGGGGAGGGTGAGGGTCATGCTCTGACCGCCTTCCGGGCTGAAGGGTCACCGCCTCGATGAGGGCGAGGTGGTGCGCGCCGGGAGGCGGTCGTGTGGTGGTTGGTGCTCGCTCACCCGGATGACCGGGTGCGTTGGGTCAGGTGCCGACGACGCGGACTCGAACTGAACTTGCCTCGATTCTAGTGGTGATCGGACAGGTGTTCCCGGAGGTATACGCCCACGTCCTGGCTGTCGGCCTGCCGGTCGTCGGCTTCTCGCAGCGCGATGCGGATCAAGACCTCGGCGACCTTCTGCACGTCGACGTGGGGGCTGCGGGTGGCGCGCAGTCGTAGCTGCCGGTCGGCGGGAAGCTGACCGGTCTTGCGACGGTAGGTGCGAGCCACTACGGCCTGCTGGGCGGTTCGCGGACCAGCGCGTCGTGTTCGGCGCGGCGGGCGGTGACCTGTTCGGCGACGAACGCGAGGAAGTCCGCGGTGCGGTCCTGCCGATGCTCGACGCCGACGGCCGGTTCCGACTCGGCGACGGCGTCACGACGGACTGGGTCCGGTTCCGGCAGACGCTCGCCGAGAGCCTGACCCTCGACGGCGAGGAGCGCGTCGACCGCCTGCGCGCGGCGTTGGCGCTCGTGCGCGACCGGCCGTTCCGCGGAATCGGCGCGGGCGAGTACGCCTGGGCCGACCACGACATCCAGCAGATGACGGCCGCCATCGCCGACGCCGCGCACCTGCTCGCCCGGCTGCACCAGGAGGCCGGACGGCACCGCGAGGCGCTGGACGCCGCGACCCACGGCCTGATGGCCGAGCCCTACTCCGAGCCCCTCCAAGACCTCGCCGTGTCCGCAACCCGCGCCCTGGCCGGCCCCGACGAGGCCCGCACCCTGCGCCGGCGCTACGCCGCCGCCCTCGCACGGCTGGACCCCGAGCTCGCCTGACGGGTCCATCGGGGGCACGCTACGGGTCGATGCCGCCGGACCTGCCGCGTACCATCGGGACATGGTGAACCCCGCGCTCATGGAGCAGGTCGACCGGCTCAGTCCCTCCGAGCTGGTCGAGCTTCGTGACGCCATCGAGGCCAAGCTCGGCGACGACGTGCCCGCCGGCCAGTGGGCCATCCTCGAGCAGCGGGTCGCCGAGGCGGACGCGAACCCGGACGACTACGTCACCCTCGACGAGTGGAAGGCGCGCCGCCGGGCGCGCCGGACTGCGTGAGCTACACCGTCCGACTCCTCGCCAACGCCCAGCGGGATCTCTCCGAGATCGAGGCGTACTACGACGAGAAGGTTCCGCACGAGACGGAACGATGCCTCGACGCGTTCGAGGCCGCTCTCGACTGGATCGCGCGCTACGCGCACCAGCCGCCCGTGAGCCGCTTCGGCCTGCGCCACGTCAGCACGGAGACGTTCCCGTACTACGTCTGGTATCGACTGTTCGAGGAGGAGCAGTTCGTGCAGGTCGTCGCGGTCCTGCATCACCGCCGCGGCGACGAGGCCCTCGCCGAGCGGATGCCCTGATTCCTCGCCAACGGCTTCGGCCGCCGACCTCGGCACACCGCCAAAGGCCGATCGCAGGCATCCGATGCGCTCGCCCCATCCGTCGAGGGTGTGCCGGGGCGGTTCCTTCCGACCAGGACGGTCGCGTGGCGAAGGTGGCCGGCCCGCAGCGGTTGACGGCCGCCCGGCCAAGGCGAGCCGGTGCTCAGGCGTCTGGTGCGGTCTGGACGACTTCTCGGCCGTCGAGCGGCTCGGCGAGCTGCACCGTCGTGGTGGTGGTCAACGCGATGGCGGGGCATTCGGTGACGCCGGGCAGCGGGCCGGCACGCAGGTCGATGGTGACCGTGGTATCCGTCTCGTCGATAGAGGCGGTGATCCCCTCGCAGTCGGCTGGTCCGGCGAGGAAGGTGACCTCGACGGTCGTGGGGTCGACCAGCCGCCACGTGTCCCACGTGATGGGCCCCGTCGTGGTCAGGTCGTCCCGCGGGGTCATCGACTGCGGCGCGGTGCTTCCGCTCTGACCCAGATCCGCGAGTAGTGGCGGGACGGCGAGGTTGCCTCTACTGGGGGGCGCACATGTGGTCAGCGGATTCGGGGTCAGAAATACCCGTAGGTCGCTGACCTGCGCAAACGCTCAACGGGTGGGGGGTCAGAGCCGGGGTCAGCCGAGGGTCAGGTCTGGGTCCGCGGCGGGTCGGGTCGACGCTGACCAGGTTGTCCCGTCAGGACGCGGTCCCCGACGGCCTCGTCGACGAGCCGCCAGCGACCGTCGGGGATCTGGACGGCTCGCCACCCTGCTGGCAACGTCGAGTCGTCAATCCATCGGTAGGCAGTTTTCGGGGTGACCCCCCATTGGGCCGCCGCCTCGTTCACCGACACGCCGATAGGGCTAGGGTCGCGCACCCGCGCTCGATCGTTGCGCTCTGCTGAACGGGCTGCCGCAGCCGCGCGCCGCTCGTCACGCTTGGGCAGGACCGCGTTGATCGCGCCTTGGGTCGTCCTCACGCCAAGCGCCGCCGCGATCTCCGTCCAGCTGACGCCGAAGTAGCGCAACTCAAGTCCAACCCCCTGGACGACCTCCTCCTCCAGCGCGCGCGCGAGTGCCCGCGAGAGGCGCAGCATCGTCAGGTCCGCGGCGTGCTCGCCCTGCTCCGTGCCGGCCAGCCTCTCCGCGTGTGCCCGCATCAGCTTGACGACGTCCTGCAGAAGCTCGTCGGGTAGCTCGAGGGCGGCATCGGCGGTCACCCGACACACCGTAGCCCGTCACTCCGCGATTCGTCTTGACTTTGCTCTCGACGCCGGTATAGTAAGTGGTACAGAGTGGAATTGAGCAACCACTGAGGAGCATCGATGGGGCTGGCACGTACACCCGATGCCGCACGAGCGGCGCTGGCACTGGCCGGCGTGCTGCCGGCGCTCGAGGACGCGCTGGAGACGACGCCGCACCGTGGCGGGGTGGAACGTCCCGCGCCGCGGGCGTCACGCCCCTCGGGCTTCCCGGCGCCGGCACGCCGGGCCGCCGAGCTCCAGACCGAGGCGGCCCGCGTGCTGCGGGTAGAGCGGGCGCGGCTGCTGCATGCCGCCCGCGTGCTCGGTGCCCCTGTCCTGCCGATCGTCCTCGCGGTTGGCAGCGTCACGCTGGCAATGCAGGTCCACGGGCTCGCGAAGCGACTCGAGGTCGATGCCCGGGCCGGTCGCGTCCTGGACGCGACCGCCACCGCACTGACCGAGGTGCGCGTCGCGGTGGAGCGGCTCGTCGGCGAGCTGGAGCCGGAGCGTCACCCCGCCGAGCCGGACCCGGCGGTGATCGCAGCCGCGGTCGCCGAGCTGCAGCACCGTGCACGGCTGCTCACGACCGCAGAGGCGGCCGAGCGAGCCGGGGTCACGCCCGGCTGTGTCCGGGCCGCTGCGCACCGGGCCCGTCGGGGCCGGTGCGGGCTCGTGGAGGCCGGTCGTCGGTTCGGTCAGCCGCTCTACGACCCGGCCGACGTCGACGCGCTGTGGCCACCTGCCGCACATGGGCACACCGACGAGCCGCGGCTCGCGGCCGCGTAAGGGAAGGGCACCGACATGACCACCGCGCACCACACCCGGACCTGCCGCCGCTGCGGCGGCCCGATCCGTCACGGCGAGCCGACGGTCCGTGGCCTGCACGTCGCGTGCGTGCCGGCGGACCTGGCGACGCGGCGCGGAACCCGCCGCACCCGTGGGGACCGGCGAGCCCCCGACCTGCGCGCCGAGCTTCGGCCCGCGGCCTGACAGCCGAGACACGAACGAGGAGAACGGCGATGGCAGACGACGTGTACGACGAGCGCGACGGCGATTTCACGGACGAGGAGGTCCACGAGCTGATGCGCGCGCTGCCGCGGGCGGACATCGCCGGCGACGCAGAGCGCAAGACAGACGTGGAACGGTGGCGGCAGGGCGTCCTCGCCCTCGCGCGCCTCGAGGGATACCGGGTCCAGGTCGCGCTTCACGGTGGCCCGTCCGCGCTCGACCCGGAGACGTGTGGCAAGCAGATTCACCACCTCATCGCCTTCGCCCTCGTCTGGGCGATGTGGTGGGGGCCGCGTGGCGTGCGGTGGCAGTGGATCGACGAGCACCACCCGCTCGAGGCGCACCGTGTCGACGGAACGCTAGGCCGCTACGCGCTCGCCGAACACCTCACGGTGGGCGGCGGTGTCGAAGATGTCGCGATCGAGGTGCTCCTGCGGGTCCGTGACGCGATCGACGCAGAGAACCGCCGCGCCGCCGGCGACGGCAACGGATGGGCACGCGAGCTCGGGTTGGTGTCGTGATGGGCGGCCTCGTCGAGTGGTCGAGTGGCGACCCGACTCCGCGTCCCGTCGGTCGGGCCGCGACGCAGTTGGTCGGTACCGACGTGCAGATCCACCTCTCGCCGGCCTTGTCGAAGATCGCGGGCGACCTGGCTGCTGATCGTGGCCTGCGGCCTGCCGACATCGTCGACGAGATCGTGCGTCGGGCCCTTGAGCTCGAGGGCATGCGGTTCGAGCGCACTCCGGCGTGAACAGGCCTCGTTCCGACGCGTCGGCCGCCCGCCTCCCCGGCGGAGTGGTAGGCGGACCCAGCCACAGCAGCAGCCCCGGGGGTGACCAAGGGAAACACCCGCGCCATGTCATACACCCCGAGTAGGTTCCCGATGCATGAAGCTCGTTGAGGCGCAGCTCCGCCGCTACCGGAGCATCGAAGAACCGACGTCATTCAAGGTTGAGCCCGACGTCACCTGCCTGGTCGGGAAGAACGAGTCCGGCAAGACCGCGACTCTGCACGCGCTCTACAAGAGCCGGCCCGTGGACAAGGCGTCGTTCGATGAGGGGATCGACTACCCGAGCCACCTGACCCGGGAGCTCAACGCGACGGCAGACGCCATCAAGGTGAGCGAGCTGACCTACGAGCTTGACGACGAGGACGTCGCCGCGGTCGAGACAACCCTGGGTGCCGGTGCGCTCAAGTCGCGGACCGTCATCGTCACGACGGGGTACCGGCAGTCGGGCTCGTCGTGGACCGTGCATGTCGACGAGGCCGCGATCGTTCGTCACTTGTGGGAAGGGCTCGAGCTGCCGCCCAGCAGTGACGCCGACGCCAAGGCGGCCAAGACGGTCGCGGACCTCGTCGCTGTGCTCGAAGCGCTCGACGGGCCGACACCAGCGAGTCAGGCTGTCGTCGCCGAGGTTCGGTCGTGGCACGAGTCGCGGGCCACACTCAAGGCGATCGACACCCTGGAGAAACGGCGCCCCAAGTTCGTCTACTTCGGTGACTACGACGTCATGCCCGGCAAGGTCTCCGTCCCGGACCTGATCGCCAAGCGGGACGCCGGAACCCTCAGCAAGGGCGAGCAAGCCCTACTCGCACTCCTGCAGCTCGCCGGCGTAGCGCTCGAGGACTTCCAGACGCCGGAGAGCCACGAGCACCTGATCCGCAAGATGGAGAACGCCTCGAACGCCATCAGCGACGAGGTGTTCGAGTACTGGAGTCAGAACAAGGACTTGCAGGTGGAGCTCCGGCCGCTTCCGCAGCCCGAGGCGGGCGCCCTTCCGCCGCTCAACAACGGTCCGATCCTCCAGATCCGCGTTCGCAACAACCGGCACCGCGTCACGGTCCCGTTCGACGAGCGGTCCCGCGGGTTCGTCTGGTTCTTCTCGTTCCTCGCCTACTTCTCGCGGCTCGAGCAGGAGGCCCAGCAGCCCCTGATCCTCCTGCTGGACGAGCCTGGGCTGAGCCTCCACGCATCGGCGCAGCACGACCTCCTCCGGTTCATCGACGAGCGGCTCGCGACGAAGCACCAGGTGCTCTACACGACACACTCCCCGTTCATGGTTGAGCCTCACCGTTTCAATCTGGTGCGCACCGTCGTAGACGTCGAGAACCAGGGAACGACACTCTCTGACGACGTCCTGCGGGTCGACAGTGAGTCGGCGTTCCCGCTGCACGCGGCACTCGGCATCGAGCTCACCCAGACGCTGTTCGTCGGCCCCGAGGTGCTCTTTGTCGAGGGGCCGTCCGACGTCGTGTATCTGCAGTACCTGTCCGACCAGCTCAAGGAGGCAGGGCGCGAGGGACTCGACGACCGGTGGGTCATCGCCCCCGGCGGCGGCATCACCAAGCTGCCGGCGTTCTTGACACTGTTCGGTGCGAACAACATGACGGTGGCGGTCCTGACCGACTCCTCCAAGTCGAACGGCGCCGCGATCGCGGAGTTGCGCAAGGCCGGGAAGCTCTACGCGGGCGGCCTGGTCCAGATCGGGGATGCGGTCGGCCGCGATGAGGCTGACGTCGAGGACCTGTTCGAGCCCACGGCGTACCTCGAGCTCGTCAGTTCCGCCTACGCCGGCGCGCTCGGTGGGACGGCTCTGACCGTCGATGACCTGCCGGACGGTGACCGAATCGTGAAGCGTGTTGAGGTGCTGTTCGTGTCCCGCTACATCAACGGCGGCCGGTTCGGCCACTTCGCGCCGGCGGGTGCATTGCTGCGCTCTCGCTCACCGAAGAGGGCCACCAAGGCCGTGCTCGACAAGGCCGAGAAGCTCATCACCGCGATCAACGCCCTGCTTCCGAGCTGACTCCTTCGGAACCGGCCTCGTCGCCTGCCCAGTACGCCCGTCAGTCGAGGTCTCCCCAGCGGGCAGCTTGGTCGAGGTTGAACCTCCGGCGGATCGCTGTCGGGACGCGGCCGCAGCGGGGAGCGGCTCTCCGACGAGTCCAGTGGTCTCGGCCCAGCCGTCACCGGCGTCAGCCCAGCGTCGTAGCGTGGGTTCCGTGACCACAACCTGCCCGCCCTCGTCGCCGAAGCGTGCCTGGGCGGGTGGGTGGCCGCGGATGGGTCAGGTGCCCTCGGGGCCGAGGTCCACGTCGATGCGCCGCCCGTTGACCGTCGCGTAGAACCCGAACTCGTCGGCTCCCGTGGCCCGCAGGTAGGCGGCGAGAGTGGACAGCAGCATGTCGGGCTGGTGCTCGATCTTCGACACCCATCCCTGCCCGACGCCGAGCCGCTTGGCGAGGTCAGCCTGTGTCAGGTGCGCGGCCTGACGCAGGGCGGCCAGCTGCATCTTGTAGGCGCGGTCCTCGGCGTCCATCTCGGCCAGGCCAGATTCGACCTGTGCGGCGATGGTGGGGTCGGCGAGCCGGGCGTTGAGGCGGTCGTTGCCGCGCACGAAACCCTTCGGGGGGCTGGGGGTGGTGGCGGTCATGGGGTGTTCCTCTCTCGGAGCCATCGGTCGATGATCTGGTCGGCGCGGGTGCCTGCGGAGTCGTAGAACACGTCGCCCATCTGTGCCTTGTCGTTTGCGAACAGGGCGACCACGACGTGCTCGGCGTCGGGGAACCACACGATCGTGCGGACGGCGATCCCGGGCCTGTAGGGATGGGCCACGCGCCAGATCGGGTGCCTCCGGGACTGACGGACGCGTTTGAGGGTGGGGGTCTCGTCGGTGGGCGGGGTGGTGAGGCGTTGAAGGTAGGCGAGCTGCTGGTCGATCAGCAGGCGGGTGTCTGCTGAGTGCTGGTCTCCGGCGGCAGCGCGTGCTTCGAGAGTGTCGAGCATCGCGTCGAAGTCGTCGGTCCAGTCGATCAACACCCACAGAGTATCGCTCACATGGAATATCGCTGTCAAGCGATGTCCCTCTCCCGCCCATCGACAGGTGTAGGTGGGCGTATGCCGCTCGGGCGCATGTTCAGCGGCGGGGAGGGAACATCCGGTGAGCGCTCTGACGCAGCCCCGCGACACCCTGGGCCGATTCGTGCCGCAACACACCAACCTGGCGCACGCGAGGTGTCCAGATGCCCGGTCACACTTGTGGAGTGACCGCTGACGACCGTGACGCCACTACCTACAGCGTTCGCTACGCCAACCTCATCGACGACACGCGAGGCACCGCACGCGTGGTTGCGACTGGTGTGGTGCCGGCGGTGACCAAGGTCGAGGTTCGCCCGTGGGACCCGGGCTACACGCCCGCCTTCGCAGAGGTCGTCGTGTATTTCACGGAGCCGCCACGCACGAAGGTCGAACCCTTCTCGTTCGGCGTCAGCTTCACGGGACTGGACGGCAACGGCCGGGAGCGGTTCGGGTCGGACGGAGCCGACCGTCTCACGTCGCTGCAGCAGATTGACAGCGGACACGAGAAACTGCCCGGAGGCGGTCATGAAACTGCCCGGTGGCGGACATGAAAGTTGCCCGCTGGCGGTCATGAGATCTGCCCGACACGACGTCGTTCGCCTGGCCGCTTCCCGCGGTTGAGGCCCCTCCTGGGGTGCGGTTGGCGGTGCTGATGCGCCGTTCGCCCCCAGGTGGGACACCGTGAAGTCTGCTGAGGAGATCATGAACATGTTGGAAGCATTCGACTTGACCGGGTCGTTGCGTGATGCCGGGGAGCTGGCGGGGGTCTCGCACCACACCGTGGCCCGGTATGTCGCGGCCCGGGACGCGGGCGGGCTGTCTGATCGTTACGCGTCGCGCCCGCAGCTGATCGACGCTCACTTGGCCAAGGTCGAGGAGTGGGTCGAGCGGTCGGGCGGCAAGGTCCGCGCGGACGTCGCCCACGACAAGCTCGTCGCGTTGGGGTTCACCGGCTCGGAGCGCACCACGCGCCGGGCTGTGGCGGCGGTGAAGGCGAACTACCGGGTCGGCCGGGTCCGGGTGCACCGGCCGTGGGTGACCGAGCCGGGGATGTGGCTGCAGTACGACTTCGGCGACGGGCCGATGATCGACGGGGTCCGCACGACGTTGTTCGTCGCGTGGTTGGCGTGGTCGAGGTTCCGGGTGGTCCTGGCGATCAGGGACAAGACGTCGCCGTCGGTGATGGCGGCCCTGGACGTGACGATGCGCAGGATCGGGGGCGCGCCCACGTATGTGCTGACCGATAACGAGAAGACGGTCACGGTCGAGCACGTCGCGGGGATGGCGGTGCGCAACCCGGCGATCGTCGCGTTCGCCCGCCACTACTCCGTGACGGTCCTCACGTGCCAGCCCGTGGACCCGGCGTCCAAGGGGGGCAGCGAGTCGTCGGTGAAGGTCGCCAAGGCGGACCTGGTCCCCAAGGACACGAACCTGCTCGGCGAGTACGCGTCGTTCGCGGACCTGGAGGTCGCGTGCGCGGCGTTCTGCGCCATGGTCAACGCCCGCGAGCACCGCGTCACGAGGCGCGCCCCGGACGCGATGCTCGCCGAGGAACGAGCCCGGTTGCACCCGGTCCCGGCCGACCCGCACACGGTCGCGTTCGGGGTCACGCGCACCGTGGCGGCGAAGATGCCGATGGTCACGTTCGAGGCCGGGCAGTACTCCGTGCCGCATCTGCTGCTCGGGGAGACCGTCTGGGTGCGGGTGCACGGGCGGGGCGCCGACGAGCAGGTGATCATCGTGCACGTCGGGCCGACTGGCCCGCTCGAGGTCGCCCGGCACGCCCGCGCGAGGCCGGGCAGCCCGCAGATCACCGACGCCCATTTCCCGCCCCCACCTGCGGGAGCACTCGGCCGGGTCCCGTTGGCCCGCAACGTGTCCGAGGCCGCGTTCTTGTCCCTGGGCGACGGCGCCAGGGTCTGGTTGGCCGAAGCGGCCGCGGCGGGCACGACGAAGATGCGCGTGAAGATGGCCCAAGCCGTTCAGCTCGCGAAGCTGTTCACCCCAGCCGAGGTCGACTGGGCGCTCGGGCACGCGGCGGTCCATGCCCGGTTCGCCGAGGCTGACCTGTCCTCGATCCTGGACCACCACGCCACGATCACCGCGGCCGGGCCCGCCAGCCAGGCTGGCGAGGACCGGTCCCTGACCCAGGGCACCAGCGGGTGGGCCGGCCTGGGTGCCTCGGCGTTCGGCCCGTTGAGCGAGCCCGACCTGTTCGAGGTCGCACCGTGACGGCCACGACCCGGGCGACGGCCCCGACCCGGACGCGCGAGGCGTCCGTGCCTGTCCTGGGGGTCCCGACTGCGCCGGCGATGCCCGAGGACGTCCAAACGTTGCTGCACCGCCTGCGCCTGCCCCACATCCGACGGCACGCCCCCGACGTGATCGCCACCGCGAAAGCCCAACGCTGGGAACCGGTCGAGGTGCTGCGCGCCCTGCTGGTCGAGGAAGCCGCCGGACGCGAACGCTCCGCGCTGGCCACCCGGCGGGCCGGCGCGGGATTCCCGACCGGCAAGACGTTCGAGGTCTGGAACCCCGGTGCGTCCTCGATCCCGGCCCCGACCCAACAAGCGCTCCGCACCCTGGAATGGGTCCACCGCCGCGAGAACCTCGTTCTCTGCGGACCGTCCGGGACGGGCAAGACGTTCCTGCTCGAGGCCCTGGGCCAGCACGCCGTCGAGCAAGGACTACGCGTGGCCTGGTTCACCCTCGAAGACCTCGGCACGCTGCTGCGTCGCCACCGCGCCGACGACTCCGTGACCAAGGCCATCGCCCGGGTCCTGCGCGCCGACCTCGTGATCGACTTATGCCGACCTCGCGACTATGCCGACCCGGTAGGTTCCGCAGTCATGTAGTTCCTGGTCAGGTCGTGTTTCCCGCCGAGGGGAGGTCGGCATAATCACAGGGCCTCGGTGAGG
>Ga0255334_1001254_pt1 | contig 12364 bp, 8 predicted proteins | sample EtOH5_35cm_T3_12_FD_202080 | JGI IMG/M metagenome (GOLD analysis project Ga0255334, IMG submission 202080) | Sandy soil microbial communities from University of British Columbia, Vancouver, Canada - EtOH5_35cm_T3_129 | ecosystem: Engineered > Artificial ecosystem > Sand microcosm > Unclassified ...
TCCATCACGGCGCGCACGGTCAGCCCGCGGTCGGTGCCGCAGTCGATCTCCGAGATGATGCTGTCCTGCGCGACGTCCACCAGACGCCGGGTCAGATACCCCGAGTTCGCCGTCTTCAGCGCGGTATCGGCCAGGCCCTTGCGGGCGCCATGGGTGGAGTTGAAGTACTCCAGCACCGACAGGCCTTCCTTGAAGTTGGCGATGATCGGCTGCTCGATGATCTCGCCCGAGGGCTTGGCCATCAGGCCGCGCATACCCGCAAGCTGGCGCATCTGCGCCGGCGAGCCACGCGCACCGGAATGGGACATCATCCAGACGCTGTTGGTCTGGCGGCCGATTTCCTGGCGCGAAATCTCGGCCATCATCGCCTGGGCGACGCTGTCCGTGCAGCGCGACCAGGCGTCGACGACCTTGTTGTAGCGCTCGCCGGCGGTGATCAGACCGTCCAGGTACTGCTGCTCGAAGTCCTTCACCTCGGCCTTGGTCTCGGCAATCAGGCGCCCCTTGCTGTCGGGCACCATCATGTCGTCCTTGCCGAAGGAAATCCCCGCCTTGGCGGCATTGGCAAAGCCGAGGCCCATGAGGCGATCGGCGAAGATCACGCTCTCCTTCTGGCCGCAGTGACGATAGACGGCGTCGATGACGTCCGAGACCGCCTTCTTGGTCAGGGTCCGGTTGACCAGCGAATAGGGCAGGTTCGGATGCAGCGGCAGCAGATTGCCGATCATCACCCGGCCCGGGGTGGTCACCACACGCTCCATGACCAGCGCGCCTTCGGCGTTCATGGTCTGGCGGCGCATGCGGATCTTGGTGTGCAGGGTCAGGGACTTGCCGGCCAGCGCCTGCTCGATCTCACCCATCTCCGAGAAGGCGCGGGCCTTCTGGTCGTCGGCGACGCGGAATTCCGGCGTCTCCAGGCTCAGGTAGTAGATGCCGAGCACGATGTCCTGGCTCGGCACGATGATCGGCTTGCCGTTCGCCGGGCTGAGGATGTTGTTCGTGCTCATCATCAGCACGCGCGCCTCAAGCTGGGCTTCCAGCGAAAGCGGCACATGCACGGCCATCTGGTCGCCGTCGAAGTCGGCGTTGAAGGCGGTGCAGACCAGCGGATGCAGGCGGATCGCCTTGCCTTCGACCAGCGTCGGCTCGAAGGCCTGGATGCCCAGGCGATGCAGGGTCGGCGCGCGGTTCAGCAGGACGGGGTGCTCGCGGATCACCTCTTCCAGGATGTCCCAGACCTCCGGGCGCTCCTTTTCCACCATCCGCTTGGCGGCCTTGATGGTGGTGGCGTGGCCGTACTTCTCCAGCTTGGAGTAGATGAAGGGCTTGAACAGCTCGAGCGCCATCTTCTTCGGCAACCCGCACTGGTGCAGCTTCAGCTCCGGCCCGACCACGATGACCGAACGGCCGGAATAGTCGACGCGCTTGCCGAGCAGGTTTTGGCGGAAGCGGCCCTGCTTGCCCTTCAGCATGTCAGAGAGCGACTTCAGCGGGCGCTTGTTGGCGCCGGCGATCGCACGGCCGCGACGGCCATTGTCGAACAGCGCATCCACCGCTTCCTGCAGCATGCGCTTTTCGTTGCGCACGATGATGTCGGGCGCGCGCAGCTCGATCAGGCGCTTCAACCGGTTGTTGCGGTTGATGACGCGGCGATAGAGGTCATTCAGATCCGACGTTGCGAACCGTCCCCCGTCCAGGGGGACCAAGGGACGCAACTCGGGCGGGATGACCGGGACGACGTCCAGGATCATCCATTCCGGGCGGCAGCCGGACTCACCAAAAGCTTCCAGCAGCTTCAACCGCTTGACCAGCTTCTTGCGCTTGGCTTCCGAGGTCGTCTCCTTCAGGTCGGCGCGCAGCTTCGGCGCCTCCTTGCCGATGTCGATGCCGTGCAGGATCTGCTTCACCGCCTCGGCGCCGATGCCGACCTGGAAGGCATCCTCGCCGAATTCGTCGATCTTGGCCTGGTAGGCATCCTCGCTCAGCAGCTGGTGCAGCTTGAGGTCGGTCAGGCCCGGCTCCAGGACGACATGGCTTTCGAAATAGAGGACCTTCTCCAGATCCTTCAGCGTCATATCGACCATCAGCCCGACGCGGGAGGGCAGCGACTTCAGGAACCAGATGTGCGCGACCGGGCTGGCCAGCTCGATATGGCCCATGCGCTCACGGCGCACCTTGGCCAGGGTCACCTCCACGCCGCACTTCTCGCAGATGATGCCGCGGAACTTCATGCGCTTGTACTTGCCGCACAGGCACTCGTAGTCCTTGATCGGCCCGAAGATGCGGGCGCAGAACAGCCCGTCCCGCTCCGGCTTGAAGGTGCGGTAGTTGATCGTCTCGGGCTTCTTGATCTCGCCGTAGCTCCAGGAGCGGATCTGCTCCGGGCTCGCGATCGCGATCTTGATCTGGTCGAAGGTCATCGCCTGGCCGGTCTGGCCCAGGATCTTCATCAACTCGGACATGGGGGCGTCCTTTCCGTCGGGCCGCCGGGTCGGCGGCACATGAAACCTGTCCGGGGCCACGCCAGCAGGCGCGGCCCCGGAGAAATCACTCGCTGCGGGTTTCCAGATCCACGTTCAGGCCGAGGCTCTTCAGCTCCTTGACCAGCACGTTGAAGGATTCCGGTATGCCGGCCTCGAAGGTGTCCTGATCGCGCACGATCGCCTCATAGACCTTGGTGCGGCCGGAGACGTCGTCGGACTTCACCGTCAGCATTTCCTGCAAGGTATAGGCGGCGCCATAGGCTTCCAGCGCCCAGACCTCCATCTCGCCAAAACGCTGCCCGCCGAACTGCGCCTTGCCGCCCAGCGGCTGCTGGGTGACGAGCGAGTAGGGACCGATCGACCGCGCATGGATCTTGTCGTCCACCAGATGATGCAGCTTCAGCATGTAGATGTAGCCGACCGTCACCTTGCGCTCGAAGGTCTCGCCGGTGCGGCCATCGGTCAGCGTCACCTGCCCCGAGGATTCCAGCCCGGCGCGGGCCAGCATGCCCTCGATGTCGCTCATCCGCGCGCCGTCGAAGACCGGGGTCGCGATGGGGATGCCCTTCTTGAGGTTGTCCCCCAGCTCGATCAGATCGTCTTCCGACATGTTCGCGATGTCGCGCTGATAGACCTCCTCGCCATAGACCTCGCGCAGCTTCTCCAGCAGCTCGTCGCGGGCGGCCGCCGTGCGGCGGTAATCCTCGACCAGCTCGCCGACCTGCTTGCCGAGCGTCGCGCAGGCCCAGCCCAGATGGGTCTCCAGGATCTGCCCGACATTCATGCGCGACGGCACGCCGAGGGGGTTCAGCACGAGATCGACCGAGGTGCCGTCATCGAGGAACGGCATGTCCTCGATCGGCACGACGCGGGAGACGACGCCCTTGTTGCCATGGCGGCCGGCCATCTTGTCGCCCGGCTGCAGCTTGCGCTTCACCGCGACGAAGACCTTGACCATCTTCATCACGCCGGGCGGCAGCTCATCGCCGCGCTGCAGCTTTTCCACCTTGCTGTCGAACCGCTTCTGGAGCTTCTCGACCGCGGCATCGAATTCGCGCTTCAGCGCCTCGATCTCGGCCATCGCCGCGTCGTCCTGCACGGCGATCTGCCGCCAGGTCATGCGGTTGAACTCGCTCAGCACCTCATCGGTGATGACCGTGCCGGCCTTCACGCCCTTGAAGCCCGCCGAAGCCTTGCGGTTCAGCAGCCGTTCACGCAGGCGCGAGGTGAAGCTGCGCTCCTGGATCGCGCGCTCATCGTCGCGGTCCTTGGCCAGGCGCTCGATCTCCGAACGCTCGATCGCCATCGCGCGCTCGTCCTTGTCGACGCCACGACGGGAGAAGACGCGGACATCGACGATGGTCCCGGTCACGCCCGGCGGCAGCTTCAGCGAGGTGTCGCGGACATCCGACGCCTTCTCGCCGAAGATGGCGCGCAGGAGCTTTTCCTCCGGGGTCATCGGGCTTTCGCCCTTCGGCGTCACCTTGCCGACCAGGATGTCGCCCGGCTGCACCTCGGCGCCGATATAGACGATGCCGGCCTCGTCGAGGTTGCGCAGGGCTTCCTCGCCGACATTCGGGATGTCGCGGCTGATCTCTTCCTGGCCGAGCTTGGTGTCGCGGGCCATCACCTCGAATTCCTCGATGTGGATCGAGGTGAAGACGTCATCCCGCGCGATACGCTCGCTGATCAGGATGCTGTCCTCGAAGTTGTAGCCATTCCACGGCATGAAGGCGACCAGCACGTTGCGGCCGAGCGCCAGCTCGCCGAGATCCGTGCTCGGGCCGTCGGCGATGATGTCGCCGGGGGCGACCTTGTTGCCGACCTTCACCAGCGGGCGCTGGTTGATGCAGGTGCTCTGGTTGCTGCGCATGAACTTGCGCAGGCGGTAGATGTCGACGCCGCGAGTCGTTCCATCTTCACCCGTTGCCCGCACCACGATGCGCGCACCGTCGATGCTGTCCACGATGCCTTCGCGCCGGGCGACGATGGTCGCACCGGAATCCCGCGCGACCGCGGCCTCCATCCCGGTGCCGACCAGCGGCGCATCGGACTGGATCAGCGGCACCGCCTGGCGCTGCATGTTCGAGCCCATCAGCGCGCGGTTGGCGTCGTCGTTCTCCAGGAACGGGATCAAGGCCGCCGCGACCGAAACCAGCTGCTTCGGCGAGACGTCGATCGCGGTGACCTCCTCTGGCTTCACCAGCCGGAAGTCGCCGTTCTGGCGCACGCTGACCAGCTCGCTGCGGAAGGCGCCGGTCGCGATGTCCACATCGGCATCGGCCTGGGCGACGACCAGCTTGTCTTCCTGCATCGCCGAAAGGTAGATCGGCTCGCCGGTGATCCTGCCGTCCTTGACCATGCGGTACGGCGTCTCGATGAAGCCGTATTTGTTCACCTTGGCGAAGGTCGCAAGGCTGTTGATCAACCCGATGTTCGGGCCTTCCGGCGTTTCGATCGGGCAGATGCGGCCGTAATGGGTCGGGTGGACGTCGCGGACCTCGAAGCCCGCGCGCTCCCGCGTCAGACCGCCCGGCCCGAGGGCCGAGAGACGACGCTTGTGCGTGACTTCCGACAGCGGGTTGGTCTGATCCATGAACTGGGAGAGCTGGCTGGAGCCGAAGAATTCGCGCACCGCCGCCGCCGCGGGCTTCGCATTGATCAGGTCATGCGGCATCACGCTGTCGATATCGACAGAGCCCATGCGCTCCTTGATCGCGCGTTCCATGCGCAGCAGGCCGACGCGGTACTGGTTTTCCATCAGCTCGCCGACCGAACGCACCCGGCGATTGCCGAGGTTGTCGATGTCGTCGATCTGGCCCTTGCCGTCCTTCAGCTCCTGCAAAGTCTTTACGGTGGCCACGATGTCCTGCTTGCGCAGCGTCCGCATGGTATCCGGGGCTTCGTCGAACGAAAAATTCAGGCGCATGTTCATCTTCACGCGACCGACGGCCGAAAGGTCGTAGCGGTCGGGGTCGAAGAACAGGCCCTTGAACAGCGCCTCGGCCGTGTCCGGCGTCGGCGGCTCGCCCGGACGCATGACCCGGTAGATGTCCATCAAGGCTTCTTCGCGGTTGGAATTCTTGTCCACCGCGAGCGTGTTGCGGATCCAGGGGCCGACCGTCTGGTCGATCGCCAGCATCGGCAGCACATCGATGCCGGCCTGCTCCAGCAGCACGAGCTTGGGCTCGGTCAGCTCCTCGCCGGCCTCGACCCAGATCTCGCCGGTCTCCAGATTGACCAGATCCTCGGCCAGGTACCGGCCGAGCAGATCGGCGCGGCCGACCAGCACCTCGGTGGTGCCGGCTTCCGCGATCTTCCGCGCCACGCGCGGGGTCATCTTGACTTCCTTCTCGGCCACGACCTGGCCGGTCTTGGCATCGACCAGCGGCTCGATCAGCTTCACGCCGCGGAAGGCATCGGGCTCGAAGGGGCGGCTCCAGCCCTTGGGGCCGTGGCGGAAGGCGACGCGGCCATAGAAATGCGAGAGGATTTCCTCCGCATCCATGCCACGGACCTCGTTCGGCTCCAGGGGGGCGCCCTTGGCGGCGCGCTTGGCCTCGGTGGCGGCGCTGTCCAGCGCGTAGAGAAGCGTCGTCGCCGGCAGCTTGCGCTTGCGGTCGATGCGGACGTAGCAGACATCCTTGGCGTCGAACTCGAAGTCGAGCCAGGAGCCGCGATAGGGGATGACGCGCGCGGCGAAGAGGTACTTGCCGCTGCTATGGGTCTTGCCCTTGTCGTGGTCGAAGAAGACGCCCGGGGAACGGTGCATCTGCGACACGATGACACGCTCGGTGCCATTGATGATGAAGGTGCCGTTGTCCGTCATCAGGGGCATGTCGCCCATGTAGACGTCCTGCTCCTTGATGTCGCGGACCGAGCGGCTGCCGGTGTCCTCATCCACGTCCCAGACGATGAGACGCAGGCGCACCTTCAAGGGGGCTGCGAAATTCAGCCCGCGCTGGATGCATTCCTCGACATCGTATTTCGGCTCTTCCAGCTCGTACTGGACGAATTCCAGGCGGCCGCGGCCGGCGAAATCATCGATCGGGAAGACCGACTTGAACACTTCCTGGAGTCCGGCCTGCATACGGGTGTCCGGATGGACCTCCATCTGCAGGAATGCCTCGTAGCTCGCCCGCTGCACATCGATCAGGTTCGGCATCTCGGCCACTTCGGGCAGGCGCCCAAAGGACTTGCGGATGCGCTTCCGCGAGGTGAAGCTGCTCGTACCGAAGGACTTGCCGATCGCGTTCATGCCTGTCCTGCTGCCCCTATCTGCTCCGGCCCCAACTCCCCGGCCGGCGGGGTAACACCTGCCCAGCGCCGCCATCGGCCCGGGAAGATCGGCGGGGAAACACCCCGCCTCAACCATAGCACGGGCGGCCTGGACCACCAGAAAGCGCCCGCACCACCGAAAAACGCAGGCGCGGGAAGAAGCCGGTTCCCCGGCCTCCCCCCGTTCCCGTCAATCGGTCACCCGGCAATCCTGCCCTGGGGCAGGATTGCCGGCCAGCCGAGGTCCGTCTTACTTGACCTCGACCTTGGCGCCATTCTCCTCGAGCACCTTGCGGATCTTTTCCGCCTCGTCCTTGCTGACCGCTTCCTTCACGACCTTCGGGGCGCCTTCGACCAGATCCTTGGCTTCCTTCAGCCCAAGACCGGTGATGGTGCGGATTTCCTTGATCACGTTGATCTTCTTGTCGCCGGCGGCGGCCAGGGTCACCGTGAATTCAGTCTGCGCCTCAACCGGGGCGGCAGCGGCAGCGGCGGGCGCAGCGGCAGCCGCGACCGGCGCGGCGGCAGACACACCCCACTTCTCCTCGAGCATCTTCGAGAGTTCGGCGGCCTCAAGGACCGTCAGGGCGGAGAGTTCCTCCACCAGCTTAGCGAGTTCGGCCATGTTCGTGTTCCTTCGATCTAATGGCTTGGATTGGACTTGACAACCCCGGCCGGCGCGAATCCGGCACCGGGGCAATTGGCTGACGGCCTGGGATCAGGCCGCCTCGGCTTCCGTGCTCTCGTCCTTCTTGGCATAGGCCGCCAGGACCCGTGCAACCTGCCCACCCGGGGCCTGCAGCACCGAGGCAATGCGCGAAGCCGGCGTCTGGATCATGCCCAGCAAGCCTGCGCGCAGCGTCTCGAGCGACGGCAGCTCGGCCAGTGCCTTGACCCCATCGGGGTTCAGCATCTGGGTTCCGAGCGAACCGCCGAGGATCACGAACTTGTCGTTCGTCTTGGCGAACTCCACGGCGGTCTTCGCCACGGCGACCGGGTCCCGCGACCACGCAAGCGCGGTCGGACCCTTCAGCAGCGGCTTGATGCCCTGGAAGTCGGTGCCATTGAGGGCGAGAACCGCAAGCCGGTTCTTCGCGACCTTGTACGTCGCACCCGCCGCCTTCATCCGGCGCCGCAGATCCGATACGTGCGCGACAGTCAGGCCCTTGTTCTGGCCGACCAGCACGAACGACGTTTCCGCGAACACCGTGGCGAGGGAGGCGACGAAATCGCGCTTCTCCGTACGATCCACGTCTCGTCTCCGTCGGTGACCGGAACCTTCTGGAAGGGTCCCGGCCGGTTCACTGCGAGGTGGGGCGAATGCGCCACCCCGTTTTGACTGCCTGAGAGTCCGAGACGCCGAGCCAAGCCAAGCCATGGTCCAAACCATGACCCGTCATTTCCGGCACCCCGCCTAGCCTGCGCGCCGCCGAAGCAGCCTTAAGGCCCCGAAGGACCACGTAGGGTCTCTGACAGGTTTCGGACGGGGGCCGCCTGCGGCCCCTGCCCTGCCTCCCGGCGCGAAGGCCGGGATATTCCGTCTCCGGACGCCTGGGCGCCCGGGAAAACTCCTCAGCCGTTCGCGCTCAGCGAGGCGACATCGACCTTCACGCCCACGCCCATCGAGGAGGACACCGCCACCTTCTTGACATAGGTGCCCTTGGCACCGGTCGGGCGGGCCTTCTGGATCGCATCCACGAAGGCGCGGACATTCTCGATCAGCTTGTCTTCCTCGAAGGAGACCTTGCCGATGCCGGCATGCACGATCCCGGCCTTTTCGGCGCGGAACTCGACCTGGCCGGCGCGGGCGGCGGCGATCGCGCCCTTCACATCCATAGTCACGGTGCCGAGCTTGGGGTTCGGCATCAGGCCGCGCGGCCCGAGCACCTTACCCAGCCGGCCGACCAGGCCCATCATGTCCGGGGTCGCAATGCAGCGGTCGAAGTCGATCTTGCCTTCCTGCACCGCGGCGGCCAAATCATCGGCGCCGACGACATCGGCCCCGGCGGCCTGGGCCTCCTCGGCCTTGGCGCCACGGGCGAAGACGGCGACGCGCACGGACTTGCCGGTGCCATTGGGCAGGCCGACCATGCCGCGGACCATCTGGTCGGCGTGGCGCGGGTCGATGCCGAGGTTCATCGAGATCTCGACGGTCTCGTCGAACTTGGCCTTGGCATTGGCGCGGACCAGCTTCACAGCCTCGGCCAGCGCATAGGATTTTTCGCGGTCGAAACCCTCATAGGCCGCGGCCAGCTTCTTGCTCAGCTTGGCCATGATCAGCCCTCCACCACGGTGATGCCCATGGAACGGGCCGAACCGGTCAGCATCGACACCGCGCTGGCGACATCGGTGCAATTCATGTCCTTCATCTTGATCGCGGCGATTTCCTCAAGCTGCGACTTCGTCACGCGGCCGACCGGACCACCCTTGCCCGGGGTCGTCGTGCCCTTCTCGATCTTCGCGGCCTTCTTCAGGAAGTGCGTGTTCGGGGGCGTCTTGGTGACGAAGGTGAAGGTACGGTCGCTGAAGGCCGTGATGACCACGGGCGTGGGCGTGCCGGGCTCAAGGCCCTGGGTCGCCGCGTTGAATTCCTTCACGAACTGCATGATGTTCAGGCCGCGCTGGCCCAGCGCCGGGCCGACCGGCGGCGACGGATTGGCCTTGGCTGCCGGAATCTGCAGCTTGATGTAACCGACGATTTTCTTCGCCATCGTACCCGATCCTCTGTTGCGTCAGAGGCCCGCGGTGCCAACGGACCGGTTCCCCGGCCCTCCCGCGTTCCTGCAAACAGGTGTTTTCGCCACGCCCCGAGATGAACCGGGGCGCGGCGGAGGCGGGCGTATAGGGGCTGGGCGCGGCGCTGTCCAGCCCCATTCGTCCCGCCGCCCCGGCGACGTCACGCACGCCCGCGTGAACAATGCGCGACCCGCCTTGATCCGCACCGCCCGCCGCGCATGTGCAGCGCACAACCACCGACAGGAGCCCCCCATGTCTCAGGATGCTTCCGTGCTGTTCCAGCCCTTCACCCTGGGTGACCTGGTACTGCCCAACCGCCTCGTCATGGCGCCGCTGACGCGCAACCGCGCCACCCATGGCAGCGACGCCCCCAATGCGCTGAATGCCACCTATTATGCCCAGCGTGCCAGCGCCGGGCTGATCATCGCCGAGGCGACCCAGATCTCCCGCCAGGGGCAGGGCTATATATGGACCCCGGGCATCTATACCGAGGCGCAGGTCGCGGGCTGGAAGCAGGTCACCGATGCGGTACATGCAAGGCAGGGGCGCATCTTCCTCCAGCTCTGGCATGTCGGGCGGGTATCGCATGTCTCGCTGCAGGAAGGCGGGGCGGCGCCGGTCGCGCCCTCGGCGATCCCGGCCAAGACCAAGACCTATATCGAAAGCGGCTTTGCCGATGTCTCCCCGCCCCGCGCCCTGGAGCTTGCCGAGATCCCCGGCATCATCGCCGACTACCGCCGCGCGGCCGAAAACGCCAAGGCGGCGGGCTTCGACGGGATCGAGATGCATGCCGCCAATGGCTATCTGATCGACCAGTTCCTGCGCGACGGCAGCAACCACCGTACCGACCAGTATGGCGGCTCGATCGAAAACCGCGCCCGCTTCGGGCTGGAGGTCGCCGATGCCCTGCTCCAGGTCTTCCCCAAGGAGCGGATCGGCGTCCGCATCTCCCCGGCCAGCCCGGCCAATGACGTCCATACCAGCGATCCGGCGGAGGTTTTTGGCTATTTCGTTTCCGAACTCGGCCGGCGCGGCCTGGGCTACCTGCATGTGATCGAGGGCGAGACCCGCGGCTCGCGCGACCCCGGGGCGGTGGATTTCGGGGCCCTGCGCCGCAGCTTCCCCGGCGCCTATATGGCCAACAACGGCTATACGCGGGAACTGGCGGCCGAGGCGGTGCGGGAAGGCCGGGCGGATCTGATCGCCTTCGGCCGCGCCTTCATCGCCAACCCGGATCTGGTGGAGCGGCTGCGGCAGAACGCCCCGCTCAATGCGCCGGACGAGGCCACCTTCTATGGCGGCGATGCCCATGGCTACACGGACTACCCGGCGCTGGCCGAAGCCGCGGAGTGACCCAGCGCGGCGCGGGGCACCCTGCCCCGCGCCGCGCTGTCTCAGAGCTTCTCGACCTGGCCGTATTCCAGCTCGACCGGGGTCGAGCGACCAAAGATCGAGACGCTGACCTTGAGGCGGGAACGTTCCTCGTCGACTTCCTCGACGGTGCCGTTGAAGCTGGTGAAGGGGCCATCGGCCACCCGGACCTGCTCGCCGACTTCGTAGATGATCGAGGGGCGCTTGGGCTTGTCCACACCCTCCTGCACCTGCTTGACCACCCGCTGGGCCTCGGCCTCCGAGACCGGGGTCGGCTTGTTCTTGGTGCCCAGGAAGCCCGTGACCTTGGGGGTGTCCTTGACCAGATGCCAAGCCTCGTCGGTCATCGCCATCTTCACCAGCACATAGCCTGGGAAGAATTTCCGCTCGGTCGCAACCTTCTGGCCCTTCCGGACCTCAACGACTTCCTCGGTCGGCACCAGGATGTCGCCAAAAGCATCGGCCAGGCCCTTCTGGGCGGCCTGCTCCTTGATCTGCTGCGCGATCTTCTTCTCGAAGCCGGAGTAGACGTGCACGACATACCATTTGAGGTCGGCCATCTCAGCCTCCGTATTGGAAGAGAAGGGTCATGGCGAATTGGACGAGCTTGTCCACCACCAGGAAGAAGACCGCCGCCGCCGCCGACAGCGCCAGCACCAGCCCGGTGGTGATCAGCGTCTCCTTGCGCGAGGGCCAGGTGACTCGCGCCACCTCGGACCTGACGTCGCGCAGGTATTGAACCGGATTCAACCTGGCCAATTCAGGCCCCTTCAACGCTGCGCGGGCGGAAGGCCCTGGATGGGGCCCGCCACCCGCGGTGGAAACAGGACTGCGGAGGGGGGTGGCAGGGGCGGAGGGTCTCGAACTCTCAACCTCCGGTTTTGGAGACCGGCGCTCTAGCCAATTGAGCTACGCCCCTAAACCCCACCGCAGTGGACGCGCCTTATAGCGGCGCGCCGTCCCGCCCGCCATACCCTGGCGGGCGGAAGTTGGACAAGGGTCTTACTTCTCGATCTTCGCGACGACGCCCGCACCGACGGTGCGGCCGCCTTCGCGGATCGCGAAGCGCAGACCCTCATCCATGGCGATCGGGGCGATCAATTCGACGCTCATCGTCACATTGTCGCCCGGCATCACCATCTCCACCCCTTCCGGCAGCTGCACCACACCCGTCACATCCGTCGTGCGGAAGTAGAACTGCGGACGGTAGTTGGTGAAGAACGGGGTATGCCGCCCGCCCTCTTCCTTCGTCAGCACATAGGCTTCGGCGCTGAACTTCGTGTGCGGCGTGATCGAACCCGGCGCGGCCAGGACCTGCCCGCGCTCCACATCCTCACGCTTGGTGCCACGCAGCAGGGCGCCGATGTTGTCGCCCGCCTGCCCGCTGTCCAGCAGCTTGCGGAACATCTCGACACCCGTGACCGTCGTCTTGACCGTGTTCTTCAGCCCGATGATCTCGACTTCCTCGCCGACCTTGATCACCCCGCGCTCCACGC
>Ga0255334_1001255_pt1 | contig 12347 bp, 9 predicted proteins | sample EtOH5_35cm_T3_12_FD_202080 | JGI IMG/M metagenome (GOLD analysis project Ga0255334, IMG submission 202080) | Sandy soil microbial communities from University of British Columbia, Vancouver, Canada - EtOH5_35cm_T3_129 | ecosystem: Engineered > Artificial ecosystem > Sand microcosm > Unclassified ...
ACCAGAACATGAACCAGTCCATCCCAAGTCAACCCACACCAGGCCAACCAGAACTTCCAAGTTCCTTCCAGAAAACCGATCCACAAAGTCAAATAGCAAAACCGAAACGCGCCTATACTTGGCCGGGTAGGCCCTGTCTAGCCACTCTTTCGGAGACTTCCCCTGACCGACTTGGCGGCGGGGGAAAGAAGCTAGCCGCACCAACCGGTGGGGTCAAGTTCTTTCTTTCGCCGCCCGGTCCGGGGCGTCACCGGAGCGGAAGGTTGTGCCCTCCGCTTCGGTGAGGCGGTGTTTAGGCGCCCTGCCCGATACTGTCAAATGCCTGAAACCGGGGGTTCCTGATTTCAGTCGTATGACAGCCTAGTCCAAAACGCGCAGCTCAAGCCCTTCCACCCCGGCCGTCACTGTGACGTGGCCGCCATCCGTGACACCGCCTTCCAGGAGCATCTCGGCCAGATGGTCCTGCAGGCTGCGCTGGATCACCCGTTTCAGCGGCCGCGCACCATAGACCGGGTCATAGCCGGCCTCGGCGAGCCAGCTCCGCGCGGTGTCATCCAGGGTCAGGGTGATCTTGCGATCCTCCAGCAGCGACCGCAGCCGGCTGAGCTGGATATCGACGATCGCCCCCATCTCATCCCGCGCCAGACGCCGGAACAGCACGATCTCATCAAGGCGGTTCAGGAATTCGGGCCTAAACCGGCCACGCACCTGCGCCATCACCTGGCCGCGGACCATCTCCACATCCGCGCCATCCGGCTGCGCCGCCAGCACGTCGGACCCGAGGTTGCTGGTCAGTACGATCAGCGTGTTGCGGAAATCCACCGTCCGCCCCTGGCCATCGGTCAGCCGGCCATCGTCCAGCACCTGCAGCAGGATGTTGAACACATCCTCATGCGCCTTCTCGACCTCGTCGAAGAGGATCACCTGATAGGGCCGGCGCCGCACCGCCTCGGTCAGCGACCCGCCTTCCTCGTAGCCGACATAGCCCGGGGGGGCGCCGATCAGCCGGGCGACGGCGTGCTTCTCCATGTATTCCGACATGTCCACGCGCAGCAGCGCGCGTTCGTCGTCGAACAGGAATTGCGCGATCGCCTTGGTCAGCTCGGTCTTGCCGACACCGGTCGGGCCCAGGAACAGGAAGCTGCCCATGGGCCGGTTCGGGTCCTGCAACCCGGCCCGCGCCCGGCGCACCGCCTTGCTGACCGCCTCCAGCGCCTCCTGCTGGCCGACGACCCGCTTGCGCAGCTCATCCTCCATGCGCAGCAGCTTGGACCGCTCGCCTTCCAGCATCCGTTCCATCGGAATGCCGGTCCAGCGGCTGACGACGCCGGCGATGCTGGCCTCGGTCACCGCCTCGTTCACCAGGCGGCCCTCGGTGCTGTCGGCCGCGATCTTGCGTTCCAGCTGCGGGATGACGCCGTAGAGCAGCTCCGACGCCCGTCCCAGATCGCCGCGGCGCTGGGCCACCTCGACCTCGGTCCGGGCCTTGTCCAGCTCCTCCTTGGCCTTTTGGGAATCGGCCAAAGTCGCCTTCTCGGCCTGCCAGCGGGCGGTCAGGGTGCTGCTGCGCTCCTCCAGCTCGGCCAGTTCGCGGTCGAGTTTTTCCAGCCGGTCGCGGCTGGCGGGGTCATCCTCCTTGCGCAGCGCGACCTGCTCGATCTTCAGCTGCAACACGCGCCGGTCCAGCTCGTCCAACTCCTCGGGCTTGCTGTCCACCTGCATCCGCAGCCGGCTCGCCGCCTCATCCATCAGGTCGATGGCCTTGTCGGGCAGGAAGCGGTCGGTGATGTAGCGGTTGGAGAGGGTGGCGGCCGCGACCAGCGCGCTGTCGGCGATCCGCACCCCATGGTGCAGCTCGTATTTCTCCTTGATGCCGCGGAGGATGCTGATGGTGTCCTCGACGCTCGGCTCGCCGACGAAAACCGCCTGGAAACGCCGGGCCAGGGCCGCGTCCTTCTCCACATGCTTGCGGTATTCATCGAGCGTGGTCGCGCCGATGCAATGCAGCTCGCCGCGCGCCAAAGCGGGTTTCAGCAGGTTGGAGGCATCCATGGCGCCATCCCCCTTCCCCGCCCCGATCAGCGTATGCATCTCGTCGATGAACAGGATGACGCCATCCTTGGCGCCCTCGATCTCGGTCAGCACCGCTTTCAGCCGTTCCTCGAACTCGCCGCGATACTTGGCGCCGGCGACCAGGGAGCCGAGGTCGAGCGCCAGCACCTGCTTGCCCTTCAGCGCCTCCGGCACATCGCCATTGACGACGCGGATCGCCAGGCCCTCGACGATCGCGGTCTTGCCGACGCCGGGCTCGCCGATCAGGACGGGGTTGTTCTTGGTGCGCCGGGCCAGGACCTGGATGGCGCGGCGGATCTCCTCGTCGCGGCCGATCACCGGGTCGAGCTTGCCCTCCCGCGCCGCGGCGGTCAGGTCGCGGGCGTATTTCTTCAGCGCGTCGAAGCTCGCCTCGGCGCCGGCGCTGTCGACCTTGCGGCCTTTTCGGACATCGGCGACGGCGGCCTCCAGGCGCTGCGGATCGGCGCCGGCCCCCTTCAGCGCGCGGCCGGCGGGGGTGTCGGAAGCGGCCAGCGCCACCAGCAGCCGGTCCTGCGCGACGAAGCTGTCGCCGGCCTTCTGGGCCGATTGCTGGGCGGCATCGAGCACGCGGACCAGGTCGGGGGTGACCTGCGGCTGGCCGGCGCCGGCGCCGCTGACCTTGGCGATGCGGGCGATCTCGGTTTCCACGGCCAGGCGCGCGGCCTGCGGGTCGCCGCCCGCGGCGCGGATCAGCCCCGCGGCCGCCCCTTCGGAATCATCCAGCAGCGCCTTGAGCAGATGCTCGGGCTGCAATCTCTGGTGGAATTCGCGGATCGCGATGGTGGAGGCCGCTTGCAGAAAGCCGCGCGACCGCTCGGTGAATTGCTCGATATCCATATCCGTCCCTCAGGGTGGAGGCGACCGGAGTTGCCGCCCCTCATGAGGCGACGGCATCTCCACTGTCAGGTCATTGATCTGGTAACTGGTTGCCGGGGCATTCAAGGGGAAACATGACGATGCGGATCGAACACCTGTACCGGTACCCTGTGAAGGGCCTGTCGGCCGAGGCGCTGGAGGAGGTTCTGGTCGAAACCGGCACAACCTTCCCGCATGACCGGCGCTTCGCCTTGGCGCAGGGGGATTCGGGCTTCGATCCGGCCGCGCCGAAATTCCGGCCGAAGCAGAATTTCGCCTGCCTGATGGCCAATGCGAAGGTGGCGCTGATCCAGGCCGGTTTCGACCCCCGCAGCGGGATCCTGGCGCTGGCAGCACCGGGGCATGCGCCGCTGGCCGCCTCGACCGCGACCGAGGATGGCCGCGCGGCGATCGGCGCCTGGCTGACCGCCTATCTCGGCGAAGAAGCCCGCGGCACGCCGCGATTCGTGGAAGCGCCCGGCCATGCCTTCACCGACCAGGTGAAGAAGGGGGTGTCGCTGATCAATTTGGCCAGCCTGCAGGCGCTGGAGGCGGCGATCGGCCGCGCCCTCGATCCGCTGCGGTTTCGCGGCAACATCTATTTCTCGGGCCTGCCGGCCTGGGCGGAATTCGATTGGGTCGGCGAGCGCGTGCAGGCCGGCGGCGCGACGCTGGAGGTGTTCAAGCGCACCATCCGCTGCCCGGCGACGCAGGTTGATCTGGCGACCGGCCAGCGCGACCTGGATATTCCCGCGTTGCTGCGCCAGCATTTTGGCCATGCCGATCTGGGCGTGCATGCCATGGTGGCGGAAGGCGGCCGGATCGCATTGGGCGATGCGATCGAGCGCCTGCCCTGACGCGGGTGGGAGCCTGAAGCTGGGCGGCCCGGCCTCAGGCCTGGCCGCGCGGCTCCATCTGCTCTTCCTGCTCGTCACTGCCGTCGTTCAGATCCTGGATCTCGATCTGACTGCGGGCGTGGTGAGGCGTGCCATCCTGGCCATTGCCATTCTGGCCATTGGCGCCCTGGCCGTTCTGCCCATTCTGGGGCTGGCCATTCTGGGGCTGGTCACTCTGGTAGCCATCCTGGTCGCCCGGCTGTTCCGGCCCGTTGCGCCAGCGGGTCTGCTGCTGCTGCACCGGCGCCTGCTGATGCTGCGGGGCGTGCTGGGTCGCGGCCTGGGCCATCGCGTTCAGGATGCGGAAATAATGCTCGGCGTGCTGGAAGTAGGATTCCGCCATCACCCGGTCGCCGGCGCCGGTCGCATCGCGGCCGACCTGCAGGTATTTCTCGAACAGCTGCTGCGCAGTGCCGCGCATCCGCATATCCGGCCCGCTGCTGTCAAACACGTGGTTGCGGTTGAGGGGCTGCTGCCCGCCGCCGCTCTGTCCCGCATGACGATAGGCGCCACCGCCCCCACCGCCACCGCCGCCACCACCGCCCCCGCCGTGGCGATTCCCGCCGCGGCCGCGCATGCGCTTCATGTTCATCGTGGTCTGGTTCGCCGCTCTGTGCCCTGCCACGCCGGCGCGCATCGCGCGCATCGGGAGGGGCTTCGTTGATACCCGAATTGGGATGCCCGAGTTGGGAGGATCGTCTTGGGGTTGTCGTGCGATCTGCCGGTCCGGCGAGGCTGGGGCGCCTCCCGCGGGACCGAAAAAGGCCCCGATAGCCCCAGAAAACAGGCCTCGCCTGGCCGGCGGGGGGCAACCCCCCTCACCGCGACGCCACCCTACCGGCCAACCGCGCTGGCCGCAAACGAATTTCTCAGCAGCAAGGCGCGGTCGTGACCCCCAAGGTCGGGTCGCGCGCCCCCGGCTGCAAGCCCCGCGGCGGCGGCGATGTGTTCGACCGCCGCGCGCTGCCCCGCACCCAGTTCCAGCACCGCCACCCCGCCCGGCGCCAACAGCCCTGGCAGCTGCGCGCAGACCGCGCGATAGGCGTCGAGCCCATCCGCCCCGCCATCCAGCGCCGAGGCGGGTTCGTAGCGTGCGACTCCAGGGTCGAGGCCGGCGATGGCGGCGGCCTCTATATAGGGTGGGTTGCAGAGGATCAGGTCGAAGGTCTGGGCCAGCGCCGCGCCCCAGTCCCCGGCCAGGAAGAGAGCCCGGTCCCCCAGCCCATTCGCCATGGCGTTTTCGTGCGCCAAGGCGGCGGCATCGGGCGCGCGGTCGACGCCGATGCCGAAGGCGCCGGGCCGTTCGGCCAGCACCGCCAGCAGCAGCGCGCCGGTGCCGGTGCCGAGGTCCAGGATGCGGCGGGGCGCGGGGGAAACCTCCAGCGCCAGCTCCACCAGGGCTTCGCTGTCCGGGCGGGGGATGAGCGTGGCGGGCGATACCGCCAGATCCAGCGACCAGAACCCCTGGCGGCCGAGCAGATAGGCCATGGGTTCCTCCGCCAGCCGCCGTTTCAACAGGCGCCCGAATACCGCCACCGCCACATCCGGCACGGTCTGGCGCGGGTCGCGCAGCAGCGCGTCGGGGGTGGTGGCCATGGCATAAGCGAGCAGGGCGCGGGCTTCTCCGCGCGGATTCTCCACCGCCGCCGCGCGCAAGACCTGGCCGGCCTGGCAGAGAAAGGCCCCCACCGTCCCGCCAGGGTCGGTGCAGGGGGTCACACGCCCTCGGCGGCCAGACGCGCGGCCTCATCCTCGGCGGTCAGGGCGTCGATGATCTCGTCCAACTCGCCCAGCATGACCCGGTCGATCTTGTGCAGGGTCAGGCCGATGCGGTGGTCGGTGACGCGGCCTTGGGGGAAGTTGTAGGTGCGGATGCGTTCGCTGCGGTCGCCGGTGCCGATCTGGCCGCGACGATCGGCGGCGCGGGTATCGGCCAGACGCGACCGCTGCTGCTCGAACATCCGGGCGCGCAGGATCTTCATCGCCTTGGCGCGGTTCTTGTGCTGGCTGCGTTCCTCCTGCATCGCCACCACGATGCCGGTCGGCAGATGGGTGATGCGCACGGCGCTGTCGGTCTTGTTCACATGCTGCCCGCCGGCGCCCGAGGCGCGGTAGGTGTCGATCCGCAGGTCGCTGTCGTTGATCTGCACGTCCACCTCCTCGGCTTCCGGCAGCACGGCGACGGTCACGGTCGAGGTATGGATGCGCCCCTGGGTCTCGGTCGCGGGCACCCGCTGCACGCGATGCACGCCGCTTTCGAACTTCAGCTTGGCAAAAACCCCCTTGCCGCCGATTTCGGCAGTGGCGCCCTTCAGCCCGCCGAGTTCGGTCTCGTCATATTCCAGCACCTCAAAAGTCCAGCGGCGGTTTTCGGCGTAGCGGCGATAGGCGCCGAACAGTTCCGCAGCGAAGAGGCCCGCCTCGTCACCGCCCGCCGCGGGGCGGATTTCCAGGATGGCGCTGCGCTCATCCGCGAGGTCGCGGGGCAGCAGCATCAGCCGCACCTCGCGTTCCAGCGCCGGCAGGGTCTTTTCGATCTCGGCCAGATCCGCCTCGGCCAGTTCCCGCATCTCGGGGTCGTCCAGCATCGCGCGGGCCTCGTCCCGCGCCTGTTCGGCGGCGCGCAGCGCGTTCACCCGCGCGACCAGCGGCTCCAGCTCCGACAATTCCTTGGAGAGCGTGCCGACGCGGGCGCCATCGGCGGTCTCCAGGCTCGCGCGCAGCTCCTCGGCGCGGGAGACCAGGATATCCAGCTTGTCGGCGAGGCTCATCGCAACAGCGCGGCCAGCTCCGCCAGCGGCACCAGCACCTGATCGCCGGTGGTCAGGTCCTTGAGCTGGGCAGTGCCGGCGGCGACCTCATCCTCACCCAGGATGACGGCGGCGCGGGCGCCGATCCGGTTGGCGCGTTCCATGCGGCGTTTCATATTGCCCTTATAGCCGATTTCCGCCGCGATCCCCGCCGAACGCAGCAGGCGCAAGGCGACCAAAGCCTGGGGCTCCTGCGCCTCGGTCACCGGGATCACCGCCACGGGGCGGGGGGCCGCGGGGGCTTCGGGCAGCAGCATGGACAGGCGCTCGACGCCGGCGGCCCAGCCGACGGAGGGGGTGGCGGGGCCGCCCATCTCCTCGACCAGCCCGTCGTAGCGGCCGCCGGCCATCACCGTTCCCTGGGCGCCGAGGCGGTCGGTCACGAACTCGAAGGCGGTGTGGCTGTAGTAGTCGAGGCCGCGCACGATCCGCGGGTTTTCTCGCCAGGGCACCGCGAAGGCGGTGAGGTAGCCGGTGACGGCGGCGTAGAAAGCGGCAGCACTCGCGGTCAGGTAGGGGCGGATGTCGGGGGCGGTGGCGACGATTTTTCGATCGCCCTCATCCTTGCTGTCCAGGATGCGCAGCGGGTTCTTGGCCAGGCGCACCTGGCTGTCGGGCGACAACGCGGCGGCATGGGCGGAAAAATGCGCGACCAGGGCCTCGCGATAGGCGTCGCGACTTGGGGCATCGCCCAGGGTGTTCACCTCCAGCACCACGCCCTCGGTCATGCCGAGCGCCTGCTGGATGTGCCAGCCGCAGGCGATCACCTCGGCATCCGCCAAGGGTTCGGCGGCGCCCATGACCTCGCAGCCGATCTGGTGGAACTGGCGATAGCGGCCCTTCTGGGGGCGCTCGTAGCGGAACATCGGGCCGGCGTAGAAGACTTTGCGCGGCAAATTCGCCTGGGTCAGGCCGTTGGAGACCAGGGCGCGGCAAACGCCGGCGGTGTTCTCGGGCCGCAAGGTCAGGCTGTCGCCGCCACGATCGGTGAAGGAATACATCTCCTTGGACACCACGTCGGAGGTGTCGCCGAGGCCGCGCGAAAACACGCGGGTGTCCTCGAAGATCGGGGTGGTCCATTCCTCGAAGCCGTAGAGGGCGGCGATGCGACGGGCGGTGTCGATGACCTGGGTGTGGCGCCGCTGGTCCTCGCCGATCAGGTCGCGGGTGCCGCGGACAGGTTGGAGCTTTTCCATGCGCGGGCGTTAGCGCCGGGATGGCGCGGGGGCAAGCGGGGGTGGGGTCAGCGGAATTCAGACCCGCCGAGCACCGTTCGTGATATGTTCTTGTCTTGCCCAGGAGACCGCCGCTGCACGCCACCCCCGCCATTGCCACTGAACCCCGGCAACGCGGCGGCGGCCTTCAATGGCTGCCGCGGCGCATTTGTCCGAAACCCGCCAGCCAGGGCCGTGCGCCGAATTTGTCCGAAACCGCCCGCGCCGCGCGGCCGCCGGGAATATGTCCGAAACCCGCGGCGCCCGCGAAGGCAGCCGCCGCCCCCTCACTCCGCCGCCAGTTTTTCGGCCTCCTTGGCCGCCTTCATCACCGCCGCCCGCGCCTCAACCAGCCCGACGATATGCTCCACCATCTCCTCGGACCGCACGGTATGGCTGGTCTTGCCCATGCCATAGATCATATGCGTCCCCGCCCCGCCGCCGGTCAGGCCGATATCGGTCATCAGCGCCTCGCCCGGCCCGTTCACCACGCAGCCGATGATCGACAGGCTGATCGGCTGGTCGATATGCGCGAGGCGCTCCTCCAGCTTTTCGACGGTGCGGATCACGTCAAACCCCTGCCTGGCGCAGGAGGGGCAGGAAATCACCCGCACCCCGCGGTGGCGGATGCCGAGCGACTTCAGCATCTCCCAGCCGACATGCACCTCTTCCGCCGGTTCCGCCGACAGCGACACGCGCAGCGTATCGCCGATGCCCGCCCAGAGCAGCGAGCCCAGCCCGATCGCCGATTTCACGGTGCCGGCGCGTTTGCCGCCCGCCTCGGTGATGCCGATATGCAGCGGGTGGTCGCAGACCTCGGCCAGCTGCTGGTAGGCGGCGACCGCCAGGAAGACGTCGGACGCCTTCACGCTGATCTTGAACTCGTGGAAATCCAGGTCCTGGAGGTGGGCCGCGTGCCACAGCGCGCTTTCCACCAGCGCCTCGGGGTTGGGTTCGCCGTATTTTTCCAGCAGATGCCGCTCCAACGACCCCGCATTCACCCCGATGCGGATCGAGCAGCCATAGTCCCGCGCCGCCTGCACCACCTCCTTCACCCGCTCCTTGGAGCCGATGTTGCCGGGGTTGATGCGCAGGCAGGCGGCGCCGGCCTTCGCGGCCTCGATGGCGCGGCGGTAGTGGAAATGGATGTCGGCGACGATCGGGACATTCACCTCCCGCACGATCTCGGCCAGGGCCGCGGTGGATTCCTCGGTGGGGCAGGAGACGCGGACGATGTCGACGCCGGCGATTTCCGACAGCCGGATCTGGGCAATGGTCGCCGCGGCATCCTCGGTGGGCGTGTTGGTCATGGTCTGCACGGTGATGGGGGCGTCCCCACCCACCGGGACGCGGCCGACCATGATCTGCCGCGACTTGCGGCGGGTAATCTGCTGGTAGGGGCGGTAGGACATGCGGCTCGCTCCGATCACGCCGCCCCGATATGGCACCGGCGGGACGACAACAGAAGGTTTTCGCGCCGCGAGGAAAAAGCCTCAGCGGGCGGGGGGACGCGTGGCCTTCAGGGCTTCGGGCACCAGGGGGATGTCGCGCAGCACGCCGCTGCGGCCTTCCGTCGCCTGGGTCAACTGGCCATCGACCAGCACTTCCAGGGCCTGGGAGCGGCCGGTGGTCAGCACCAGCCCCTCGGTTGGGGGCACCTGGAAGGTTTCGCCGGGGCGCATCACGCGGTTGACGAGGACCTGGCCGCTGCGCGGGTCGCGGATCTGGATCCAGCTCTCATCCTGCGCCCGCAGGGTGATGCGGGAGGCAGGGGTCGCGGGAACCGCGGGCGCTGTCGGCGGCACCGGTGGCGCCGCGGGGGTCGCGCCCACCGGTCCGGTCGGCAGCAGGGTGCCGGCGGGCGCGGCCGCGATGTCAGGCAAGGGCGTCCCATTCGGCCTCGTGCCGGGCGCCGCGCCATTTGCCCCAGGGGTGGCTGCGGGTGCTCCGGGGGTCGGCCCCCCGGCATTCGGCGCCATGGGGGCGGCGGGCAGCGAGCCGGGGCGCGCCGGCACCGGGACCGTCGCCGAGGAGGGCCCGCCTTGCGTCGCGGGCGTGGTCGTGCCGCCGCCGGGCGGTATCCCCCCAGGCCCCGGGAGCGCGGGAAGCTGCGCGCCCTGACGCGCCGTCTCCTCCAGCCGCGCGGGCAAGGCGGGGACGGTATCGACGGTCCGGTTGGCCGAACCGCTCCACCGGTACCAGCCGACATAGGCGCCGACGACCAGCACGGCGCCGACCAGGATCACCGCGCCGGCGGGAATGCCCCGCTCGGGTACCGGCTCGGGGAAGACCAGTTCGCCGCGCGGGCGCGCCGCGGCGGCGGCGCCGTCGCGGAAGCGGCGGACCATCTCATCCGCATCCATCCCCATCTCGCGGGCATAGCTGCGGACAAAACCGATGGCATAGGCGGTGCCGGGCAGGTCGCGGACGCGGCCTTCCTCCAGCGCGGCAAGGTAGCGGCGGTTGATGCGCAGGCGGTCGGCCATTTCCTCGAGGGAGACGCCCAGGGACTCGCGGGCATCCCGCAACTCCTCGCCGACACGGGCGGATTCACCGGAATGCATTTCGGGTCGCGCCGTGCGCTTCGTATCGATGGCCACGGCTGCTTCCCTACTCCGAGAAGCGGCCTTCGGCAAACCGCAGGATGCTGCAATGGCGCGAAATCATGCGCCCCGTGCCGCCAGGGCCGCAGTCGCCTGGCCGATCAGCTCGGCGATGATTTCCGCAGCTGGGGCCTCACGTGTTACCATTCCGACGCTTTGTCCGGCCATGACGCTGCCGTTCTCGACATCGCCATCGACCACGGCGCGACGCAGCGCGCCGGCCCAGAAATGTTCGATGTCCAGCTGGGCCGCTTCCCTGGTCAATTCGCCCGACTGGAATTTCTGCAGGACCATCGCCTGATGCGCCATGAAGCGCTTGGTCCCCTCGTTCACCAGGGCGCGGACGGGGATGACGGGGAAGCGTTCGTCGATCTGCATCGTCGGCACCGCATCCCGCGCATTGCCGCGGATAAAAGCCTGCTTGAAATGGGGATGGGCGACGCATTCGGTGGCCGCCACGAAACGGGTACCGAGCTGGGCGCCCGCCGCCCCCATCTCCAGATAGGCAAGGATGGCCTCCCCTCGCCCGATCCCGCCGGCGACGAAGATCGGCACCTCGCGCAGATGCGGCAGGATCTCCTGCGCCAGCACGTTCAGCGCGACCGGGCCGATATGGCCGCCGGCCTCGCTGCCCTCGATCACCAGCGCATCGGCGCCGGAACGCACCAGCTTCCTGCCCAGCGACAGCGCCGGGGTGAAGCAGATCACCTTCGCCCCGCCCTCCTTGGCGGCCTTGATCGCGGGGCCGGGCGGGATGCCGCCGGCGAAGACGATATGGGTGACCTTGGCCACGAGGCAGACCTGCACCAGTTCCAGCAACTGCGGATGCATGGTGATCAGGTTCACGCCGAAGGGTTTTGTGGTCAGCGCCTGGGTGCCGGCGATCTCGGCGGCCAGCCGCGGCGGGTCCATGGCGCCGCAGGCGATGACCCCGAAGGCGCCGGCATTGGACAGGGCGGCGACCAGGTTGCGTTCGCTGACCCAGGACATCGCCCCACCCAGCAGCGCATAGCGGCAGCCGAGGAAGTCCCGGCCCCGCGCCATCAGCCGGTCGAGCCGTTCGGCGGCCTCGGTCTCCGTCACTTGCCGGGGCCCGCCACGGGTTCCGGCCCATCGAGGCCATAGGCGGTATGCAGTGCCCGCACCGCGAGCTCCGTGTAATCGGCGCCCACCAGCACCGAGGTCTTGATCTCGCTGGTCGAGATCACCTGGATATTGATGCCCTTGGCCGCCAGCGTGGCGAACATGGTGGCGGCGACCCCGGCATGGCTGCGCATGCCGATGCCGACGATGCTGATCTTGGCGACCGCGGGATCGGCCAGCAGCGCCTCGTAGCCGATGGTCGGGCGGTTGTCCTCCAGCACCTGCCGCGCGCGCGGCAGGTCGGCGCGGCCGACCGTGAAGGTCATGTCCGTGGTGCCGTCCGCCCCCAGGTTCTGGACGATCATGTCCACATTGACATTGGCCTCGGCCAGCGGGCCGAAGACGCCGGCGGCGATGCCGGGGCGGTCGGGCACGCGGCGCAGCGTGATCTTCGCCTCGTCGCGGGAATAGGCGACACCGGTCACCAGCGGCTGTTCCACGATCTCGTCCTCATCCACCACGAGCGAACCGGGCAGGTCCGCGAAGCTGCTCAATACCTGGATCCGCACACGGGCCTTCATGGCCAGTTCGACACTGCGGGTCTGCAACACCTTGGCGCCGACCGAGGCCAGCTCCAGCATCTCCTCATAGGCGATGCGGTCGAGTTTTTTCGCACGCGGCACGATTCGGGGGTCGGTGGTGTAGATCCCGTCGACATCGGTGTAGATGTCGCAACGGTCGGCCTTCACCGCCGCCGCCAGCGCCACCGCCGACAGATCCGACCCGCCGCGG
>Ga0255334_1001256_pt1 | contig 12344 bp, 8 predicted proteins | sample EtOH5_35cm_T3_12_FD_202080 | JGI IMG/M metagenome (GOLD analysis project Ga0255334, IMG submission 202080) | Sandy soil microbial communities from University of British Columbia, Vancouver, Canada - EtOH5_35cm_T3_129 | ecosystem: Engineered > Artificial ecosystem > Sand microcosm > Unclassified ...
GTGTTGCGATGAACTCGCAATGAAAGAAACCGTTATCAAACGCCGAACGCGAAACCAGATCGCGCACTGCTGTCTCGATTTTCGAACGAACGGATTGGTCGATAAGCTGGTTGGCAGGAAACTGATTGGCGACTTCAGTGAACCCGACACGATCGCGTCTGGACAGCCCAAGGAAGACAACCCGTCCGTCCTGAACGAAGCCCTCCATGCTCACAAGGTCACCCACGCAGTGCGCCTGGACAATCCACGCAATGCCTTCGGGATCGTCGATTCCGCTCTCCAGGATGGCCGACTTGATCACACTGGCAGGATCAACGTCCGCCGCGATTGAAAGCATGGTCGTTGCCACCGCACCGGAGCCGACCGCGGGCTTGAGGACAACGTCATTTTTCACACCTGGCGTCAGCCAGGGAAGCACGAAATCGCCATCAGCCAGTGCAACACAGGACTCGGCCGGTACGTGCTCGGGTATCAAGCCGCCCACGAACTCCTTTGATGACAGTCTTGCAAATACCGCTGGCGGCGCGTTGAAGCCGAACGTTTCGGCAATCTCCGAGACAACTGGGAAGAGCTCGTCAAAAAAGGTTGTAATGCTGTGGATCTTTCCAACCAGCGCTTCATTGGCCTTCAAGTAACCGGACAGGGCATCTGTGTCGGTAAATGCAGGAATGCAGGTTACCCCTTCGAATACAGCTTTGGCTGCTCCGTGAAAACCTGAAGGGTCAACGGAAAGTATCGGCTCGAACCCTGCACTGCGAATCGCATCGCAAACATACTTGATGGATACCTTGTTAATACCAACTATTAAAACATGACGCATATCTTTCACCTCCATCCATAAAAATGAAAAAACGACGATTATTGAGCTTCAACGGTTAGCGGCCGATACATCTTTCCGGGGTTCAGGATGTTCTCCGGGTCCAATGCCGATTTGATTGCCCGCATGACCTGGAGCGCCGTGCCGTGTTGTGCCGACATCCATTTCACTTTTCCTTGCCCTACGCCGTGCTCGCCACTGACCGTGCCGCCGAACGACAACGCCCGATTCGACAATCGACTGAGGAAAGCCTGAATCTCCACACTTTCATCCTCACCTTCCTCAAGCATGACCAGTAAGTGGAAATTACCGTCCCCTACATGGCCGATGAGTGGTGCGTCGAGCCCGGAAGCGGCGATGTCTGCCGCGGTGGCGCTGATACATGCACTCAGGCACGACAGCGGAACACAGACATCGGTGGCTAGCCCCTTGCGCCCCTTGTAGAACGCGTGAAATGCCCACCAGGCGTCATGCCGGGCCTTCCACAAGGCCGTGCGTTCTTCAAGGCGATCAGAAACCTTGATCTGCCCCCCGTGCTCACGAGCGCAAACCGTGAACATTTCAACGCTACTGGCAACCGAGGACTTATCCCCGTGGAACTCCAGGAAAAGATGGGGTGTTTGCGGCAAGCACAAAGAGGGGGAATAGGCGTTGCACGCGCGAACAGCGGTGACATCCAACAACTCGATCCGTGCAATCAAGAGGCCTTGCCCGAGCGCACTTGCCACGGTCTGTACCGCGCTGTCGACAGAGTCAAACGAACAGACGCCTGCGACGATGGCCTCCGGCAATGGATGTAACCTGACTTCCAGCTCACTGAATACGCCAAGGGTTCCCTCCGATCCCACAGCGATCGCCAGCAGGTCCAATCCCATGGCTGACTTGGGCGCTCTGGAGCCAATTTCAGCCACTGCCCCATCCGCCATGATCCAGCGTGCGGCTTTGACATTGGCAGCCATCGTCCCGTAACGAACGGAGTTAGTACCCGACGCACGTGTCGCCGCCATTCCCCCCATGGAAGCGTTGGCGCCGGGATCGACTGAAAAGAACAGCCCCGTATCACGCAAATAACTGTTCAGCTGTTCACGGGTGACACCCGGCTGAACAGTTGCGCTCATGTCGGTAACGTTTACGCCGAGGATCGCGTTCATCTCTGAACAATCGACACATACGCCACCACATGGCGCGTTGATTTGCCCCTCGAGGGATGAGCGGGCGCCCACCGGGATCACCGCAACGCCATATTCACGACAGAGCCGTACAACCTGAACGATTTCCTCCTCGTTGCGCACGGTAACGACAGCATCGGGAGGGCTCAGATCGATACCAGGGGGGGCCTGGCAGAATTGTTGCCTGATGCCTTGCTGTAGCCTTAAACGTTCGCCAAACAGCTGACGGAGTTTTTCAACAACCAGAGTATTCATTAGTCTCATCCCTGTTCTGACTGATCACTGCCAGGTTTCTTTTTATCTGCCGGATCACCGCGCTATCCCGCGCACTCCTGTGAGCGGTCGACGGTCGCGAATCAGCGAACAAAGAAGGCGATGACATCCGCCTCCTGTATGTTCATTCCTTGGTACTTTTGGTCTTTCGGGCCGCACGCCCGTCGTACTCCGGACGGCCAGAAACAATTAACCCGAAGAAATAAGGCTGGGCGCCTGAGTCCTCGAGCTGATGTCCTGACTTGTTATGCACTTCAATGAGAGAGAAAAGATCCACAAGACGGTCTTGAATCTGTTCTATTTCCGCGTCTTTCAGTGTCACCATCGAGCTGTATTTGAAAGAACCTGAAACATCAAAGTATTCACTTTTTTCAGGCTTGAGCAGCGACCTTTCCACTTCATGGCGCAGGAACTGATCCTTTAACCTCAACGCATCAACTGTTCTGGGCATCCTCAGCGTTGGTGCATGACGAACAAAGGGATCTTCAGGTGCTGTTCTTTCTTTTGAGACAAGGCTCAAGAAAGCTTCCGTCTGTTGATCGTAGGCAAGGCCAATTTGCTGGCACACCAACTGGATTTCAGCAACGGAGGCACTGTCCACCATATAGAGATAAGTCATCAATGGCAGCAGTTCAAAGTTCGCTTCGAATGCTGCGATCACCTCTTCGGTGATGATGAACTCACGCTCATACCGACTTAAACTCAGCGCCCGACGTAAAATTTTCGAATCATGCTCTCTCAGCTCAAGCCTGGAGGAAAGATCCGTGACTTCGACACCTTTGCCAAACAACATCTCGTGGACGTTAGCGGGCAGCAAGTCTCTGAAGTAATGCCAAAAATAATCAAAACTGACTTTGCTTGAGGCGTCGATACCAAGATGGTCATGCAACTCCACTGCGGCATCAATACTCAGGTATTTCCTTCCTGCCTCAACGTCACGATAGTAATTGGCCGAAAATGGAATATTGACCTCATCGAGAAACGTTGAAACCTTCAGATGTCCCTTTTCGATCCGCAACTGCATGAGAAACGCACCAAACGCTCGTTTACTATCCAAGCTCTTCAGCCTCTGCCGACAGAGTGACAACCACTCTGGTCGTGTTTTTCTTGATTTTCATACTGGAAGTTACCACGCCTATTTCCTGCGTATTACGCACATGAACTCCCCCACAGGGAATTGACCAGTCTTCGCATTGCCACCAACGAAATCCATGTCCTTTGCTCGTATCCGCTTCCGTACGAATCTCATGACTTGCAGAGCAAAAATCGTTCAAGGCATCCGTCGCCCGCCTCAGACTATCTTCGTCGAACTCTGCGATAAACTCGTATTGATTCTCCCCACCGTCGTCACTCAACGGAGAACGTACCGGGTGTGGAATCGACCGCCCAAGCGTCTGCTCCAGCATGCAGTGCATCAAATGCATGGCCGAATGAAGACGCATCTGATGATATCGCAACGGCCAATCAAGCGTTGCCGTAGCCTGCTGGCCAATCACGCGCTCTCTCAGCAGCGTGAACGCCTCATCGTCAACGCTCAAGTAATGCCTGATCTGATCATCCCTTTTCTTGGTCGACACAATCTCCAACGCGCGCAATGCCTCATCATTCCCTGGGCCCGGGATATTCAACACGCCTCGATCTCCGAGCTGTCCGCCTCCTTGCGGGTAGAAAACTGTCTCGCCAAGGAGCGCAAAAGGAAGACCCGCGTCGTCGCGTTCAAGCAAGTCGACTCGACATTCCAGATGCTTCAGATACGGTTTTTCGTGAAATAAAGGCTGCGTTTCGCTCATTTTTACCTCGAGTAAAGTCTTACCGGGTTGCACTGGAAGCCCTCGCGAATCATCGAGGGCTTCCATGGCCTGTTGGCCTCAGTGGCGCTCATGGGTTTCCAGTTTTTTCCTCAGGACATTACACAGTCTTGTCATCTGTTCCTCACTCCCGAACGAGATCCTGAGGCATGTATCCAGGCCATAATCGGTCAACTGCGAAGTCAGGAAGCCTTCACCTTCCAGATAGCCATGCAAATCCTGGCAGTTGTGCTGGCTGACGCACTCCACGAATACAAAGTTGACGTACTGGCTTCTGGCTTGAATGCCATAGGCCTTGAACAGGCTTACAATTTCCTGCCCCCAGGCAAGACAATGCGCCGCAGTCTTGTCCAGATGATCAGAGTCCTGGAGCACGTATTCTCCCGCGAGGGCAGAAAACGAACTGACGTTGTAGGGCGCGCGCCGCGATTGAAGTACCGGGACCAGGTCAGCGCTGGCAAAAGCCCAACCAAGACGTAATCCCGCAATGCCGTACGCTTTTGAAAACGTCCGCAGGCATATCGAGTTTTCCCGAGTGTTCACTATCTGAACGCCTGCGGAGTTTTCCCGATCCGGCGCGAACTCCGCGTACGCTTCATCGATAATGACCGTGGTACTTTTCGGAATGGCGGCCACAAGCGCCAACAGTTCCGATGGCGGTAAATAGTCACCCAGAGGGTTGGATGGATTTACCAGCACAACCACATCCGGCTTTTTCTCAAGGGCGATTTTCAGCGCTGTTTCATAGCCCTGACCAGCGGCTGGAAAAATCTCACTGTATTCGGCCCCCAGTAACGCTGATCTGATTTTGTACATTTTGAAACTGTGGTGCAGAGCCACGATGCGGCTGCCTGGTTTCAACAAGCCACGCAAAGAAATATCGATCAATTCATCAGAACCTGCCCCTACAACCACCCGCTCGGAATCAACATTCCAGCGCTCTCCGATTGCCGAGCGAAGAGACTTGTAAGTCACCTCAGGGTATTCGCTCAATAACGACGGCATCGACATGCACAGATGCAGTGCCAGGCCAGACGCGCCCAGCGGATTTTCGTTGGCATGCAGTCGGACACAATTGGCGCCCACTGCCGACGGCTCCCTGCCCGCGAGCACAGACTCCTTGACTGACGAACTCATCGGCCCTGCCCTCCCAAAACCTGGGCGACAATTTTTTCCAGATACCCGGTCAAGGCGACATCCCGATCCAGATAAGGGATAAGTTCACGCACTCTCCCGTGCCAGGAGCGGCCCTGGGGTCCCAGTTTCGTGCAACCTCTGATATCCGCGGCCTGGGCAGCACATATCAACTCGAAGGCAATGACATAGCGCGTGTTCTGAAGCACCTCGGCCACACGCCGCGCAGCCACAAGGCCGAATGAAACCACGTCCTGGAAATCCCCCGTGGTGGTCAAGGTCTGGATCGAGACCGGCGTAGCCAGGGAACGGTTTTCTGCCGTCAGGGAAGCGGACATGAATTGCCCCCCCATGAGGCCGAAACGCAGGCCGCCATTTTCCGCACACAGGAATGACGGGAGACCGTTGCTGTTTGCTTTCTTCAGGAAGCGATCGATTCGGCGATCGGAGAGGTTGCACATCGTGATCATGGAGATCGTCAGATAGTCCATGACCGAGGAGATGTACTGCCCGTGAAAGTGGCCATTGTGAAAAACCTGGCCATTCTCGGGCGTGATCAATGGGTTGTCGTTCGATGAGTTCAGTTCGTTGGTGACCACGCGTTCGACGAACTCGATGGTCTCCAGAACCGGACCCAGAATCTGCGGGGTGCAGCGAATGGAGTATGCATCCTCGATGGGCATATCTTCCTGGCGAACCTGGTCTGTACGCAGCGCGCTCAGTTGCGACGACAATTCAATATCGTCGATCGCCAGTTCCGACCCTTGAAGATCGTCCCAGATGGCCTGGGCAATTTTTTGCTGGCCCAGATGCGGTTTCAACTGATGAACGTCAGGGTGGAACGGACGCACGCGAGCCTGCAACGCTTCGAAAGAGAAAGCGGAAATCGAGGTGTATTGCTCAAGCAAGTCCCTGGACTCGACCACATTCATCGCTGCGACCGCGACCATGCAGGAAGTGCCGTTGATCAGCGCCAGCCCTTCTTTGTAACTCAGGTGAAGCGGTGCCAGGCCCAACTGCTCAAGCGCCTGCGCCGCAGGGATGCGGGCACCCTCGAGATAGGCATATCCGTCCCCGGTCAGCATCCGCGCGACAGCCGCCAGCGGCCCCAGGTCGCCGCTGGTACCGAGAGAGCCCTTGCTCGGAATTTCGGGAATGAGACCGGCGTTATAGATGGCAATGTAGCGATCAAAATTCTCCAGCGAGATCGCCGAGTTTCCACGCGACAAGGATACGATTCGCGCAAACATCGTTGCGCGGGCGACGCTGTCCGGAAAGCGCTCGCCGACGTTTGTCGAGACACCCTGAATCAGATTGGACTGAAGTTCATGGGCTTTCTCGATTGGCACAAGGTGGTCAACGAAGCCCCCCATTCCAGTATTCACACCATAGATGACCGCCCCTTGCGCGACGAGGTTTTCCAAGGCTTCTCTCGACGCCTGGACCCTTTGCCGGGTGGCTAGCGACGCGACCACTTTTTTTCCGGGCGCGGCAAACCTGATCAGGTCCTTGAGGCAGACATCGACGCCGGGAGTCAGAACAAACGTGCTATCCGACGTGAAGTTTTTTTCCTGAATCGTCATCATTTCATCCCTGAGCTACATGTGACTGACCATCAGCCCAATCGGCGATGATCACGTTGATTTTTCGATTGCCCGAAAATGCGCGCCGGCCGTGAGCGAACTGAAGATTATCGAGCAATAAAAGATCACCCTCCCCGAGATCGACATCTCGTTCCAACCCTCTGACGGTGTGGAACAGCTCGAGGGTGAGATCTTCCGGTAGCGGTTCACCATCGCCAAAACACATGGCTTCCAGCAGTTCCGGGCTCTTGTTGCGCGCGTTTATCAGTTCACTGGCGTCCTGCTCTCGACCATCGATACGCGCCCATTCGATCATGGCTGCCGCCCCCCAGAAGTGCGCTTGATTGCACCAGATGCTTGCCGTTTTACGAGGATGCTGACGCATCGGAGCGATACAGTCCTGCCAAAGGACCAGGTCTTTGCCGCTCCATTCGAAGTTCCAACCCCGCGCTCGGCAGAGCACTTCTGCTTCGGCCTCGCAGTTGGTGGAGAACGTCTCCTGCCAGCTCTTCTTGACCCCAGGCTTGAGATTGACCCGCGCCTCGCAGGGTAAGGTCCTGCGCAATTTAAGGCCGCGATCGGTCAGTCGTTTCAATGTCACTTGATCAACCAGATGCTCCAGCTTGCGCATGTCCCCGATGACAGATTCGCCGCCCTTCCCGGCAGGCTCAACGCATACGAAAGCGATGATCTCGGGCGGACTTTTCACATAGGCCATTTCCTGATGGAGGATGACTGACCACGCGGGAGGTGTGCGGGTCGCTTCCATGACCTTGCCCTGAATAGTCGAGCGTGGAGAGCTTCCGCCGACGTAATCCCGGGTCTGGAAGCCCAGTGCGCCAATGGCCCTTTCAAACACGCCAGGGTCACGACACTGACCGGCGCCGCGAATGACAACGGCCCCGTCATTCAGCAGGCGTACATGGATGTCGTTCGCAGCATCTGAAAAATAGCGGTGCGGATCAGCGTATCCGCTGGCCACAAAATCGAATGTCCCTTGTGTATCACTGCCCTTCACTTTCATCACTCCTCACTTCCCTGGAATCGTCGGCATCTCCGTCTGCGATGCATTGAATACCACTCCCCATTTACAAATTCAACAGATAGAAATATGTTTCTTCCGCAAGATGTTTTACAGCTACACACGCGAACTCGCCGCAGATCGCGCCGCAGAAACAACCCAACTGGTTGATATATATGAAAAATAATTCAAGGAATTGAAGACTGTATGGCCATGGAAAAACCCCAATCACTCGCTGCATGCGCAGGTACTTCATCGCTACTGAGTGATTGCCTCCTCAAGCCCCCTGCAACGCTCCCCATCAAACCTTACGTGAGCCCCTTCTCATGAGTGGACCCAATGCGCGTCCGGGCGAGCTGAAGCGCAGCCTGAAAAATCGACACATTCAACTGATCGCCCTGGGTGGGGCCGTGGGTACCGGCCTGTTCCTGGGCTCGGCGGGAGCACTCAAGTCCGCCGGCCCCTCAATCATCCTCGGCTACGCGATTTGCGGTTTCATCGCCTTCATGATCATGCGACAACTGGGCGAAATGATTGTTGAAGAACCCGTCGCCGGCTCTTTCAGCCATTTCGCCCACAAGTACTGGGGCGGGTTTGCCGGCTTCCTGTCGGGATGGAACTGCTGGATCTTGTACATCCTGGTTGGCATGTCCGAACTGACAGCCGTCGGCAAATACGTGCACTACTGGTGGCCAGAGATTCCGACCTGGGTATCGGCCGCAGTCTTCTTCGTGCTGATCAATGCAATCAACCTGACAAACGTCAAAATATTTGGCGAGGCCGAATTCTGGTTTGCCATCATCAAGGTCCTGGCCGTGATCGGCATGATTGCCATGGGCAGCTATCTCTTGGTCAGCGGCAACGCAGGGCCACAAGCCTCGGTGAGCAACCTGTGGCAACACGGCGGTTTTTTCCCCCATGGACTGGGCGGACTGGCGATGTCCATGGCAATCATCATGCTGTCCTTTGGCGGCCTGGAAATGCTCGGCTTCACCGCTGCCGAGGCGGAAAAACCTCGCACGGTGATCCCCAAAGCCATCAACCAGGTGATCTACCGCATTTTGATTTTCTACATAGGCGTGCTCGTCGTGCTGCTGTCGCTGACGCCGTGGGACAGTCTGCTGATATCGCTCAACGCGTCCGGCGATAGCTACAGTGGAAGCCCATTCGTCCAGGCGGCCTCGATGCTCGACAGTGCCATCGCTGCGCATATTCTCAACTTCGTGGTTCTGACCGCCGCCCTGTCGGTCTATAACAGCGGCACCTATTGCAACAGCCGCATATTGCTGGGCCTGGCCGAGCAAGGTGACGCCCCGCAAAGCCTGGTCAGGATCGACAGGCGCGGCGTCCCCGTGCGCTCCATCCTCGCGTCGGCGGCCGTGACCCTGATCGCAGTGCTGATGAATTACATGATCCCGCAGCATGCCCTGGAATTGCTGTTGTCTCTGGTGGTTGCGACGCTGGTGATCAATTGGGCGATGATCAGCCTGTCCCACATCAAATTTCGCCAGCACATGAACAACACCCGACAAACCTCGCGGTTCAAGGCGCTGTGGTACCCCTACGGCAACTATGTTTGCCTGGCATTCGTGGTGTTCATATTGGGCGTCATGCTGCTGGACCCCATCTATCAGATGGCGGTGTATGCGATACCGATATGGATTGCGTTGATGTGGATCTGCCATGGCATCAAGCACAAACGCAGTGTTTCGCAAGCTCTCTACGGGGAGGCCTGAACGATTGCAAATCTCGGACGACACGTCGCCTGGCTGAGGCCGGGCACGTACGTCCTTACTTGCGGGGTTTGATTCGCGCGGTCGCTTCGGCCACCAACGGATCATCCGGCCAGTAATGCTTCGGATACCGCCCCTTCAGATCCTTTTTCACCTCGGCATACGTACTGCGCCAGAAGTTCGCCAGATCCTGCGTCACCTGCACGGGGCGTCGCGCCGGGGACAACAGATGCAACTTCACCACCTGCCGCCCGCCAGCAATGCGCGGGGTTTCGGCCAGGCCGAACAACTCCTGCAACCGCACCGCCAGAATCGGCGGCTGCTCGCTGTAATCCAGACGAATCGACGACCCCGACGGCACGCTCAAATGATGCGGTGCCAGCTCATCGAGCCGTTGCGGCAGCGGCCACGGCAATAGGTTATGAACAATGCTTGAGAGATCCAGACTGGCAAAGTGACTGAGCCGCGAAACCTTCCCCAGGTACGGCATCAACCAGTGCTCAAGGCTTTTGAGCAGCGCAGCATCACTGACATCCGGCCACTCACTCTGATCCTTGCTGGCCATGTCCAACTGCCGCAACAACGCCACCCGCGCCTGCCACTGACGCAACTCCGGCGTCCACGGCAACAGCTCCAGCCCCTTGCGCCGCACCAGATTCACCAACGCCTGACTGCGCGCGGTTTCATCGAGCCCGGTCAACGGTTCACGGCTGAGGATCAACTCGCCAACCTTGCGTTGACGCTCAGCGAGTAACACGCCTTCGCGCTCGTCCCAATCCAGCTGATCGACCACCCGTACCTGTTCAGCGAGCACCGAATCGAACAACGCCGGATCGAAATCCGCCGCCAGATAAATCCGTTCCTCGCGCTGCCCCTGACGGCTGCCGAGGTCGGCGATCACCAGCCACGGTTGTTTCATCAAGCTGTCGGCTTCGGCGAACAACGCCGCGCGACCGTTAGCCAGGCGATATTCCGCGCCACCCGCTCGACGTTGCTGCGCCACACGGTCGGGATAGGCCAGCGCCAACAGTGCGCCGAGCCAGCGCGGATGCTCCGGATCGCTGACCGGTTCCGACGCCTTGCCACGCAGATAACCACGGTATTGACGCGCCAGTTGCCGCGCTCGCTGAACACCGCCCTGGGCACCACGTGCGGCACGCTCTTCGCCGGACAACAGCACCAGTCGACTGTGCAGATCGGCGCCGGCACCGCGCAAGATATCCCGCTCGCCGAGCAATGCCGCGACATCGCACGCCATGTCAGCCAAGCCCAGCGCCTGACCGCGCAGTAGCAAATGGGCGATGCGCGGATGCGCCGGCAGTTCGGCCATGGCCTGACCGTGGCGGGTCAGCGATTCACCGTCCAGTGCGCCGAGGCGATCAAGCAAGTCCTGAGCCTGGGCATAAGCCGCTGCCGGCGGCACGTCGAGCCACACCAGTTGCGTCGGTGTCACGCCCCAGCGACCGAGCTGCAAAGCCAGACCGGCAAGGTCCGCCGAAAGAACTTCCGCACTGGCATACGCCGCCAGTTGCTCGTGTTGATCCTGCGACCACAAGCGATAACACACGCCCGGCTCCAGCCGCCCTGCCCGCCCCGCACGTTGCGTGGCACTGGCGCGAGAGATGCGCTGCGTGTCGAGACGAGTCATGCCGCTGCCGGGATCGAAGCGCGGCACTCGTGCCAACCCGGCATCGATCACCACACGCACGCCGTCGATGGTCAGGCTGGTCTCGGCGATGTTGGTCGCCAGCACCACTTTGCGCTTGCCCGCCGGGGCCGGGTCAATCGCGGCGCGTTGCGCGGCGAGGTCCAGTTCACCGTGCAACGGGCAGAGCAACACCTGTGTGTTTTCGCCCAGCGCATCGGCCAATTGTTGATGCACCCGGCGGATTTCCGCTTGCCCCGGCAGGAACACCAGGAGGCTGCCGGTTTCATCGTTCAAGGCTTCGAGGATGGTTTGCACCAGGCGCGGCTCGATGAATTCACCGGGCTGGAACGGTCGGCCCCAGCGCATCGCCACCGGGTACATGCGCCCTTCACTGCGCAGGATCGGCGCGTCATCGAGCAACCCGGCCAGGCGTTCGCCTTCAAGGGTGGCCGACATCAAAAGAATTTTCAGCGGTTGATCATCGCGGAACAGTTCCCGGCCATTCAGGCTGAGGGCCAAGGCCAGATCGGCATCAAGACTGCGTTCATGAAATTCGTCGAAGATCAGCAAGCCCACGCCTTCCAGCGCCGGATCATCCTGCAGGCGCCGGGTGAGAATGCCTTCGGTGACCACTTCAATCCGCGTCCTGGGCCCGACTTTGCTGTCCAGCCGAATGCGATAGCCGACGGTTTCACCGACCTTCTCGCCCAGCTCACTGGCCAAGCGCTCCGCCGCCGCACGTGCGGCCAACCGACGCGGTTCAAGCATCAGAATGGTCTGCCCGGCCAGCCACGGCTCGTTGAGCAGGGCCAATGGAACACGGGTGGTTTTACCGGCGCCGGGCGGTGCTTCGAGCACGGCTTCGTGGCGTGTCGCCAAGGCTTCACGCAGGGCGGGTAAAACTTCATCAATCGGCAAAGAAATCATGCTGGCTCCCAAACAGAGGGCCGAGTATAACGGCGAACTGCTCGGCGTTTATCAGGGTCCTAATTCATAGAGACGCCCTTTCGTTTTGAAATTACCCAGGAGATTTCATATGCGTGTTCCCTTTCGCCTGATTGGCGGTGTATTGGTTGCCACCTTGCTGACCCAGGTAACCGCTTGCGGCTCGATCTTCTACCCTGATCGCCGCGGGCAGATCGAAGGCAAGATTGACCC
>Ga0255334_1001257_pt1 | contig 12330 bp, 9 predicted proteins | sample EtOH5_35cm_T3_12_FD_202080 | JGI IMG/M metagenome (GOLD analysis project Ga0255334, IMG submission 202080) | Sandy soil microbial communities from University of British Columbia, Vancouver, Canada - EtOH5_35cm_T3_129 | ecosystem: Engineered > Artificial ecosystem > Sand microcosm > Unclassified ...
TAGTTCGCCCCCCGTAAAGAGTTCTCCCACAATGTGTCATTGCTCATAACCACTCCATTAACTATAGGCATGAATATATTTAAATAATTTAAAGCAGATCGTAACGGCGCACTGTCAAATCCCATTTAACCGCGCCGAACAAAAGACTAATCCACTTGTAAAAGTTCTGTCAAAGAAACCCTGAGGGGCATATATAAGAAAAGAATACAAACCTGCAAAACAACCCACTTCATGTTTATATGAAGCGTCTTTCAGGTTCGACCGAACAGTGTTTGTTCGTGATGGGCAAACTCCTCAGCCAAACACTTGAGCGCAGGGTCGGACGCTTCGCGCAAGCGTTGGACACTGACCCGCAGGAACCGCTGATTGCCGTTGACCATCGCCTGGCGCAGCCAGGCCATTCCTTCGTCAAGCCTGCCCTGCTCCACCAAAACCGCGCCATGACTGAACTGCCCACGAAAGTCCCCGGCATCGGCCGAGCGTCGATACCACTCGCGTGCGCCTTGCAGATCCGCGGGGCAAATCCGTCCTTCCTCCAGATAACGCCCAAGCAGGTTCATCGACTTCGCATGGCCCAGTTCCGCAGCGCGGCGATAGAGGTTCAGCGCGTGTAGCTGATCCAAGATCACCCCGCGCCCGGTCGCCAGCAGGTTGGCGTAGTTGTACATCGCCCAATCCAGTCCGGCTTCAGCGCCGACGCGATAATGCTGCGCTGCAACTGAAGCATCTGCCGCACAACCCCAGCCATGTTCATGACAGCGACCGAGCATGTTGCGCGCCATCAGGTGCCCGCGCTGAGCGGCTATCTCGAACCAGCGCAGTGCCAGCGGTTGATCCAGCGCGATGCCCTGTCCGTCCAGCAGAATCTGGCCGAGCAAGGCTTGCGCGTCGAGCACGCCTTCGCGGGCAGCGATCAGGATTGCCTGAGCAGCACGCGCAGGACTTTCCTCAAGCATGGTTTTGAGGTGATCGCCGTCGAGCACCTCTTCGCGGCGCAGTTGAAAACTCATACCTCGACCCAGCGACGCAACAGGTTGTGATACGTGCCGGTCAGGCGGATCAGTGAAGGGTGGTCGGGCATGTCCTGCGTCAGTTGCTGGATCGCACCGTCCATCTCGAACAGCAAGGAGCGCTGGCTGTCTTCGCGGACCAGGCTTTGGGTCCAGAAGAATGAGGCGAACCGTGTACCACGGGTGACGGCATTGACCTTGTGCAGGCTGGTGCCGGGGTACAAGACCATGTCGCCGGCCGGCAACTTCACGCGCTGGGTGCCGTAGGTGTCCTGGATTTCCAGTTCGCCGCCGTCGTAGTCCTCCGGCTCACTGAAGAACAGGGTCGCCGACAAATCCGTGCGCACACGCTCGATGCTGCCTTTGGGCTGGCGCACGGCGTTGTCGATATGAAAATCGAAACTGCCGCCCGCTGTGTAACAGTTCAGCAACGGAGGAAAGACCTTGTGCGGTAACGCCGCTGACATGAACTGCGGATTTTTCCACAACCGTTCCAGCATCGCCGCGCCGACTTCCTTGGCCAGCGGATGACCTTCCGGCAGTTGCAGGTTGTGTTTGGCCTTGGCCGACTGATAGCCGGCGGTGATCTTGCCGTCGGCCCAATCCGCCTGTTCCAGAGCCTCTCGGATGCGCTGCACTTCTTCTTTAGTGAACAAGCCGGGAATGTGCAGCAGCATGAGGACCACCTGAAGGCAAAGGAGCGCCAATGGTATTGATTCTTATTGGCACTGTAAAACCCCTGCGACGAATGAAACAGCAAAAACCGTAAGGGTAAATTGTAAAGATTGTAAATTCAGTGCAAATAGAAACGTTTCGCAATTGATACATAGACGCGTCTACCCTATATTCCGCGGCCTCAAATCCTTGGGGAGGGGAATTCACATGTCACGCCAACAACCACAATTACCTGTCAATTCACCGCGTTTGCTCGCTTCTGCGATTGGCGTGGCAATCACCGCCGGCTCTGCGGGACACATGGTTTTCGCGGCTGAAAAGACCGAAAAAGCGCCGAACAATGCGATTTCCCTGGACGCCACTGCCATCAACGGCGAGGCGCAGGACGATACCTCCTACAAGACCGATACCTCGGCCAACAAGAAATACACCGCACCGCTGCGTGAAACACCGAAAAGTGTCACCGTGATTCCGCAGCAGGTGATCCGCGACACGGGCGCTACCAGCCTGGTCGACGCCTTGCGCACGACACCCGGCATCACCTTCGGTGCTGGCGAAGGCGGTAACCCGGCGGGCGACCGTCCGATCATTCGTGGCTTCAGCGCTGAAAGCGACACGTTCGTCGACGGCATGCGCGATCCGGCGTCCCAGAGCCGCGAAATCTTCAACGTAGAATCGATCGAAGTCAGCAAAGGCCCTGGGTCGGCCTACACCGGCGCCGGCTCCACCGGTGGCAGCCTGAACCTGGTGAGCAAGACCGCCAAACTGGGCAGTTTCTACAATGGCGGCTTCACCTGGGGCTCGGATCAGACCAAGCGCACCACACTCGACCTGAACCAGCAGTTGACCGACACCTCGGCCTTGCGCCTGAACCTGATGAAACACGAAGCCAATGTCGCCGGCCGTGACACCGTGGACGTCAGCCGCTGGGGTGTCGCGCCGACGTTCGCCTTCGGCCTGGGCACCGATACCCGCATGACCCTCGGTTACTACCACGTTGAAACCGACGACATGCCGGACTACGGCATTCCGCTGACCCTGAACCCGGCCCGCAGCAAGTACAACGTCGACAAACCAGTGCATGTCGACCGCGACAATTTCTACGGCATCACCAGTCGCGACTTTCGCGAAACCACCAATGACAGCGGCACCTTCAAGATCGAGCACGATCTGAATGAAGACCTGACCGTGTCCAACAGCTTCCGCATGTCCCGTTCGACGCTGGACTACATCGTCACCAACCCGGACGACAGCAAGGGCAACGTCGCCAAGGGCAATGTGTACCGTGGCGCCAAGAGCCGTAATTCGACGTCCAGCGGCTGGATCAACCAGACCGACCTGAGCGCCAGGTTCGACACTGGCACCATCGCACACAGCCTGGTCACCGGTATTGAGTTCTCTTATCAAGACACCCACAACCGCCCTTACATCCTGACTTCGGCCGCCAGCGGCACGACGTGCAACACTGCGCTCTTCCGCTCCGGCGATTGCACCAGTCTGTACAACCCGACGCCTGGGGATACCTGGAACGGTAAGATCACCGACAGCGCCGCTTTCACCGACACCGACACCAAAACCGCCGCGGCTTACGTGTTCGACACGCTGAAGTTCAACGATCAATGGTCCCTGAACCTGGGCCTGCGTTATGACAACTACCAGGTCGAATCCAGCGGCCACGCCAACGCTAGCAGCACAGCGCCGGCGAACGACTTCTCCCGCGAGAACACCAGCGACCTGGTCAACTACCAGATCGGCGTGGTCTACAACCCGTTGCCTAACGGCAGCATCTACGCGGCCTACTCCACCTCCAGCAACCCGTCCGGTGAAACCAGCGGCAACGGTGGCCTGGATCTGGCGGCGAACAACACCGATCTGGACCCGGAAAAGAACCGCAACTACGAGATCGGTACCAAATGGGACTTCTTCGGTGACGACCTGTCGCTGACCGCTGCACTGTTCCGCACCGAGAAAACCAACGCACGCATGAACGATCCGGATGGTGCCACCTCGCAAGTGCTGGATGGCGAGCAAACCGTCAACGGCCTCGAACTGTCGTACACCGGTAAGCTGACCCGTAACTGGAGGGTCTTCGGCGGCTACACCTACATGGAAAGCGAAGTGGTCAAAACCACCCTCGCCGCCGATGAAGGCAACCACATGCCGAGCACCCCGCGGAACAACTTCACCCTGTGGTCGACTTACGACGTGGTGCCGGACAAGCTTACCGTTGGTGCGGGTGCCACTTTTGTTGACTCGCAGTTCGGCAACATCGCCAACTCGGTGGAGATCCCGTCCTACTGGCGTTACGACGCGATGGCCAGCTACCGTCTGACCAAAAACGTCGACCTGCAACTCAACGTGCAGAACCTGACCGACAAGCGTTACTTCGACCAGATACTGCAGACCCACTACGCCCACGTAGCGGCCGGCCGTACCGCCCTGCTGAGCGCCAACTTCCACTTCTAACCTAACCCCTGTAGGAGCGAGCTTGCTCGCGAAAAACGTCTGGACAGCGCGTTCATCCAGTCAGCACGCGTTATCGTTAACGACCATCGCGAGCAAGCTTGCTCCTACAGGGACGCGCAAAGCCCCGTTCATCTCCATGAACGGGGCTTTTGTGCGTAAAAAAGAATGCTTCTCGACAGCCCACGGCATAATGCGCGCCGTGATGACAATTTCGAACGAACAAGGCGAGTGACGTGTTGAAGAAAACCCTGTTCCAGTTGCACTGGTTTTTCGGTATCAGTGCCGGGCTGGTCCTGGCCCTCATGGGCATCACCGGGGCGATAGTGTCGTTTGAGGATGAAATCCTGCGCGCACTCAACCCGTCGGTGTTGCAGGTCGAGAAACAGGTCGCCGGCGTGCTGCCGCCCGCTGAACTGGTGGAAAAAATCGAGGGTGCATCGGGCAAGAAAGTCTCGATGCTCTGGGTCGACATCGACAGCGGTAACGCCGCACGGGTGAACTTCACCCCGCCACCGGGTGAGCGTCGCGGGGAGATGCGCTACTTCGACCCGTACACCGCCGAGTTCATGGGCGACGCCACCGGCCAGGGTTTCTTCGACCTGATGCTGAAACTGCACCGCTTCCTCGCCATGGGCGATACCGGTCGGCAGATCACCGGCGCGTGCACGCTGATTCTGCTGTTCTTCTGCCTGTCCGGCCTGTACCTGCGCTGGCCGCGGCAATGGAAAAGCTGGCGCGCCTGGCTGACCCTCGACTGGAAGAAAACAGGCCGCAGCTTCAACTGGGATTTGCACTCGGTGGCCGGCACCTGGTGCCTGGTGTTTTATCTGTTGGCAGCGCTGACCGGGTTGTCCTGGTCTTACGAGTGGTACAACAAGGGCCTGACCCGATTGCTGTCCGATGCGCCGCAGAATGAACGCGTTCGCAATCGTGGCCCGGCACCGGAAGGCCCGGCACCGACGGCCGATTACGCATCGATGTGGAGCAGCATTTACAGCGCTGCCGGCCCGGCATTGAGTGCGTACAACATTCGTATGCCGCCCGTGGCCGGGCAACCCGCGACGGTGTTCTACCTGTTGAACACCTCGCCCCACGACCGCGCGCTGAACAAGATCTCCCTCGATCCGGCCACCGGCGTTGTCAAACGCCATGACCGCTACAGCGACAAAAGCTTCAAGGCGCAACTGCTGACGAGCATCTACGCGCTGCACGTCGGCAGTTACTTCGGGATTGTCGGGCGAATCGTCCTGACGCTCAGCGCGCTGACCATGCCGCTGTTTTTCGTCACGGGCTGGTTGCTGTACCTCGATCGTCGACGCAAGAAAAAGCAGATCAAGGACGCCCGCAAAGGCCTCGAACAACCGGACAGCGATGCTCCGGCGTGGCTGATCGGCTTCGCCAGCCAAAGCGGGTTTGCCGAACAACTGGCATGGCAGACCGCCGGCCAACTGCAGGCAGCAGGCCTGCCGGTAAAGGTTCAGCCCTTGGCCAGCGTCAGCGAGCAAGACCTGCGTCATTCCGGCAACGCGCTGTTCGTGGTCAGCACCTTCGGCGACGGCGAAGCGCCGGACAGCGCCCGTGGTTTCGAACGCAAAGTGCTGGGCCGGGCATTGAGCCTGGGGAGCCTGAATTATGCGGTGCTTGGTTTGGGTGACCGGCAGTATCAACACTTCTGCGGTTTCGCCCGACGCTTGCATGCCTGGCTCGGCGAGCACGGCGGCAAGCATTTGTTCGCCCCGGTGGAAGTCGACTGCGGCGACCCTTACGCCTTGCGTCACTGGCAGCAGCAACTTGGTCTGCTGACCGGGCAAGCCCCCGTGGACACCTGGCAAGCGCCGAGCTACGACAACTGGACGCTGAGCCGACGCGACGTGATGAACCCGGACAGCAGCGGCTCGCCGGTGTACCTGCTGGGCCTCAGCGCACCGACCACCAGCAGTTGGCTGGCCGGTGATCTGGTGGAAGTGTTGCCGCGTAACTGCCCGTGGGCGATCGAGCATTTCCTCGATGGCCTCGGGATCGACGGTCGCGCCTCGGTGATACTCGATGGCCTGTCGCAAGCGCTGCAACAAGCACTCGCGACTCGCCAATTGCCCGAGAACCGCACGCACCTTGTCGGCTTGCACGCACAAGCGCTGGTGGATGCTTTGGTGCCGTTGGCCATGCGCGAATACTCCATCGCCTCGATTGCCGCCGACGGTGTGCTGGAACTGATCGTGCGCCAGGAACTGCACCCCGACGGCAGCCTGGGTATCGGCTCCGGATGGCTGACCGAACACGCGCCGGTGGGCAGCACCATCAGCCTGCGGGTGCGCCGCAACAGCGGTTTCCATCTGCCGGTCGAACCGCTGCCGATGATCCTGCTGGGCAACGGCACCGGCCTGGCCGGGCTGCGCAGTTTGCTCAAGGCGCGGATCGCCGATGGGCAGCAACGTCATTGGCTGTTGTTTGGCGAACGCAACCGCGAGCACGACTACCTGTGTCGCGACGAACTTGAAGAGTGGTTGATTTCAGGGGATATCGAACGGCTGGACCTGGCCTTCTCGCGGGATCAGGCCGAGAAAATCTACGTGCAGGATCGCCTGCGTGAATCCGCCAGTTTGCTCAAGCAATGGCTGGATGATGGTGCCGTCATTTACATTTGCGGCAGCTTGGAGGGGATGGCTTCAGGGGTGGATCAAGTGCTCAACGAAGTACTCGGGGTTGAAGCAGTCGAACGCTTGATCGAGCAAGGCCGCTACCGCCGCGACGTCTACTGACCCTACACGATTAAATGTGGGAGCGGGCTTGCTCGCGAAGACTGACTAACATTCAACATCTGTGTTGCCTGTTATACCGCTTTCGCGAGCAAGCCCGCTCCCACATTGATCTAGGCCGGTCGGCTACGTCTCACACCGGCTGCAACTTCTGCTCAAACACACTGACCCCATCCAGATCCCGCAACACCACACTCATCTCCCCCGTCGCCCCCTCAATATTCACCTCGCCAAAAAACTGAAACCCGGCAAACGGCGACATGTTCTGCGCCGGCGGTGCTTTCTCGAACACCACTTCAGGCCCGAAGGTTTTATCCAGCGGATTAGGCCCGAAGCTCCCCGCATTCAACGGCCCGGCAACAAACTCCCAGAACGGTTCAAAGTCCTGGAACGCGGCACGATCCGGATGGTAGTGATGCGCCGCGCAGTAATGCACATCCGCCGTCAGGAACAGGAAATTGCGCACCTGTTGCGCCCGCAGAAAACCAAGCAGTTCGGCGATTTCCAGTTCACGCCCCTGGGCCGCGCCCGGATCACCGTTGGCCACCGCTTCCCAACGCGCCACGCCAGGGCGGACTTCGCCGTCAGGCACGCCGAGGCCGATCGGCATGTCGGCGGCAATGACTTTCCACTGGGCGCTGGAGGCTTTCAATTCACGCTTGAGCCAGTCCAGCTGTTCACGTCCGAGAAAGGGTTTGGCTGCACCGAGGTTGTCATCATTGGCCTCGCGATAACTGCGCATGTCGAGCACAAACACATCCAGCATCGGCCCATAACCGAGCTTGCGATAGATCCGCCCGCCGTTATCCGCGCTCTGCAATCGCATGGGCGCATATTCCAGCCACGCCTGACGTGCGCGGCCTACCAGGCTGTGGATATCCTTGCTTTTGTAGCGCTCATCCAGTTGCTTGCCCGGCGACCAGTTATTCACCACTTCGTGGTCGTCCCACTGCCAGATCTGCGGCACTTCAGCGTTGAATCGACGGACGTTTTCGTCCATCAGGTTGTAGCGGTAATTGCCGCGATACTCGTCGAGGGTTTCGGCGACTTTGCTCTTGGCGTCGCTGGTGATGTTGCGCCACACGCGGCCACTTTCGATGGTCAGTTGCGCCGGCACCGGGCCGTCCGCGTAGATGGTGTCGCCGCTGTGGATAAAGAAGTCCGGCAGGCGCAAACGCATGGCTTCGTAGATGCGCATACCACCGATGTCCGGGTTGATGCCGAAGCCCTGGCCAACGGTATCGCCGCTCCAGACGAATCGGATGTCGCGCCGGGTTTGCGGCACGCTGCGCAAGTGGCCAAACCAGGGTTCGCTGGTGACACCGCTCTGGGCGTCTTCGAAATGCACGCGATAGAAAATCGCCTGATCGGCGGGCAGACCGGTGAGCTCGACCCGCGCGGTGAAATCGCTGCGGGCATCAGCCAGTGGCGAAACAAAACGCCGAGGGTTGGTGAACAGACTACGGGTGTCCCATTCCACGACCATCCGCGCCGCACGATCGCTGCGGCTCCAGACCATCGCCCGGTCGCCCAGCACGTCGCCGGACTGCACGCCATCGGTGAGTTGCGGCCGATCCTTGACCGAGGCAATCACCGCCGGCGCCAGACCGGGAAGCAGAATCCCGGCGCCGACCGCCTGCATGACACGACGGCGACCGAGGTTGAATTCGCTCATGGTGTTCTCCCTGAAAAAGGAAAAACTAAAACACGCACGCATGAACCGGGCATGACACAAAACCCACCAACGTCACAGCTTCCCCTTGTGGGGGGGGGCAACATCGCGACTCCAAGTCCTATCAAAGAATAGGAAATTTCAACACCGCAATTGGGAATAGTCCTAACGCCAGCATCTGAGCGATCCAAGTAGTTTCAACTCGAATACCGAGCACAGACAAAACCAGCAAACAGAACCAGGAAGGTTGAACAATGAAATATGATTTGAAGTTTCAGATTTACGGAAGAGAAGAAGCCAGCGACCTGGCTGTATTCGAAACCGATTTGCCCCCGACCGTTACCACGGATGTCCTGATGCCGATAATGGCTTGGCATGAAGAAGAGGATGCCATGGCGAGCCATCTTCTAACTGCCAGGCAGATCACGGCAATAGAGCATCTCGCAATGATTCAGTTACGCAGGAAGCTAATGCTGTATCTCAGCAGCTATATGTGAACCTTCGGCATCCCCCGCTTGAGTATTTTATGGCAGTTGTACGTGGGACACCTTCGGGTGTGCCGGTTCCTGTGCCCGGTCGGCCAACCCGCGTACAGCTGCCACCTTCTTTGTTTGGCCATGCGTGAGGGCTGTGTTGTGCTGGATGTGGTTCAGGCGCGGGCGTTGCAGCGTGAGAATGAGTACAAAGCCACGATTTAGCGGTGTGGCCGCCGGCCCCATCGCGAGCAAGCTTGCTCCTACAGGTCCGTGTCGTTCACGCATTTTGTAATCGACTCGACCTTGTAGGAGCCGGCTTGCTGGCGATAGCGATTTCAAAACGGCCATCGCCAGCAAGCCGGCTCCAAGGCCTGCGTCGTTTTCCCACACGGTTGGAAATGATCGTCGTGAGGCACACAACTTTTCAAGACGTTTCCTACAACGTATCTTGTTGCCGCGTTTCGGGATCGACTCCATAGTTCGTGCTCGCGGAAAACACCGCGAACGATCTTGGCCGGTCGGATTTCCGAAACGCAACAGCTGCTCATGTTATGGCGGCTGTGTGCGGGACACCTTCGGGTGTGCCGGGTTTCGGGTACCGGTCGGCCAACCTGCACACGGCTGTCACCTTATCTTCGCGTGGCCGCGATGGGTGGTAGCTCAACCTGAGGATCCATCATGTTCCAAGTCATGCCGCGTTACCTCCCCATCGACACCTACGACGCCGAAACACCGGTACTCTTCGTCAACACCCACAAAGAACTCAGTGAACTCACCGCCTGCGCCATGCATCGCTTCACCGTGGTTCGCGATTTGGCAGACACGCTGACCAGCCTGAATCTGAAAAACATTTCCGATTGTGATCTGACGCGGGTCACCCGTGCAGTGCATCTGCTGATGCGTGAAGGCTGTGCTGTGCTGGATGTGGTTCAAGCGCGGGCGTCACAACGGGAAAATGAGTACAAAGCCACGATTTAGCGGTGTTGCCGCCGGCCCCATCGCGGGCAAGCTTGCTCCTACAGGTCCGTGTCGTTCACCCATTTTGTGATCGCCACAACCTTGTAGGAGCCGGCTTGCCGGCGATGACAATTTCAATACCGCCATCGCCAGCAAGCTGGCTTCTACAAAGGTGGATTATGCGTTGACGGGTTCTATTGCCAACTCAACAACTTCCGGTCGTTTGACCACCGCATAAACCACCGCCGTCAGCAAACTCCCCGCGACAATCGCCAGCAGATACAACAACGCATGGTTGATCGCATTCGGGATCGCCAACACGAACAACCCACCGTGCGGCGCCATCAGTTTGCAGCCGAAATACATCGACAGCGCACCGGTCAGCGCGCCACCGGCAATGCTTGCCGGAATCACCCGCAGCGGGTCCTTGGCGGCAAACGGAATCGCGCCTTCGGAGATGAAGCACAGCCCCAGCACCAACGCCGCTTTACCCGCCTCGCGCTCAGTCTGGGCAAACTTGCGCCGGGCAATGAACGTGGCAATGCCCAGGCCAATCGGCGGCACCATCCCGGCGGCCATGGTCGCGGCCATCGGCGCGTAACTCTGGGACGCCAATAGCCCCACCGAGAACGCATAGGCGGCCTTGTTGATCGGCCCGCCCAAGTCGACGCACATCATCCCGCCCAGCAACACGCCAAGCAGAATCGCGTTGGTGGTGCCCATGCTGTCGAGGAAATGCGTGAGCCCGGTGAGCATCCCGGCCACCGGTTTGCCGACCACGTAGATCATCACCAACCCGGTGAACAGGCTCGCCAGCAACGGGATGATCAGGATCGGTTTCAACGCTTCAAGGCTTTGCGGCAATCGCGCGTAACGGTTGATCGCCTGCGCCGCGTAACCGGCGATGAAACCGGCAATGATCCCGCCGATGAAACCGGCACCCAACGTGCTCGCCAGCAAGCCGCCAATCATCCCCGGCGCCAGGCCCGGACGGTCGGCAATCGAGTAGGCGATGTAGCCCGCCAGCAGCGGCACCATCAGTTTGAACGCGGTCTCGCCGCCGATCTGCATCAGCGCGGCGGCGAGTGTGCCTTCTTCCTTGAACGCGGTGATGCCGAACACGAACGACAAGGCAATCATCAGACCGCCCGCCACCACCATCGGCAGCATGAACGACACGCCGGTCAGCAGGTGTTTGTAGATGCCGGTCTTCTCTTGTTTGGCCGGGCCTTTCGCACCGGACGCAGCACTTTCCTGCTTGCCTTCGGCCAGCGCTTTGTTCAGCGTCGCTTCGGCTTGCTTCAAGGCGATGCCCGTGCCGCAACGGTAGATTTTCTTGCCGGCAAAACGCTCGGTCGCGACTTCGATATCACAGGCCAGCAGCACCACGTCCGCGTCGGCAATCGCTGCCGCGCTCAACGGATTGCGCGCACCGACCGAGCCCTGGGTTTCGACTTGCAGGTCATAACCCAATCGCTTGGCCGCCTGCTGCAAGGCTTCAGCGGCCATGAAAGTATGAGCAACGCCGGTCGGGCACGCGGTGATCGCGACCAGGCGCGGCGCGCTTTTGGCAACGGCTGCAGGTTCGACGGTGGCTTCGGCGGCGGCGTAAACCTGCGCTTCTTCGGCACCGCGTCGCAGCACCGCTTCGACATCTTGCAGGGCGTGTGCCGGAGTGCTTTGGAACACACGCTTGCCGACGAATCGCGACATATCCACCGGCGCGCTGGTGACCAGCAACACCCACTCGGCGGCCTCGATTGTGGCCGCCGACAACTGGCGTTCCGGGTGCGCCACATCCACCACTTCGACACTGGTGCTCCAGCCCTGACGCTGCGCCGCGGCATCGAGCAATCGGGCGCACAGCACGCTGGTGACCATGCCGTTGGGGCAAGCCGTAACGATGGCTAACTTCATGACAAACCCTCTTATTGTTCTGTCAGGGGGCGCACGCGCACACCCTGTTCGAGCCGCGCCAACTGCGCCGCATCGCCGATACCGAAACCGATCTGCGTGACCGCCATCGCCGCAATCGCCGTGGCGGTGCGCAGGGTCTGTTCCGGCGTATCGGGCTTAAGCAAACCGTGAAGCATGCCGGCCAGCAACGAATCCCCGGCGCCCACGGTGCTGGCGACGCTGACCTTGGGCGGCGTGGCGTGCAGCGCCGAACCGACACTGAACCAGTTCACACCGTCGGCACCGTGGGAAATCACCACGTGTTCGATGCCTTGGGCATGCAAACGGCTCGCGGCTTCGGCTTGAGCCGCAACCGAAACAACCTCGCAGTCGAGCACTTCGGCCAGCTCTTCGGTGTTCGG
>Ga0255334_1001258_pt1 | contig 12315 bp, 9 predicted proteins | sample EtOH5_35cm_T3_12_FD_202080 | JGI IMG/M metagenome (GOLD analysis project Ga0255334, IMG submission 202080) | Sandy soil microbial communities from University of British Columbia, Vancouver, Canada - EtOH5_35cm_T3_129 | ecosystem: Engineered > Artificial ecosystem > Sand microcosm > Unclassified ...
GGCGAGCAAGGCGTCGGTCAGGTGCGAGCCGATGAAGCCCGCGCCGCCGGTGATTAAAACAGGGCCGTCAGCCATGGCGATAGAACCTGTCCAGTAAGCCAGGGAGTGCCGCACGCCAGGCGCGGGGTTTGATCCCGAAGGTGTGAAGGATTTTCTTGCAGGCCAGCACCGCGTGTTGCGGCTCTTCGGCAGCGTCCGGGCGTGCGGCGTGAGCCTGGGCGGTGGGCGCTTCGATGGCCAGCGGATGCAGCGCGCGGGCTTCGGTGAGAATCGCCTGCCCCAGCGCCAGCGGCGTGGTCGCCTCGTGCCCGGCGTAGTGGTAGGTGCCCCACAGCGGCGCCGCGCAATCGAGTTGCTTGAGCACCGAAATGATCACCCGGGCCGCGTCGTCGACCGGCGTCGGGTTGCCGCGACGGTCATCGGCCATCAACAGTTCTTCCGGTTTTTCGGCACGGGACAGGAAACGCCCGAGGGTGCCGTCGGGGCTGTCATCGAGCAGCCAGCCGAACCGCAGCAGCACATGCTGCGGGCAGGTCGCGCGCACGCTTTGCTCGATGCGCCACAAGGCCTGACCACGCAGGCCCAGCGGCACCGGCTCGTCTTTTTCGCTGTAGGCGGTCGCCCGCGAGCCGTCGAACACCCGATAGCTCGAGGGTTGCAGCAGAACGATGTTGTGATGCTGGCACAGTTCGGCCAGACGCTCGATTGCACGCTCTTGCCCGGCCAGACGCGATTCGCTGACCGTCTCCGCCTGGAACCAGTCGAAGTAGTAGGCGAGGTTGATCAACGCGTCCGGGCGCGTGTCGTCGAGCAGTTGCGTCAGGCTCGCGGCATCCCAGCCGTCTTGCGGAGGGCGGGGGGCGAGGAAACCGATGTCTTCCTCCGCACCGAGGCGAATCAGCGCCTGCCCAAGGGCATTTCCGCCGCCCAGTAACATAAGGCGCATTCGCATAGAGTCAGCAGGCCCAGTCTGATTGGATCAATGGCTTTATCGGCACCGCTCGCGGGCGGTGCCGTCGATAGTTGCCGGAATCGTTGCATTTTGCGGGTTTAGTGCGCAACCGTCATCCGTAAAGTGTAGATACCTTGGATGTGCGCTGCCTGTACCGCCCCCTTCGCGAGCAAGCCCGCTCCCACAGGGGATTTGCGGCGCACACAAATCCCCTGTGGGAGCGGGCTTGCTCGCGAAGAGGCCATCAGCATCGGCAAAGGTCTTGAGCGGTACTTGCAACTTCCTCACCCCACCCGCATAAATTACCCCATGAATCTGCCCATCCCCACGGACGCGGCCATGGCAGGCTTCCACCCCGCCGTCAGCGCCTGGTTCAGCAGCACCTTCCCGACGGTCACCGCCGCCCAGGCCCGGGCGTGGCCGCTGATCCGCCAACACCGTTCGACGTTGATCGCCGCACCCACCGGCTCCGGTAAAACCCTCACCGCGTTTCTCGCCGTCATCGACGATCTGGTTCACCGTGGCCTGGAAACCGCAGACGGGCTGCCCAACGAAACACTGGTGGTCTACGTCTCGCCGCTCAAAGCCTTGTCCAACGACATCCAGATCAACCTGCAAAACCCGCTGGCCGGCATCACTGAGCAGTTACGTGCGCTGGGCCTGCCCGAGTTGCAGATCAACACCGCCGTGCGCACTGGCGACACGCCGCAAAAAGAACGCTCGGCGATGCGCAAGACCGCGCCGCACATTCTGGTGACCACCCCGGAATCCCTTTACGTGCTGCTCGGCTCCGACTCCGGCCGGCAAATGCTCGGCACCACGCGCACGGTGATCGTCGATGAGATCCACGCCATCGCCGCCAGCAAACGCGGCAGCCATCTGGCCCTGAGCCTGGAACGTTTGCAGGCGTTATGCGCAGCACCGTTGATGCGCATCGGCCTGTCGGCCACGCAAAAACCCATCGAAGCGGTCTCGCGCTTTCTGGTCGGTCGTGATCGCGCATGCGAAATCATCGACATCGGCCATGCCCGTCCACGGGATCTAGGCATCGAAGTACCGCCGGTGCCGCTGTCGGCGGTGATGGCCAATGATGTGTGGGAATTGGTCTACGACCGCCTCGCCATCCTCGCCCGCGAACACCGCACCACGCTGATTTTCGTCAACACCCGGCGGCTGGCCGAACGCCTGAGCCGGCACCTGAGCGAGCGCCTCGGCAAGGAAGCAGTCGCCGCCCACCACGGCAGCCTGGCCAAGGAGTTTCGCCTCGATGCCGAACAGCGCCTCAAGGGCGGCGACCTGCAAGTGCTGATTGCCACGGCGTCGCTGGAACTGGGGATCGATATCGGTGATGTCGATCTGGTTTGTCAGATCTCGTCGCCGCGTTCGATTGCCGGGTTTCTGCAACGGGTCGGTCGCTCCGGCCACCAGGTCGGCGGCACACCCAAGGGCCGATTGTTCGCCACCACCCGCGACGATTTGATCGAATGCACCGCCCTGCTCGACTGCGTGCGCCGGGGTGAACTCGACACCTTGCAGATTCCTCAAGCACCGCTGGACGTGCTGGCCCAGCAGATCATCGCCGAGGTCAGTTGCCAGGAATGGCCGGAGCACGCGCTGCTGGAGATGTTCCGCAATGCCTCGCCCTACACTGACCTCGACGAAAAACATTATCAGGCGCTGCTGCAGATGCTCGCCGAAGGCTACAACGGTCGCCAGGGCATCCGCAGCGCGTACCTGCACCGCGACGCCGTGACTCGTACGCTGCGCGGTCGACGCGGCAGCAAACTGACTGCCGTGACCAGCGGCGGCACCATCCCGGACAACGCCGACTACAGCGTGCTGCTGGAACCGCAAGGGCTGAACATAGGCAGCGTCAACGAAGACTTCGCCGTGGAAAGCATTGCCGGCGATGTCTTTCAGTTGGGCAACACCTCGTATCGAATCCTGCGGGTCGAGACCGGCAAGGTCCGCGTCGAAGATGCGCACGGCCAGCCGCCGACCATTCCGTTCTGGCTCGGTGAAGCGCCGGGGCGCAGCACGGAATTGTCCTTCGCCGTGGCGCGCCTGCAAGCGCAACTCGACGACCTGCTCGGCGCCACGCCCGGCAACTTGCAACCGGCCCTCGACTGGCTGACCGAGACCCTCGGCCTGAACCTCGACAGCGCCGGACAACTGGTGGATTACCTCGCCCGCGCCCGCCTGACATTGGGCGCCCTGCCCTCGCAGGACACGCTGCTGATGGAGCGCTTTTTCGATGAATCAGGCGGCACGCAACTGATCATCCACACGCCCTTCGGCAGCCGCATCAACCGCGCCTGGGGCCTGGCCCTGCGCAAGCGTTTTTGCCGCACCTTCAACTTCGAATTGCAGGCCGCCGCCAGCGAAGATGCGATTGTGCTGTCGCTGTCCACCAGCCACAGCTTTGAGCTCGATGAGGTCTGGCGCTACCTGCACAGCAACAGCGCCGAGCACCTGCTGACTCAAGCGGTGCTCGATGCGCCGCTGTTCGGCGTGCGCTGGCGCTGGAATGCCGGCGTCGCATTGGCGTTGCCGCGTTACAGCGGCGGGCGCAAAGTCCCCCCGCAGATTCAGCGGATGAAAAGCGAAGACCTGATCGCCAGCGTGTTTCCCGACCAGATCGCCTGCGTGGAAAACCTCGCCGGCGAACGGGAGATACCCGATCATCCTCTGGTGGAACAGACCCTCGACGACTGCCTCCACGAAGCGATGGACTGCGAAGGCTGGCTGACGTTGTTGCGGCGCATGGAACGCGGCGACGTTCGCCTGATCAGCCGCGACCTGCCGGCGCCCTCGCCACTGGCCGCCGATATTCTCAGCGCCCGGCCTTACACCTTTCTCGACGACGCACCGCTGGAAGAGCGCCGCACCCAAGCCGTGCTCAACCGGCGCTGGACCGACCCGCAGTCCACCGACGACCTCGGCGCGCTGGATGCCGAGGCCATTCAAGCGGTGCGCGATGAGGCCTGGCCAACGCCGACCAATGCCGATGAAATGCACGAGACGTTGATGAGCCTCGCGTGCATTGCCGATGCCGAGGCGCAGGCCAATGCGCAGTGGATTGATTGGTTGAATGCCCTTGCCGAGAGCGGTCGCGCCAGTCGTTTGCAGATCGATACCGGGCAATCGCTGTGGCTGGCGGTGGAACGGCTGACATGCCTGCGCGCCATTTATCCACAGGCAAATTTGTCGCCACCGCTGGAGGCGCTACCCGGTTTTGATGAAGCCTGGGAGTCGGACGAAGCGGTGCTGGAAGTCATCCGCGCACGGCTCAGCGCTTTTGGTCCGTTGCCGCTGAGCGCGATTGCCGAACCTCTGGGATTACCTGCAACTCACGTCATCCAGGCACTCGCGCAACTGGAACGCGAAGGGTATGTGCTGCGCGGTCACTTCACCCCCGGCGTCGATCAGGAAGAATGGTGCGAGCGGCATCTGCTGGCGCGAATTCATCGCTACACGGTCAAGCGTCTGCGGCGAGAAATCGAGCCGGTGGCGTTGCAGGATTTCATGCGATTCCTGTTCGACTGGCAGCATCTTTCTGCCTCGACTCAAGGTCAGGGCAATGCAGTGCTGCCCGCCATCGTCGCTCAGTTCGAAGGCTATCCCGCCGCCGCTTCAGCCTGGGACAGCGACATTCTTGCGGCACGGGTCAAAGGCTATTCGGCGAGTTGGCTGGATGACCTGTGCCGCAGCGGCAAACTGGTCTGGACCCGCCTGACCGCGCACAACAAAGGCGCCAGCACGGCGCTACGCAGCACACCCATCGTGTTGCTGCCGCGCAGCCAGGTCGGATTGTGGAGCGGTCTGACCGAACAGACACCGGTAAGCGAACTGTCGCCCAAAACCCAAAAGGTTTACCAAGCCCTCAGCCAACACGGCGCGCTGTTTTTCGATGAGTTGATTCACGAGGCTCATCTGCTGCGCTCGGAGCTGGAAATCGCCTTGCAGGAACTGGTCGGCGCCGGGCTGGTGAACGCCGACAGTTTTGCCGGTTTGCGGGCGCTGATCACGCCGGCCAGTAAACGGCAGAATCGCAGCAGCCGACGCGGGCGCGGGGCGTTTATCGGTGGCATGGATGACGCCGGACGCTGGGCCTTGCTTCGTCGCGGGGCGCCAGCGCCGGTGGTGGACAACAAACATCCAACGCCGAGCGACACCCTGGAACACATCGCCATGACCTTGCTGCGTCGCTACGGCGTGGTGTTCTGGCGCCTGCTGGAACGCGAAGCAGACTGGTTGCCGAGCTGGCGCGAATTGCTGCGCACGTTCCATCGGCTGGAGGCTCGCGGTGAGATTCGCGGCGGGCGGTTTGTCAGTGGTTTGGCCGGCGAACAGTTCGCCTTGCCCGAGGCGATTCCGTTGCTGCGCGAAGTGCGGCGGCGGGCGCATGACGGGAGTCTGATTGCCGTGTGCGGGGTTGATCCGTTGAACCTCGCCGGCACGCTTTTGCCCGGCGTGAAAGTACCGGCGCTGACGAGTAATCGGTTGGTGTACCGCGATGGATTGCCGGTGGCTGCCGAGATTGCTGGCCAGCAGGTTTTCTGGGTGGAATCGACGAGTGAAATACGCAACAAGTTGAATCACCGCAATTCCCTGTAGGAGCGAGGCTTGCCCGCGAATAACGATGACGCGGCCTCCTTGATATACCGCGGCGCGTGCTTCGCGGGCAAGCCTCGCTCCTACAGGGGGCCGTGTGTTTCCGTGGGAGTGATATTTGCGTCCAGGGCAAATATCAAATGCCAATACTTCTATTTTTCCGCACAACCCAATCCCCGACACTGCGCTCCATCAATCAACCCACCGGAGTTGCAGCCATGCCCATTGCCTTGCTCGCGCTGACCCTCAGCGCCTTCGCCATCGGGACGACCGAGTTCGTCATCGTTGGCCTGTTACCTACGATCGGCGCCGACCTCGGCGTCAGCCTTCCTTCCGCCGGCCTGCTGGTCAGCCTCTATGCCCTGGGCGTTGCCATCGGTGCCCCGGTGCTGACCGCCCTCACTGGCAAAGTCCCGCGCAAACTGCTGCTGTTGTCGCTGATGGTGCTGTTCACCCTTGGCAACCTGCTGGCGTGGAAAGCGCCGAGTTACGAATCGCTGATCATTGCGCGAATCGTCACCGGCCTGGCCCACGGGGTGTTTTTCTCGATTGGCTCGACCATCGCCACCAGCCTGGTGCCGAAGGAAAAAGCCGCCAGCGCGATTGCGATCATGTTCACCGGCCTGACGGTGGCGCTGGTCACCGGCGTACCGTTGGGGACGTTCATCGGTCAGCATTTCGGCTGGCGTGAAACCTTCCTCGCTGTCTCTGCTTTGGGTGTGATTGCGTTCATCGGCAGCCTGCTCTACGTGCCGAAAAACATCACCCACAGCAAACCCGCTTCGCTGCTGGAACAGTTGCAGGTCCTTAAACAACCACGCCTGCTGCTGGTGTATGCCATGACGGCGGTCGGTTACGGCGGTTCGTTCATCGCCTTCACGTTCCTTGCGCCGATTCTTCAAGACATCTCTGGTTTCAGCGCCGGCACCGTCAGCCTGGTGTTGCTGGTGTACGGCATCTCGGTGGCCGTCGGTAACATCTGGGGCGGCAAACTGGCCGACAAACGCGGCCCGATCAAAGCCCTGAAAATCATCTTCGCCCTGCTCGCTGCTGTGTTGTTCGTGCTGACCTTCACCGCTGGCAACCCATGGCTGGCGCTGGCCACCGTACTGGTCTGGGGCGCGGTCGCTTTCGGCAACGTGCCGGGCTTGCAGGTGTATGTGGTGCGTCAGGCCGAACATCACACGCCGAATGCGGTGGACGTGGCTTCCGGCCTGAACATCGCGGCGTTCAACCTCGGCATTGCCGGTGGCGCGTGGGGCGGTGGTTTGATCGTCGCTCACATGGGCCTGATTCATACCGCGTGGATCGGTGGTCTGGTGGTGTTGGTGGCGCTGGCGCTGACCGCATGGAGCGGCCGCCTCGATCGCCTCGGCCCGGTCTACGCCGCGGGTTCAACCCGCATAGTCGCCGGTCACTGATTATCCTTGTAGGAGCCGGCAAGCCGGCTGCTACAGGTTTAGCCCTCCTACCGTCCGTAGTCCCGTCGAAACTTTCTCGCTTGCCCCGCAGTCATCAAAAGACAGGGGGAATCGAGGACCATCAGACGGGAGGCGACATGGCGGCGATTCACAGAGGTATTTCAGCTTGGCGCTTCTGTGCCTCCGGTGAGCCTGCGGCACAAGGCGTGCTGCCATGAACCGCGCCGAGCAGTTCAACCCCGACGATGACTCGTCAGGAACCGTGAACGCCGTACGCCGCTTCACCGTGCTGACGGTCAACACGCACAAGGGTTTCACCGCGCTCAACCGGCGTTTCATCCTGCCGGAATTGCGCGAAGCGGTGCGCAGCGTGTCTGCCGACGTGGTGTTTTTGCAGGAAGTCCACGGCACCCACGAGCACCATCCCCAGCGTTACAGCAATTGGCCGACGATGCCGCAGTACGAATTCCTCGCCGACACGCTGTGGCCGCAGTTCGCCTACGGACGCAACGCGGTGTACCCGGCAGGCGATCACGGCAATGCGCTGTTGTCGAAATTCCAGATCATTCGCCACGACAACCTCGACGTGTCCATCAGCGGACACGAAAACCGCGGCATCCTGCATTGCGTATTGCGCTTGCCCGTCGATGGCCCGGAGGTGCACGCGATTTGCGTCCATCTGGGGCTGCGTGAAACCCATCGCAATGAACAGCTGAAGCTGCTGACCCAACGTCTCGCAGAATTGCCGAGCGACGCGCCGGTGATTGTCGCCGGTGACTTCAACGACTGGCGTCAGCGCGCCGATGCAATGCTCAAACCCTGTGGTTTGCGCGAGGTTTTCGCCGAACTCCACGGTAAACCGGCGCGCAGTTTTCCGGCGCGCTTGCCGGCCTTGCGCCTGGACCGCATCTACGTGCGCAACCTCAAGGCCAGCCGTCCGCAAGTCCTGGCGGCGCGGCCCTGGTCCCACCTTTCCGACCACGCACCACTATCGGTGGAGATCGAGCTATGAGCAGCGCACCGATGGAAAAAACCACCGTGGATCACGTACCCACCAACCCGCCCGTGCGTGAACCCGGCGTGGTCGACGTTGAATATGGCTGGCAGGGCAAAAACCGGGTGGAACTGCTGGAAAACGGCGAAGAATATTTCCCGCGGGTGTTCGAAGCCATGCGCCAGGCCAAGAGTGAAATCCTCCTGGAAACCTTCATCGTTTTCGAGGACAAGGTCGGCGAAGAGCTGCAGCACGTGCTGATCGACGCGGCTCAACGCGGCGTGCGGGTGACCGCCAGTCTCGACGGGTTTGGTTGTGGCGAGTTGAGCACCGATTACCTCACCGCGTTGAGCGAGGCCGGCGTGCACCTGCAAATATTTGACCCGGCACCGAAACGGCTGGGTATCCGCACCAACTGGTTCCGGCGCCTGCACCGTAAAATCGTGGTGGTCGACGGCACGATTGCGTTCATCGGCGGGATCAACTTTTCCGCCGACCATCTGGCCGACTTCGGCCCCGAGGCCAAACAGGATTACTCGGTTGAAGTGCAAGGCCCGGCGGTGACCGACATTCATCATTTCGCCCTGCTGCAAAGCGGTCGCCCGGCCCGCGCCAAATACTGGTGGCAACGCCGGCGGCAGCGGCGCTCGGAACTGGCGTTCAACGATCACGATGGCCAGGTCCGTTTGGTGTACCGCGACAACGGTGATCATCAAACCGATATCGAAGAGGTTTATCGACATGTCCTGCGCAGCGCCCAGCGTCGCGTGGTGATTGCGAACGCCTATTTTTTTCCCGGTTATCGCTTGCTGCGCGAGATACGCAACGCCGCGCGGCGAGGCGTCGAGGTGCGACTGATCCTGCAAGGCCAGCCGGACATGAGGGTGGCCAAACTGGCGGCGCGCATGACCTATGACTACCTGCTCAAATCCGGGGTGCAGATTCACGAATATTGCGAGCGCCCGCTGCACGGCAAAGTCGCGCTGGTGGACGAAGACTGGAGCACCGTCGGCTCGAGCAACCTCGACCCGCTGAGCCTGGCGATGAACCTGGAAGCCAATGTGCTGATCCGCGATCGCGCCTTCAACCGCGATTTGTTCGAGCGCCTCGAAAGGCTGAGCGACAACCACTGCAAAGCCATGTGTGCGGACACATCCCCACGCGGACGGGTCTGGCACATGACCGTCGGCTTTCTGGTGTTCCACTTCCTGCGGCACTTCCCGGCGTGGGCCGGCTGGCTGCCGGCACACAAGCCACGCCTGAAGCCCTTCACCCACCTCGCCGGGGGCGATCACCATGAACCGCGCTGAAACCCATTCGGCGCCTCATGCCGAGAGCCCGCACACATCGCGCTGGAGTCGCTGGAAGAAACCGCTGACGATGCTGTTTTTCCTGGCGCTGATCGTCCTGTTCACGATGCTGGCCCAACGCATCGAATGGAACGAGGTGTTCGAAACCCTCGCCGATTTCAAGGTGCGCACGCTGGTCATCGCCTCCGGGCTGACGCTGGTGAGTTTTCTGGTGTACGCCTGTTTCGACCTGATTGGCCGTACCTATATTCGTCAGGACCTGACCTGGAAACAGATCCTGCCAGTGGGGATCATCAGCTACGCCTTCAACCTCAACCTGAGTGCCTGGGTCGGCGGCATTGCCATGCGCTATCGGCTTTACTCACGGCTCGGCGTGAGCAAAAGCAACATCGCGAAAATCCTCGGCCTGAGCCTGGCGACCAACTGGTTCGGCTACATGGTGATTGCCGGCGCAGTGTTCAGCAGCGGCCTGGTGCGCATGCCACCGGGCTGGAAACTCAGCAGTGGTGCGTTGCAGGGCGTGGGGGTTCTGTTGCTGTTGGTGAGCGCGGGTTACCTGGCGGCCTGTCAGTATTCCAAGCGGCGGGAGTGGGTGATCCGCGGCGTCGAAATCAACCTGCCGTCCCTGCGCATGGCGGTGCTGCAACTGGCGCTCGGGGCGCTGAACTGGTCGCTGATGGCGGCGGTGATCTTCACCCTTCTGCCGAGCAAGCTGGATTATCCGCTGGTGCTTGGCGTGTTGTTGATCAGCGCGATTGCCGGGGTGATCACGCACATTCCGGCGGGGCTCGGGGTGTTGGAGGCGGTGTTTGTGGCGTTGCTGCAGCATGAGGCTTCGCGGGGGAGCCTGGTGGCGGGGTTGCTGGCGTATCGGGCGATTTATTTCATCTTGCCGTTGTTGATTACGTTGGTGATGTATTTGATTGTGGAGGCCAAGGCCAAGTCGTTGCGGATTGCGAAAAAGCCCAAGTGAATGGGTGTTTGTGAGGACGCCTTCGCGAGCAAGCCCGCTCCCACATTGGAACTCAGTCTAATGTGGGAGCGGCGGTGCGGCGATCCGACTTGCTCGCGAATGATCTCAAAAACACCACACATTTTATGTCGACTGGATAATGCTCAACCGCTCACCCACCACCATCTCGGTAATCCAGTCCACCAGGATCGAGGTATACGCCTGCTGCGAAACCGGCTCGCTCAACGCGTGGTCGGCGCCGTCGATGATGCGGTGCGTCAGCGAGTGCGTCTGCTGACACGCCGCCCGGTAACTCATGATGGTCGCGTGGGGCACATAGTCGTCAGTCTCGGACTCCACCAGCAGCACATCCCCGGTAAATTGCGAACAGGCATGCAACGCGCGATTGCTGTCGGCGCGCACCAGCGTGCTGCGGTAATCACGCAAATCGAGCTTGTCCAGTTCGCGCTTGGGCGCGTGCCATTGCTCATCGCGATACAACGCCGGCACCCGCAGCGCCAGCCAGCGCACGGGGCGCAATGAGGTCAGAATCGCAGCCAGATAACCGCCATAACTGGTGCCGACCACAGCAATCGCCGAGGTGTCGAGCGCAGGGTGCGCGAGCAATCGGTCGTACGCCGCCAGCAGATCTCGCAGATTGTCTTCACGGGAAACCCGCGTCAGTGGAATGCCGGTGCCGCCGGTGTGCCCGCGCAAGTCAAACGTCAGGCACACGCAGCCCAGACCTGCGATGCCTTTGGCCCGTTCAAGATCACGCTCCTGACTGCCGCCCCAACCGTGCACGAAGAGCACGCCAGGGACCTTCGATTTGGGGCTGAGAAAAGTCCCGCTCATCTGTTCATCGTCGATGTCGATCTGAATGGTTTCGCTTCTAGCCGTCATAGGATTTGACCGTTACGTACTTGAGGAGAAATTCACTGTTGTGCGCCGGCCCGCGGTACACCTCGATGGCGTCCGCCGGCAGCGCTTGATCGATGTAGGTTTCTACCGAGGACACACGAATCGCGCTCATCTGCGGGTCGTTGACGAAGCTCTGCAACGCCGCCACTTCGGCGCTGCTGGCACCGCCCATGCGCCAGGACTGCTCAAGCACGCCGCTGCGCTGTGTGTCGTTACTGTCCAGGCCTTGCGCGATGTCGTAGTTGCGCCGCGAGGCATAGAAACCGGGATAGGCCTCGTCCGCCGCACGGTCGAACACTTGCGCTTGCCGGATGGCCAGCCGCACGTCGTCGGGCAGTTGCAGTTCGAGCAGCTCGTCGTAGCCGCCCTGCACCACGAGCAGATTGGAACCACCATAAACCTGCTCGCCATGACCGTCTGCGGTCAGGTACTGATCACCGCAGTAACTCAGCACTGTGCCGCCGATGAAGCTTTGGCCGACGCTGTGGGTCACCACCTCGGTCAGGTCTTGCTCCAACACCACGCCTTCGGTGAATAGCGCCTTGGCATCGGGTCTGCCGAGAATCGCATCGAATTGGTCGAGGCTCTGGATCACCTCCTGACCGCGTCCGGCACAGGCATGGATCGGTTTCAGGCGAATCGGGCCGCTATCGAGCAAATGCTCCGCCGCAGGCCGCGCATCGTCGAGGGAGAACACGCTGAGCCCCTCGAGCACCACGTTGCGCACCCGTTCGCAAAACAACGGCGACCAGCCGTGCGGGGCAAAAGCGTTTTTGTTGCGCAAGCCGTGGCTGATGGCTTTGGTGCAGATGAAATCATGCTCGACATAGCCGCCCCACAAATCCTCCGGGCCCTTGACGCCCAATTGCCGCGCGGCCGCAGCGCCGACAATGGTTTGTGTCGGCAGCAGATAAAGATCGCGACCGCTGTGGTGTTCGGGGTCATAGCTGCCGCCGAATTTGAACCCGAGAACCTGCGCCAGCCAACGGGCCAATGCGCGATTGGTTTCGACTTCGTGCTGTGGTGCGTCGGGCCGCACCGAATGGGCGACCACCAGTTTCTTGCGGTTTGTTGGGGTCATGCGTCCCCCCTTCAATCGGCGCTTGATGAATGTAGTTGTAGGGGTGCAGAGATCAGGCCAACGGCAGCTG
>Ga0255334_1001261_pt1 | contig 12282 bp, 14 predicted proteins | sample EtOH5_35cm_T3_12_FD_202080 | JGI IMG/M metagenome (GOLD analysis project Ga0255334, IMG submission 202080) | Sandy soil microbial communities from University of British Columbia, Vancouver, Canada - EtOH5_35cm_T3_129 | ecosystem: Engineered > Artificial ecosystem > Sand microcosm > Unclassified ...
GCGGGTTCGGCGACCGGCGCCGCCGGGGCCCGCCCGGCCTTCGCCCCCATCCGCTCGGCGGACACCGCCGGGCTCGGGATCACCGGCAGCGCCGGCTCGCCCGCCAGCACGCCCTCGACGCGCGACACCGCGTCGTCGATCGCGACGTCGCCCTCGCCGCCGGTCGCCTCGATGGCGCGCAACAGGTCGCGCACGCGGTCCACGACCGCGAGCAGCACGTCCGTCGTCGGGCCGTCCATCTCGCGCCGGCCGTCGCGCAGCTCGGCCAGCAGGTTCTCCCCCGCGTGCGCGAGGCGCTCGAGGCGCTCGAACGCGAGGAATCCGCTGGTGCCCTTGATGGTGTGGATGGTGCGGAACACGCTGCCGAGCAGCGCGCGCTCGCCCGGCGCACCCTCCAGCGCCACGAGGTCTCGGTCGAGCTGGTCGAGGTTCTCGTAGCTCTCGACGAGGAACTCGCGGACGATGTCGTCGACGTCCTCCATGCGGGCCTCCCGGCGTGCGCCTGCGGCGCCGGACTGCCGCGAGGCCTTCGACCGGGCCCATCGGCCGGGCAGGGCTGTTGCTGAGGACTACTCCCCGGGGCTGACGCCCGGCGGCGGGATCAGGCCGCGCAGCGCGTCGGCCGTGCCTTCGTCGGCCGCGGCGGCCTCGGCGTTGGCCGAGCCGACCGCCTCGAGCACCTCGGCCCGGTGGACGCGCACGGACCGCGGCGCGTCGATGCCGAGCCGCACCCCGTCACCGCGCACCTCGATGACGGTGAGCACGATGTCGCCGCCGATGACGAGCTTCTCCCCGACGCGGCGCGAGAGGACGAGCACGGTGCGACAGTACCCTGCGCGCCACGGCCCGCCGGGCCTCCGCGCCGGTGGGGCTCAGGCCCCCTGGCGTGCCAGCGCCGCCTCGATACCCTGCCCCAGCACGGCCGCCCACAGCACGCGCGACGCCGGCAGCCCGTCCGCCCACACCACGGGCAGGCCGAGACCGAGCAGAGTGCCCGGGTCGGTGGTCTCCAGCAGCCCCTGGACGGCGAGCGCGTCGGGGCGCCGGGCGCCGCCGACCTGCTCCAGCCAGCGCGCCGCGTGCTCGGTCTTGGTCCGCGCGTCGACGACGGCCCAGACCTGGTCGGGCTGGGCGGCCGCGACGAGGCCGGTCGCGAGGTGGCGCGCCTGGCGGTCGGCGGCCACGCCGACGACGAGCAGCCACGGGTGCTCCGCCTCGCCGGCGCGGATGCGCCACCGGACCATCGCCGCCGAGGACGTCAGCCCGGCCTCGCCGACCGTCAGCACGGCCGCCTCGGGCAGCCGCCACTGGTGGCGCAGCAGCGCGACGACGTCCGCCGCGGCCTCGCCCTCGCCGACGACGGCGAGCACCTGGCCCGGCCGGCGCGGCGGCGACGGGGGCTGCTCGATGCGGTCGAGCACGTCGGACACGCAGACGGCACCGTCGAGGAGCGCCGCCGGCACGCCGGCGGCCAGCAGCCCGAGGGCCGCCTGGCCCCAGGCGGTGGCGGAGCCCGTCGGGTGCGGCACGGGGCGGGTGGACCGCGGCGGCGTGGGCAGCGGCAGCGTCGGCAGCGGCGGCGTCGGCAGCGGCACGGCCGGCGCAGGGCGGGGCGCGGCGGGCATCGCCTCGGCGGTCAGGGCACGCGCGTGCTCGAGCACGGCCGCGAACCGCGGGCCGGCCGTCGACACCGGCGGCGGCTCGTCGCCCGCGGCCGCGGCCTCGATGCGGTCGGCCGCGTCGAGCGCGGCCTCGAACGGGTCCGCGGCGGCGCGCGCGGCGGGCCGGGCATGCACGTCCGGCACCTCGACGGTCAGCTCGTAGCGCTCGCGCGCGAAGAACCCGGCGATGCCACCGCTGCGCACCCGCTCGGCACGCACGATCGTCGCGCGCGGGCCGAGCTCGTCGCGCACGCGCGCCATCAGCTCGGGCAGGTCCTCACCCTCGAGCAACAGCAGCTCGGCCACTTCCCACCACCCCCGTCGTCACGACTGTGGCCCCCGACGAGACCTCCTGGTACGAGAACACCGGCAGCCGCGGCACGCCGAGTGCGACGAGCCGGCGCAGCGCGGGCCGGATGGCCGGCGCACACACGAGCACCACGCCGTGGCCGTCCGCCTCGGCGCGGGCCAACGCGTCGTGCAGCTCGCCCAGCACGTGCTCGGTCACGGCCGGGTCGAGCAGCAGCTGGGTGCCCTGCTCGCGGGGCCGCAGCGCGTCGGCCATCTGCTGCTCCAGCATCGGGTCGAGCGTCAGCACGCGCAGCGAGCCGTCCCGCACGTGCGGCGCGAGCAGGGCGGGGCCGAGCGCGGCGCGCGCCGCCTCGACGAGCCCCTCGGCGTCGGAGCCGCCGCGCGCCCTGAGCGTCAGGGCCTCGTAGATCCGCGACAGGTCGCGGATCGCCACGCCCTCGGTGAGCAGCCCCTGGAGCACGCGCTGCACCTCGCCGAGGGACAGCAGCGAGGGCACCAGCTCCTCGACCACGGACGGGTTGACCCGCTTGACCGCCTCGGTGAGCAGCCGCACGTCCTCGCGGCCCAGCAGCCGCGCCGCGTGCTGGTTGATCAGCGCACCGAGGTGGGTGACGAGCACCGACACCCGGTCGACGACCGTGGCGCCGGACATCTCGGCGGCATGCCGCAGCTCCGCCGGCACCCATCGCCCGGGCAGGCCGAACACCGGCTCGGTCACCGCGACGCCGGGCAGGCCGGACAGGTCGTCGCCGAGCGCCAGCACCTGGCCGCGCGGCGCCTGGCCGCGGCCCACCTCGACGCCGGCGATGCGCACCACGTAGGTGGCGCGCGGCAGGTCGACCGAGTCGCGCGTGCGCACCGGCGGCACCACGATCCCGAGGTCCATCGCGGTCTTGCGGCGCAGCGCGCGCACCCGGCCCAGCAGGTCCTCGTCGGGCCCGGCGCCGACGAGGTCGACGAGGTCGGGCGCCAGCAGGATCTCCAGCGTCGGCACGCGCATCTGCTCGATCAGCTGCTCGGGGCTGTCGGGTGACGGGGCGTCGGGCGCCGGCGCGGGGTCCGCCGCCGTGCGCTCGTCGGCCCGGTGCCGCGCGCTGACACGGGCGGCGACGAGCAGCAGCGACGCACCCACCAGCATGAACGGCAGCTTGGGCATGCCCGGAAGCAGCGCCAGCGCGATGGCGCCGCCGCCCGCGATCCGCAGGGCGGTGACGGACTGGAGCAGCTGGCGCGCGGCCGACGTGCCCATGTCGCCCTCGGCGGTGGCTCGCGTGACGACGATGCCGGTGGAGACGGACAGCAGCAGCGCGGGGATCTGCGTCACCAGGCCGTCGCCGATGGTCAGGAGGCTGAACCGCTCCAGCGACTCGCCCGCGGTCAGCCCCATCTGCACCATGCCGATGAGGAACCCGCCGGCCAGGTTGATGGCCGTGATGATGATGCCGGCGATCGCGTCGCCCTTGACGAACTTGCTGCCGCCGTCCATCGCGCCGTAGAAGTCCGCCTCGGCGGCGACGTCGGCGCGCCGGCGGCGCGCGGTGTCCTCGTCGACCAGGCCCGAGTTGAGGTCGGCGTCGATCGCCATCTGCTTGCCGGGCATCGCGTCGAGCGTGAACCGCGCGCCGACCTCGGCGACGCGGCCGGCGCCGTTGGTGATCACCACGAACTGGATCACCACGAGGATCAGGAAGATCACCAGGCCGATCACCAGCGAGCCGCCGACGACGATGTGGCCGAAGGCGTCGATGACGCGCCCCGCGTAGCCGTCGCGCAGCACCAGCCGGGTCGACGCGACGTTGAGGCCGAGCCGGAACAGCGTGAACACGAGGATCAGCGACGGGAACACCGAGAAGTCCAGCGGCCGCTGCACGTACATGCTCGTCAGCAGGATGACGAGCGCGGCGGTGATGTTCACCGCGATCAGCACGTCGAGCAGCTGCGCCGGCAGGGGCACCACGAGCAGCAGGACGATGCCCACCACGCCGACCGGCACCGCCATCGCGGAGATGTCCTTGTTCCTCACGAGCTCTTCCCCTCAGGCGGCGGCGGTGCGGCGGGTGCGGCTCCGGGCCGCGAGGCGGCCGGCGGCGCGGTGGTCGGTGTCCTGGCCGGCAGGCAGCGTCGAGCCGCCCGGCAGCCGGTGCTGGCCCGCGGACGCACCGCGCCGGCGCAGGGCCATGACGAAGGCGAGCACGCGGGCCACGGCGGTGAACAGGTACTCGGGCACCTCGGTGCCGATCTCGCACGCGGCGTGCAGCGCGCGGGCGAGCGGCACGTCCTCGACGAGCGGCACGCGGTGCTCGGCGGCCCGCTCGCGGATCTTCGCCGCGACCGCCCCCGAGCCCTTGGCCACCACGCGGGGCGCGCCCTTGCCCGGCTCGTAGCGCAGTGCGACGGCGACGTGCGTCGGGTTGACGAGCACGACGTCCGCGTTCGCGACCTCGGTCATCATCCGGTTGCGGGACATCTGGAGCTGGCGGCCGCGGATCGCGGCCTTGACGTGCGGGTCTCCCTCGGTCTGCTTGTGCTCCTGCTTGAGCTCGTACATCGTCATGCGGGTCTGCTTGCGGTTGCGTCGCAGCACCACGGCGAGGTCGACGAGCGCCAGCAGCACGCCGGCCACGACAGCCGCGCGCAACAACGACGTGGTCCCGCCCGACGCGACGCCGACCAGGTGGGACAGCGGCAGCCGGCCGGCCGACATCAGCACCGGCGTCAGGCCCTGGACCGTGGTCAGCATGACGGCCGCGACCGCGCCGGACTTCGCGAGCAGCTTGGCGCCCTGCCACCACGCCTGCGCGCCGAACATCCTCTTGACGGCCGAGACCGGGTTGAACTGCTCGGGCTGCGGGGCCATCCGCCGCACGTGCACGCCGCCCTGCGCGGCGGCGACCGCCACGGTGACGGCGACCACGACGAGGAACATCGGCAGCAGGGCCGTCATCCCGGCGGTCAGCCCGTCGCGCGCCGCGCGGACCGCGACCTGGGCCGTGCCCTGCCGGGCGGCCTCGCCGACGGTGGCGAGCAGCCCGGCGGCGGCGTCCCGCGTGCGGGTGAGCACGCCGGGCAGCATGACGACCGCCGCACCGAGCCCCACCCAGGCCGAGAGGTCCTGCGACCGACCCAGCCGGCCCTTGCGGCGGACCTCCTTCATCTTCCGGTCGGTGGCCTTCTGGTTGCGCTCCTGGCCGTCGCTCACGGCAGCACCTCCCCGATGGCGGAGGCGGAGTCGCCGACGATCGCCTCGACGACTCCCGGCATCGTCAGCAGCGCCATCCCCGCGAAGGAGACGGCGAGCAGCACCTTGAGCGGGAAGCCGAGGGCGAAGGCGTTGAGGGCGGGGGCGACGCGCGTCAGCAGGCCGAGCCCGACGTCGGCGAGGAAGAGGACGACGACGAGCGGTCCGGCGATCTGGAGCGCGGCGACGAACATGTCCGTCAGCCCCTCCGTCGCGCTCGTCGCGACGGCCGCCGGGTCGGGTGCGGTGCCGAGCGGCAGCGCCTCGAAGGAGCGGACCAGGCCCGACAGGACCACGTGGTGGCCGTCGGAGGCCACGAGCAGGGCGAGCGCGAGCATCTGGTAGAGCCGCGTGAAGTGCGCGCCGCCGGTCATCGACAGGGGGTCGAACGCGGAGGCGAGCTGGAACCCGCCGAACAGGTCGACGAGCGAGCCGGCGGACTCGATCGCGGCGAACACGAGGTACACGAGGAAGCCGAGCGCGGCCCCGACCGCCGCCTGGAGCACCAGGTTGCCCAGGAAGGGCGCGGTGCCGGTGGTGGTCGTCCCGCCGAGCCGCGGCGCCACGGCCAGGGCCAGGCCGAGCGCGAGGATCACCCGGACCCGGGCGGGCACCGCGCGGTTGGCGAAGGGCGGCGCGACGGTGAGGAAGGCCGCGACGCGGACCCCCGCCAGCATCGTCGTGCCCACCGCCCCCAGCGGCAGCGACACCTGGACCGCGTCCACGGCTCAGCCCACGAGCGCGGGGATCCGCGCGAACAGGTCGTCGGTGAACGCGACGAGCTCGGAGATCATCCAGTGGCCCGAGATCAGCAGCGCCAGCGCCGCACCGATCGCCTTGGGGACGAAGGAGAGCGTCACCTCCTGGATCTGCGTCACCGACTGCACCAGTGAGACGACGAACCCGACGACGAGCGCCGTCACGAGCACGGGCGCCGCGAGCTTGGCGGCGAGCATCAGGGCGTCGACCGCGACGTCGAGGACCGCGTTGGTGTCCATCAGCCGCTCCCGTTGTAGGAGCCGACGAGCGACGCGATGACCAGGCCCCACCCGTCGACGAGGACGAACAGCAGGATCTTGAACGGCAGCGACACCATGACGGGAGGCAGCATCATCATGCCCATCGCCATCAGCGACGAGGCGACGACGAGGTCGATGACGAGGAACGGCACGAAGACGACGAAGCCCATGATGAAGGCCGAGCGCAGCTCGGACAGGACGAACGCGGGCACCAGCGTGGTGAACTCGACGTCCGCCGGAGTCCGGGGGTTCTCCAGTCCGCCGGCCCGCGTCATCAGCGCGATGTCCTGCTCGCGCGTGTGCGCCAGCATGAAGTCGACGAGCGGCACCTTGCCCGCGTCGACCGCCTGCGTGAACGTCACCGACCCGTCGAGGTAGGGCTGCACGCCGGCGGTGTTGACGTCGGACAGCACGGGCGCCATGACGAACAGCGACAGGAAGAGCGCCAGCCCGGCGAGCACCTGGTTGGGGGGCACGGCCGAGAGGCCGAGCGCGTTCCGGGTGAAGGACAGGACGACGAAGATCTTCGTGAAGCTCGTGGTCATCACCAGGAGCGCCGGCGCGACCGACAGCACGGTCATCACGATCAGCACGACCACGGGCGACGACGGCGTGCCGTTGACGCCGTTGATCGCGACGGTGACGTCGCCGACGCCCGGGCCGGCCGGCGGGGTGGGGACGACGGCGAGGACGCGGCTCCCCAGCGCCGCGAGCACGCTCACCTGCGGACCGTGCGATCCTGCATCGCCCGCACGGTCGCCTGCCACGTCGACGGCGACAGCACCGAACCGGCCAGTCCGGCGCGCCGGCGCGGGACGCCGGTGGCGGGCGGGTTCTCGGCCGGGGTGGCGGGCTCGGGCGTCCGCACCAGCGCGGGCACGGGGGCGAGCTCGGTGATCAGCCGGACCTCCGCCTCGCCGAAGCCGACGAGCAGGCGACGGTCGCCGGCGGCGACGACGGCGACGCCGGAGTGGCGCGAGAGCGACTGCCGGTCGACGACGCGCACCTCGGTCTCGCGGGTGCGGTCCGCGACACGCCCACCGACCCGGCGCGCGAGGTACCAGACGAGCGCCACGACCACCGCGAGCGCGACGAGCACCCGCAGCGCGAGGACGACCCCGTCCACCCCTACCCCTCCTGGCCGGAGACGATCTGGGTGATCCGCACGCCGTAGTCCTCGTCGACCACGACGATCTCGCCGCGGGCGATCAGGCGCCCGTTGACGAGGATGTCGGCGGGTGAGCTCGCGGCACGGTCGAGCTCGAGGACGGCACCGGGGGCGAGGTCGAGCACCTCGCGCAGCGGCAGGCGTGCGCGGCCGAGCTCGACGGTCAGGGTCATCTCGACGTCGTAGAGGACGCGCATGCTGGTGCGCTGTGTCGGTACGGCGGCGACGGTCGGCGCGGGCACGTGGCTGCCCTTGACGCGCACGCCGAACCACGCGACGGTCGCGCCATCGGCCTGGAGCGCGTAGACGGCCATGTCGTCGGCGAGTGCGACGCCGGCGGACTCGGTGCGGGCGGACTCGACCGTGCCGGTACCGATCGTCCGCGCCGCGGCGTCGAGCGCGGGGCGCAGCGCGTCGGTCGCGGCCACCGGGGTGTCCGCCGCGAGGCCGGCCTCGGCCAGCTCGGCGACGACGGCCTCGGCGACCACGACGAGCGTGGCTCCGGGGCGGCCGACGAACGACGCGACGACGGCCAGCGCGTCGGGTGCCGGCCGCTCGTCGCCCGCCGGCACGGCGAGAAGTGGCGTCGCGGACGGCACGTGGGCCGCTGCCGCGTCGGCGATGGCCTGCGTGTCCACCGCGAGGGGCAGGGCTGAGCTGGTCACTGTGCTGGTCATGACGGGATCTCCTCGACGGCGACGACCTGGCACACCAGGCGGGAGCCGTGGCTGGCCGGTACGGCGTGGGCGAGCCCGATGCCGTCGACGACGACGTCGAGCGGGCGGGCTGCGTTGTGCACCAGGGGCAGGACGTCGCCCACGGCGAGGTCGACCACCTCGCGCGGGTGGACGACGAGCGGGGCGAACCGCACGGCGACGTCGACCGGCACCTCGCCGACGGCGGTCTCCAGCTGGACGCGGACGACGGCGGTCGCGCGGCGCTCGTCGTCGCTCATGGTCGCGGCGCCCTGGGTGTCCCGCATCGCCTGGAGCACGGGTTCGGCCGGCAGCATCAAGGTGGCGGTGTCGGCGCGCTCGCCCGCGCGCAGCGTGAACGACAGGACGACCACCGCGTCGCCGGCGCCGGCGGCCTGGACGAACTGCGGGCTGTACTGCACCGACGTGACCGACAGGGCGGCGTCGAGGATCGGGTTGAACGCGTAGTGCAGGTCGTCGAGCGCCACCTGGATCAGCTCGCGCACCACGGTGAGCTCGATGTCGGTCAGCTCGCGACCCTCGCGGTCGTCGCCGCGGCCGGTGCCGCCGAACAGGTAGTCGACCCAGACGAGCATGGTCGCGACCGGCAGCTGGACCAGCGAGGTCTGTCGCGTGGGCTCCATCTGGCACAGCACCACGCCGGTGGGCTGCGGGAGGGAGGCGACGTACTCCTCGTACTGCATGAGGGCCAGCGCGTCGAAGCTCACCGAGCAGCTGGCGCGCAGCCGCGCGGTCAGCTGGGTGCCCCACATCCGGGCGAACCGCTGGCTGACGATCTCGAGCTGGCGCGCGTGGTCGCGCGCCAGGGTCAGCGGGCGGCGGAAGTCGTACGGCTCGGGCTCGGCGGCACGCGCCCGCCACGACGACGAGGCCGCGGGTGCGCCGGGGCGCGGCTCGGCGCGTTGGTCGGTCGGCAGCGCGGTCACGCGCAGCCCATCGGCGGGCGGCGGGCGCTCCTGAGCGAAAGCGGCCGAACCGCACCCGCGGGCGCGGGTCACTGGGTGACGTAGTCCGTCAGGTAGAGATCCATCACCTGCCCCTCATAGGCCTCGACGAGCTGGGCGAGCAGCTGGTCCTTGAGCGCCTCGCGGGTGACGGGGTCGCTCACCTCGGCGATCGGGCGCCCGGAGTAGAGGGCGATCGCCAGGTCGAGCGCCTTGGCCGGATCGGGCGCCTCCGCCTCGGCGGTCAGCTGGAGCGCCAGGCCGAGGCGCAGGTAGTGGCCGCCCGCCAGGTTCACGCTCACCGGTTCGACGGTGAGCACCTCGCCCGCGACCAGGGTCGGCTCGGGCGGAGGCGCGCTCGCCGCCCCGTCGGGCGCGCCGCGGCCGAGCAGCAGGTACGCCGCGGCGCCCGCGGCCACCAGGACGACGGCCACGACGATCACGAGGAGGAGCCGCTTGGGGCGGCCGCGCCTGGGCTTCGCGTCGGGCACGCCCGCCTCGGGCCGCGGCTCGGGCATGGCGGGCGACGGCGCGGCCGGACGCGACCCGATCTTCTGCGAGATCACCCTCTGCTCGATGGGCATCGTCTCCTCCGGCTCCCTTCTCGTTCCCTCACTCGCCGAGCGCGGACGGCACGAGGGCGCGCACCTGCTCGGGAGCACTGCTGAGCACCACGACGTCCACGCGCCGGTTCATCGCCAGCGATCCGGGGTCGCTGCCGGAGGCGATCGGCCTGGCGTCGCCGAACCCGACGGCGAGCACACGGCCCGCCGGCAGGCCGCCACCCTCGACGAACCGGCGCAGCACCTGCGTGGCGCGATCCGCGGACAGCTCCCAGTTGGTGGCGTAGCGGCCGGACACGGGCAGCACGTTCGCGTGCCCCTCGATCGCGACCTCGTCGTCGATCGCGACCAGCACCGGCGCGATCGTGTCGAGCACGGCCCGGGCCGTCACGGTCAGCTCCGCCGAGGCGGGGGCGAAGAAGACGTCGTCGGCGACGAGCCCGATGACCAGCCCGCGCTCGGTGATCCGCATCTGCACCGCGGAGCCGAGCCCGGCGGCGGACAACCGGTCGGTGATCGCCTGCCGCACGCCCTCGAGCCGGTCGACCTCGGCCGCGGCCGCGGCGCGCAGCGCCTCCTGCGGATCCGGGACCACCAGGTCGTCGATCGGCTCGACGGGCGAGAACACGTCCGAGGTCCCGTCGACCTCGCCGGCCGAGACGTCGTCGGTCTCGTCGAGCACGCCCGTCTCGCCGACGAGGATCGACTCGTTGCCGAACCCCGCGGACAGCGACGCCCGCAGCGCCTCGTACTTCGCCTGGTCCACCTGGCTCATCGCGTAGAGCACGATGAACAGGCCGAGCAGCACCGTGAGCATGTCCGAGTAGCTGACGAGCCACCGCTCGTGGTTGACGTGCTCTTCCGCCTCGCTCTTCCTGGACCGCCGTCGTGCCATCAGGCGGCCTTCTTCGACTCGGCGCGCGCGTGCTCCGGCAGCAGGCTGCGCAGCCGCTCGCCGACGAGCCGCGGGTTGGCGCCGGCCTGGACCGCGAGCAGGCCCTCGAGGCCGAGCTCCATCTGGGTGCACTCGAGGTCGGACAGGCGCCGGATGCGCGCCGCCAGCGGCAGCCAGACGACGTTGGCGGACAGCAGGCCCCACAGGGTGGCGACGAACGCGGCGGCGATGTTCTCGCCGAGCGCGGCCGGCTCCGTCAGGTTCTCCAGCACGTGCACCAAGGAGATGACGGTGCCGATGATGCCGATCGTCGGCGCATACCCGCCCATGTCCGAGAAGTACTTGGACGCCTGCCTGTCGTGCGCCCGCTTGCTGGCGATGCGGGCCTCGAGGATCTCGCGCAGGTCCTCCGGGTCGGTGCCGTCGATGGCTGACTGCAGGCCACTGCGCAGGAACGGGTCGGAGATCGTCCGCGTGGCGTCCTCGAGCGCGAGGAGGCCCTCACGGCGAGCCTTGTCGGCGAGCTTGACGACGGTGTCGATCACGGTGTCCGGCTGCGGGATCCGGCCCACCATCGCGTGGGGCAGCGCGCCGAACGCGTGCTTCGCGTCGGTCATCGTGTTGCCGGCCAGGCCGACGGCCAGCGTGGTGACCCAGACGAGGAGCAGCGGCCCCGGCAGCAGGATGGCGGTCGGTGACGTGCCCTCCATGACCATCGTCGTGAAGATGGCGACGAAGGCGAGCACGAGCCCGATGGGCCCGGCGAGGTCCATCAGTGCACGCTCCGCAGCTGGCCGGTGGTCGGGGTGGCCGGCTGCTCGGCGGGGCCGTCCGGGCCGGCGGCGTCCGGCGCCGGTCTCGGGACGAGGAGCGGCGGCTCGGTGGACATCGCCTGCAGGTCGCGGGAGCGGGCGAGGATGCGGGCCCGGTGCTCGTTGACGCGGGCGATCACCTCGTCCATCGACTCCTCGACGATCAGCTTGCTGCCGTCGATGAGCGTGAGGATCGTGTCCGGCGAGGCCTCGACGCGCTGGATCAGGTCGGGGTTGACCCCGAACATCGCCCCGTTGAGGCGCGTGACGACGATCACGGCGCACCATCCCTGGTCCGTGCTGAATGCGGCCGCGGCCGCCGGGCCCGTCCGTGAGCCCTGTACCGGGGTCATCGGCCGTGGCGCCGTTCTCCTGAGGCGTTCCGCGCCCCGCCCCGTCCAACCCCGCCGCACGTGGTACAGGTGTGACAGGAGTGACCAGTGGGACGTCACTCACACCCCTCGCGTCACTCTGGTCACACGTGCGGCGGGGTTTGACTACGGCTGGTACTCCCAGTGCCAGGACTCGCGCGGCGTGGTCTCGACGAAGCCGAAGCGCGGGCCGTTGGCCCGCATCCAGGCGAGCGCGTGCGTGTCGAGGTCGAGGTCCGCGGCGAGGCCCCAGCCGTGCTGGCTGGTCCCGGGCACCGCGGCCAGGCCGCCTTGCGAGTACAGCCCCTTGCGCGCGACGAGGTCCACCTGCGACTCGTACGTGCGGTACCCGTCGGTGACGCCGATCCGCACGCCGTCGGTGGCCGCGGCGTCGATCAGGCGCGTCAGCGACTGCGCGGCAGGTGCCCACATCCGCTCCCCGCCGGTGCCGACGGGCGCGAGCGCGGAGGCGGGGATGCGGCCGTTGCCGTAGGCCGCCAGGTCGGCGGGGACGCCGTAGGCGTCCAGGTCGGCGGGGACGCCGTAGGCGTCCAGGTCGGCGGGGACGCCGTAGGCGTCCAGG
>Ga0255334_1001262_pt1 | contig 12275 bp, 11 predicted proteins | sample EtOH5_35cm_T3_12_FD_202080 | JGI IMG/M metagenome (GOLD analysis project Ga0255334, IMG submission 202080) | Sandy soil microbial communities from University of British Columbia, Vancouver, Canada - EtOH5_35cm_T3_129 | ecosystem: Engineered > Artificial ecosystem > Sand microcosm > Unclassified ...
AGGGTGCGGGGCGCGCCCGCGTCCAGCGTGGCGAAGATGCCGGGCTGGCCGTCGGTGGGGACTTTGGTGACGCTCTGGAAGCCGGCCTCGCGGAACATCTGCATGGTCAGCTCGCAGCCCTCGTTCGCCCCGCGATTCTCGGCGGCGATGGAGGGCTGGCGGATCCAGGTCTGGATGCGCGCGATGGTCTCCTCGCGGCGCTTGGCGATCTCCGCCCAAACTGAAGAGAGGTCGGGCGCCAGGTCGTCCGCCGCGGCGGAGGAGGAGAAGGCGAGGTTGGGCAGGGTGATGGCCGCCGCGGTGGCGGCCGCTCCGTAGAGTAGCTCTCGTCGGTTCATGGCCGCACAAAGATAGAACAGAACAATGGCTGGTGGCTAGGGGGTCGTGGCCCGTTCGCTGACGGGCGGAGCCTGGGGTCGCAAGCGGCCCGAGCGCCGCGGAGCGGCCCGCACTATACTCAACGGCAATGAAGTTTTTGACCGTCGCGATTGTGGCGCTCTGCCTGGCGGGGGTGGTGACCTCCAGCCTGGCCCTGCGCGAACACTACAACACGGAGACGTCGCCGTGCGCGATTGACGAAGTCTGGGACTGCGGCGTCGTCAATCACAGCCCTTACGCCGTGCTCCGTGGCGTGCCGGTGTCGCTGATCGGGATCCTGGGCTATGCGCTGCTGGCCGCGCTGGCCGGACGCTTCCCGCTCCTCACGGCCCTGGGCGCCTTCGCCGGCACACTGTTCTCCCTGCGGCTCACCTGGATCGAATGGAAAGTTCTGGAGGCGTGGTGCATCTACTGCGTCACCTCGCAGGGGATCATCGCTGCCATTCTGGTGGTGAGTGTCGCAGCCGTTGCGGTGTCGCGACGGATGCGCCCAGTAGCCTCGACGTCGCAGCGGCCCGACTGAACCCTCCTGCCGCGGCTCAGGAGCCCGGGGGCGCGGGCTGGATGTCCACGACCCTGTCCTGCTCGAAGGTCACCACCAGGGGCTTGCCGTTGTTGGGATAGGTGAGGACGCGGGTGGAGCCCAGCCCGCTGCCGTGGAGATCGCTGGTGCCCAGGGAAAGGCCGACCTGGAGTTCGCTCATGCCCTGGTGGACCTGGTGCTGGTCCACGGCCTGCCAGACGTCCGCGGGCCAGTGCCGGTAGAGCTGGTGCGGGTCCTGGAGGAAGAGCATGTCGTCGATGAAGAGCTTGTAGTTCTCGCCGCTCACCGAGCCCACGGAGAAGGCATAGGGTTTCCCTTCCCGCTCGAAGACCACCATGATCTGGGGCCGGCCGGCAGCCTGGGGCGAGGGTACGCGGATGACGTCGTTCACCTCCAGGCGCTGGATGGGGCCCAGCAGCCCCGCCTCATGCTGGAAGTCGCAGCGCAGGCGCGCCGGCTCGCAGGGGAAATACGCGGAACGGTACCCTTCCCGCACCCACACCGGGCGTCCCACCAGCTCGCGCGCCGACTTCAGGTCGTAGGCGTGCAGCTTACGGGGAACCACGTAGGAGTCCGGGTTCAGGGGCGGCTGGGACGGGGTTTCTGCGGTCGCGCTCTTCTCGGTGTAGCGCCCGTAGAAAATGAAAGCGACCCGAAACGTGGCCAGGGCCAGGGCAACGGCCATCACGAGCTGGATGCGTTTGCGGGTCTGGGGCGTCACGGGAATGCAGCCAACCGCACAAAAGAAATGGCTCCTCAGGTAGGACTCGAACTTGAGGCGCCTTGCGGGCGTCCGAGCCCGCAGCCGAAATCCTGAGCGGAGCGAAGGACCTCTAGAACCGACGCTCCAAAACAATAATGGCTCCTCAGGTAGGACTCGAACCTACAACCCTCCGGTTAACAGCCGGATGCTCTGCCATTGAGCTACTGAGGAGTGTGGTTGCAGAAACGCACCCGAGCAGGCACGTCTCCTTCTTTTTATAACACGGTTTTGGCCCGGTTGTCAGTTGCCGGCCGCCTGACTGTAGCGGCCCCGGCGGGATGCAGGCTCGACCATCCCTCCCAGCCCAGGACTCATTTTCACCTCAAGGACAGCGTATCCGCAGGTGGAGCCTTTCGCTGTTCGATGAATCGGAGAAAAAAGCAGGCGAACAGGAGCAGTGCTCCAACTCCTGCTCCACTCCATCCCAGAGCTTCAAACCGTCGATATCTTTCCATCCGAGGCCGTATCTTCTCGGTCAAGCTCTTGAGTTCTTGTTGTCTCACCTGCATCTCTCTGTATTCTTCGCTGTAAAACGGGCTGGTGATGATGTCGGGGTCCTTGGCCAGTTTCCGCAGGTCGTCCAGACTCGCGGTCAGGAGAACGCTGGCGCGGTCGACGAGTGGCTGCATCTCGGCCTTGGTCGTCTCTGCGCGCCACAGGTGGTATGCCCCAAACAACAGGCAGATGATTCCTCCCACAAGCAATATCCGCGAGAGGAGCTTCTGGGCTTGTTCCGTCATGAGTGCCTCCCTTCCGACGTCTAGGATTGAGCCTTCAACCCGAGGAATATACGCCCCCACTCGTTGGGAGCAATCACGAACGCCGCCGCTGTGATACGCTTTTTGGTCCGCGAGGTGAACGCATGCGAGGAGTGGCCCGTTTGTCCTGGATCCTGGGAATCATCGTGGGGATGGCAGCGGTGGGAGTGGCAGCGCAGGAGCTCGGAGGCGGTGCGATGGCGGCGCCGACCTCGGCAGCGGGGACTGCCCCTGCCGGGCCGCCACCCGCCAGGGTGGACGTGGTGGAGGACACGCTGCACGGCCGCACGATCGCCGACCCCTACCGCTGGCTGGAGAATCGTGACGACCCCGACGCCCAGGCCTGGGTGTCGAAGGAACTGGCGTACACGCGCAGCCTGCTGGACCCGCTGCCGGGACGCGACAAGATCCACGCGCGCCTGGAGCAGTTGCTGACCATCGGCGCCATCAACACCCCGCAGATCGCCGGGCCCCACTACCTCTACACCAAGCGGGATGGACATCAGAACCAGCCGGTGCTGTATGTGCGCCGCGGCCTCCGCGGGAAGGATCGGGCGCTGGTGGACGTGAACGCCATGGCGGCCGACGGCACGGTGGCGCTGGACTGGTGGTATCCGTCGCGCGACGGCAAGTACGTGGCTTATGGGACCTCGCCCTCGGGCTCGGAGATCAGCACGCTGCACGTGATTGAGACGGCTACCGGCAAGCTTCTGCCCGACGAGATCCCGCAGACGCGAGCCGCCAGCGTGGACTGGAAGCTGGATAGCTCCGGCTTCTACTACACCCGCTATCCCAAGAAGGGCGAAGTGCCGGCAGGGGAGGAGATGTACAACCGGCGAGTCTTCTATCACGTTCTGGGGAGCAATCCGGAGGGCGACCCGCTCATCTTCGGCAAGGGACGCGACCCGCAGGAGTGGCCGGGAGTGGGGCTATCGAACGACGGCCGCTGGCTGATGGTGGCCGCCTACCAGGGCTGGACCAAGAGCGAGCTGTTTGTCCGCCGCGCAGACAGCGAGGGAGATTTCACCCCGGTGACCGAGGGCAAGAACTTCATCTACAACGCCGAGATCTACAACGGCGACATCTACATCATGACCAACGAGGATGCGCCGCGGTACCGCGTGTTCAAGGTAGCCGCCGACAACCCCGGACGCGCCAACTGGAAGGAACTCATTCCGCAGGGCGACGCGGTGCTGACGGCGACCAAGATCATCGGCGGGAAGTTGTTCGCCGAGTATGAGAAGAACGCCAGCTCGCAGTTGAAGATCTTCTCGACCGACGGCAAGTTCCTGAAGGACGTGAAGCTGCCCACTTTGGGGAGCCTCGGCGCCCTGGGCGGCGAATGGGACAGCAAGGAGGCCTTCTACGCGTTCCAGTCCTACACCGTGCCTCCGACCATCTACCACTACGCGCTGGCAACAGGAGCGTCCTCACAGTGGGCCAAGGTGGCTGCGCCCTCGGTGGATTCCGCCGCCTACCAGGTGAAGCAGGTCTGGTTCCTCTCCAAGGACGGCACCAAGGTTCCGATGTTCGTGGTGGCCAAGCGCGGCCTGGTCCTGAACGGCCAGAACCCGACGCTGCTGACCGGGTACGGCGGGTTCAACGTCAGTTCCACGCCCGCATTCCGCCGCGCCGTGTACCTGTGGCTGGAGCACGGGGGAGTGTTCGCGGAAGCCAACATGCGCGGAGGCAGCGAGTTCGGCGAGGACTGGCATCGCGCCGGCATGCTGGGCAACAAGCAGAACGTCTTCGACGACTTCATCGCCGCCGCCGAGTTCCTCATCTCGCAGAAATACACCGACAAGGAACATTTGGCCATCCAGGGCGGCTCCAACGGCGGGCTGCTGATGGGCGCGGCTTTCACCCAGCGGCCGGACCTTTTCCGCGCCGTGGTGTGTCAGGTCCCGCTGCTCGACATGCTGCGCTACCAGAACTTCCAGATTGCCAAGCTGTGGATCCCGGAGTACGGCTCGGCCGACGATCCCAAGCAGTTCGAGTGGCTCTACGCCTACTCGCCCTACCACCACGTGAAGGAGGGGCAGAGTTATCCTGCCATCCTGTTCATGACGGCGGACACGGACACGCGGGTGGACCCCATGCACGCCAAGAAGATGGCGGCGCTGATGCAGGCGCGGGCGGCGAACGGCAGCGACCCCAAGCGTCCCATCCTGCTGCGCATCGAGCCCAAGGCGGGCCACGGCGCGGGCAAGCCCATCGCCAAGATCATCGCGGAGAACGCGGACATCTACTCCTTCCTGTTCTGGCAGTTGGGCGTGAAGTAGGGCAGTCGCGAGGGGCGAGCGGTGCCTGGCGAGTGAAGGGCCGGTCCGGCCATATCTGCTTGCCGCGCTTGACTTTACTCCACCACCGCGATATTTTCCCGATGCCTCCGGGAAGGCCAGCCCGGCGGCGAGAAAGGCTCCTGTACCCCCATGCAACGGCTGATCACCTTCACCACCGACTTCGGCGCCAGCGACCACTACGTGGGTGCCATGAAGGGGGTGATCCTCTCCATCAACCCGGCGGCTCAGCTGGTGGACATCTGCAACTCGGTGCACTCCTACGACGTGCTGGATGGCGCCCTGACCATCGCCCAGGCGTATCGCTACTTCCCCACGGACAGCGTCCACCTGGTGATCGTGGACCCGGGAGTGGGGAGTTCCCGCCGGCCGCTGCTAGTCACGGGTGAAAAACACGTTTTCCTGGCGCCGGACAACGGCGTGCTCTCCCTGGTGTACGAGCAGGAGGAACGGCTCTCGGTGCGGCACATCACCGCCTCGCACTACTTCCTGCAGCCCACCAGCAACACCTTCCAGGGGCGCGACCTGTTCGCCGCGGTGGCGGGATGGCTGAGCAAGGGAGTGGAGACTTCGAAGTTCGGCGACGAGATCACCGACTTCGTGCGCTTCGCCGCGCCCAAGCCCAAACCCATCAATGAAAACCTGATGAAGGGCGTGGTGCTGAAGGTGGACAAGTTCGGCAACCTCATCACCAACTTCACGCCCAAGGATCTTCCCCGGCTGTTCGAGTCCGAGACGACGCCGGCGTTCAAGGTGCTGATCGGCAAGAGCGAAGTCACGCGGCTGCGCACAGCGTACGCCGATGGCGCCGCGGGCGAGGTGTTCGCCATCCTGGGCAGCATGGGATACCTGGAGATCGCGACGCATCGCGGCCAGGCGGCGCGAGTGCTGGGTGTGGACAAGGGCTCGGACGTCGGCGTGCTCTTCGAGGGAGCCGCGGAGGCCGCGCCGGCAGAACCGGCTACCCCGGCGGCAGCGGCGGGATAACCTCACTCCAGAAACACTCTCCGTGAAGCAACGCCTCCCTTCGGCCTTCAACCCAGGAAGCTCCTCGACTCAGTCAGCGGCGAAGGCACGCGCAAGGCCGCTCGCTTCGCTCACGGGTGACCTCTGCGAAGGCGGCGCTGGCCTAGGGGTTCTTCGGCTTGGGGCGGGCGTAGCGGTCCATCTCCGCCGTCCACTTCAGGAAGCGCAGCAACCGAGTCCGCTCCCGCCACAGGAATGCCCAGAACTCGAGAAATCCGATCTTGTCCATTTTTAGGCCGACGTAGGTCTCGATGCGCCACTTGAGGTAGGGACTGCGCCAGGGAGCCAGGCGGTGTCCGCGGGTCGAGTTCCACAGGAAGCGGAGGATGTAATTCATGATTGCCGATCGGCGATTGCCGATTGTCGATTTCTGAACCTGTCCGGCAGCGGCCGACCGGAGCTTCCGGCTCTCAATCGGAAATCGTCAATCGGAAATCGCAAATCCAATATACTCGAATGCATGAGTGACGCGGAAAACCGCCCGGCGGCGGAAGACCACTATTACGGCGCGCTCGACCTCTACGCCGAAGGCCGCCACGAGGAGGCCATCGAGCAGTACAAGAAGGCCATCGCGCTCGACGCTACCTTCACCGACGCCATGCATGGGCTGGCGCGCGCCTATCAGGACCTGAACCGCCTGGACGAAGCCATCGAGGTCGCGAAAAAGCTCTCCACCCTCGATCCCAACGACATCCTGGCCCACACCAGCCTCTCCATCCTGTACCAGAAGAAAGGGATGGTCCCAGAGGCGGAGGAAGAGGGCAACAAGGCGCGCGTCCTGGGGTGGAAGCAACAGCTGAAACAGAAAGAATAAGGCGTGTGCGGTTAGTGGTTTACGGTCAACTGTTCACCATCTTCCTAAATCTCGTATTTCTTCACCAAATGCCGGAATGAGCGGTAGGAGAGCTTGAGCAGCTCGGCGGCGCGGGTCTGGACGCCCTCGGACTGGCGCAGCGCCGACTCCAGCAGCGAACGCTCGATGGAGGCCACGTAACGTTCCATGTCGAGACCTTCGGAGGGAAGGGTGGCGGGCGCGGCGGCCGGGCGGGTCTTGGAGCGCTCGGCGGGCAGCTCGACGTGCAACTCATCGGAGGTCTCGAGGGCAACGGCGCGCTCCACCGTGTTCTCCAGTTGGCGGACGTTTCCGGGCCAGTCGTAATCGCGCAGAGCCTCGAGCGATTGCGGCGTGACGCGCACGATGCTCTTCCCTGCCGCCGGCGCGTACTTCTTGAGGAAGTGGAGGGCCAGCAGGGGGATGTCCTCGCGGCGCGCGCGCAGCGGCGGCACCACGATGGGGATGACGCTCAGCCGGTAGTAAAGGTCTTCGCGAAAACCGCCGGAGGCGACCAATTCGTCCAGGTCCTTGTTGGTGGCGGAGATGACGCGCACGTCCACCGAGATCTCCTGGGTGCCGCCCACCGGACGCAGGCAGCGCTCCTGGAGGACGCGCAGCAGCTTGACCTGCATGGCGGGCGTGGTCTCGCTGATCTCGTCCAGGAAAAGGGTGCCGCCGTTGGCCGCCTCGAACAGGCCGCTTTTGTTCTGGCTGGCGCCGGTGAAAGCGCCCTTCACGTAGCCGAACAGCTCGCTCTCCAGCAGGGTCTCGGGGAAGGCGCCGCAGTTGACGGAGACGAAGGGTTCGCCGGCGCGAGGCGAGCAGGCGTGGACGGCGCGCGCCACCAGCTCCTTGCCCGTCCCGCTCTCGCCCTTGATGACGATGGTGGAACCGGTGGAAGCGACGCTGCGAATGGTCTGCTTCAACTTTTCCATGGGCGGGCTGGTGCCGATGAAGTTCTCCAGCGCGTTGCGGCTGGCGGCGTCGCGGCGGAAGGCAAAGTTCTGCTGCCGCAGAGTGACCTTGTCCGCGGCCAGAGTCACCGCGGCTTTCACGTCCTCGAGCAGGGCGGGTCCTTTGCGGATGAAGTGGAAGGCGCCGGCGTTGAGCGCCTGGATGGGAGTCTCGGAGTCATCGAGGGCGGTGATGAGCATCACCAGCGAGTCTGGGGAGGTCTGCCGGGCGTGGCGCAGCACCTCCAGGCCATCGATGGAGGGCATGCGAACGTCGGTGACGATGATGTCGTAGAGGGCGCCGTCGATCTTGCGCTTGGCAGCGGCGCCGGAATTGACCGTCTCCACGCGGTGGCCCTCCTTGCGCAGGGCCAGGTCGAGCATCTCGCAGATGGAGCGTTCATCGTCGCAGAGCAGGATATTAGCCATGGCTCGCCTTGGCCGCGGCGGCGGGTTCGGCCTCTGCCGGCGGCGCGGCCCGCTTCAGCTCCAGGGTGAATTCCGCGCCTTCTCCCGGCCCGGAACGAGCCCAGATGCTGCCGTCATGCGCCTGCACGATCTGGTAGACGATGGCCAGCCCCAGCCCGGTGCCGCCGTCGAACTGAGTCTGGAAAGGCTCGAAGATCTTCTCCATCTGCTCGGAGGCCAGGCCGTGCCCGGTATCGGCGAAGCTGATCTGCCAGTTGTCGCCGGCGCTGCGCAAGGAGACGGTGAGCCGGCCGCCGTCGGGCATGGCTTGCAGCGCGTTCTCGCAGATGTTCCAGAACACCTGCTTCATGCGGTCGCCATCCACCAGCGCAAAGGCCGGGCCCGGGGCCAGCCCGCGCACCACCTCGACCGGGGCCTTGCGAGGCCGGTTCTCGAGCAGGGTGAGCGTGTCTTCGAGCAGCGGCAGCAGGTCCAGGCAGGCGAACTCCAGCTTCTTCTCCCGCGAATAGGTGAGGAAGTCGGAAATGATGGTGTTGAGGCGCTGCGACTCACGGGTGACGATCTCCACCATGGAGCGTTGCTCATCGTTGAGGGTGGAGATCTCGGAGAGCAGCTTGACCGAGCCGGCGATGGAGGAGAGCGGGTTGCGAATCTCGTGGGCGATGCCGGCGGCCATGCGGCCGACGGCGGAGAGCCGGTCGCGCATGCGCACCTCGCGCTCCAGGCGGCGGATCTCGGTGAGGTCGGAGAAGGCGTAGACGTAGCCCAGGATGCCGCGCTCGGGAACGGTGAGGGCTGAGGCGGTGATGCTGAAAGTCTTCTCCGTGCCCGAAGGAGTGAGGGAGCGCACCTCGCCCTGGATGGAGGAGGAGGAGACGTCGGGCAGGCGATCCAGGAAGAGCTTGGAGACGGGCTGGCCCAGCGCCTGGCGGCCGCGGCGCTCGAGCAGGGCCTGGCCGGGGGCGTTCAGCAGCGTCACCCGTCCTTCCAGGTCGGTGGTGATGACGCCGCCGCGCATGGAGTTGATGATGTTCTCGTGCAGGGCCTCCAGCTTTTCCAGGGCGCCGCTCTTCTCCTCGAGCTGCACGTCCACCTGGCGCAACTTGGTGGTGAGGCTGCTGGAGAGGTAGGCCACGGCCATGAAGGCGAAGAGGTTGATGAAGATGATGGCCTGCAGCGACTTGGGGTCGGGGCGGGTGGTGGCGTAGGAGCGGATGACGTCGAAGTAGGCCAGCTCCAGGGTGGCGCCGAAGAAGATGAAGGAGAGCGCGGCCACCAGGTACGCCCAGGCGCGGGAGAGCACGATGCTGGCCACGATGATGACCAGGGGGTAGAGGAAGTTGAAGGGAGTGTCACTGCCGCCGGCCAGATAGACGATGGCGGTGACGAAAACCAGGTCGGCCAGGATCTGCAGCCGCGACTGCATGAGGGAGTCATCCCAGATGGAGAGCAGGAGGGCGTAGAAGACCGAGATGGTGTACCAGAGGACGATGACGCTGACGAAGCCGAACTCGCTGATGTTGTTGGTGGTGAGGCGGATGATGGCCAGGCCAATGCCCAGCAGGAAGGTAATGACGATGATGCGCACCTTCACCAGCCAGGTGAGCCAGGTGCGCTCGTTGAACTGAGATCCGATTCGTCCGTTCATGGGTTCGGCTCAGCGCGGCAAGGCGGGGCGGACACCCGCCCCGGGGACGCCGCGCTCCGGAGGTTGCGGCTCCGCCCTTACCCTGCCAGCTTGCCGATCATGGCGAACAGCGGCATGTACAGGGAGATGACGATGCCGCCGACGGCCACGCCCAGGAAGCCGATCATGATGGGCTCCAGCAGGGTCAGCATGTCCTTGGTGGCAGCGTCCACCTCGTCTTCGTAAAAGTCCGCGATCTTCGACAGCATGGCGTCCATGGCGCCGGTGGCCTCACCTACGCCGATCATCTGGGTGACCATGTTGGGAAAGACGCCGCTCTCCTTCAGGGGGTCGACAATGGTGCGGCCTTCCTCGATGGCCTTGCGCACCTTCATCAGCGCCTCTTCCAGTACGGCGTTGCCCGAGGTGCGGGCGGTGATGCTGAGGCCCTCCAGGATGGGGACGCCCGAGGTGATGAGCGTGCCCAGGGTGCGGGTGAAGCGTGCCACCGCGATCTTGCGCAACAGCATGCCGATCACCGGGATGTTCAGCAGCATCTTGTCGAAGAAGTAGCGGCCCTTGGGAGTCCCGCGGATCTGCCTGACGGCGACGAACAAGGCCGCCATGCCCAGAATGAACACGTACCAGAACCGACCCAGGAACTTGCTGGTTCCCATCACGATGCGGGTGGGCAGCGGCAGGTCCACGCCCAGGCCGGCGAACAGGTTGGCGAAGATGGGCACCACGAAGATCATCAGCGCTCCCACCACCAGGATGGCGATGGAGATGACCGAGACTGGGTAGATGAGCGCCGATTTGACGGCGCCGCGCAGCTTCACTGCCTTTTCCACGTATCCGGCGAGGCGCTGCAAAATGACGTCGAGAATACCGCCAGTCTCGCCCGCCTCGATCATGTTGGTGGAGAGGTCATCGAAGACCTTGGGGTAGCCGCGCATGGCGTTGGCCAGGGTGGCGCCGCCTTCCACCGTGGTCCGCACGCCGGTCAGGGCTTTCTGGAAGGTCGGGTTCTCCTGGTTGGCGGCCAGGATCTCCAGACACTGCACCAGGGGAAGTCCGGCGTCAATCATGACCGAGAACTGGCGGAAGAAGATGGCGATGTCCTTGGTGGCCACCTTGCCGGAGCCAAAGGTGGGCATGACGAACTCCTTGCCCTTTTCCTTGATGGCGCCGGGTTGGATGCGCTCCCGCCGCAGGGCGGCGGCCAGCACCTGCTTGTTCTCCGCCGTGCGCTCGAACTGCACCTTCTTCCCCTGTGCGTCCGTTCCCTTGACTGTAAAGACTGGCATCTGGACCTCCTTGGCCGGCTTCCCGGCCCCTGCTTCTGGCTACTTGCGTGCTGGCGCGGGCTGAGCTCCCCGAGTGAGCCCGGCACCGCGATTGATCATCTCATTCAATTCATCCGGAATGGACGAGCGCTGGACCGCCGTCTCCAGCGTGATCTGTTTCTGAAAGTAGAGCGAGGCCAGCGACTGGTTGAACGTCTGCATGCCGAACTTGTCCTGGCCCGCCTGCATGGCGGAATAGACTTGGTGGATCTTGTCTTCGCGGATGAGGTTGCGGACGGCGGCGTTGGGCACCAGGATCTCCATGGCCATGCAGCGGCCCTGTCCGCCGGGTTTGGGCAGCAGCGCCTGACACAGGATGCCCTCCAGCACCAGCGAAAGCTGGGCGCGGATCTGCGACTGCTGGTGCGAGGGGAAGACGTCGATGACGCGGTTGATGGTGGAAGCCGCGGAGTTGGTGTGCAGGGTGCCGAAGGTCAAGTGGCCGGTTTCGGCGATGCGCAGGGCGGCTTCAATGGTCTCCAGGTCGCGCATCTCGCCGATGAGCACCACGTCCGGGTCTTCGCGAAGCGCGGCGCGCAGGGCGTCGGTGAACGACTTGGTATCCGCGTGCACCTCGCGCTGGTTGACCAGGCAGTTCTTGTTCTGGTGTACGAACTCGATGGGGTCCTCGATGGTGATGATGTGGTCGTGGCGGTCGGTGTTGATCTTGTCGATCATGGCGGCCAGGGTGGTGGATTTCCCCGAGCCGGTGGGGCCGGTCACCAGCACCAGGCCGCGGGGGCGCTCGCACAGCTTGGCGACCACCGCCGGCAGGGCGAGTTGCTGGAACGACTTGATCTCGAAGGGGATGACGCGGAAGACGGCGCCGGTGGCGCCGCGCTGGTTGAAGCAGTTGCCGCGGAAGCGGGCCAGCCCCTTCAAGCCGAAGGAGAAGTCCAGTTCCAGGTTCTCCTCGAAGCGGTGCTTCTGGGCGTCGGTGAGGACGCTGTAGGCCAGTTGCTTGGTCTCGGCGGGAGTCAGCGGCGGCATGTCCAACGGCGTGAGGTGGCCGTGCACCCGGACCTGGGGCGGCGAGTTGGTGGTGATGTGCAGGTCGCTGCCGTTCATCTCCAGCATCTTCTTCAGCAGGTCACTGAGGGTGGTCGCCATGTCGGAATCCGCCTTCCCAATCCAAGATAGAAAATCAATGCACCGTTTCGCGCGCCACTTCTTCCAGGGTGGTTTCGCCGTTCATCACCTTGATGAGCCCGCTGCGCCGCAGCGTGATCATGCCGCGCTCGATGGCCTTCTTCTTCAACTCCACCGCCGAGGCGCCCACCAAGATCAACTCGCGGATCTCGTCGTCCACTTCCATG
>Ga0255334_1001263_pt1 | contig 12247 bp, 10 predicted proteins | sample EtOH5_35cm_T3_12_FD_202080 | JGI IMG/M metagenome (GOLD analysis project Ga0255334, IMG submission 202080) | Sandy soil microbial communities from University of British Columbia, Vancouver, Canada - EtOH5_35cm_T3_129 | ecosystem: Engineered > Artificial ecosystem > Sand microcosm > Unclassified ...
TTTGTTCGTATTTAATCTAACTCAGTTTAGGGCTGTATCCGCCGAGGCCTTGTCAGTCTTGCCTTTTAGAGCTTCCAGTTTCACCTGGGGCGTAATGCCAAAAAAAGGAAGCGAGGCCGTACATGCAAAATAATCATGTTGATTTGCAGGGGGGCGATGAAATCGACCTGATGGAGCTTGCTCGCGGAATTTTCGTCCAAAAGTGGTTGATTCTGGTGGTCACTCTTTTGGTCGCCATAGGTGCAACCGCCTATGCGTTCCTTAGCAAGCCTGTCTATGAGGCCAAGCTTTTTATCATTCCTCCCACTCAGAATGGTATTGCTGAGCTGAATTATGGTCGTGGGAAAAGCACGGAACTTGATCCTTATTCGATCAAGGACGTCTATGATGTCTTTGCCCGAAACCTCCAAGGCGAGTCCCTTCGACAAACCTTCTTCAATACAATCTATCTTCCGTCGCTTGATAAATCCCAGCGTGAGGCGCCTCTCGATCGTTTGTATGAGCGATTTTCTCGTGAGTTAATGATCAAGGGGCCTGGCAGAGATACACCGGATCGTTTCTCGGTGACTGTGCAAAGTAACGACCCTGCACAGGCTACGGAGTGGGCGAAGGCTTACGTTCAGCGTGCGAGTGTGGCTGCCGAGTCGGAGCTGATTAAGAACGTTACGACCGAGGCTTCAGTAAGGGCGCGTAACTTGGAACAACGAATTGTCAGCTTGCGAGAAACTGCGCAACGGGTACGCGAGGACCGGATCCAACAGCTGCGTGAAGCGTTGCAGATCGCAAAGGCTATCGGCCTCACGACCCCTGTCGTGAATTCAACGGCTGCAGTTGATATCACTGTGGATACGGGCAATAAATTAGATTATCAACGCGGCAGCAAGGCGCTCGCGGCCGAAGTCGAAGCGCTGGAGTCGAGGTCTTCGGATGATGCGTTCATCGGCGATTTGCGCTCGCTTCAGATGCGATATGGTTTTTATCGTAAGTTGAATGTCGATCCTGAAACTATTTCGGTTTATCGTCAGGATGGTGTTGTCGAGATACCAGAAAGCCCCATCAAGCCAAGGAAAATGCTGATCTTGGTGCTGGGAGTTGTCGGTGGGCTGATGCTGGGTGGTTTCTTGGCTTTGATCAGGTTTCTTATCCGTCGAAATGAACAGCGTCAGCGCTAGAATGTTCTGGGGGGGCAGTGCTCTCAGATAAGCAAGTGACTCGGCTGGGATGATAAGGTGAATGTATGTGCTCCGGCGCCCTTCACCTTTGCTCTCGAGGGGCTGAGTTGAAAAATGCAGCGTCAGCTGGCCGGCGGGCTGAAAATTGGTTTGCTGACGGTGCCCAAGCCGAGCTCTCAAAAGCTGTGACAACGTTCTCTCGATTCTTTGATGGATTGTTAGGCGAGCTCACTCAAAATTTGTACGTAGACATCAAAAAGCTATCATTTCAAAGTAGGAAAAATTTCCGTTATAGGTCGGAGATATCAATCATTTGAAAGATGACGCTTCTAGAGAGGGATACGATCAGCACTGTCCGAGAAAGCATGAACAGCTGGACGTCTGCAGATATAGTCCCTACCATCCTAGCTAAAATCTGGTATCCGGTGTAGCGCAGACCCCGTCAGGACAAGCTTGCCGAGGAGCATCTGGTTTGGCAGGGTTATGCTTGTATGCGCCTGATCTTCTGCATGAGCACATCGAGGTTTGTGCGGTAGTGTCCGTTCATTCCCGAATATGCGAACTGGCAGTCCATAGCGCTCAACCTAGCCTTTGGCGCTCTCTGCTACTGGTAGGCGGCGAGCTGACGTAGCAATTGAGTCGGCCCTTAAAGCGCTAGGAGGTATTTTTATGACGATGATGGGGCGCCAGCGAGGTGTTGCTCATTGACTTCCTTCATCGACAGCGGCAGGACAACCACCGCTCCCTCGGCCTTTCGCAAGTCGAAGGGGGCAGGAGGTGTTTGCCTCCTCAGGAAATGGAGGCCGGATCCTGGGGGTGGTAGTAGCGTGTGCTTCTGTTTGAATTTTGATAGATCAGTGGCGAGCAGTTCATCCCATGATGACGATTCAAAGAGGGTATGTGTCACTGATCTGTAACTTATAGGCTTCGTGATTAAGGGATTCAGTAATGTCAGGCGTTAAACAATCGAGCGTAGCAAGATTCAAAACTAAGGAAGCGGTCATTGGTATCGTGGGTCTTGGCTATGTCGGTTTGCCGTTGATGCTGCGCTATAACGCGATTGGCTTCAGGGTGTTAGGCATTGATATCGACAGCTTTAAAGTAGATCGCCTCAACCAGGGTATGAGTTATATCGAGCATATACCTGGTGAGAGAATTGCCGCCGCCAGATCGAATGGTTTCGAAGCGACCACAGATTTTACTAGGGTCTCGGAGTGCGATGCTTTGATTTTGTGCGTTCCGACGCCACTCAATAAGTATCGTGAACCGGACATGAGCTTCGTCATCAATACAACTGACGCCATCAAGCCCTATTTGCGTAAAGGACAGATCGTTTCTCTCGAAAGCACAACCTACCCCGGCACGACTGAGGAGGAGCTTTTGCCTCGTGTGCAGGAAGGCGGCTTAAAGGTGGGGGAGGATATTTTCCTGGTTTATTCACCTGAGCGTGAAGATCCGGGTAATCCTAATTTCGAAACCCGCACCATTCCAAAAATCATCGGTGGTGATACCCAAGCATGTCTTGAAGTTGGCATCGCATTGTATGAGCAGGCAATTGATCGTGTGGTGCCGGTGAGTTCCGCCAAGGCTGCCGAGATGACTAAACTGCTGGAAAATATCCATCGGGCAGTGAACATTGGCTTGGTGAATGAGATGAAAATCGTCGCCGACCGCATGGGTATTGATATCTTTGAAGTGGTAGACGCCGCAGCGACTAAACCTTTTGGTTTTACAGCTTACTACCCGGGCCCTGGCCTGGGCGGTCATTGTATTCCTATTGACCCTTTTTACCTCACTTGGAAAGCTCGTGAGTATGGTCTCCATACCCGGTTTATTGAGCTGTCCGGTGAAGTAAACCAAGCCATGCCCGAATATGTACTAAATAAGCTTATGGACGGTCTCAATAACGCTGGTAAGGCCCTTAAGGGTAGCAAGGTTCTGGTGCTGGGTATTGCCTATAAGAAGAATGTGGATGACATGCGTGAGTCTCCGTCGGTTGAAATAATGGAATTGATAGAGGCGAAGGGCGGTTTGGTGGGTTATAGCGATCCGCATGTACCGGTATTTCCGAAGATGCGCGAGCACCACTTCGAACTCAGCAGTGAGCCGTTAACTGAGAGTAACATCGCTTCCTTCGATGCTGTCATCTTGGCGACGGATCACGACAAATTTGACTATTCGCTCATTAAACAGCATGCCAGACTGATCATTGATAGCCGTGGTAAATATCGAGAGCCAGCGCCTCACATTATTAAGGCTTGATGTTTGAATTTTTATCTTCGTGTCTTTAGTTATTACAGAGGTTAAATGAAAAACTTTGCTCTGATTGGTGCTGCTGGTTATATCGCGCCCCGCCATATGCGTGCTATCAAAGATACAGGTAATAATTTGGTGTCTGCTTACGATATCAATGATTCTGTTGGTATTATTGATAGCATTTCTCCAAGTAGTGAGTTTTTTACTCAGTTTGAGCGGTTCTATGAGCATGCGCATCAGCTCAAGCGCGATCCTCGCACTGCTCTTGATTACGTTTCCGTTTGTTCGCCAAATTATCTACATCATGCTCATATTGCTGCGGGACTGCGTCTAGGCTGTGATGTGATTTGCGAAAAACCGTTGGTGCCTACACCGCAGATTCTTGACGAGCTGGCGCTCGTTGAGAAAGAAACCGGTCAACGAGTCTATAACATCCTCCAACTGCGCCATCACCAAGCTATTCTTGATCTCAAGGCGAAAGTTGCTGCTCAACAGCGGTCCACCAAATACGACGTCGAGCTTACCTACATCACGTCCCGTGGGAACTGGTATATGGAAAGCTGGAAGGGGGACGCACGTAAGTCCTTCGGCTTGGCGACCAATATTGGCGTGCATTTCTACGATATGCTGCATTTCATTTTTGGAAAACTGCAGCGGAATGTCGTGCATTTTACTTCTGCGCATAAGGCGGCGGGTTACTTGGAGTATGAACAGGCGCGCGTACGCTGGTTCCTTTCGATTGACGCGAATGACCTTCCAGAAGCAGTAAAAGGTAAAAAAAGCACCTACCGATCAATCACCGTCGATGGGGAGGAGATGGAGTTTTCAGAAGGCTTCACGGACCTCCATACCATCAGCTACACAGAGATTCTTGCAGGTCGTGGCTATGGAATCGAGGATGCGCGTCATTGCGTGGAGACAGTGAATACTATCCGCTCCAGTACTGCTACCTCTGCGCAAAATGATGAAGGGCACCCTTTCCTGCGTAGTCTGTAAGTACTAAGCTTCGTGTCCGGACAGCACGTGTTTGGTGCAGTCCTCTGATCACTTCAATGTGGCCCTGTCCTTACGAGGACCGGGCTAACGTATTTGCGGGAGCGAAGGTGAATTATTCCGTTCACAGCAGTGCCATCGTCGACGAAGGCGCGATTATTGGTGAAAACTCGCGTGTATGGCACTTTGTGCACGTATGTGCCGGTGCCCGGATCGGAAAGGGGGTTTCGTTAGGTCAGAATGTTTTTGTGGGTAGCAAGGTTGTTATTGGCGATTACTGCAAAATACAAAATAATGTTTCTGTTTACGACAACGTTACCTTGGAAGATGGAGTGTTTTGCGGGCCAAGTATGGTCTTTACCAATGTGTATAACCCCCGTTCGTTGATTGAGCGTAAAGACCAATACCGTAATACAATGGTCCGTAAGGGGGCTACGTTGGGGGCCAACTGCACTATTGTTTGCGGGGTAACGATTGGACAGTTCGCATTTATAGGTGCTGGCGCGGTGATCAATCGTGACGTTCCTGCCTTTGCATTGATGGTAGGTGTGCCTGCTCGACAAATTGGCTGGATGAGCGAGTTCGGTGAGCAGCTGGAGTTGCCACTGGAAGGGGATCTTTCTGTGGTGTGCCAGCACAGTGGTGCTGTTTATAAATTGGACGGTAAAGTTCTCAGCAAAACGGAAGCTGGACAAAATGATTGAATTTATAGATCTGAAAAAACAGCAGCTCCGCATCAAGGATCAACTTGATGCTGCCATTCAGCGTGTATTAACCCACGGTCAGTACATTTTAGGCCCTGAAGTTACTGAGCTTGAGGGAAGGCTGGCGTCGTTTGTCGGCGCTAAATATTGCATCACTTGCGCAAATGGCACAGATGCTCTGCAAATTGCCTTGATGGCGCTAGGTATCCAGGCAGGCGATGAGGTGATTACCCCAGGCTTCAGCTACATCGCTACGGCTGAAGCCGCTGCAGTATTGGGTGCCAAGGTTGTCTATGTCGATGTTGACGCGAAGACCTATAATATGGACCCTGGTTTACTCGAGGCTAAGATTACGTCTCGGACCAAGGCGATTATACCTGTTTCTTTATATGGGCAATGCGCTGACTTCGACGCTATCAATGCAATCGCTTCAAAATATGATATTCCAGTCATTGAAGACGCAGCACAAAGCTTCGGGGCAACCTACAAAGACAGGCGCTCGTGTAACTTGAGTACTATTGCCTGCACGAGTTTTTTTCCCAGTAAACCCTTGGGCTGTTATGGCGATGGGGGAGCGCTGTTTACCAATGATGATGAGCTAGCTATAGCTTTACGTCAGATTTCGCGTCATGGGCAAGACCGAAGATATCACCATATTCGCATTGGTATGAACAGTCGGCTTGACACACTTCAGGCTGCGGTTTTATTGCAGAAGCTGGATATATTCGAAGAAGAAATTCAGCGTAGGCAGGATATCGCACAGCAGTATTCTTCACTTTTGAACGAGGCGGGCCTACTGTCCACGCCTTATATTTCCGAGCATTCTACTAGTGTCTTTGCACAGTATACAGTCAAAGTATCTGGTCGTTCGGAGCTTCAAGAGAGGCTCAAAGCTGAAGGTATTCCAACCGTGGTTCATTATCCCATCCCGCTGAATAAGCAACCTGCCGTCGCGGATGCTGCGGTGGTGCTTGCGGTCGGTGATGAAGTCGCTGAACAGGTGCTAAGCTTGCCAATGCATCCTTATCTTGAAAAAGAGGACATTCAGAGAATTGTTGGCGCGATTATCGGTGCTATCTCTAAATGAGCAGTCTTTTGAGTGACTGGCTTATTTTTCCTTTAGAGAGTGCCTATGTCGCTCAATAATTTTTTGGATAGATATCGTGGTAATGATTTTTTAAGGTCCGTGACTGTATTGGCGGGTGGAACTGCTGCTGCTCAACTTTTGATGGTGCTTTTATTACCGGTTCTGACACGATTATATTCTCCTCAAGATTTCAATACGCTTTCTGTCTATTTAGGATTGTTGAGTATTTTTTCCGTAGTGGCGACACTTCGGTTTGAACTGGCGATATCTTTGCCAGAAGAGGATGGGGAGGCTGCGCATCTATTGGCACTTGGGCTTGGATTCTCTTTTCTTACAGCGCTATTAGTTGGATTTGGGTTGTTGTTGGGCTCCGATTTTTTTACCGCATGGCTAGGGCTGCCGAAATTGGCTGCTTGTTTTTGGGTGCTCCCCATCGGGGTTTTTTTATCGGGCGCTTACAGTGCCCTGCAATTCTGGATGGGTCGTAGAAAAAGATTTTCCCAGATCGCTAAAACTAAGATTCAGCAAGCATTGTCAGCAAGTGCGATACAGTTGCTCTACGGTAGTTTATTCGCAGGTCCACTGGGTTTGATTCTTGGTCAAACAATAAATAATGGTGCTGGGGCGGTTGGGCTGTTGGTCAGATGCGTTCGCGAAGATAAGAGGTCGTTAACGGGTCTTCGTCTGAAAACAATGGGGGCGCTATTTTTAAAATATAGTCGCTTTCCGAAATATTCAACTTCAGAAGCTTTGTTTAATAATGCGTCAATACAAGTTCCCGTCATCATAATTGCTGGTTTGGCGATAGGTCCGGAAGCAGGGTTTCTACTGCTGGCTATGCAGATCATGCAGGCACCGATAAGTCTCATTGGTAGCGCAGTGTCCCAAGTTTATATTTCCAATGCTCCGGAAAAAATGCGAACTGGAAAGCTTGCTGAGTTTACTTCGGATATTCTTTCAGGAATTGTTAGAGTTGCAGTACTACCTCTAGTCATTGGAGGTGCGCTCGCTCCTTATGCTTTTTCTATCGTATTCGGTGAGGGTTGGGAGCGTACGGGCGAGATTGTTGTGTATATGGTCCCTTGGATTGTGATGCAAATTCTGGTTTCGCCGATTTCCATGGTTCTTCATACCACCAATAATCAACCGACAGCGTTAGCACTCCAGTTGTTTGGCCTTGTATTACGAGTGGGTGTCGTGTCTGCTGTGGCTGCTACTGCGCCTGGTTACTTGACTGAAGTGTATTCGTTTACAGGCTTTGTTTTCTATTTTGTTTACTTGCTAGTTGTTTTGAAGGTGGCAGGCATCAGCTTGCTGGAAGTGTTTAGGCGCAATCCCTATGTATTGTTGATTGCTGTTGTTGTTTACCTTGCTCAATACATAGTGAAGGCTAACCACTGGTTTGCCTGGTAGAGGTTTGAATGTTTTTTTATACATTGACAAGCACAAGATTTGCATTGTATCTAGTCGCCTTTGCACTATCGCTAGTGTACATGTGGATGCCGTTCTTTGTTAATTATATTTTTTTGCCGAGTGATTATTTTTTAAAGTTGTCGATGATGACTTTTATTTCGGTGGTGGGTATGTTTGTTGGATACTATCTGCCATTGTTGGATTTTCGTTTCAGGGCGCGAGCAACAAGACTGATAGTAAGTGCTAACACAGTACATGCTTTCGTTTGGGTTGTGTTCCTATCTTTTCTTTTTGTGACTTTATACACGGCTCCTGCAATTCCTATCGTTTCGGCAATATCGGGTGCAAGCAGCGAAGAGCTGAGCGCCCAGCGGGGGGCTTTTTTAAAGGGGCGTGAAGGCGCGGAAGCTGCGCTTATTTATATAAGCACAATTTTTATGAGTGCATTTCTACCGTATAGTCTGGCGCGGATGTTTTTGGATAAGCACCGCTTGCGATACTTGTGCCTCCTAGTGTTTTTTGGTTATTCGTTAAGCTTCTTGCAAAAAGCGCTTTTCCTGAATGCTCTTCTGCCTTTGTTATATATTGCTTCTCAGCGGAAAAAAATAAGTCTTCCGGTGGCGCTATTTTTTTTCTCCGGAGGAGCTTTGATTTTGTACGTGGTTACGCTACTGGCGATGGGGGGTGGTGAATCCAGCCAAGCCGCAGGGGTTGGAGGGGGGATTTTCAGTCCTGAGTTCTACAGTGCTAAATACCTTCCGGATGGCGCCTTGGATCATTTGATCTGGAGGGCTGTTTCGGTTCCGATGTTTACAGCTTCGGATACACTGTTGGTTCTCGAGCAGCAGTTCAATAATGAACCTTTGTATGGCGCAACCAGTAATTTCTTTGCCTCATTGTTTTCCTTGGATAGGGTTTTTCTCGAGAAATTAGTATTCGAATATGAGTGGGGATGGAATGCAACGGCGAATTCAAACGCTGTTTATTTCACGGAGGGCTACGCCAATCTTGGTTGGTTTGGCGTCTTGCTGTATTCGTTTTTTGTTGGTCAGGTATTTCGATGGTTCAGAAAGTCTGAAGACCATGCTTTCAAATCCTTGTGGTTGATTTTTTTTCTGGGTATGTTTACAAGCGGTCTTATTGGAACATTGCTGAGTAATGGCTATATTTTGATGTTTGCGGCTTGTTTGTTTTTAAGGGTTAAGTCACCTGGCAAGATGAGCGTTAATGATTCGAAGGGGGGGGTATGAGTATTCCAAGTGTAAGTGTTGTAATTGCGGTAAAAAATGAAGCGCTTCACGTGAAGTCTGCAGTGACAAGCGTGTTGGAACAGCAAGGTTTGGATTTCGAAGTCATTGTCGTTGATGATGGTTCAAGCGATAACACTTGGAAGATCCTAACGGAGCTCCAGTTGGACTTTCCGCAGCTTCGATTATTTAAAAATCCGAAGGCAGGCAAATGCTCGGCCTTTAACTACGGCGTTGCAAACGCGGAAGGCCGGTTTGTGTGCGTTTATGCTGGTGATGATATTATGCCAGCTGGGAGTTTGGCTGCGCGTTTTGATAAGGTCAAAGGGTATGCTGCTGAAGAATCTGTAGTTGGGCTTTGTAAGCTGATCACGATGTCGGAAAATAAGAAGTTTGACGGCCATTTGATCCCCAAGCGTGCTGGTAAAGGTGGGTTGACGGGTGTTTCTTACATGATGAGCAGGCCGGTAATTTCTCGGATATTTCCCGTGCCTGAAAACTTACCTAATGAAGACACCTGGATGGAGCTGGCGGTTACTTTTTTTGATTGGAAAATTGTTCATTCGGATATTGTGGGGTGCCGGTGGCGTGTGCACAGTGGTAATAGCATAAATATGCTTGGGGATTATGCTTCTTATAATAGTAAACTAACGCCTCGCATGTCTGCTATTCGTCTGTTCTACGATATGCATGGGGATAAGCTCTCGCCTCAGGCCAAAGAAAGATTGTACCAAAAAGTTCTCTGTGAAGAGTGTCGGGTTAAGGGGGATATCCTCGGAATCATGACCACCAAAACTGGCTTTGTGAATCGACTGAGGGCGCTTTCTACGTCGAACAGTTTTTTCTATGGCCTACGCAAACGATTATATGGACTTCTCTCTGGTTGGTGAGAAAATATGAAACATAGCTGGGGCAGCTACAAAATTTGCAATACTTGCATCATGGACAGTTCTGATCCTAGCATCTCTTTTGATGAGCATGGGGTCTGCGAGTATTGTAATAATTTCCATGGCCGTATCAAGCCGAGTTGGAATACTGGTTCGCTTGGGGAAGCCGAACTGATGAAAATATCGGAAAAAATCAAGAAGGACGGCGAAGGTCGTGATTTTGATTGCATCATCGGTTTGAGTGGCGGCCTCGATAGCTCCTATTTAGCTTATATCGCTAAAGAAAAAATGGGGCTGCGTCCATTGCTTTTTCATGTTGATGCTGGCTGGAATACTGATCAAGCGGTTGGAAATATTGAAAAGTTGGTGGACGGACTGGGCTTAGAGTTATATACCGATGTTATTAACTGGGAGGAAATGAAAAGCTTGCAGGTGGCTTTTCTAAAAGCCCAGGTTCCAGATCAGGATATTCCCCAGGATACTGCTTTTTTTTCAGGGCTTTATAAGTTTGCCAAAGCAAATAAAATAAAATATGTGCTGACTGGGGCTAACTACTCTACCGAGTGCTGCCGTGAACCGGAGGAGTGGGGAGCTTATCCGGGGATAGACAAGACTCTTATAAATGATATTCATGCTAGATTTGGTGTGCGTAAACTTAAGACGTTTCCTCTCGTAGATATATTGTCCTATAAAATCTATTATCGTTATGTCTTGGGTATGCAGGTCGTGCGCCCTCTAAATTTGGTGCCTTACATAAAGAGCGAGGCTGAGGAAACGCTCGAGCGCTTGTTTGGTTGGAAGCGTTTTCAGCATAAGCATCATGAATCCAGATTCACTCGTTTTTACGAAGACTACTGGATGCCGCGCAAATTTGGCTATGAGAAACGTCGTGCTCATTTCTCCAGCCTTATCATGACCGGGCAAATGACCCGGGAAGCCGCTTTAGCGCGCATCGCGAAACCCGAACTGGATGAAAACTTTCTTGCTTCGGAATTTGAATACATCGCGCATAAGTTGGACTTGACTGTTCCCGAACTTCAGCGCATTTTCGACGGCGAAAACAAGACCTTCCATGATTACAAAAACAAACGCTTCTTGATTGGAATAGGTGCTCGTATCCTCAGCGCAATCGGATTGGAAAAACGGCTGTTCAGATGATTACCATCATTGACTACGGTCTGGGTAATATCCAGGCTTTCGTGAACGTTTATCGACGTTTGCACATCCCGGTCGCAGTCGCTCAGACGGCTGCGCAGCTCGACGGTGCAACGAAGTTGATTCTCCCCGGGGTAGGCGCATTCGATCATGCGGTCGAGCGGCTCGATGCCTCAGGCATGCGGCCCACGCTTGAAGAGTTGGTTCTGCGTCACAAGGTTCCGGTCCTGGGCGTTTGCGTAGGCATGCAGATTCTGGCGAACAGCAGTGACGAGGGGGCCTTGCCTGGCCTTGGTTGGGTGCCTGGTCGTGTTCGTTCCTTCAAGTCGATTCCTGACTTGGCCGAGTTGCCTCTGCCGCACATGGGGTGGAACGATGTCAGTTCTTCCTCAGGTTCCGCGTTGTTCAAGGGGTTTGAGACTGACGCGCGCTTCTATTTTCTCCATTCGTTCTTTTTTGATTGCGAAGACGCTGGATATAGCGAGGCGACGTCCTCCTATGGCTTGGAGTTCAGTTGCGCGGTGCGGGCTCAAAATGTGTATGGCGTCCAGTTTCACCCTGAAAAAAGCCATCACTTCGGCGTCGGATTACTGAAAAACTTCGCGGAACTATGACATGTTGAGACCCAGGATCATTCCCTGCTTGCTGATTCAAGATGGCGGGCTGGTGAAGACAGTGAAGTTCAAGGACCCCAAATACGTCGGGGACCCGATCAATGCGGTAAAAATCTTCAATGAGAAAGAAGCCGACGAATTGATCGTGATCGATATCGATGCCACCGCAAATGCTGTGGAACCTAATTATGCCCAGATTGCCAAATTGGCGGCGGAGTGCAGGATGCCGCTGTGCTACGGCGGGGGCATTCGTACAGCTCAGCAGGCCAAGAATATTATTGCGCTGGGTGTCGAGAAGGTTGCCATCAGCTCGGCGGCATTTGAAAATCCGCATTTGATCAGTCAAATCGCAGAAGAGATTGGCAGGCAGAGTGTTGTGGTGGTCCTGGATCATAAAGCGCGCTTGCTGAGCAAGCATCAGGAGGTCTGGACGCACAACGGCACGCGCAATACCAAGCGCAGCGTCATCGAGGCCGCTCAAGAGTTTGAAAAACTCGGTGCCGGCGAAATTGTGCTCAATTCCATCGAAAACGACGGAAAAATGAAAGGCTACGATGTGGAGCTTGCAATAAAGCTTCGTGCAGTCGTGCGTATCCCCATCACTATTCTAGGCGGTGGCGGCTCGCTTGAAGACATGCGTAGCGTCGTGGCAGCTTGTGGCGTGGTGGGCGTAGCGGCGGGCAGCTTCTTTGTGTTCAAGGGCGCGTACCGGGCGGTGC